>WNFI01070572.1_pt1 | contig 70484 bp, 90 predicted proteins | sample 5400471 | NCBI WGS metagenome assembly WNFI01 (sample SAMN13153348, study PRJNA577476) | soil metagenome | isolation source: 100 cm saprolite on Douglas fir-dominated hillslope | place: USA:California | collected 2013-09-17 | reverse complement strand
GGCGGCGTCTTCGACCAGCGTCGTCCCCAGCGGAAATGCCACCTGGGTAAACGGGAGCGCGCCGGCCCGCAGGCTGGCGATGGCCCGCTGGATCTGGGCGGAGTAGGGGCCCTGGGCGGCGACCGCCCCGCTCAGCCAACCCCCCAGGAGCAATCCCGCCAGCGCAGCGGTGGTGAGCCCTAATTTAGGCATTCTCATCTCTAATAAGCCAGCGTGTTACGGTGTAGACTACCGCATGCGCCAGCGGTTCGTTTACACACCCGGTTATCGGTTTGCCCACTGGACTATCGTGGCGGCTGGACCGCCCTACGCACGTAACGGAGTAGACCGATGGTACTGCCGTTGCGCGTGCGGGACGGAACGCTTGGTAAGCGGCCAGAACATGCGAAGCGGTGCCTCGCCGTCCTGCGGTTGCCGCTCGCATCGGAGACTGGTGGAACACAACCTTACGCACGGGATGCTGGACACCCCTGAGTACAGTTCGTGGTTGAACATGCGGAGACGCTGCAACGATCCCAAGAACAACAGGTACCACCTGTACGGGGGTAAGGGAGTCCGTGTCGCTCCGGGGTGGCAAACGGACTTCCTCGCCTTTTACTTGCACATCGGCCCACGCCCGAGTAACAGGCACTCCGTAGACCGCAAGGATCCCAATGGTCACTATGAACCTGGGAACGTGCGTTGGGCAACGGCCGTTGAACAGCGGCATAATCGTAGGAAGAAGAACCCCGCCGCGCTTTTGTTGATGGCGCTCCGGCTGACCAGCGTCACGTTGAGGAAGGCCCCCGCGCTGGGGTTATTCCGCGCGTCCGAGTCGTGGTAGAAGATCCGCAGCCCATCAATGTAGTAGTAGAAGTTGCCGGTGCTGCCGATCTGCTTGCCGTCGCCGCCGGCCACCGCGAACCCCCAGCGGCCCAGGAAGTGCTCGCTCGCCGGGTCGCCGGGGATCTGTCCCGCCTGGTTCGACCAGAACCACAGGTCCCAGTCGCCCTGGTCGGCGCTGACGATCTGGAGGCTCTCGATCAGGCAGCGCGCGTGGCGGCCCGCGGCGATCGACTCGGGCAGCGGGATACGCTGGAACATCCCGGCGTTCTGGGTCAACGCCCCCACGAAGTAGGTCCCCGAGGGCGCGATGACCCGCTCCCGCATTCCAGACTGAGGCATAGGGACTCCTGGCTCCTAACTCTTGCCGATCCCGATGTTCTTGCTCAGGTCCTTGCCGCCCGCGATATCGGCGACGGGTATGTTGGGCGACTTGACTTCCCCGATGACCACCACCTGGGTCCCGGGTGCCGGAGCGTCGGGGATGCCCCCCACGGTGTTCCAGAAGTCCGGTATTCCGCTGGTGTTGCCGGTCGCGTCCTGGCTCGGCGCGGTCGTCAGCGGCTTCTCGAACGGCGTGCCGGTGAGACCCACCGCGCCGTCCAAATTGAGCGAGACGTCCTCGCCCTTGGTGTTGGCCTCGCCGACCCCAGGCGTGCCGACCAGCGGGCTGTCGTAGGGCGTGTTGAGCGGTCCGTTCATCGGCATGTCAGTGCTCCTGTGGCTGAGGCTAGTAGTAGTCGGCGACGGTGGCGTCCGAGGCGCGCAGCGTCGTGGTGTCGCCCGTGAGCCCGAAGGCCGGCCACCCGTGGTACGGCAGCCCGACCCACGTCTGCTGCGCCTGGTCGTCGTCGCGCAGCTCCAGTTTCGCACATTCCCGGTCGAAGTCCTGCATCAGCTGCTGGGCGAGCGCCAGGTTGAAGTAGGGATTCTTGACATCGACCGTGCCGGGCCAGCGTGCACAGCGGGCCAGAGCCCCGGTCTCGAGGATCTTGCCGCGCTGAGCGAGCACCCCGGGCAGCACGTCGGTATCGAGGAGCTGCTGCGGCCGGGCGCGGTACCACGCCGGGAAGATCCGCGCGGTCAGCGGCGCCGGCCACCACTCGAACCGCGGCTGGCCCAGGGTCGTCAGGGCGGGCGACGGCGTGGTCGAGACCAGCGCGCGCTGCGGGGTGCCCGAGACCACTCGCGTCGGGTCGACCCGCGCGAGATCCTCCTGGGTGAACCACCAGGCGACCTGCCGGCGCACCGTCGTGTCGAGCACCAGCAGGAAGGCACCAAAGTCGGCCGGGAGCGTCTGGTAGAGGTCGAGGATGGTGGCGGCCGGGGAGCCTGTGATATCGGCGTAGGCGAGGTCCAGGGTGGCGTTGTTGACGTCCTGGACCGACGCGATCGTGTAGACCGGGAAGGTGCCGACCCGGAACTGCCGCCCAGCGTCGGTCAGCGCGAACAGCCCCGCCGAGGTGATGAGCGGCGACGCCTGGGTAACGTTCACCGCCGCAAGCGTGCGAGAGGCGCCGATCACCAGCCGGGTCTCCTTGACCGAGAAGACCCAGGGCCGGCGCTCGAACAGGGTCTCATACGCCTCCTGTGTCCAGGTGCGGCAGAGGCCGAAGGGCGCGTTCGCCGCGTGGAGCCGGACGCCGCGCCAGATATCGCCGAAGGTAGCCATAGGTGGGGTGGGGACGGGTAGGCGCTACCCGTCCCCAGGTCCTAGAGTCCGACCGCCTCGAACGCGCACGTGTACCCCGAGAGGTCCGTGCCGTTGGCGACCTCGGTAGCCGCGTTCCAGTTGAACCAGCAGATCGCCCCGCCCGCAGGTGCGGTCTGCGGCGACTGGAGGTAGGTCGGCTGCAGGGGTGCCCCCGCCGCGTTGACCGCCGTCTCCATCGCAAGCACGTGGATCTGCCCGAGCTTGAGGTCGCCCGGCACGAGCGGGTCCCCGGTGCCGCCGTTGGTGAAGAAGTTCGAGTAGCTCTTGGGGCCCGTGTAGAAGCCGAAGCGGTACCGCTTGGTCTCGCCCGCTTCCTCGGCCCGGAACTGGGTGAAGTCGATGGTCGCTGCCATTTACATGCTCCTTGGTGACTGGGTGGAAGGTGGCGCCCGGAGACCACCCCCGGGCGCCTCCCAGCACTAGGGGGTATCCGGGATGGCGATCTCGACGGGGGCCTGACCCGAGCCGCCGATGACGGCTCCGGCGGTCTCGCCGATGATCGGGTAGGTCGCCGCCGAGCCGGCTGCCAGGCAGTCCGCCTTCCCCGCAGTCGCGCTCGGGATGACGAGCAGCCCCGCCGCCGAGGGCGCCGCGGTCGGCGTGTCGACGAAGAACACGTTGCCGGTGCCCTCCACCTGGACGAACCCGATGTTGCCCGGGGTGATCGCGTTGCGGAAGATGCCCGCGACGCGGCCGCGCCCCAGCTTGGTCGGGTCGGTGGTGACCATGGACTTGCTCTTGTCGGCCCACCAGGCGACCGCACCCGAGAACGGCGCGACCGCCATGCCCGAGTCGGTGAGGACGCGCTGGTAGGTCTTGCCGCCCACGCCGGCTTTGCCCGTGGCGCCGGTCGGCGTGTTGACAGTGACCCGGGACCCGAGGGTCCCTGGGTAGGCGTCGACGGCAACATTCTCGGTCTCGAAGTTGCCCGACTGGCAGTACATCGGCTGGTTGCGGATGTTGTTGGACATGGTGTGCTGTGCGCTGCTCCTTGTACTGGGTGTCCAGCGTTACCGCGTGAAGCCGGTGAGGATCCGGGACAGCCGCGGCGAGATGCACACGATGTTCCCGGCGAAGAGGATCTGCCCGGCGACCATGTTGTCGTCGCGCGCCCCCTTGAACCCGGTGAACCCGAAGGCGAACTTCGGGGACTGGGCGATGAAGAACTTGATGTAGGCGTCGTCGCCGACCGGCCCCGGGTTGAACCACGCAAAGCACTCGGTGGTGTTGTTGTAGTTCCCCAGGTCGGGGTCGTTGACGCCGTCCTGGCCGGGCGCGTACTGGCTGGCCATGATGGTCGCGGTGTTGAACTTGAACCCTGGCCAGTTGATCTCCGGGGCCATCACGTCGACCTTCTGCTGCGGGCTGAAGTTCTCGGCGATGAACCCCATGCCGCGGTTGGTCGTGACGCCCGCGATCGGCCGCTCGGCGCCGATGACGCAGCTCATGAACGAGTGCTCCAGCACCCGGAACATGATCGAGGGCCCGGCGCTCGGCTGGACCAGCCCCACCGGCGAGTTCAGCGCCGGGGCGACGTCCACCCGGGTCTGGCCGCCGTAGCTCGGGAAGGTGTTCCCGAACAGGGTCTGGTTGATGCCGTCGGTGAGCGCCTCCTCCAGGCCGTTCAGCTCGCCGGTGCGGTCGTCGCCGGGGAGCAGCTGGCCGTGGTGGAAGAAGGCGATCTCCAGCGCCGAGGACATCGAGAGGGCCGCGGTCGACATGTCGAGCTTCACGCGCGAGAACATCGCGTGCGGGCCGACCTGCTCGACTTCGAGGTCCTCCAGGTACTCGGTGATGTTGGTGTCGTAGTAGCGGGGGCCGAACAGGATGCCCGAGGCGACCTGGCGCTTGGCCAGGTTGAACTGGGCGCCCTTCTTATACGAACCCGTCGCCATGGGCTTGTACAGGTAATTTGCCTGAATTTGCGGACCAATCCACTTCCGGGTGAACCGGTTCTTGAAGTAGGCGGACACGGGCCCGCTCTTGAAGAAGTTCGTTGTTGTTACGCCCCGCCGCAGGGGAGCACGCTGCTACACCACGCGGCGGAGGGGCTGGATGTTTCCACCAGCCTCTGCACGTTTGTCATCCGTGCAGACCGGACTATCGCATACGGGGGTTGCAGTACCCCGTCCCCTAGACTTAGTCTCTGCGGCTGCGCGGCGATCCCCGCCCCGAAGGTTCAGAATCCGCGTTTGCTCATGATAGGCGTGGCGCGAGGCCATCTCCTGATCTGTGAGCCTGCGGGCTCCGCTGCGCTTCGGACCGGTGAGCCGGTGGAACTCAATTGCCAGCGTCGCGCGGTTACGCTTCACTGTCAGGTACGGCAACATCCCCTTCAGGGCCTCTACCGCACGCCCACCGGTCGTCATCCACGACCAATAGGGCATCGAGTTCTCACGACGTGTGCGTACCTGCTGCTTCGGGTTGACCGTACCGCCAAACAAGGCGACGAGCCTATCAAGGGGCTCTCGGTCAACCTGCGATGCACAGAGCGCCACGCTGTAGACCTTGCGCGCCGTGGACTTGCTCCACGTACGCCGGATGCGGACTGATCCCTCGCCGTCGAGGAACCCTGCCGCCCACGCGAGGTCTACCGGTCTCTGGTTCACTGCTTGCCTCTGGTTACCCTACCGCCGGTTGTCTGCCGGCGGTGAAGGGCCTTCCATGTAATCACTAGGGGTTTTACGCGGACTAGCTTCTACCGATCCGCGACGCCTGGCAAAATGTCCTTCGTGGTAATGGTGTTGACGTCGTCCAGCAGGACAGCCATCGGGTGACTCCTTGACTAACGAATGCCCTGCTGGGGCGGGAGCCGCCGACTAGGTAACGCCGGCACGCACGGCGTTCAGCCGGGCGTATTCCTGCGCCATCTCGTCGATGGTCTTCGCCACCACCGGGGTGGTCGAGGCCCGAGCCGCCTCCATCGCGTCCAGCGTAGAGGGCTCGTTGCCACGAACCGGGTACGGGTGATGCGCGGAGGCCCGCTCGACGGCGATCTTCGACCGCTCGTCCGCGCGAATCTTCTCCTCCGCCGCCTGTCGGGTCTTCAGGTCGAGCGCGTCGAGCTGGGCCTTGTGCTTCTCGCCGTAGACCCCGAGGATGCCGATCTGCTGCACGCGCTTGTCGCTCAGCAGGGCGTCGGTATCCAGGATCTCGCCGAAACGCTGGTAGTGCTCCAGGCTCAGCCGGTTCAGATCACGGAAGAACGCCACCGCCCCGCGCTCGGTCGCTTCGAGCTGCTCGGCGGTCACGTACTTTGGCGTGCCTTCGACGGGCGTGGTGGTGGCCACCGTGCCGCCGGGTCGGGCTACACCAGCGGCCTGCCGGAGCCGGTCCAGCTCCTGGAGGTCCGCCTGCTTCTGGTCGAACCAAGCCTTGTTCGACTCGTACAGGGCCTGGGCGTCCGCTTCTTTCTGGGTCAGGGCCGTCCGCTGTCCGACCAGCTCATTCGACTGGCGGGAGTAGTCGTCCTGCCTGAGCCCGTGCTTGCCGAGGAGTGCCACACCGGCGTCACCCAGCTCCTCCACACGAGCCGCTCGGATCGTGGGGTCGGGATACAGGTCCGCGAGCATCTGCAGTCCACGGGTCTTTTCGTCTGCCATGGGGTCCTTTCAGCGGTCGGGTCGCAGGGTTACCCCCGCGCCTTGCTGCCTCTACTAATTCCAAGCGCCGTGGGAGTGTAAAGGAGACTCCCATCGTCGGTGACGTGACCGTTCTCGTCAGGGGTAAATCGCCCCCGTACTGCCCGCTCCGTCACGTCACGGTGCAGGCGATTGAGACTTTGCGTAGTTTCAGCGTACGCCGTTGCACGGAGCCGACGCTCGTCAGACATCCTAGCACCAGGTACTCGTGTAGCGGCGTACCAACGTCCAAATTCCACCGCAACTTCAGCCACCGCACGCTTACCTACAAGATAGGGGAGCACCAGCTCTAAAACCCGTAGTGCGTGGTCACTTTGTAGTCCCCACTCGCTGTACTTCCCCTGTGGGTAGTTCGTTGCCGACCGCGCTCGAACTGCCCCACCGAAGAGTACCTGCAAACGCTCAAGTGGCGCACGGTTGCGTTGCGTGACCTGAAGAGACAGCTCAAACGAGGGCTTTCGTAGAAACGGTGTCGGGACGCCACGTACACACGTAGCATCCTTCCGCTCCTTATTCCGCGAGTACACACGGTGAACGCCGATATACCCTTCGCCATCAATGAACCCGGCTGCCCACGCGAGGTCCGTCGTACTTGCCGTCATCCTGGGCCCCCGGCTCCGGGACCAGCTTGTGGAGATCCAGCACTGAGTCCGCCTCCGGGAAACGCAGAACCAGTGGCCTGGGGGGACGTTGGGCCACCTCCGGCCGCAATTACCTTGCCCAGGGCTTTCTCGACGACGGTCTTGCACAGGTCCCAGTCCATCGCGAGGTCCGGGGTCACCTGGGCAAAGCCGTCGAACATGCCGAGAATCTTCTGCGCCGCCTGGACGATCCCGGTGAGGATCTCCGGCGGCAGCTGGCCTGACGTCTGTGGGCCGGCTGGCGCGGCTAGTCCCGAGAGCGTCGGCATCTGCGAGTTGGGGCCGCCCACCACCCCAGGGGGCGGCGGCGGCGCGTCGAGCGGCGAGGAGCCGGGGAGCTGCCCGGCCATCCCGGCGGGAGCGGCCATCAGCGGCGGCCCTTCCCCAGCTCACGCTGAAGCTTGCCGCCCGCGCCGGCCTTCCGCGCGAGCGCCGGCTTCATCGGGGCGGGGCGGCTCATGGCCGGCGGCGCGGCGGGAGCGACAGGTGCCCGCGGGGCCATGGGCGCGGCGGGGGCCGCAGGGGCCGGGGCCGCCGCTGCCGCCTTGCCCCCACCAAAGGGCGGGGCCTGCTTCCCACCGAATAGTCCTGCCATCTAGCGCCTGCCTTTCGCCGCCGAGCGGGACCCAGACACATAGCGCGGGAGGGCCTTCTCCTTGGAGGCCCGGGCGCGGCCTTTGGCGTCGGCCATCGAGACCTCGCCACGGTTGGCCTTGGCGAAGAGGAGTCTTTGCTGAGCCATCGAGGCGTTCTGGTGGTAGGGCGGCATCACTACCGCCTGGGCCCGCTGAGGGTCCGCCCCACCGCCGCCGTCTGCTTCATGACCTTCCGGTGGTGCTTCTTCACGCCGGCCATGCGGTCCCCGTCCTGCCGGATCTCGGCGGCGCGGCTGAGGGTCCGGTGGTCGTCCTCCGCGCGGTAGTCCATTTCAGACTTACTCGAGGACACGGGGCCTCCGCACATTAGCGCCTCCCCAGCTTGCCGAGGGTACGGGCCAGATTCGCGCGCCGCCGAATCGTCGGGTTGTCCGAGTGCCTGGCGGCGGCGAGCTTCTTGGCGGGGATCTTGTCACCCTGGGGCACGCCGAGATCCCGGTGGAGCGCCCCCGGGTGCTTGATTGCCCCCGCGATGAAGTTCTTGCCCATAAGAGTCGAACGCCCTGAGAATGCCCGGTTACACTTCCGGTTGTCAAGTGCAATCCTACTAGTGCCCCGGCCCGGACTGCGATCCAGGGGCCCCCCCGGACCCGTGGCCGTGCTGGGTTTCGCTCACCACCTGACGCTCGCCACCCTTGGGATCCTTCTTCGTTTCGGCGTGCGGCGGGGCCTGCGCAGTCGGCGGGCGGCCCGGGCCCGGACCCGCCGGGGTGAGCCCCAGGGCCTGCTGCGCCTGCAGCCGCTCGATAATGGTCAAGGGCTGACGCATCTCCAGAACCTGCCCGTCGGGCGACATGATGAAGTGGCCGTCGGGCGGCTGACCGGTCTCGGGGTCGCCCATCAGCGACTTGGCGACCTCGGCGGCGTCGGGCTTGCCAATCGGCGGCAGCGGCATCGGCGGGAAACTCCCCACATTGGGGACTTCGAGCTGCTCCAGGAGGGTCAGGATATCGACCAGGCCCTCGCGCGCCAGGGTCAGGTAGAGCATCTTGCGCTCCGAGGAGTCCATCGCCAGCAGCGAGTTGGGCGCCACCCGGAAGGTCAGCAGCTTGTGGAAGAACTGCGCCCGCTGCTCGCGGGGGAGTGCCTCGTCCAGCTCGGAGGTGTAGCCCGGCTGGCCCTGGGTCATCGCCGGCACCAGCGTCTCGGGATCGAAGTCGAAGTCCTGGAGGGTGAGGGCCGCCTCGCCCAGCAGGGCAATCCGCTTGCTCTTGGTCATGTACTGGAACGTGTTGACCTTGAGCATCTCGGCGATGTCCCGGATGTAGGCTTCGATCATCCGGCCTTCCGAGCGCAGGGTCGGGGTCTGCGCCTCGTAGTAGCTGCGGATGGTGTCGGCGCCGGGCATCTGGCGCATCTGAAGCAGGGTTTCGAGGTTGGCCACCCCCGAGAGGTCGCCGAACTTCTGGATCAGCTTCTCCAGGAACTGCAGGCCCAGGGCGAGAACCTGCGGCGCGGGCCCGTCGAGCTTCTTGAAGCCATCCCCGTAGGTCGGGTTGGTCTTGACCTTGGCGCCCGGGCGGCGTGGGTCGAACAGCTTCATGAACGACTCGGAGACCGCCTGCCGGTCGAACACCGTCGTCGGGCTCATCCACTGCTTGATCCCCAGGCGGATGTCGTTGGCGAGGTCGTTGATCCCGTCCTGCACGGGGCGCAGGTCGGCGAGCAGGGAGATGCCGAGGAACTGCCAGGGCACCTCCCAGAGCTTTAGCCGGGAGAAGGGGAACATCCCGTGCCAGAAGGGCGAGGGACCGTCCCAGACGATCGCGTCGGGCGTGGCCACGATGCAGCGCTTGTTGGGGTAGAGCAGCGCGCCTGGCTTGCAGAGGTAGGCCCAGGAGGCCCCGGGCGGGCCCATCACGATGGGACTGGTCGTCAGGTTGCGGGTCTGGTCGTCCAGGAACATCCTGTAGAGCAGCACGTTGCCGGACTTCGGCTTGAGGTTCGAGCTAGCCGAGGAGAGCCCGCCCAGGGTGTCAGTCGCGGGCGAGATCAGCCGGGAGGTGAGCGAGCGGAACCGCCCCATCAAGGTCGAGAGCAGCGAGTCGCTGGTCGGGTTGAACAGCTGCGCCTTGGTCGGGTACATCCCCCGGAGGACGTTGACCGCGTGCTCCTCGCGGAAGATCGCCCCCTGCCAGTCCTGCACCGAGCGCGACATCGGCGCCGGGCGCCAGGGAAGGGTGTCGCGGAAGTCCCGCGCGAGAATCCGGTGGTCACCGCCGAAGCGTGCGTGCGGGTCCCACTCACAGAGGGTGTCGGCGGTGCCGGCGGCCAGGGCGTACTTGACGGTGTTGCCGAGTTCCAGATCCGCCATGGTGTTCACGTACCAGGCGATGACCAGGTTGTTCATCAGGTAGCCGTGCTGCTTGAACGCCGGGTTCGTCGACTCGTAGGTCCAGACCGGCTTGAGGTCGGTTAGGACCGAGGCGTGCGCCTGCACGACCTTGCGCGACTCGTTGATCGTCATGCGAGACAGGTAGGTCGGGGCGCTGGTGGTCTCGCCCATCTTCTGCTGCTCGCCGACGACGTAGTCCATACCCTTGGCCGCCTGGTCGTAGCTGAGGTCGGACTGGTTGATCCGGTCGCCCTCCTGGACGGCCTCGCGGAGCCAGCCCACGACGCGCGGGTCGCCCATAGCGCCGTCGCGGGTGTCAACGCCGCGCAGAGATTCGGCGGTGACCGCGGGCATGCCGTAAATTCCCGACCCCGAGAAGGTGGCCATCTAGGACTTCACCTGGAGGTCAGCCATGAACGGGTCCCGGGCAACCGCGCCCAGCATCAGGGCGTGGAAGGCGCAGAACAGCCGATCCGCCTGGTGGGGGGTGAACTCGTCGGTGACCCGGGTGCGCCAGATCGTCCCGTCGACCGAGGTAAGCGTGATCTCGATGGTCCCGGGCTCATCCTTCACCCGGCGCACCTGCAGGTCGCTGAAGGGGACCGGCATCTCAAACCTCCAGAGCCGCCAGGGTGTCGGGACCATGCAGCGGCGCCTCGTGCTGCTCCCCGTGGTCGGCGATGACCGGGGCGCCCCGCCGCAGGGTCACCGGGGTGCCGTTGCTGTAGTGCTTGGGCGGCTTCATCGAGGGGTCGGGCGCGAGAGTGTGGACGTCGCGGTTCGAGTGGTCCTGCGAGTAGTCACGCCAAATCAGCGTGAACTTGGCGAACGAGTCGCCGGCCTCGCGTCCCGAGTCGGAGAACACCGAGAAGCGCGCCTGGGGGATCCACGCCATGCGGACCCCGCCGAGGGGGTACTGGTGCTGCGGGCAGAGTGGGGCGTGCTCGGAGGCGCGCTGGCCGGTCGGGACGTGGTGATCCCGCAGGGTGTAGCCGCAGACGTCACAGCGATAGTCGTGCAGGCTCACCGGGTGGGGACCGCCTCGTAGAAGAAGTTCCGAGCCATCTGCTGGACCACGTCCTCGACCAGGTCCTGCACCGGCCGCCCCTGCTTCTCAGCGCGCAGGGCCAGCTCGTCGAGCTGCGACGGCGAGAAGTCGACCCGGATCCCCCCGATAGTCAGACCGGCGAAGGCGTGAATGGCGGCGAGGAGGGTCGCCGGATCCTTGGTCGAGCCCACTCCCAAAGCGGTCTCGATCTGCTGCAGCTCCTCGCCAGTGAGGGCGAGCACGCGCTGGGTGATCGGGGTGGTAGCGAAGCGCGCGAGCTGACGTTCGAGGAGTTTCTCCAGCGGGATCTTGGAGGCCGTGACGGCGGCCAGGTACTTCCGGCAGACCGCGTCGTCGATGGAGATCAGCATGGGGGACTCCTAGACCCGCGGGGGCCAGTTCCACTGACAGGGCCCGTCGCCCTGGGTCAGCCCGTCGTCCATGTGCTGCCCCTTGGGCCCGAACACGAACAGACGCACGGTGCCGTCGGAGCGTGAACTTGGCGAACGAGTCGCCGGCCTCGCGTCCCGAGTCGGAGAACACCGAGAAGCGCGCCTGGGGGATCCACGCCATGCGGACCCCGCCGAGGCGACCCGCGCGGCCTGCTCCTGGTGACGGCGGGCGCGGCGCGCGTCGAGGGGTTCCTGCTCCCCGCCCTGGAGGCGCCAGGTGACGTAGTGGGCGATGGCGGTCGCCATGACCACGTCGTCGTGTGCCCCCCGCTGGGCCTGCGCCTCGGCCAGGGTCGTGTCGGTGGCGAAGTCGGCTAGCTCCTCGCGCAGGATCGCGGCGTGGACCAGCAGGTCGGTCTGGCCTGTGGTCGGATCGATGTTGGTGAGGGAATGGTAGAGCTTGTCGAGCAGCATCGGTCGGGTGCGGGAGTTGGTGACCCAGCCGATCTTCTTGCTGTAGCGGTCGGCGGCCTTGCCGGCGTCGAGGTACTCCCAGACGTAGTAGGGACCCGGGTAGGCGAGGTGGAGCTGCAGGGTGTCCTGGGTGGACAGCCCGTGGTTGTTGCACTCGATGGCGAGGAGCGCGGCCATCTGGTCGCCGTCGGTGTAGAGCCGGCCGATGGCGTCCAGGACGAAGGCGAACCCCGAGGGGGTGACGGTGTCGCTGACGTAGAGCGCCACTTGTTCCTCGGGTTCCTCAATCGTGCCCATGCGGTGCACGGCGGCGACCGAGCGGTCCTGGCCCACGCCGTCGCTGACGTCCGCCCCGATGATGTAGCGCCGTGGGCCGCGCTTCCTGGGGTGCTCGAAGATCTGCAGCGTGTCAAAGGCGTTGGCGCGGAGCTTCAGGGACTGCAGGCCCAGGCGGGCGAAGCCGTAGCCGGGGGGGATGGAGAAGCTGTCGCCAGGACGCTCAGCCACGGCTGGCCGCGACCTCGTCGGCGCTGCGCCCGTCGGGATCGCTCAGCGGGTGCTCGGTGCGGAGGGCCTCCTGGCGCGCCTGCGCGGTGCGCCGCGCCTCCTGGACCAGACGGATCTCCTCGGCCTTGAACGCCGAGAGGTCGCCGGCTGGGGCGACCGACCAGCAGTCGATCAGGGGCTTGGCCAGTCGGGCCAGGTACTGCAGCTGGTCCAGGGTGAAGATCGACATCCCCGACGCCTGGAAGCAGGACTCCGGGTCCGCGGCGTACTCCTCCAGGAACCGGGCGAGCTGCCCCTTCTCGGCGTAGGTGGCACGGGTTTCTTCATACCAGTAGAGCTGGTGACGGTTGAGGGTGACCGGCCGGTGCAGGTAGCGCGGCCCCTCGTCGGCGGCCTTGCGCGCGTGCACGAGCGTGTCCTCGCTGGGCACCCAGGCGGTCGGCGCCGGCAGCCAGTACTTGGTCTCCTCAGCGTACCAGGGGATGAACACGTTGGTCCAGCGGCCGCGACCGCGCTGCCCCAGGAGCCAGTCGTCGTGGTGCCAGTTGTGGCGGCCCTTGGCGGTGGACTCCTTGATGCCGAGGGTCCGCGAGGAGCGCGGCACCGCCGGCATGAGCGAGTCGTCGATCTGCTCGGGGGCCTCCCAGGTGGACAGCTCGGTGAGGTGGACGGTCGAGAAGGTCTTGGACCGCCCGAGCTGACCCTTACTGCCGCCCTTGTCCTGCAGGCCACCCTTCATGGACTTGCCCGACTCCACCAGGATGGCCGAGCCCGTCTCGAAGACGATGTGCTGGTTCTTCTGGTGGAACTTCTCGGGCGGCGCCAGCCACCAGGGGAGGTTGGCGACGAGGCGCTCGTACATCCCGAACAGCCCCTCGGAGCCCGAGTTGTCAGGGACATCGGAGGCGAGGAGCGCGCGGACGTGGGTCTGGGTGGTGACCCGGTGCGTGACCAGGGCGGCGCCCATTGACGAGATCCCACCTTGGCGCGCTTTAAGGCAATTTATCAGCAGGCCGTCCGGGTGGTTGGTAGCCAGACGCTCGTCCTGAAGACGCGCTAGCTCCTGCAGGACGATCTCCTGCGTCTCCCAGAGTGGGGTGAAGCGCTGCAGACCCGTACCTCCAGTGTTCAGGAAGGCGTAGCGCTCGCACCAGTACCGCCAGTCGATCTTGCATAGCAGGCACTCCCCCGAGACGAAGGCGTCCTCCTCGGGGGTGAACCGGCGGGTCGGGGCCTTGGTGGCGGGGTCCCAGACCCCAGCCAGCCGACCCACCATGGTGGCGCAGGTCTGCACCGGGTAGCGGACGAGGCCCCCCGGGAAGGAGTCGGCGTAGGCTTCCTCCAGGCGGGCCTGCGACCGCGCGATCACGGCCGAGCTATACAGTGGCCCTCCCTAGCTGGGCGTCCCAGCCCGCTGCGCGAAGGTCTCCCGCAGCGCATCGTCGCTCAGGATCGCCACGTAGGCGGCGTTGACCTGCTCGGGCGTCAGCGACGGGTGGGACTTCTGCAGGAGTCCGTGCAGGAAGTTGAACACGGGCACGTCCGCTGCGAGCAGCAGCTGGCTGACCTGGATCCAGGCGGTGATCTGGGCGGGCGTCATCGAATCTGCGCTCCCTTCACGGTGGTGGTCAGCTGGGCCACCTGCGGGTTGGCCGCCTGGAGCTTGGCCAACTCCCCGAGGATGGCGGTGATGGTCGCCTGGAGGCCCGCAAGGTCGACCTTCGTGGCGCCGTTGGCGAGCTGCTGGGTGATCGACTTGTGCAGCGCAAAGGCGGTCGCGAGCTGGGACTGGATCGACTGGTGGATCGCGTCGGTCAGGCCGATCTGCCGGGCCAGCGCGGTGGTGCAGTGGTTCACCGCCGGGAGGGCTGCGGCCGCCGCCGTATTGGCCGCGCCGAGGCAGAGGTTGACTTCAAGGTCCTGGGCGGTGGCGAGGGCATCGTGGGTAATCGTGATGGTCTGCAGCGGCTTGGTCTTGTTGGCGCACGCGGGGGTGAGCAAGAGCACCGCGGCCACGATCGCGAGGAGGGGAGATGTCCGCCGCGGATGCTTCGACATCGTCGTCATAGAGACTCCTTCAGATGCTGCCGGTACTGAGGGGATACTTGCCTTCGAGCTTGCCGAACACCGTCACGAGGTCCTTGGCGAATCCCAAGACCGCGATTGGCACGGAGAGGTTCGCGCAGGTGAGGGCCAAGTGGGCAAAGTCGCTCGTGTAGAGGAGCTTCCCCCCGGCCGGCGTCATCCCGGCCACCAGCAGCCCGACAAACGTGGTGAGGAAGAGGTTGCCGAACCGGGCCGCGAGCGCGATGGCCGGCGGCACGATGCGCACGATGAGATTCGGCTGGTCGGGCGGCGTGGTCGCCTTCGTGTGGTCCACCAAGCCGTCACCGGTGCCGATCACCGTGACGACGACGGGCGGGGTTGGGATGGTAACGACTTTCTCGTCGGCCATGATTGCTCCTGTGTCAGGCGGTGAACAGCGACGCTCGGCAGTCTACACCGGGACCGAGCCCGAGTCGAGGTAACCGTCGCAGCCCCCGGCGGCCATCGCGGCGTCGCCCCAGCGCACGCCCTCGGCGTAGGGGCGGTTCTGCCAGTAGGCCCAGTAGCTGCAGAACTCCGCCGCGTAGACCTTGATGGGGCGGTCCCCCCAGGCTGAGGTCGAGGGCCAGCCGGCGTAGCCACGATGAAAGCGGTCGTAGTAGCTACCACGGCCCCCCTTGTTCCACAGGTCTCGCCACAGGTCGAGTGCGGACTTGTCCGGCTGATTCGGATCAGGGTGCGACCGTGGGTCGCCGAAGTAGTCGTTCTGCACCAGCCAGCCGTGAGCGTGCGGGGTCACGAAGGCCCAACCAGCGGCGTTGTCGTGGTCCTTATAGAGCGCATCCTCGCCGACCGGCGCGTCCGTGTTGGCGACGGTGTGAAGCAGGATCAGCGCATTGGGGAGCAGCTCGCGTCCCCATTGGGCCATTCGCGCCCAGGTGCGCGAGGACCAGCCGTACTGGGTGGGCTCCCAGCCGGTGGGGACGACGATGCGGAGCAGGCGCTGCGCCCGCGGGTTGTTGCGGATGAGCGGGTCGTAGAGGGCGATGATCTGGTCGGGCGAGGCGCCGTCCTTGCCGAGGAAGCAGACTGGGATCAACCCCTGGTCCCAGAAGACCTGGACCCAGTCGAGCCAGCGCTCGAAGCGCTCCGGGGAGGCCGTGAAGTCGGTGTCGGGGTACTGCCCGTGGTAGGACTGCGCGCACGGTGGCCCGAAGGCGCAGTGGGTGTAGCCGCCGGACTTGTACATCGTCAACATGGCCTGCTGCTCGACGGAGAGGCGGCTGGCGTCGAGCGGGTCGTCGCCGTAGCTGTAGAGGAACTCTAGGGCGGTGATGTTGTCTGGGGAGTTCGGACGCGGCCCGAAGCGCCAGGGGCCGCGCACGGTCCACATGGCGCCGCGGATGCGTGCGAGCTGGTCGAGGGTGAGCGTCGAGGGGTCCATCGAGCCGCCCGTGATGGTGTAGGGGCTGAGCGGTGGGAAGGTCATGACGACGCCTTCGCATAGAGAATGATCGCGAAGATCACCCCGGCCGCCGTGTAGAGCACGGCCTTCTTGATATGTGCCTTGAACGCGGCGAAGCCACTAGGCTCGCGTACGATCTTGCCGCTATAGAGGATGACGTGAATAGTAAAATCAGCAGATGATCCAACGAACTGCCAACCCTTAGGTGAGCAGCGGAACCGCACGACCTTCTGGTTGTTAAGGATCTTCCGCGCGATCGGTATGCAGTTGTGGTCGATGAAGTCCAGCCCGGCGCCATGGATCTTGGCGCGCTCGATTTGGCTCAGACCGGTCGTCTGTATCTCAGCGAGACGCTTATTGCAGTCAGCCAGATCCTTCCCAGTCGCGAATGGACATGGCCCGAATTGTCCATGCAAGAGGGCGTAATCACGTTCACCCATCCGACGCCCTAATTCTTGGTTGGCAGCGTCGATCTGCGCGGAAGTGATGTTTACGCCACCTCCCTGCGCCGACAATGTTGAGAGGCTAAGCACAATCGCCATCATGATTGTTATGCGGTTTTTCACTTCTTCACCCAGACCAGTGGCGCGGCGACGAACGCCCGCGGGTCGGTGTACTTCACAAACAGCAGCACGGTGCCGTCGGGCATCTGGCCGCCCTGGAGCGCGGCGTACCCAGAGCCGTCGCTGGCCTTCAGGTAGTACTGCTTGTCGAGCGCGGTGGAGAACTGCGTCGCGTCCATCTCCAGGAACAGGCCCGAGGCGACGTGCTTGGCGTTGAACATGCCGTCCCCGCGGGCCGACAGCTCGAACTCGGCGTCGCCGTCAGAGGCGTCGGCGTCGACCACGAGGGCAAAGGTCCCTGGGAAGATCCCCTGGGCGTGCTGGTCACCGCGGGCGAATTTGCCCTTGACGCCAACTAGGCCGCCACGTTCAGTCTGCATAGGTCCTCCAAGTACGTAGTGTGTGTAGTGGCGAAATCGCGAGGGCTTCGGCGCGGGAGGCAGCGGCGGAGACAACGGCACCCCAACGGGTGTCAAGTTCGGCAGCCCCGGGCTGGCCTCCAGCAGGCTCTGGAAGGTAGCCCGCAACTCGCCGTGACGATCAATCCCATTATCCCGCCGCCAAGCGAAGGGGAGCACGACCTTAAACCGTGGCGACAGGTTGACGATCTCGGACAGGCGCGCCAGGAGCGCCAGCACGTCGCCGACCGGCCAGACCTCATGAGGTGGGGCGCCACCCTGGCAGTAGAACATCGGGATCAGCCCACAGTCGTGCGGCCACTGCGCGAGGAGCGCCTGGGCCTGCTGGTGGTGGCGCGCGAGGGTCACGGCGAGCGACTCGCCCTGGGCCAGGTACAGCTCCAGCAGCGGGACGTCCCAGGCGCGCAGCCCAGGCGGGAGCGTCCAGGCACGTATGGAGTCGTGCGCCAGGAAAAGGCGGGTGTGAAACTGCGCCGCCAAGGCCAGCGCGTACCGCACGTCAACGTCGAAGCCCGCTTCGGAGTAGATCCCCAGGAGTGGACCGCTGCGCGGTTGCGCCAGCGAGTCCTCGGCGACGATGCACGGGCGAGCGGTACGCTGGCCGGTCTGGTTGACCACGACCTCGGCGGGGGCGTCCGACTCGCCCAGCGGGTCCTTGAACGGGGCGATGAGCACCGGGTGGTCGAAGCGGCCGATGGTCACGGGAGCCGGCTGCGGCGGGGCCAGGGCCACTCTGGGCTGCGTCCGGTCGACCACGCGCCGGACCAGGTCGCCGGGCCCCTCGCCCTGGGTGACTGACCAGACCACCAGAAGATCCTGGGTGCCATCCGGGCAGCCGGCGTCCATATGGAAGCAGATTGGTCGGGTCTCCAGGATGTAGCCGTCGGTGGCGCCGTCGAGCTGGGCGATCATCCCGGTGCCGTTCGACCAGTAGACCAGCCAGACCTCACCGCCGACCTCGACCCGACGGGGGTTCCAGACCGGCAGCGCTGGGCGGATCGGCGGGATCCCGGCTGACTGCGCGTGCTGGCCGTCGAACCAGAGCGCCCGCTGGGAGCCAATGATCTGGAGCGAGTCGGCGTCTCGGACGACCGCGTCAGGGATCCACACCGGCGCGGTGCCGTCGGCCGGCATCAGGTACATGCCCACACCGGTCTGGTAGCTCGGGCAGTAAGCCAGGGTGCCATTCCGGCCGGCGCCGCGGACCCCGGCAGCCGGCAGTAGCCCCAGCGAGCCGAACATGCCGGTGCCGGCGGCCCAGCCGAGCCAGCGCCCACCCCCGGCCGCGAGGAAGTTCGCCCCGCCGCTCCAGAGGTTGAACTGACCCTTGCTGTGGGTGTCGATTTCGAGCACCTCCCAGCTGCCGACCCGGGCGTTCGAGTTGACCAGCACCCGGTCGTCGTCGAGCCAGCAGGCCGACCCGCCGGGGATGGCCAGGACCTGCCCGTCGACCGAAGCCGGGCCGCCGCCCTGGCCCATGAGCGCCTGTCCGCGCCGGTTAAGCCGGGGCATCGGCGCTCCGCTCGACCGGGGTAGCGGCTTGGAGGGCGGCGGCAGCGCCGGTCCGCGGCACCCCGTCGGCCAGCTCGATATGTGGAAGGTCCGCGAGATGTCCCCAGCTCCCACCCCAGACGAGCCCGAGCACCTTGGCCATGGCCCCGTAGAGGGCGAAGGGGAAGCGCTTGGGGTCCCAGGAGGGCGTGCCATTCGCGTCCAAGAAGCAGCAGTCGACGGCGTGCCCGAGGCCGTCAGGGTGGGTCTGGTGGTTGGAGCGCCGAACCATCCCGTCGGCGTTGGTAACGATCGGGCCCGGGGTGGAGCGGCCCTGCGCGTAGAGCGCCTGCTGCACGGCCATGGTACGGACCCCGTCAGTGACAATGAGGCGGAAGCCCAGTACCTCCAGGGCGTCCGCGATGCGCGTGACGGCGTCCACCAGGAAGGGGTGGACGCCAGTGAGCTTGTGGAGGCGGTGCGGGTCCTGGGGGTTGGCCATTTACTCGCCGGTGTCGCCCTTCTGCTTCTCGACCACGAGGGGCGTATTGATCACTTCCACGGGGAGCGGTGACGCGACATCCGTGCTGCGGCTGGGCCCACGCGCCGCCGCCGCCTGGGCGAGGAGGGAGGTGGTGATGGCCTTGTCCGCCAGCATCTCCCGCAGCAACCGGTTCTCCTGCTGCAGAGCCGCCTCACGACCCGTGGCGGCTGTTTTCTCGCTGTTCACATGTCCCTTGATCGCTTCGGTGTCCTTGGCGACGGCGACGAGCCGGTTACCGTCGGTGACCTGCTGCGTGCCGACTGCCGCGATCCGAATCGCGTTGATAATCGTCACCACGCCCGTCACGATCGTCCCGATAATGGTCACGAGCATCCCGCCGACGAGGGTGATCGTGACCGGATCGATCTGAAAGCTCGCCACCACCAGCGTCGGGACGAGCTGCACCGCAGCCGCGAGGAGCCACACCGGCGTCACGCGGACTCCAACCGGAGCCGGATGAGGCGCGCGATCAGCCAGCACTGCAGCCGCCCGGGGTCGAGCTGCTCCAGGACGTCGAGGGCGACGGGATCGAGCCAGCCCTGGACGTAGGCGTCGACCAGGGCGTCCCTGGAGCCCAGGGCCCCTTCGAGGTCCTGCGTCTTGTAGTAGCGGGGCAGCGTGCGAAGGGCCGCCGCGACGGTGGCGGCGGTCAGCACCGGTGGGGCGCTGGCGACCTTAGGCAAAGGGCCCCTTTCCCCAGACGACGTAGTACACCGCCAGGGCGGCGATGCAGATCTTGACGACCTGCAGCACGTCCCCGCCCAGGCCGAAGCCGAGGATCCGGGACACCGGCGGCAGCAGCAGGTAGATGATCACGACCACAAAGACGGCGAACAGCACGCGCCAGATTGCAGGGTTCACGGATACCTCCTAGGGGCTGGGCTCACCTGCGCCCGAGTCTGCGCCATCAGGGAGGTCGGCGTCAATGGGCTCGGCGGGGGGCGCCTGGAGCGGGGAGCGGTCGGCGTCGTCGCCGTAGAGGATCTTGTCGCTCGCCGCCATTAGGGATTCGAGGGTGCCCCCGGCCGAGCCGCCATGGAAGTGCGCCTGCTGCTGGTTGAGGTTGAGCTGCACGGCCGGGCCGGCCCGCTGGGTGAGCTGCGCGAGGTCGAGCGCGAGCTTGGCCCGGTCGAGGTCGGCCTCGTAGGTGAGCGCGCCCGAGCCCAGGCAGGCCGGGCAGGGGATCGCCTCGGGATTGGGAACCGCCCGAGTCGGCTCGGGGGTCACCCGGCCCAGCCCCAGGCAGCTGCTACAGGTGTCCTCGTAGGGCGCGGCCCGCTTGAGGACGTCAGCGACCACCCCGGGGAGGGCGGCGACGACCTGCTTGGTGGCCAGGACATGGCCGCGGAGGATCTCGCCAGAGCGCCAGGCACCCAGGAGTTCGCCTGGGGTCACCCCGCCCTGGGCGCAGAGCTGGCCGAGCGGGGTCCGGGCCTGCTCGGGGTCGCCGATGAGCCCGAGGATGAACTCCATGTGGGCCGAGGCGGGGGCGTGGGTGAGGGCCGCCACCAGGGCCGCGCGGCCGCCCAGGGTGCGCTCGATGAGCACGAGCGACTCCTCCTCCAGCTCGGAGGGCAGGTGGGTGGGGCGGCCCCGGGGCGCGGGGAGCGCGGACTTGACGCGGGCCATCTAGGTACCGGGAGTACGATACCGCACTTTGGGCCGGCGGCCACCCTTGCGCCCGGCAGCGCTGGCCGAGAGGGAGTCCCAGCGGTGGGGCTTCTTGGTCGGCAGCGTCGCCCAGAAACCGCAGGTCTCGCAGCGCGCGCCGTCCCAGCGCTCCCCGCAGCTCGGGCACCGCGCCGACGTATCCGGCCTCACTCGACGTCCCCCGCCACGTCGATCCCCTCTCCAAAGGTCACCGGCGTGCTGCTCAACAGCCAGTTCCCGACCCGGTCGAGGACGTCGCAGTCCTGGAGCAGTGACCGCACGTCGGGGTCCTCGCGTGGCGCCTCCGCGAGCATTGTTCGGACGTCGGCCGCCACCCGCACGAGTGTCTGGCCTTCCCCGCGCATCTTGGCGATGTACTGCGTGCGCACGCCGCTCACTCCACGTCTCCCGCGATGGCCCGCTCCAGCTCCTGGTCGGTCGGGTCGCGCCCCAGGAACGCCTGGAGTTCCCCCCGCCGGGCCTCGGCCAGGGCGAGGAACGCGGGCTCGGGGTAGCTGACCTCGGAGCCCTCGCCGTTGGTGGGGGTGCGCTCCCGCGAGAAGCTGCGGAAGGATTGGCTGCCGGGCCGCGGGGTGTGCTGGGCCTGGAGCTCGGCGACGTCCGCCTGGCGTTCGAGGGCCCGGCGGATGCCGCGGAGTTCCACCAGCAACCGGCGGAGCAGGAAGGGCGAACGGACCGCGCCGAACAGGGCCACCTAGCCAGACCCCCCATAGAGGTGGTCCCACGCCGTCCGGTTCTCGTTGTTGGACTCCTCACGCTCTCGGATTTCCACCGAGCCATCCGTGCAGGGTGTCGCCGTCATCAACCCCTCGGAGGCGAAGTCCTCATCGAATTTCTGTGCGAGGGCGTGGTGCGCGGCGTCATCTAGGTAGACGTCGCCAGGTTTCGCCACGGAGCGCGCCGCGCAGAGTGCCACAGTTACGCCGTCCACGACGCGGATGCGGATGCTCATGCGACCGCCTCCTGGGCCTCGGCCGCCTCCCGTGCCCGGCGCCGTTGCCGCGCCCCCTCCAGGTTCTCCTGGTGGGTCTGCCACGCCAGGTGCGCCGGGTTGCCGCAGGGCGCCCAGTCGCACACCACGTGGCTGGCTTCGAGCCCGGCGCGTTGGCGGTCGGCGAGGTGCAGCCAGCGGAGCAGGTCGGCCTCGCTGGTGACCGCCTCCAGGGGGACCTCCTCCAGCAGCAGGACCAGGCGGTTGACCCGCCAGCTCTTGCCGCGCTTGCCCTGCTCGGAGATCGACCCGTAGCAGGTCTCGCGGTGCTGGCCGCGGGAACGGGCGCCGACAAAGGGCCAGCAGGCGTCGGGGCCGCCCGAGCGGTCGAGCTTGGCGTCGAGGCGGGCGAGGAGGCCCCTAGGGGCCTTCATCCTGCTCCCTGAACGCGTGGCTGACACGCGCGGCGAGTCGCTCCAGCTCCTCGTCGGAGGGATTCCAGTCCGGTAGCAGGAAGTCCGCGCACAGGTTCCTGATCATCGGCAGGAACATCTCCCGTAGGGTCACGCGGTTGATCTGGTCGAGAGTGATGACCACCACTGTCTCCTGGGCCTACTCCGCGATCTGCCCGATCACCTTCAGGCTGACCTGGCAGTTCCCGAACACCTTCAGCCCGGGGACCACGACCGGTGTCCCCGCGGCGTCCACGGTGCTGGTGGGTGCCGCAAAACTGGCGTGCCCGCTGGCCTCCAGGAGCACCGCGCCGTTCGCGACGTTCTGGTCGAGCAGCGTGTCGAGCGCGGGCTTGACCGCCTCGAACTCCTCCTTGGACTGTCCGACCAAGGTAACGGCGTACTCGGCGAGTCGCCGCTTGACCGCCTCGGGTCTGCCAATGATCGCGATGCCCCAGCTCATAGTGTGATTGCTCCTCGCCGCCGAGTGTGCCTGTGGTCGTGGTGTAGAGTCAAGCAGATTCAGCTTGGCCGGGGGGCAAGCTGGGAGGGTGACCGGGAGTGCTTGGATTCTGGGGTGGCGTAGGATCCGCGCAAAAACACCGGCAAAAAGTTGGGCAAAAACTTGGGTGACTGCGGCGCCCGCGCGCGGACACCCAAGCCACCCTTGCGGACAACGCGCCTGCTGGGGCGGACAGGCGTCGCGCGGGATCAATGATCGCGCGCGCGGGCGGACACACGCGGGCGTGGGGCGGGCTGGAGCGCGCGGGTGAGAGGGTGGGATGATCAGGCTGGCTGGGGAGGTACTGGGAGCGCCCCCAGGAGGGTTCTAGCTTTACTCCGCCAAGTGTGCCAAGTGTGCCAGGTGCCTCAGCTTGGCTAGTAGGCTGTAGGCTGGCAGCCATCATGCATATACACTGGGCATGCACGCGCGGGTTGGGTGGGCGTTGACTGACCGAGCGGAATCCCTAGCAATTCCACATGGCTGGAGTGTCCCATTATTGGACATGGGGCATTATGCCTCACTGGAGTGTGGCCTTTTGACACCGAGTGGGGCGAATTGTCACCCTGGGAGACCGGCTATGGTGGCTGGCGCACCGGGGACGAGACCTGAGCAGGTAAGGAGAGCAGAACCATGAAGCACAGCTATGACACCAATTGTCCCTGCACCCGGTGTACGCGGGAGCGCAACCGACGCGCGCAGCAGGGAGACCGCAACCGGCCGCTTGCCCACGTCATGCTGGGCTGGACGGTCAGCCGCAATGCGCGCCGGGCCCGCATCGCGCGGGAGTACTGGGACGCGTACGAGAGCGGCCGGCCGATGGGGGACGATAACTACTAGGCGCGTGACGCGCCAGCCCACGAAGCGCTATCAGGCCCCAGGACTGACAGGGAGGATTTGAGCCATGAAACTGGACACGTTTACCTACGCGTACTTGCACGCGGCCGCGTTCACCGAGGACCGCAATCCCGGACAGGGGGAGTACCTCGAGCCCGCCATCGACGACTTCGATCCGGCCTTCGTGGCGCGCGCGATGGCCGATTGTCAATCGTTTCAAGCCGCATGCTGGGACCTGATCATCGAGGACTTGGACCACGCCGGGGGGGACTTCTGGTACACACGCAACGGCCACGGCTGCGGGTTCTGGGACGGGGATTGGGAGGAGCCAGGAGCGGGACTGCTTACGCAGGCCGCGCAGGCGTACGGGGAAGTCGACACAACCGTGCTGTTCGCCGATCCGGCGCGCAACCTTGCAGACTACGGGGGGATAGAGCCATGAGCAAGCGTACCAAGGTGCAGCAAACCGAGCGCGACGAGGCCATCGCCAAACTGCGCGAGTGGCTGAAGCCGGGGGACACAGTCTACACGATCCTGCGGCACGTCTCGGCGTCGGGGATGTCGCGGGAAATCGGAATGGGGCTGCTGTCCTGTGAAGGCGGTCGCGCGGTGGACCTGCACCCGAACTGGCTGGTGTCGACGGCCCTGGGTGAACGCGTCGGGAAACGCGATGGGATCATCGTGAGCGGCGCGGGCATGGACATGGGGTTTCATCTCGTCTATAACCTGGGGCGGGTGTTGTGGCCAGCGGGGTACCCCTGCTCGGGCGAGACCTGCCGCAGCAACGACCACAGCAACGATCACACGTGTCGGCGGGAAGTAGACGCGCACCACCATCGGGACGGCGGGTACGCGCTCGCCCATCGGTGGCTTTAGGCGCCCGCCCATAATTAACGTCTGAGGAGAGGGATCAGCCATGAACACAGCCAACAGTGCCGCGAGTACTCACGAGGTGACCGACTTCGGTCCGGGACCACAAGACAACACGCAGGGCTGCCCGTTTGAGGGGACGGAGGCGGCCTGCCGCGCGTGGATCGACGCGCATCAGGAGACCCATAACGGCCGGGAGCGCTACGCCCTAGGCCTGAAAGTCGCGTGGGAGCCTGTGGGGGGAGACACAGAAGGGGAGGGATCATGCTGATGCTGATGCTGCTGGGTTTGGGACTGCTTGGGTTGCTGCTCGCATTGTTGGTCGGGCTGGGGTGCATCGGCCTGCTCGGGTTGGCGTGCTGGTTCGCCGGCTGGCTGGTCGATACCTCACCCGAGCAGGCGCGCTGGCCCGCTGACCTCACAGGCCCCAGGGCGGTACAAGTACCAGGGGTACAAGTACCTAGGTGGGTACCAAGTACCAGGAGTACCAGGTACCGCACGCACGCGCATAGGAGCCTGGCAAAGTCTAGAGGGAAGAGGGTGTAGCGATGGCGTTGTTGCTGCTACTGCTGATGTATGGTGGCCTGATGGCCTTCTGGTGGATGGTCGGGGTGTGGATCGAGGAGCGGGGCCGAGCGGCTCGGGAGAAGCGCTAGACGGCGTTCTGCAGCCCGATCGGCGTCGGGAGGGTGCTAGGGCTGTCCGACAGGCTGCGCGTGGCGTAGCGGGGCAGGGACGTGGCTGGAACAGGCATTCAGGGAAGGGGCAGATCATGAAGGGGTGGTTACTGGCACTGGCGGTCTTACAAGGGGCGGATGCGGCCTCGACCTGCGCGGCGCTCCACCGGGGCTTTCGCGAGGGCAACCCGCTCCTGCCGCAGTCGTGCGCGGGGATTGTCGGCGTCAAGGCGGTGACGGTCGTGGTACTGGCGCTAGGGCTGCCGCGGCTGGCCCGGGCGCACCCCAAACTCGCACGGGGGGTGGCGTCGGTGGCGATCAGCAGTTCAGGGGTCGGCGTGGTGTGGAATGTGCGGGTGCTCAGGGGAGGGACGCGATGAGACAGCGCAAGCGAGCGGCGAAGGGGCGGATCATCCGGGTGGCGGACCTGCCGGAGCGAGGCGGCACGCTATTGCACTGCCCCCGCTGCGGAGAGGACTCCTCGGCGTACCGGAGCGATTACTTCTGGGCGCTCCTGACCACGCCGTTCTACTGCCAGAACTGCGCGCATGCCGGGGCGCGGGTGCCGCTCCGGCTGGTCACGAAGCACACGGTGTATGTCGATGCCTAGGATCTGGCTACGCATCCCCAGAGAGAACAGCGGCCCCTGGCCGGGACGGATAGCGCTTCTAATCTGGCTGCTGGGGGTGGGCCTCTGGGTGTGGGGGGTTTTCTATGCCTAGACCGTCGCAGCCGCCCGTCGGCGACAGGTTTTTCGCGAGGGTCACCGGCGCCCGCTTGGAGTGCCCCCGCTGCGGCTATCTGGATCACTTCAAGCCGGCGCGCGGCAAGGTGCCAGCCGCCGCGCCCCCGCGCCTGCTGCGTGGGCGCTCGGCCCGCGGCTGGAACCCCGGGACGTCGCGCTGGAAGTGCCCGAGCTGCGAGCTGGTGGTCGTCCTGGGGCTGCTGGCCTGGCCAATCAAGAGCGGGTCCACGCGGGCGACGCTTCCCATGGACCAAGTGCCCAACTACCGCCAGCTCGCCCAGTTGCGCGCCCAGGGCGGGGGACTCTGGATGCGCGACAGCCTGCAGAAGTACCGCGCCACCGGCAGCAACATCTGCGCGGGGTGTACCTGCGAGCCGGGGTGCGCCTACACCAACCAGCGAGATAAGGCGTGCCCGCTGCACGGGGATCAGGTCGGGGAGGGCTGAAGGGGGCGAATGATGTCTAGGGTTGCAGGGCGGCTCGGCTCAAGCACTCACGTATCCACGTCGACAAGCAGACACCGGCGCGTACGGCGGCGCGCTGGTAACTCTGCTTCTCGGCCGGCGTGAGACGGATGTTCAGCCGTCGCGGATCGGGTGGAGGTGTTCGCGATCTTGACATTGGCGTAGTGTGTACGCACGTGTAGGGAGGCGTCAAGTAGTGGGCCCAGCGGGGTGGCATTTATGGTCCTCCGTTTTGTGCAAAAGGCGAAAGTGCCTGTACACTGTGTTTATGACACTTTAACACTTTGACTGTATCTACTAGTGTGTGTAGGACTTATCGAAAGTGTCAGGCACCTGGTGGTCTGACACTTTGACACTACGTGCCTCAGTTACGAGGATCTGAAAGTGTCATAGTGTCACAGCTCAGCAGGAAAGTGTCAGCCGATCGTACGGTACTAGAGTACTTAGGTAAAGTGTCACGCCCTTTCACACGCTAGGAGGGCTTTCGCCTCTTGATTCTGCCGTGCTCCAAGTACTCTATCTGTTGGCGCTGCTTGAGGATAGAGAGATCGCGGAACACCGTTTTGCGGGACACCTGCAGTTGCTCTATTGCGAGGGTGATCAGCTGCCCCGTTTCGATGCCGTCGTCGTGGTCCGGGATGAGCCGCAGCAGGTCGCTGGGGCGGTCGAGCCCGATGCGCGGCGCGGCGGGATCGTCGGGGTTGAGCTTCCCGGTGTAGGGGACGAAGAACCCGTCCTCATCGCGGGTGAGCTTAAACGAGACCTCGGCCACTTGGCGGGTCAGGAACTCGATCTGTGAGTACTCGGCGGGGTGGTCGTCCTCGCCCAGGTCCATGGGGCTCTGCAGGGTGATCATCGTGTCGGTGAAGCCGGCTTGGCCAACCGAGCCCAGTCCCTTGTCCTGGACTTTCTTGTAGCCGTCCCCCTCGCGCTGCTTGCCCATGTGGCCGAAGAGGATCACGGTGAGCCCGTGCTCGTCGTAGGTGATCTCGCCGAGGCTGTTGAGGCCGGCCATGACCTCCATGTAGTCGTTGAGCCGGTTGGTGATGAAGGGTTGCCCGACGTCGATGAAGAGGGTGCCGGTCCCCACGGGGAGGTTCAGCTCCCGCAGGCACAGGCGCAGGATCTTCAGCCGCTCCTTGGGGCTGCTCTTGAACTGGTGCCAGTCGACCTTCCAGCCGCAGCCGTGGCGGTCGCGCAGGCTTACGTGCGGGACGTCGGGCCACCCCGCCTTGGTGTACCAGTAGCCCTGGTCCAATCGCCAGCGGTGGTCGGTGGTGATGATGCCGATGGACTGCTGGTTGGTGGAGTACCCCGCGAACGACTTCCCTTCGCGCAGCCGCAGGGCGAGACTGGTCCCCTCGATGGTCTTGCCGGCACGTGGCGAGCCCATGAACAGGTTGGTGGATCCCTGGAGGATGATGCCAGGGATCGGGTCGGGGTAGACGAGGTGGTGGTGCCCGACGGGTGGCGGGGGCGCGAGCGGGGCTAGACTTGCAATCGGGAAGCGGGGTCGTGTAGACTTCGGCATCAGGCGCTCCAGACGGTCACGTTTGGCCCACGCGCGCGCAGGTTGTTTCTCTCCGGCCTGCGCGCGCACTCTCGTCGCAGGGTATGGACTCCGAGACTCTACCACCCCATTGAGCGCTTTCCAACTCCCCAGGATATAGCGGCGACGAGCACGCGCATCACCATCGGCGGGGGCCTGAAAATACTTGTGTTTCCCGCTTGACAAGCTCAGGGCAGGACCAGTAGAGTAGCGACTCGCCCCTCTGCTTGGGCGGCAGGCTAGTGAGCTAGGGGGCTACTTGACAAGCGGTTCAGCCACGGAGTAGAGTATCAGGCATGGCCAAGGTTTCCTACCTTCCCGACAAGGTCGCCCCGCCCGTCGACACCAAGCTGGAGGAGATCCACGCGGTCGCAGTGCTCGCTGGCAAGCCGATTCGCCTGCGGATCCAGCCCGACCTCTACCACCCCGAGCGCCAGGGCTACGAGAGCTGGGCGGGGCTGGCGTGGACGCTGGACCTCGACGACATCGAGGAGGGACGGCGGTTCCGGGAGGCGCTGGGGCGGTTCATGGCGGCGTTCGCGGCGGACGGGGCAACGCAGGCTGAGCTGATCGTGCAGCTGGAGCGGCTGGGATGAGCACCACCACCCTCGTCGCGCTACTCGTGCTGGTAGCCTGGGTGGTCACGGGGCTGCTTATGTGGCGGTACAGGCACTGATGTCCACCACCCTTTGGCTGACCGACCGCTCGCGCTACGAAACCGGCGTGGACCATTGCCGCCGCGACCGCTTCCTCAGCTACCACTTCGGCTCGTATGGCTACGGCATCGCCAAGCGCGCCCAGAGCATCCCGCTGAGCACCGGCAGCAGCTACCACGACGGACTGGCGCACGTGCTCGACTACGTGAAGGCGCACGACCAGCTGCCGCCCGACACGGTCGTCCGGGAAGCCTGCGCTACCGCAGTCGGCGCCTACCGCGCCCTGATCGAGGCCCGCGGCCTGCAGCAGCTGGCCGATGGCGAGCGTGTGGACGTCATCGCCAACGAGCAGGTCACCCTGATCGAGGGGTTGATCTGGGCGTTCTGTCTGACCACGCTGCCCTGGATCCACGAGCAGGGGCGCGTGATCGAGGTCGAGCGCGAGGAGTTGCTGATCCTGGGCTGCACCTGCGGGCTGGGGGACCAGATCGGCACCTTGGAGGAGCACGAGGCCAGGGACTGCCAGGGGATCGGGTTCCAATCCCGGCCCGACTTCATCATCGAGTACCGCGCCCGCCCCGGCGTGCTGGCCTACTTTGAGTTCAAAGGCGCGGGGTACCCCAGCAAGGCCGAGGACTGGGAGACCAAGATCCAGTTCACCGCCGGGGCGCTCGGCGCGCAGGCCCGGCTGGGCGTGCCCATCGCGGAAGCCTGGGTGGTCGAGCTGCTCAAGGGGAGGCGTGAGGGGAGCGAGTACGACCCCGCCACCAAGAGCAAGTCCGGCCCGCTGATGCAGAACACCAGCCTCTGCTACTGGTACCGCCGCGAAGGCAACCCGCCGCTCGACGCGCCCGACTGGCAGGAGCAGTACGAGTGGGTCGGCGAGGACGGCAAGAACCACCGCCTGGGGAACAACTACCGCAAGACTGGCTTGTGGCTGGTCCCGCTGGACATGCCGGAGACTGTCCAAGCTGGGATCAGCGTCGCGGAGTTCGCCGCCCGCTACATCCCCAAGGAGCGGCTGGGCCGGCACGTCGGGGTGATCGGCCCGCTGCAGATCAACCAGGTGATCGCCAGCGAGCTGCTGGAGGAGCTGGTCGCCGAGGAGCAGCGCTGGCGGGCGATCGTGTGGGAGCTGTACGACGTGCTCACCAACGAGGCCGGCGGGGACTGGACCCACCCGAGCTATCAGGCGGCGCTCCGGCGGCTGGTGCCCCGGAACTTCGCGGGCTGCCGGAGATATGGCACGCGCTACCAGTGCCAGCACAAGGGGCTCTGCTTCTCCGAGGAGGGCTGGCAGGACCCGTTGGGAAGTGGGTACTACGTGCATCGGCTGCCCCACCACGAGGCGGAGCGGGGGCAGCAGATCGCGCGGGGGATCGTGGTCGAGCCTGGGCTGGCCGAAGAGGAGTCTGAATGACCTCGTCGAGTCGCGCGCGGCGGCTGCGGCGGCAGCGGCTCCACGCCGCCCGCGCCCAGGAGGGACCTTGACATGGCCCTGAAACACTACGGCAGCCGCACTCCGCCCGCGCCCACCGAGTGGACCTGCCCGAGCTGCGGCGCGGAGAACAGCGTGCCGATCGCGGCGGGATGCCAGAGCTGCCGGGCGGGGGCGGACGCGAAGAAGGTGGTCGGGGCGCTCCCGCAAGCCGAGGCGGCGGCACGGACGCCGCTTCCATCGCTACACCGAGAGGTGGGCACCGCAGCCATGCGCCCCGAGTACCTCGGATTTGACGTGTGGCGAGCGGCACACCCTGTGGCCAAGGATCTACTGGAGGCGTTTATGGCCGGTGTCGCGTGGGCAGAGGCGCAGGTACCGAAGTTCACCGGCTTCAAGACCGCCGAAGAGCATGCGCGCGTGGCTCAGCCAGAGTCGACGGTCCCCGCGTCCTGGGAGCGCCCGGGCCAGTTCCTGTCCATCGGCAGCGACGTCCACGACATGGTCGCGCTCGATGACCCGGCGAGCGCCACCATCATCGCCGCCCTCGCCTTCTACCGCGACTCGGTCCTCATCTACGACGCAATGCCCGGGCAGCTCGATGCCCAGGGCGTCACCGACCTGCTAGCGCGGCTCGTGCCGCAGGGGCTTCCCGCATGATCGCAGTCCCCGCCGAGAGCGGCCGCATCGTCCGCGTCAATTCCGCCATGCTCGTCATGGGCCCGACCGGCTCGGGCAAGACCTCCCTGGGCGGCACGCTCATGGAGTACGTCTATGAGACCACCGATAAGCTGACCCACTTCATCACGGTCGACGGCGGGGGCTTCCCGACCCTCATCCAGGGGCTGATCCAGAAGGGCATCTGCCACGTGTGGCGCGCGCGCACGCGGGACCTGCCCGACGGCTCGCTCAGCTTCGAGACCTGCCTCCGCGCGGCGCAGGGCTGGTGGCCGCGCCGGGTGAATGCCCTCACCGGGGAATGCCCCCCGGGCGAGCCCCTGGTGCCGCCGATCACCGAGCGCTACGAGATGCACTGCCCCGAGGGGCACCTCGTGAAGACCGTGGCGTTCCAGGCGCTGCTGACCCCGACGATGTGCCCGACGTGTCGCCTCCACACCACGCGCGAGAACATGCGGGTGGTCAAGACCGCCGGCCAGACCAAGGGGTTCGAGGTAAGATTATCAGCGGCGACCTGAAGCTCGGGGGCAACACCCGCAGCCATGTCGGGTTTGCCCAGTCCCGCGCCGAGGAGCTGGTGCTCAACTCGCTGAGCATCCCCAATCTGGTGGTCCCGCCGCTCTGGACCGCGCTGACCATGGAGGCGACCGACGAGGGGGGACTCTCCATCCGCGGCCCCAAGCTCGCCGGCCGCGCCCGCACCGACGAGGGCCCGAGTTGGTTCGGCAACTGCCTAGAGACCGCCGTCGTCAAGACCGAGAAGGACGAGCGGCAGTTCCGGCTCTACCTGAGCGAGTACACCGACGAGACCGGGGTGCGCCACCTCTGCAAGCACCGCGCGGCGCCGGGCACCATGCCCCCGTGGCTGGAGGACCCGCCCATCGCCGGCAACGAGGCCGAGACCGCCTTCACCGGGTTCAACCTCGGGGTGTTCGTGCAGCTGCTGGACAAGGCGCGCGAGTCAACCATGGCGACGCTCGACCGGAAGTACCCGGACGCGCCGGGCGTGGCGGAGGGGTGGGTGGAGGTAGGAGAAGGCGCATCTGCAGCCACCCCGACTGCGGCGCCGACGCCTAGCGCTCCCGTGGGGGGCGTGACTGGAAGCCCGACACCTGCCCCTCCGGTAGGCCCGGCCGCGCCACCTGCACCCAAGGCCCCGCCCGCCAAGCCTGGGGTGGCCGTGAAGACCAAGCCGGCGCCCGCGAAGCCGGCAGCGAAGCCTGTGCCGATGGTCAAGCCTGGGATGGTGCAGCCCTTCACAAGTACCCGTCAAGCCGTGGGGATTCCCAAACCGCCCCAAACGGCCGTCCAGGCTGCCCCCAGCGCCCCGATCGCCGCGCTGACGGTCGCCGCCTCCACCACGGTCGCCCCGCGCGTCTGGGCGCCCCCTGGCAGCCGCAGGCCGCCCGCCGCGGGCCCGCGCCTGCGGCCAGCCTCTCCGAAGCCGTGAAACCTGAGTCCCTGATCGTCAACCTCGTAACTAGGAGCGCCGCACCGTTATGGCAGACAAGACATCGCTTGAGCAGCTCGGACTCGGCAAGGAGCAGCTGGAGGGCACCGAGTTCGACCAGATCCCCGAGAACGTCGGCCAGAGCTACCCCGACCCGCCCCAGCCGGGGACCTACCGCTTCAAGCTGCCGCCCGCCGGCATCATGAAGTCCATCTGGGCCAAGGTGGAGAGCGAGAGCTACGGCGACCGGATCAACGCCATCTTCGAGGACGACTCGGCGCTGGTCATCGTGCAGTCGCCCAACCACGAGCACGACGGCGAGGAGTTCCGGTGGCGCTGCAGCAACGTCCCACGCGAGCGAACCAAGGAGAAGATCCTGGTGTCCGACATGGACCTGTTGCTCCGCGGGCTGGGGACCACCGCGCGACCGCGGACCAACGCCGCCTACGCGCAGGCGCTCCTGAAGCACGCCGGCCAGGAGTTCACCGCCACGAACGAGTTCTCCTGGAACTGCAACCCGCGGAAGGACATCTACGTGGACGACGGCACTGGGCAGACCACCAAGGTCGAGGGCAAGGTCGGCTGTGGCACGCGGTTCTACCAGCGGGACGTCCCCAAGGTGCTGAGCGACCCGCGCGACCCTGGCAGTGTGAAGGTGTACCCCACCAGGATCACCTGCAGCAATCCGGACTGCGGTGCGAGCATCCGGGCGTTCCCGAACCTAACGGGGTTCAAAGCGTAGCAGAGCTTCCAGCGTAGGCGGGGGAGTTGTTCCACCCCTTCCTGCGTCTGTACCACCGTGTGGTCCCGAGCGGTGGGAAGGTATCGGGGCAACCAAGCTTGGCGGGGTTCAAGGCCAGGGACGGCAGCGGACCCCGGAGGGGGTGGCTGGAGGCGACTTCAGCCACCCTAGTTATTGCAACGCGCCAGCGGGGTAGGGTGCTGACTGGAGTGAAAGCCCGTCAGGCGGCTGGGCCGTTGGGCCGTTGGGCCTACCGTGTGTAAGCCCCTATCCCCTGGCGCAACGTCAACTCGTGTAACCAGGAGCAATCCATGCCACGGAGTCAACAGTCCAGGGAAGGGGCCATCGTGGCCTACTTCACCAGCGCCGACCTCGCCATCGCGCAGGTGATCTACAAGCTGGCCGGCGACGCCCTCAAGGCACGGCTCAGCAAGTCCGAGAAGCAGGGGGAGGCGCAGCGGAAGGTCCAGGCCGAGGCCGCGTCGAAGGCGGTCGCCGAGGCCACCCCGAAGCCAGTGGTCAAGCTGGCCCCACCGGCCAAGAAGCGCAAGCGCGTCCGCCCCAGCCGGGTCAAGGCGCGGCCGCTGGTGACCGAAGAGGAGCTGAACGAGGCGGTCGACACCGAGTAGCCGATGCCCACACCTCTGGTCCTCTACTCCGACGGTCCGGGTCTGCCCACGGGGCTGGCTCGGATCACCCGCGACCTCGCCGGCCGCCTCTGGGAGGGGCGGGAGATGCTGGGGATCGACCTGCTCCAGGTGGGGTACGACCCCCGCCCGCGCGGCCGGGGCGTTGAGTGGCCCACCTACCGGCTCACGGGGTTGGGGTCGGACGGCGACTGGGGAGCAGCCGAGATCCAGGAGTGTTGGCGGGAGTACTTCGGTCACGACGACGGGGTGCTGCTGAGCATCTGGGATCCCGCCCGGGCGTTCGCTCTGCTCGGCCTGCAGTCCGACACCCGGGCTTTCTGGGGCTACTTCCCGGTCGACGCGCACAACGTCCAGGGGAGCTTCGGCGGCCCGGCACGCGAGGCCGTGCAGTGCTACGACCGGGTGCTCGCCTACGGCCGCTGGGGCAGCCAAGTGCTGGCCACCATCAGGCGGCCAGTGCAGTACCTGCCCCACGGACTCGACCTGGACGTCTGGCGGCTCGGCCACGCCCCGGACGTCGCCGCCGAGGCCGAGCGGGTGCTCCGTGCCAAACCAGGGAGCTGGGTCCTGGGCTGCGTCGCGACCAACCAGCCGCGCAAGGACCTGGGCCTCTACTTCGCCACCCTAGCCGAGCTGCGACGCCGGGGCGAGCGCGTCCGCGGCTGGCTGCACACCGACAGCTTGGTGCGCGCCTGGTCGGTCTGGCAGCTCGCCGACGACTTCGACCTCAAGAAGCACGTGGCGGTCAGCCTGGACCTACCCGACGCGGTCCTGGCCGCCTGCTACAGCGCCTGCGGGGCGACGTTCGCGCCTGGGCTGGGGGAGGGGTTCGGCTACCCGCAAGTGGAATCGCTAGCGTGTGGAACACCTGTGGTCTCAGTCGACTATGCCGGGGGTCGAGAACTGAACCCCCTGAACGCTTGGAGAGTTCCCGCGTGCGCGTGGCGGTTAGAAGGATGCTACGGACTCCGGCGACCTGTCGTAGATCCTGTCGATGCCGCGAACGCCGTTATGCGGGCGGTGGGCTGGAAAAGGGTAGAGGAGCGGGTGGTGCAGGAGTACTGCCGTGACTCCATCGCCTACCTCGACTGGAACGTTCTATGGCCTCGCTGGCGGGCGTGGGTCCGGCAGGGACTGGCGGCGCTCGACGGGTAAGCAGCTTCGGTCCCAGACCCGCGTGCGCGCCATGCGGATCACCCCCGAGGGCGGCAGCCCGGTGCTCATCGTCGAGCTGGCCATCGACTGCGATATCTGTGGGGAGGTCTACGTGCAGATCGCCGGGCACCACCTGCGGGCGCTGACGGCCGCGCTGGCGGGGGTGATCGAGGACTACCCGGACCTCTGCGGGAACGCGGGGAGTGGGGTCACCAAGAGCAGCTGGCAGGGGACGAGCCCCGGCGCGGGCAAGGAGACGCTGAATTGAAGCCGAAGCTGGACCATTTCGCGGTTGTGACGGCTACGACCGACCATGAACGCGCCTCGGCGTGCATCCGCAGTTGGGTGGACCGGGCCGCGCACCAGTGGAAGCTGTACGTGATCGAGAACGGCGGGGAGCGCCTCTACCTGGGCACCGTCCCCGCCTTCGCCGAGGGGGTGCGCCAGGCGCTCGCCGCCGGCCACGAGGTCATCGCCTGCCTCCACGACGATCTGCTGATCGAGCAGGACGGCTGGGACCAATCCATCCTGTTCCCCTTCCGCGCGCGGCCACAGGTGGGCCTGCTGGGGTTCCTGGGCGGCACGGGACTGGGCGACCACGATATCTACCAGACCCCCTACAGTCCGCACCAGCTCGCGCGCCAGGGCGTGGTCAGCAACGAGCGCAACGCCGAGGCGCATGGGCGGCGGGTGGGGCTGCCGACGCGGGTGGCGGTGTTGGATGGGTTCTGCCAAGTGGGGCGGCGCGCGTTCTGGGAGGGCAAGTTCCGCGACGGGCGGCTGCAGCGCACCGACGTCTACCCGGGCGACCCCTTCGCGTGGACACCGTCCGGGGGGACCAACCTCTTCGCCGAGATGGCGTCCTGGGGCCTCGTCCATCATGCCTACGATGCCGCTCTGGGCTGCTTCGCGGCGCGCTTGGGCTGGGAGGTCTGGTGCTTCCCGATCGCCTGCTGGCACCAAGGAGGAGCGACGGCTGTCGCGGACAGTGGGTATACCGACTGGGCGCGCACACAGCACCCCGATGGGGATCAAGGGTTCTGGAACGACGCGCATCAGATCGTGTACGACAAATTTAGGGACGTGCTTCCTGTTCGTGTCTAAGTGGGGATGGGCGAGGCGCGGTTGGGCATGGCTTGGTCCGGCTTGATCAGGTGTGGTATGGCGGGGCTAGGCAGGGCGAGCCAGAGCAAGGTGGGGTGCGGTGTGGTCGGGCTAGGTTTGCTCCGGTGAGGTGAGACCTGGCGAGGCGCGGCTTTCTAAGGAGATTCCAATGGCGAAGGGTGCAACAGCGATCGGTCCGATCGTTACCAACGGGGCGCAGCACGACGTCGACCTTTCGCTCCCGTACATCGTCTCGGTTCGCCTTGTCGGGGTAGCAGACCTCCTGTTCCACCGCTGGAACTGTGAGGCAGTCGCCTCCAAGGCGAGCGCGGCCAAGGGGTCCGCAGCGAAGAAGACGGACAACGTCGAGAGCTACGTGTACCGGAACGACGAGGGAGAACTCTGCTTACCTGGAGAGTACGTGCGGCAGTCCCTGATTCACGCGGCGAAGTACAAGCAGGATCCTCGAAGTCCCCGCAAGTCCGCGATGGACTTGTACAAGGCGGGGATCATCCCCTTGACCATCCTTGCCTCGCTGGGGGTTAAAGAGTACGACTACGAGCACAAGGCCCGCGTGCAGGTCCAGCGCAACGGCGTCACCCGGGTGCGGCCGGCGATGAAAGCTGGGTGGACCGCCACTGTGGAGCTGATGGTCAACTTGCCAGAGTACATCCCGGTGGACGCCCTGAACGACGTGCTCGTTAACGCGGGACGGCTGATCGGGGTGGGGGACTTCCGCCCGACCTATGGACGGTTCCGCGTGGCGTCGTTGGATGTACTCAAGAGCTAGAGACCTGCCATGGCGAGGCGCGGCTAGGTTGGGTCGGGTGGGGCGAGGCTGGTTGGGGTGAGGTAGGGTGCGGCTCGGTAGGCTAGGGCTTGGTGGTGTCTGGTGGGGTATGGCAGGGTATGGCTACTAATCTCTTGGACGCGCTGAAACACCACCTCCAGACAGGAGAGGTGCCCGAGTCGATTCGGGAAACTTTGGGAGGCTCCACTGTACTAGTACCCATCGAGGGGCAACCCGAGCAACCGGCGCAGTTCGGCCAACCGGCACGCCGGCACGTCCCAGGGATAGACGCGGAGTTCGCCCGGCTGTCGGGCCCCGTGCGGCGGGATAGGGTCCGCCCCGGGGCGCGCGTCAGCCTGGAAGAACTGGAGGCACAAGATGGCGAGACTACCAGATCCGGAGTACCTGGAGCGGTGGCTCCACAGCCTGGCGTGGTGGGAGTGGGCGTGGCTGGGCGGGCTGGCGCTGCTGTGGGTGGTCGCGCTGATCGCCAAGTGGCGGGTGGACCGGCTGATCGAGAAGACGCAGGCAACGGTGGCGCAGGCGTGGCAGCTCCGGCAGCAGCGGGAAGTGGCGCAGCGGGCGGAGCCGTCAGTTACGCAGGCGTCCCGGCGCGCGTCACCCCCGCCGGAGAAGTAGAGCCCCCACTGCCGTTCGGCCAGGGGGACGTGCAGACCCAGCGCCGGCTGCAGCAGCGCTACAACCGAGAGGATGAAGTAGAGCGACTCCGTCATGAGCACCGGATGCTAGGCGCTCGGATCGCAGCCGTCAACGTCGGTGGACTCCCGCCGCCGACCCGGGCTACCCTGGGGATGCCGCTGGTCACCACCGACGACACCTTGGAGGCCGACCTCCAGGCCAGCCTGGAGGCCACCGCCCCCGCCGCCGAACCCCTCGACTACGAGCACCCGGTCGCCCTCGACCAGCTCCCGCCGTTCGCCTACGTCTCGGGCCCCGCCGGGGTGGGCAAGACCTTCTGGGCCAAGGCGGTGGCCGCCGAAGCCGGCGAAGCCTGCGTGCTCGCCGCCACCACTGGGATCGCCAGCGTGAACCTGGGCGAGGGGACCACCATCAACACGCTGCTGCGCTACTTCGACACCGCCAGCCTGCGCGAGGCGTTCACCGGCGGCTACCTCGAAGCCATCCTCAAGCGGCACCGCGCCCTGGGCCTCCACCGTATCCTCCTCGACGAGGTCTCGATGATGCCCGGCGAGCAGCTCACCATCATCAGTCGCGCCATCGACAACGTGAACCAGGACAAGCCCGAGGGGATGCACGACCTGGGACTGATCCTCCTGGGGGACTTCGCCCAGCTCAGCCCGGTGCCCGACCGCGATCCCAGGGACCCCAGTGGCAAGAAGAAGCTGCCGGTGGCGTTTGCCTTCGAGTCGGCCGAGTGGGCGAGATATGGCGAGCACACCCTGGCGCTGACCCGCATCCGTCGGCAGGCCGACCGGGACTTCGTGGAGGCGCTCCAGGCGGTGCGGCGCGGTGCGATCGGGGCGGCGCTGGAGTACTTCCGGCCCCACTTCCAGGCCACGACCGACATGCAGTTCGAGGGGCCGACCATCGTCGCCAAGAACGACGCGGTCAGCAAGTACAACCAGCTCCGGCTGGACGCGGTCAAGGGCACTCCGGTCCGCTACACGTCTGAGCGCTGGGGCAAGGTCCGCCCCGAGTGGGGCACCCCGCCCAAGCCCGAGGCCGACTGGGGGATTCCACCCGTGCTTCCCCTCAAGGAGGGCTGCCGGGTGATGATCCTGGCCAACTGCAACGTGGCGCCCCCCCACGAGCTGCCGGTCTGGGCCTACACCAATGGGGACCTCGCCACCTTCCTGGAGCAGCCCCACGAGGATTGCGCCAGGGTACGCCTGGACCGCACCGGCACCGAGGTCACGGTGGACAAGCTGGGCCGCTTCAATGAGATCCCGCTGGAGCCCGGACGGCGCAAGGCGCTCAAAGCCGAGGGGCACCCCGAGCGGGTGAGCGCGGACGGCAAGCGCGAGTACGTGGGCGGGATCACCTACCTGCCGCTCAGGCTGGCCTACTGCACCACGGTCCACAAGTCCCAGGGGCTGAGCCTGGACTTGGTCCAGGTCAACATCCGGGACCACTTCTTCAGCCGGCCAGGGATGCTGTATGTGGCGCTGAGCCGGGCGCGGAAGCCGGAGGGGCTGCGGCTGGTCGGCACGCCGGAGGGGTTCCGGGCCAGATGCACGGTCAACTCCAAATTGCGGGGGTACCTATGACACGTGCGCAAGCTGATGAACTAATCGCGCTGCTCTCCACCATCAGCGTGACACTGATGGTGATCGAAGCATCTCTGGTTTTCTTCGTGATCGTGTTCTGCGTGCGCGGCCCGTGGATAAACCGATGATCATTTGTGGGTGGCAGTGAACCCGAAGCTGCGGGGATACCTCTAGGAGTCTGTCATGTTCTCAGTTCAACAGAAGCGCGAGATCGCCGACGCCGTGCAGCAGATTCTCCGTGCGCCCAACCACCCGGAATTGCCAGCGGTGGAGATCCTGTTCACCCTTCAGGTGAGCGGGACGGAGTCGTGGTCGTGGGCGGAGATCAAGAACAACGGGGCGGTGCGGACCCCTGACGTAAACGCGTGGAACGAGATTCAGGATCCCCGCCGATGATCCCCCGTGTGCTCAACAAGCGCACGGCGACCGCTAAGGAACTGGCGGGGGCGGTCTACGTGGGCCGGCCCTCGAAGTGGGGGAACCCCTTCGTCATTGGGAGGGATGGGGCGCGGGAGCAGGTGGTGGCGCGCTATAGGGACTGGCTGCGCTGGAGTCTGGTCGGTCTCGCCCCCATCCTTTGTCGGGCGGCTAGAACCGAGCTGCGGGGCAAGCACCTCGTCTGCTGGTGCGCGCCGCTCCCCTGCCACGCCGACGTGCTCCTGGAGATCGCCAATGCCGACTAGCGCGAAGCGGAGGACATGATGGGACGTAGGAACGGTCCGAAGCAGTGGGTCTGCACGACGTGCGAGAAGCACTACGCCGAGCTGGAGGAGGCTGAGGTCTGCGAGCAGGTGCACGTGGCTCACCGTGCGGCCACAGACCAAGTGATTGCCCATGCGCGTGTCCACGGACTGGTAGTCACTCTTCCCGCTCAGGTATGCGCCTTCTGCGAACAGGTTCCCTGCCGTTGCTACACCCCCGAGCCGCCGCGCGTGCTCGCCGCGGAGCAGATCCTCCGGTTAGGTGCCCTGACCCTGGAGGCCGAGCGCTCCGAGGCCCTGGAGCAGCTCCTCGACGACCAGGAGGCGGTCTACCTGACCAAACCCAAGGACGACTTGGTGTTCGCCTTGCGCCAGCGCGACCGCTACATCGCCCAGCTCGGGCGCCAGGTGACCGACCAGCGCACAGGCTCGCGGCTCCTCCGGGAGTTCATGCGGGCGGCCCTCTACGCGGCCGGGGGCCGGCCCCGGATCGCGGCGGCCGAGGCGGCGATCCGCCGGCTGGGGGGCGAGGAGGCCGACGCGCGGCAGTTGAAGCGCCACGGCAGCACGCTGGGCCCGCTGGAGCCACCCGAGGTGGTGGCCGAGCAGCTGGCGGACGGGACGAGGAAGATGCGATGACCATCACCGCAGCGATCAAGCAGTTAGAACTCCTGCGCACCAGGGTCGGCGACGTGCAGGTCTGCGCGGACTGCCCCTATTGTTCGCGGTCCTTCGAGGTCACCGTGGTGGTGACGGGGTCGGTGGTTGCCTCTTTGCGGGCGCTCCCGGAGTCGCCGCGCGTATGAGGGCGAGATGCGCGTCCTAGCCACCCACCCCGGCCGCCACGGCGACCTCCTCTGGGCGCTCGCCACAGTGCGCGCGGTCAGCGAGACCCTGAACACCAAGGTCGACGTCCTGACCTCAGGCAAGTACGGCTCCCTTCAGCCGCTCATCAACGAGCAGCCCTATGTGCGCGTCTGCTACGTGCTCGCTGACTGGCCCATCGAGGAGTCGGCGCCGATCAGCCCCCGGATCCCCCCGGTCTGTCCGGTGGCGGACTACGACTTGGTGCTGCACCTGGGGTATGAAGGGTGGCCCAAGCCCGACCTCGCCTGGGACGTCTGGCAACGCGCTGCGGAGCACGTGGCTGGGCTGTGGCCACTCGACCTGCTGCGGCCATGGCTCAGCGTCGCCGAGCAGTTTTCCTGCACTGACGTCGTGGTGGGGTTCACCGACGAGTGGTTTGAGCTGAAGGTGGGGGTCTACCAGCTGTTGACGCGGTATCCGCAGCAGCGGATCTACCGGTCCGTCTGTGGCATTCCCGGGAGCCGGTGGCGGGGGGAAGCGGGCCACGGTCGCCCGTTGGGCCGCGACCTTGAGGGGTTTTCAGTGAACAACGATCTTCTCTCCTGGGAGCACGCGGCACGGGTGATCGCGAATAGCCTCCTCTTCCTCGGCGACTGCTCGGCCCTCCACGTCCTGGCAGTCGGTCTAGGCGTCCCGGTGATCTGCCTGGAGCCTAACCCCCAGCGGCACAACGACGTGTTCTACCCCTGCGGGAAGACCGGGCCGCAGGTCACGCTCCTGCTGGGCGGGGACGGGCTGCCCACCCACGACGCGCGGCACGCGGCGGACGCGATTCTGGAGGCCCTCAAGTGAGCACCCTCAAGGTTACCCTGGTCAGCACCTGGGACATCCCTTGCGGAATTAGCGAGCATAGCGCCTATCTGAAGGCGGCGATCGAGGCGGCCGACCCTAACATCCAGATCGGGATCGAGGTCAACCTCCACCCGAACGCCGTGCTCGCCCCGCGTATCCCCATCTGGGAGGAGAGGCCCGACTGGATGGTCCTGAACTATCATGCCGCGCTCCACTCGCAGTGGCACCCCGAGCACGTGCGGCACGTCCAGGCCCAGGGCAGCCGGGTGCTGGTGGTCTACCACGACACCGGGATCCCCAACTCGGACCAGTGCCTGGCCCTGCACGCCGTCGCCGACGCTTTCATCATCCACGAGCCGGCGCAGGACCTCCCCGGGGCGATCTACCTGCGGCAGGGGATCCCCGACTGGGCCACCCTCCCCATTTACGTCTGTAAGGGCGACGGGCGCTCGCTGACGGGGGGGCGCTGCCCGGTCGTCGGCACCATCGGCTTTCCCTTCTCGTGGAAGAACTACGACCTTCTCCTGCAGGGGGCTGCGCTCGCCGGCTGGGGGGTGCTGCTGATCGCGCCCGGGGCGACGTTGGAGCAGCAGGTCCACTGGCATGACCTGAACCCTGAGATCCGGGTGATCCCGGAGTTCACCCCTCGGAATGAGGCGGTGGCTCTGCTGTCAGGTTGCGATGCGACCGCCTTCCTCTACGCCAACGCCAACACCGGGACCTCCGGCGCCATCCGCCAGGGGATTGCCACCCGCAAGCCGGTGATCGCCACCGCGCTGGGAATTTGCCGGCAGTTCACCGACCTCTACTTGGACGCGGTGGGGCACTCCGCCATCCGATGGATGAACAGCTTAGGTGTCGAGGACGTCGCCGAGAAGCTCGCCAGTACCCTCCCGCTGCCTTTCGACCCCGCGGTCGTCCGTCTCGCCCACCAGGACAGCTGGGCCACCCAGGGCGCGCGCTACGCCCAGATCCTGCGGGGGTTGGTATGAGCCACGACCGCAAGCCGGGAGCCACGGGGCGCTTTCCACAGGGCAAGATCCACCCCGCCGACGATGGCGAACTCCAAATCGTGGTCGCGGCGGTGCATTCGCAAGGAGTCGTGCTCGTGAACTTCGGGACGCCCACCCTGTGGCTTGGGCTCCCCTCGACCGAGGCGCGGGCGCTGGCGGCCCTGCTCGTTGAGAAGGCCGACGAACTCGACGCGAGGAAGTCATGAGACTGGTGAATCCGGGTCCTGGCGAACTCGCCGACCGCCTCTCGATCCTGGCGCTCAAGATCGCCCATGGCACCCAGGCCGACAAGGATGTCACCCACTTCGTGACCGAGCGGAACGCCCTGTTGGTGCAGCTCCGCCAAGCCGCCCCCAAGGCTGGCATCGAGCAGTTCTTCGATTTGGCGGCGGTCAACGGGATGCTGTGGTACGCCGAGGATGAGCTGCGAGAGCACCGGAAGTCCTTCGGGTTTGGGATGGGGAACGTCATCCCCGACGAGGCCGTGGTGATCATCAAGATCGCCTTTCGCATCCAGGCCCTTAACGACCGCCGCGCCGACCTCGTCCGACAGCTCAACACCTTAGCGGGCCAGGACCTTGGCCCAGAAAAGCTGGTCTAGTATGGACACCCGCGACCTCGATCCCGACGTCCTGGCCCTCGCCCAGGCCACCACCCCGCGCTACGGCTGCCGCATCTGCGACGCCCCACTGATTCCCGTGCTCGACCTGGGGGCGCAGTACCTCTCGGACTTCCCGCTGGTCCCCGGCGACCCGGCGCACCCGCCGCTCCCGCTGGAGATGGTCCGCTGCTCCGGCCCAACCTGCGGCTTGGTGCAGCTCGCCCACACCACCCCGAAGGAATGGCTCTATGGCGAGTACTGGTATCGCTCGGGGGTCAACGAGGCGATGCGGGCCGAGCTGCTCGACGTGGTGGTGGGTGGGGTTCGTGAGCTGGCGCGCAGCGGGCTGGGGCCTGGCAATCTGCTGGTGGGGGACATCGGCGCCAACGACGGTACCCTGCTGAGCCACTACCCGAAGGTTCTGGGCCGCCCCAAGGGCCTCACCAGGATCGCCTGGGAACCCGCCCACAACCTCTATGCGGCGTGCCGACCACACGCCGAGTTGGTCTTCCCTGAGTTCTTCCGGGTCCGCGAGCCGTGGCCCGAGAAGGTTCACTTACTTTCGATGGTGGCGTGTTTTTATGACGTTGACCAACCGCACCAGCTAGTCGGGGACGTGGCCAAGCTCCTCCACCAGGACGGGGTCTGGGTCATCCAGCAGGCGTATCTCCCGAAGATGCTGGAGGTTGGCGACTTCACCAACATCTGCCATGAGCACTTGGAGTACTACCACCTCCAGTCGATGCGGGAACTGCTGGCCGCCCACGGGCTGGAAGTGTTCCACGTGGAAGCAAGAGCCATCAACGGCGGCAGCTTCCGCGCCTACGTCGGCTGGCGAGGGCGGCACCCGGTCGACCCGAGTGTCCTGGCGATGCAGGAGGCGGAAATGCCGCTGGTCTGCGCCCCCGACCACGTCTGGGAGGGGTTCGCCCGGCAGGCCCACCGCACCAAGAGCTACCTCCAAGCTGCGGTCAGCGCCTTCGCCGAGGTCGGGGGCGTCGTCGACCTGCTCGGCGCCTCAACCAAGGGCAACACCCTGCTGCAGTTCTGCGGGCTCGACCGCGCGTTCGCTGGAGGCGTCCTCCGCCAGGTCTGGGAGCGCTCGCCCGAGAAGCACGGCCGCTACTACGGCCAGTCGGGTCTGCCGATCGTCAGCGAGGAGGTGGGCCGCGCCACCAAGCCGAAGGCCGGCGGGTTGCTCCTAGTGATCTGGCCGTTCCGGGACAGCGTGATCACGCGGGAGCGGGCTTACCTGGAAACGGGGAGCGTGCTGATTGTGCCGCTGCCGCAGGCCGAGGTCCACCACTTCGGCGGACTCAATTGGAAAGGGCTCGAAGGGAGAACCTGATGAGACGCCTCTACTCCGGTCTGCTCGTCGTCGGCCTCGCGTTCGTGTTCGGCTACCTGTTCGGCTGTCCGGTGCACGCGCAGCCGCTGCTCACGGCCACCGTGGAGGTCGCCTGGGACGCCAATGACCCCGTCGACCAGGTCACCGGCTACGTCGTGGAGTACGGCCCGGCGCCGGCCTTCACCACCACTCAAGACGTCGGCAACGTCACCAGCGCCAAGCTCCTGGCCCTCCCAGTAGGCGTGCCGCTCAACGTCCGGGTTTACGCCTACAACGAGCGGAACGGCCACCAACTCAGCCCGCCCTCGGCGGTGGTCACCGTCACCCCCGGGGTGGCCGGCTCGCCGGTCTGCACGGCCCTGAGTGGCCCGGGGTTCTCGTCGGCGGTCACGGTGATCATCCAAGCCTACGACCAGACCGCCCGGCGCAGCGACCCGGCCGGGGCGCTCGCGCGCTTCGAGGCCGGGAGCGCCGAGCCGATCACCCGAGTGGAGTTCGCCCTGGAGGGGAACGGCGAGCCTGGGGTGCTGGTGGTCTTCCCAGTCGGTGTGGGATTTGATGGCCGGTACGTCCGCGCCGTGGCGTTCAAGCCGACCATCAACGGGATCTTCCCGCTCGTGGTAGTGGCGACCGACCAGACCGGCCGGCGGGGCGGAACCCGCTGTACGCCGGGGATCACGGTGGGGTTCTGATGAGCACCCAACGTGAAGCCGAACTCGCCTGTCAAGATGCGCTCCTAGATAGCGGTACCGACACCGCCGCCCACGCTTTCCGCGTGACCCACAGCTCCAGCGTGCCGGACTGGCGGACCGAGGACGCGCTGTTCCAGGCGTTATACAAAGAGTTTACCTTCGGGTTGGACGCGGCGGCGACCCTGGCGAATCGCAAGACCCCTCGTTACTTCGGGCCGGACCACCCAAAGCCAGAGCGGCGCGATGCACTGACAGTGCCTTATTGGAAGGTTGCGTCAGGGAACTTACCGATCTTCTGCAACCCGCCCAGCTCGCGCGAGGAGGGGCTGTCCCTCGCCCCCTGGCTGGCCAAGTTCGTCGAGCAGGCGGCTCTGGGCTGCACCATCGTGGCGGTTGTCCCCCACAAGACCTCGACCAGCTGGTGGTCCCTGGTCCGCCGCGCCCAGGAAATCCGGGAGATCCCCCACCGGGTCAAGTTCTGGCTCCTCGAGGACGAACTCGCCATCATCAACGCCGCCCGCGCCGCCCGCGCCGAGGGCAGCAAGCGCCGGATCAAGTCCGGCGACTCGGCGGGGTTCGACTCGGCGGTGGTGGTGTTCCGCCCGCAACCCGGCGTGATTCAGCCCGCCTGCCCGCGGGTGGTGACATGGAGCTACCGATGACTGAACGTGAGAACGAGACCCTCTGGGCCATCGTGCCCGCCCTTGACCTAGTTCTCATGACTCTCCAGACCTGCGAGGACCTCCTGGCGCAGACCGTCCCCGTGCGGGTGCTCCTCATCGACCAGGGCTCCTCGGAGGCCAGCAATTTGGCCTTCCGCGAGTTCGCCGACCACCATCACCCACGGGTCGTGCTGTGGTCCTTCAACCCGCCCCTGCCGAGCCTCGCGGCGGCATGGAACCGGGGGCTGGACTTCTGCTGGAGGCTCGGCCACGAGGAGGCGCTGGTGGTCAACAGCGACGTGCGGCTGCACCCGGAGACCGCGCGCGACCTCCATACGGTCCGCACGCAGCAGGGCGCACTCTTCGTCTCGGGGATCGGCGTGACCGCAGAGCAGTTCGACAACTACACCGGTGGGGGGAACAGCGGCGATCACGGCGGCCCCGACTTCTCCTGCTTCCTGACCACCCGTGTCGGGCACCTCAAGTACCCCTTCGACGAGGGGTTCATCCCGTGCTACGGCGAGGACTGCGACCTGCACCGACGCTACTTGCTGAGCGGCGACGGGGCCAAGATCTTCTCGGTCAACCTGCCCTTCCACCATATCGGCGGTGGCAGCCGGACCATCAACCAGTCCGAGGCGGCGGCGCGCGCGTTCCAGGCCCAGGCCGAGATCGGCCGGCAGCACTACCGGGCCAAGTGGGCTGGGCCGCCGAACCAGGAGCGGTTCATCGCGCCGTATGGGCCACTGGGAGTTGACCACGTGACTAACCCCGAGCTGCAGGCGCGCGTGCGGGCGGGGTTGCCCGCGCTTGAGCCAGCGCCGCCCACGCCGTTCGGTGACAGACTTCTGGACGACCCAGCGACGATCCGCGCACTCGATGATGCCTTCCACAAGAAGGCGCAGGAACTGAGGTTCCACGATGGCTCCTAACCCAACCGCCGATATTTTCAGGGACATCCTCCACGAGCGCGCTAGACAGGAACACCTACAGGCCAAGGGTCGATTCAAGTACACCTGCGCTGACCCGCGGATGGCGGTGGGGGACAAGGCGCTCGCTCTCGGGGAGGAGTTCGGGGAGGTCTGCCAAGCGGTACTGGAGGAGGCGGACCTTTCCTATGACAAGCACCCCACAATGTCCGTACGGAAGGAACTCGTGCAGATCGCGGCCGTTGCGGTGGCGTGGATCGAATCAATCGACAAGGCCGCGAACCAGCCTTGGGAGGATCTAGTAGCAGACGGCGGACTTCCAGAATCCCAGGAGCCTGACTGATGATAGAGAAGAAGCACCCCATCGACGCCCTGACCACCGACCCCATCGACGACCGCTGGACCCTCAGCAAGCTCCGCACCGAGGGCTACGAGCACCGGGGCGACGGCCCCTGCAAGACCTGCGGCGCGTCGGTCAGCTTCTACAAGCGCGAGCGCGCCACCGACTACAAGGGCTACGCCCGCTGGCTGGTGGTCGACCCGGCCAGCTTGGAGGTCCACCGCTGCCAGGGGACGTCGAGGCACCGGCGGTGACGCTCCTGCCGCTGACCAAGAGCTTCGCCGGGCAGGTGGACCTGGACGCCCTGCGCGAGCCGATCAACTGGCTGAGGGACGGCGTGCTGGTCGACCAGCACCCGGCGCGGGCGTGGGAGTACGGGATGGCGGTCGACGCGCTGGCCAAGTGGAACGCGGAGGCGGACGTTCGCTACCCCGCGCTGATCCTCGATGTGGGGGGTACCGGGTCGCGCTTCGGGCGGATGCTCGAGGATCGCATGGGTCCGGGCTGGGACGTGGAACTCGTCGACCCCAAGGAGACCGGCCGGCTGGAGGACCGGCAGGACGGCGCGGCGCCACCGGCCCAGGTGATCCTGGCCATCTCGACCATTGAGCATGTGCCCGACCAGGAGGCGTTCCTCCTGGCAATCGCGGCCAACCTCGTCCCAGGCGGCCTGGCCTTCCTGACCATGGACGGCAAGGGAGACGAGGGGCCGGACGTCCAGCACTTCCACTGGATGCGCGAGCGGATCTACACCCCGGGGTTGTGGATCATGCTGGCGGCGTCTGCGGCAGCGAAGGGGCTGATCCTCTGGGGTGGGGTGGACTGGGCCTACCATAGCGACCAGCTCTACGACTACAGCTTCTTCAGCCTCTGCCTGCGGAAGTCCTGAATGCTCGCCCGCCCCGCCGCCAGCGCTGGTATACTGGACAAACCACCTACAGTTGACAGGCGTGCTACCGTACTCGGCACGGCCCTAGGAAATCGCTGGCATCACGAACTCTGCATTGACGCGGTGGCTGTTGTACGGCTGTACCTCTCGGGCTTGAGCACGCGCCAAGTTGCAGCTCAGATGGGGTACTCCTTCAGTTACGTTCACCGTTTGTGTCAGGACGTGGGGGTTACACGAGACCGGACGGTGGCCCTTCGGCTCCGCCACCGTCCCACGAGTAAGCAGTGGCGGTCGTCGCGCGCAGTGGCCCGCCGCGCAGTTGAACGGTTCCTGAGACGGCGGCTCAACACAAACGAGCATGTCCACCACAAGGATGGGGACTACACCAACAACGTGCTGGAGAACTTAGAGGTGCTAGACCCGCGGACGCACGCGCATAAACACCACCCGCCCAATCCAGTACCCCGTGGTCAGCGTCCCGAGCGCCAAGCGTATGCGCGGTGGTACGCCAAGAACCTTCGCCGGGTAGACGCGCAGTGCCCAGAGTGTGGGACGGCGTTCAAACGGGATAAGTTCAAGCCGACACAGACCTGTTCGCACTCCTGTGGTTCGCGTGCTTTTTGGAGACGTCGTCGTGCTTGAGCGCGGTCCACTTTGTAGAGGTTGCCCGCTCGACGCCAACCCGCAGACCCGCGGCTTCATTGAGCCCGAGGGCCCTCCCGACGCGCCGATCCTCTTCGTCGGCGAGGGCGGCGGCGATGAGGAGTCTCGCACCGGTCGGCCGTTCCAGGGAGCCGCCGGGGGAATGCTCAACCGCCTGCTCATGCGCTCGCACTGGGACCGGCGGAATTACCGCATCCACAACGTAATTTCGTGCCAGCCCCCAAACAACTGGTTTGACGAGCGGGCGCCTTGGTACTGGGGTGCCCGGCAGCACTGCGCCGTCCACCGCGACCCGGTGCTCGCCGAGGGGCACAAAGTCATCGTCGCGCTCGGGGGCACCGCTCTCAAGACCCTGCTCGGCTTGGAGAAGCTCAGAGTGGAGGACTGGCACGGCACGGTCACCCCGACCCAGCATGGGCTGGTGGTGCCGACCTTCCACCCTAGCCACCTGCAGCGCGGCGCGCACAACCTCTTCGGGGTGGTCAGCTTCGACCTGCAGCAGGCCCACCGAGTCGCCCGCGAGGGGTTTGTCCAGGAGACCCCAGACATCCTGGTCGACCCACCGCTCGACTGGTTCACTTGGTGGGTTGACCAGGTCGAGGCCGCGAGTCTGCAGGACCCCGAGGCCGTCTGGCTCACGGTGGACATCGAGACCCCCGACAAGTCCGAGGGCCAGGACGAGGGAGAGCTGTCGAGCGAGGATCGGTCCTACACCATCCTGAGAGTCAACTTCAGCGTCCACCCAGAGGAGGGGGTGACCGTCCCCTACGCCGGGCCCTATGTCAGCCTGATCGACCGGCTGCTCCGGTTATCCTGTGTAAAACTCCTTTGGAACGCCGAATACGACCGTCCTCGCCTAGAGGCTGCGGGTCATCCAGTTGTAGGTCCCTGGCTGGATTTTATGTGGTTTTGGCACTTTCTTCAGAGTAACCTGCCGCGCGGGTTGGGGTTCGCCGCGCCCTTCTACTCAAGGTGGGGGGCATGGAAGTACCTAGCCAAGGACGACCCAGGTACCTATGCCGCCATCGATGGATTTCAGACCTACCGTGTTGCTGTTGGTGTTGCGCGTGATCTCCAGGCCGCCGGTCAGTGGGACACGGCCCTCCGCCACACCCACCAGCTCCACGAGCAGGCACTCCGACCCGCGCAGCAGGTCGGGCTGCTCATCAGCCGCTCGCGCCTCGACGTCTTCATCGCCGACCTGGAAGTCAAGCAGCGCCGGGTGCTCCACCTACTCCAGGGGATGGTCCCTGACGCCGTGCGGCCCCTGACCCCGAAGAGAGGGTACAAGCGTGAGCCCGAGGAAGGGAAAGTCCACAGCAAAGGCACGGCCCTCAAGCGGGACGGCACGGCCAAGAAAGAAGCCCCCGACCCGCTCAAGCAGGAGCTGTACGCCCAGACCGCCGTCTTGGTGGAACGTCAGGTACGCGCCACGGTTCTACGCTGTGGTGCTTGCGGTGCCGAAGGCATACAGCGCCGACATGCGTGCAGCGGATCGACAGGAGACGGAGCGTCTCTCGAACTGGTTGAGGTCACGGCTACGCGTTGGTTCTGGCAGGAGCCCTTCAACCCCGACTCGCCCGACCAAATCCTCGCCTACATGAAGCACCGCGGCCACAAGCCCGGGCGCGGCAAGAAGACCGGCGCCGACTCCACCAACCGCGATACCCTGACGCGGCTCGCCAAGGAGACCAAGGACCCGCTCTACCAGACCATCCTGGACTCCCGGGCGATCGGCAAGGTCCGCGGCACCTACGGGGTGGGCACCCGGAAGCTGATGGACGCCGAGGACCGCGTGCACCCGGTGCCGACCTTCCGCCCGAGCACGATGCGGTTGTCCTACACCAGCCCGAACATCACCAACGTGGTGGCGGACAAGGGCGGCGAGGAGGGGCTGGCCAGTGGGTTCCGACGGTGCGTGGTCAGTGGGACGGAGCTGCCGGGGTGGGTGACGCCAGAGGGGCTGAAGGCGTGGGAGGCAAAATGGACCGCCTAGATATCCCGGTTCGTGTGTACGCCTACCCTGCCGATCTGCCAGACTGCTGGGTATGGACTACGGTACGCCACTATCACGGGAAGCGCTGGTACGTGCTGGTGCCGTTTCCACTGCCAGAACTGCCCCCGTTGGGTATCGCGTGCCTCTTTGAGAACGCCTTTCAGAGTCTCGCGTACATGATCGAGCACAACTGTGAAATCGACTAGCCGCGCGGACTGTTCCTGCAAGCTCCTCGAAGTCGACTTCGCCGCCATCGAGGCCAAGCTCGTGGGCTGGCTCGCCCGCGACCCTGTGTTCATCCGCCTCGCTGGTCTCGGGGTCCACGGTGCCTTGGCCTCGCACATTCTGGGCGCCCCCTACGACCCCGCGTGGCCTGATGCCAACCTTGCTGCCTACTTCCAGGAGATCAAGAAGTCGAACTTCCCGGTGTACGACCGGGCCAAGCGCGCGGTCTACGGCGACCTGTACGGCCAGACCGCCTACGGGATGATGATGACCTTCCCGGAGAGTTTCCCGACCCTGAAGATCGCCAACCAGTACAAGAAGATCCTCCACCACATGGCGCCGACGGTGCCCGCCTGGCAGAACGTCACACGTGAGCGCGCCTACCGGCAGAACTTCCTCGGCGGCCCCGGCGACCATCCCTTCGGCTACAAGCACTGGTTCTGGGCCGTGCTGGGCTTCCGCGTCATCCCCGAGCACGTCTACCACAAGCGCCAGCGGCTGCACGAGCCCTGCGCGATCATCCAGGGGAAGCACTTCGCGGTGACCTTGGGCGAGGACGCCAAGCGCTGCGTGGCGTTCTATCCGCAGTCGATCGCGGCGGCCATCCTCAAGGAGGCCCTGCTCCGGCTGTTCGACCCGGATTCGCCCAGCTACATCGGCGACGCCTATTTTGGCCGGACCCCGCTGCGTGCGCCGATTCACGACTCCGGGCTGTTCGAGATCCCCGTCCGCTGCTTTGAGCGGGTGCTGGAGAAGATCGTCTACGAGATGACCCAGGCGGTGCCGGAGCTGCCGCTCGACTGGATCCCGGCGGCGACGCGCGCGCGGCTGCAGCTGGGCACCCACCTGCACATCGGGGTCGAGGCCAAGGCCGGGCGGGACTGGGGCTCGGTCGAGAAGCTCGCGCTCCCCAACATGCAGGAGAGCGACGGGGTGACCTTCCCGATGGAGGACCTGGACGAGGAGGACTTCGCTGGGATGCGGACCGTCTGGCGGGATGCCGCCGGGGCAGCATGAGACTCCCCATCAGCGTCGTCCGCTCGGGCGGTCAGACTGGGGTGGATCAGGTCGGTCTGGAGGTCGCATGGCTGGAGAGGTACCCCACCGGCGGGGTAGCTCCCAAGGGTTGGCGGACCGATGCCGGGCCGATGCCGGAACTGCTGCAGTTCTACGGACTCACCGAGAGCCACAGTCCCCTGTACGTCCCGCGCACGATCAAGAACGCGCAAGCGTCTGACCGCACAGTGTGGTTTGGTGACCCGCTCAGTCCCGGTGGGCGCTTGACCATCCGAAACGCACGTCGGGTACTACTTAACCCGAGTGCCGGCGAATTGCGCGCGGTAGTGGAGACGACTGCCCAGGCGTGTAGCCGTGCTATTACGCTCAACGTTGCTGGAAACAGACTGCGTACTAATCCGTTTGCGACCGACTACGCTTTTGTGACACTAACAGCGGCACTCCGCTAGGGGCTTCTCATGGTTATGCATTTGCACCATCTCCGGGACGCAACAGTCACTGTAGACATCCCGCGTGGCACGGAGCCGGGACTAGGAGCCGTGTATCGGTCCGTACACGTCGTGGTGAACGTGACCGTTGAGGGGTACTTTGACGCCGCGGGCACGTACCAGCTCACGGGTGAATTAACCTGTGCGGCGCGGAATGAGTTGAAGCGCTTGGCGGAGGGCCGAGACTTAGGGGTGGTCGGGTAGCGCGGTCTAGCGCGGCCCCGGCGGCGGGGTGGCGGCCGGTCCCCCCTCCGGCTTTCCCCCGCTCGCCTTCCACGCCGCGATCACCCGGCTCACCGCGGCCATCCCCGCCGAGGTGTCCTGCTGTGTCACCCCCTCAGTGAGCGCCTTGGTCCAGGTCGGCGAGTGCGACACCCAGGAGACAAACGCCGGGACACCCTCCAGTCCGGCACTGGTCGCCGCCCCTGCGGCCAAGCCACCGATGGAAGGGGCATGCCCGGTCGCCGCCGCCGCGCCACGGCCGGCTACCCCCACGAGCTGTGGCAGGATCCGCAGCCAGGGCGACGGCAGCCTCTCCCGGCGCCCGAACGCGTCCCCGATCTTCTGGAGGTTCTGCGGGATGTCCGGGCGGTCGGGGTACAGCTCCTTCAGCCCATCAGGGCCGAACTTCTGCAGGCGGTCGGCTAGCCCCGGCATGTCGCCGCTCAGCAGGTGGTCGCGGACCAGCGTCGTGCGGAGCTTGTCCCACGCCTGCTGGCCGCGTGCGGCGGCGGGGGTCGGGGCCGTCTTCGCGCCGGCCGTTCCTGCGGCTCCCGGCGGAGGTGTCGCCGCTACACCTGGTGGGGCGCTGGCGCTGCGGGTGTCCCACACGCCGGCAGGCACGGGGCTGGCGCCGCTCCGCGCGGCCGGACCCAGGGCGGCGGGGATCTCAGGCTCCCCCGCGCCTTCAGCGCCCGCTGTTCCGACCGCGCCCTGCGTGCCTGGCCCAGGCGGCGGGGTGGCGGCCCTGCGCCGCGCCTCGTCGATGTACTTGAAGGCGTGCCCGCGGGTGCCGGGCTTCACCCCAGCGGCTTCCTGCTCGGCCTGATGCCCGGCGTTGCGCGCGGCGAGGTCGGCGTCCGCGGCGGGGGGTGCGCCGGCCCCACCAGGCCCTCCTGCGGGCTTCCCTGCCGCCGTCTTCAGCAGGGTCTGCCGCGCCGCCGCGATCCGCTCCGGCACCACCTGGCCGTTCTTAGTAAAGCTGTCCAGGAGCTGGCTCGGCTCCTCGGTCAGCAGCCGGTTCAGGTAGGCGTCCGGGGTGAACTTATCCGGCGTGAAGGGCTCCGGCGTGTAGGGCTCACTCTTGAACTTCGCCGGCTTGAACTCTCGCGGAGCGTAGCGCTTGCTCAGGCCCTTGGCGGCCTCGCGGGCGGTGTCCGCCGCGGCGGCGTGCTCAGCGGAGGTCGTCGACCAGTCCACGCCTGAGCCGCTGGCGGCCTCCTCCAGCGCCCCGCGATGCGCCTTGGCGAGCGCGCTGAGCTGGCCCTCCCCGGGCGACTTCAGGGCCCGCAGGAACTTCGAGTCGCCCAGGAGTTGGGAGTAGTACTTCCACCCCGCGCCGAAGTCCGCCGTCTCGGGCGCGTTGGCGACCCGCGTCAGGTGCGCGCGGACCTTCGCGTTGGCGTAGTCCAGGGGGTCAATGGCGTTGGGTGCCTCGGTGCCCGTCGCTGCCGCCTGCTCGTGGAGGTACGCCTGGGCATCGGGGTGCAGCTTGTCGAACGCCACCGGGGCGCCGCTCTTGGTGCGGAGGGCCTCGGCGGTCTCGGGTGCCGTGAGCGGGTAGGCTTCCGCCTGGGGCTTCAGCTCGGTCTGGATCAGGCGCTGCGCCTCTGCCTTCACCGGGGCGTTGCTGACCGGGGTGGTGACCTGCTTGGCCACCGCCTCCATGTTCTGCCCGCTGGCCTGCTTGGCCTTGAGCGCGGCGTCGAAGGTCGACTGTCCCTGCGCGCGGACCTGCGCCGCCTTGGCCTGCTCGGCGGCGTCCCACACGGGCTTGGCCTCGGCCTGGGTCTGCTGGTGCGCGGCCAGCGCCTGCTGCTGATTCGTGGTGTGGACGGCACGGCGCGCAGCCTCCTGCCGCCCGTGGGCCAGCTCGCGCTGGTGCTGCACCGCGTTGTGGTCCTCCAGGAGGTTGGCGTGCGCCTCCTTGGCTGAGGCTTGGACCGCCTCGCCCGCGTCCCGGGCGGTGGTCTTCCCGGCGACCTCGTCGAGCTGGCCGCCGAGTACCTTGGCCGCGTTGGCCTCGCCGGCCGCGCGCTGCGTCTTGGCGATGCCACGGCCACCGAACCCTGCGCTGCCGACGGTCTGCTCGACCCCTTTGAGGGTCCGGCCGGCGGTGGTGGTGCTGATCTCGCCGGGGGTCAGGCCGAGGCCGAACTTCTTGGAGGTTTGGGCGACCGCGGCGTCGGCGGATCCCGGCGGCGGCTTGAGCGCACCTGTCAGGGCCTTCCCGACCACCCGGCCGCCGACCTCTGGGAGGAGGCCCGAGGTCAGGGCCTCGCGGCCGATAGAGAGCGCCGCGCCGCCCGGGGTGGTCGTGGGCGGCGCCATCGCGGCGATCGGGCCGCTGGGCTGCTCGGGCGGCCGCCCGGTGACTTGGCTCTTGGCGGACTCGTAGTTCTGCCGCCAGGCTTCACCGCCGGCCGCGCCCAGCGCCGCGCCACCAGGACCGCCGAGTCCCGCGCCTAGCAGCCCGGTGATGATCGGAAGGTGCCGGATGGGGTGGCGTGCGACCTCCAGAGCGGGTTCGACGAGGGAGGCGCCCGGGAAGGCGTTGGCGATGCCCGGCTTGGCGGCGCCCCACGCCTGCTGCCAGATCGAGGGCTTGGCTGGAGGAGGGGTGGCCGCGTTGGGCGTGATCGTGTGGGGGGCGAAGCTGACCTCGCCGGGCGTGACCTGTTCGGGCCGGAAGCTGACCTCCTGGGGATCAGGCACTACCCGCCCGCCTTCAGACGCCCACGTACGCTGCCGTCAGGGCTGGTCCCGCTCTTGATATAGGTCTTGCCATCGGGCCCGCGGAACTCGCTACCATCCGGGAGGCTGGAGTTGGGATGCGGGGCGGCGGGGGCACCAGCGGCCTTGGGTGGCGGGATGGTCGCCGGTGCCCCCTCCTTCGCCTTTCCACGTGCTCCTACCTGTGCCTGTTCAGCCGCGTTCACCGCGGCGCGGATATCCGGCAGCATGCTCTGGAGTTCCTGCGTCTTCTGGAGAATCAGCTTCGGGGAGTCCCCGGGGTCCACGAGGTGCTGACCAAAAACCTTCTGGAGGGTCTGGTTCGACCGCCCCCCAATCAATCCGCGCATCCCGTAGGCGCGCGCCATCCCGGTGAGCTGAAGCCGCTGTTCCTCAATGTCTCCAGGGCTGATGCCCATGTTGTAGAGCGCCTTGTTGAACGTCTCCCCGATGACGGAGTTGTCATTCTCAAGCCCAGCGGACTTGATCGCGGCGGTTAGCTTGGTCAGCATGGGCTCAACCGTGCTGAGGGCTTGGATGGTCTGCTTACCTTGGGCGGAGTACGGACGCGGTTTAACAGAGGCACCCCGCAGGTGCTCGGGGATGGTGGACGTGAGGTCCGGGGCCGCTCCGCCAGGGGGCGGGGTGGCGGCCGACGGTGCTCCGGGGGCGGCTGCAGCCCCTCCGAGCGGCTGCGTGAGGGCCGCGCGCGTCGGGGAGACCGTGGGGCCGCGCCGGCCGCTGGTCTGTGCCAGCAGCCCCTTGGCCATCGTCGTGATGTCCTCTGGGGTGACATCGGGGCCGCCGCCCAGGGTCTGTCGGGCGGCCGAGAGCGCCTGGGTCGCCGCGGTGCGCGCCTGGACCTCGGTCATGGGGCGGGTGCCGTTGACCTGCTGCCACCGCGCAATGGTCGCTGGGACCATCGCCTGGATCTGCCCCAGGCGCACGAGGTGGGCGTCGGCCGCCGCCGTGACCGTGGTCGTGCGGTGCTCAGTGCGGGCCTGCGCGAGGGCCTGATCGGCGGTGAGCGCGGGATTCGCTGCTTGGATCTCTCGGCTCCGCTCCAGCGCTTGCGCCTCGGGGCCACTTGGCCGCGGCTGGAGCTGGGGCTTGGCGCCACCCTCGACCTGGCTGACTTCCTGGCCGTTTTGGTAGAAGTGGACGGTCCCATCCGCGTCGCTGGTGCGCTGAAAGGCTGGGACGTGTCCGAAGATGCGTGCAGACTCCGTCGGGCTCAGCCCGGGCTGTCCGGGGGTTCCGCGGAGCATGCTGACGTCGGCCTGCAGCGTCCCAGTCCGCTGCCCGGTCGCGGTCATCTCGGCCTGCTCCCGCGGGTTGTAGAAGACGTGCCGCGGCTGGGTGACCATCTTGGTCCCCGGCGCCTGGAAGACATCCCCAGCCGCAAACGGCGCTTGGCTCGGAGGCGGTGTCGCCGCCAGAGGCCCCGCCGGCTGGCCAGGCACCCTCTCAGCACCTTCGTCCGGGTTGGGTGGTCCCACAGCACTCCGGCTGGCGGTCGTGCCTCCTGGAGCCGCTGGAGCCGCCGCAGGGGTCTTCAGGCCGCCTGGGGCCTCCAGCTGAGACGGCTGGCCGACCGGAGCCCCCTCCTGGATCCCGCCCTCACTCTGGAGACTCGGGAGGTGCCCGGGCGTCTCCACGGGGACTTGGCGCCCCTGGCTGATGAGCTGGCTGATCGTCGGCAGCGCCGGATGGGTCGCCATCTTCCCCAGGAAGCCCTGGAGGCCGCTGGCGCGCTTGTTCCGCGTCGCCGGGTTGGCCAGGTCGAGCAGCCCGGTGATCCCGTGGGCGGCGATCTCTGGGTCGGCGCTGTGGCTGAGGTGCTCCAGGATGCCAGATTCGAGCTGGTTGCTGCGCTCCGCCTTGTCGGCCTCCTCGGCGCGGCTCTGCTGGAGCTGGCGCCCGAACTCACCGGCGAAGCCTGAGAAGAACATCCGCTACCCCCCGCTACCCGAAGCCGCCGAAGCTCGACGCCCCGCCGCTGTAAGGCTCTACGGTGGGCGATCCGCCGGTCGACGCCCCACCAGTCCCCCGGCTGAACATCCCCGACTTAAGGAGCTGGAAGATCAGCCCCGCGGTGTCGGCGCCCGCCTGCCGCTGCAAGCCGGCCCCGCCGAAGCGGTTCGACATGCTGCGATCGGCGACGTTGCCGCTGATGCCCGCCGCGCCCTCGCTGGCCTGAACCCCAGCATTGGTCCCGTACATCCCGAGGTTGGTCAGCCCGCTTACCCCGCGGTCCCGCGCCCCGGTGAACAGGCTGCCGATCGCCCCCGCCCGCCCCCGGGCCAGCTCCGCGGTCTGGAAGTCTCGCTCGGGCCCGCGCAGGAACCGGCTGATGGTGGTGCCCGCCCCGGTGTAGGTGTCGTTGATGTTCTGGGCCTCGGGGGCCAGGGTCTGCGCGGTGGCGGCGCGGTTACCGCCGGCCAGGGTCGAGAAGTAGTTCCCGGCCTGCTGCAGCTTCGGCATCCCGAAGTCGCTGAGCGCCTTCCCCTGACCGGCGAGCTGGGTCGCCGCGCCGGTCTGTGTCTGCTGCGCCTGGGTCTCCAGGGGGTTGGGCTTGCTGGCCTTTTTGGCGCCGAAGTAGCTCAGGAGGCCGCTGCCGATGGAGCTGCCCGCGCCGATGAGCGCCGGGACCGCGGCGGCCGGCACTACCGCTCGCCTGCCTTCGTCAGTGGGATGACCCAGGTCTCGCCGGGGACTCGCGTGCCGCCCACGCCCTTGATCAGCGCCGCGACCTCGGGGCTGTCCGCCTGGGTCAGGACCTCGGTCACCCCCTGCTTGTAGAGGTGCTGGACCATGAAGCTCAGGAGCGCCCGTCCAACCCCCGCGTGCCCCTGGGCCTCGGGGGCCAGCGCCAGTCCCTCAACATGGGCCGTGTTGAACGCCGCCCAGCGCGCCAGGATCGCCCCGCCGGGGCCACCGTCCTCAACCACCACCACGAAGCCGTAGTCGGGGCTCAGTGCCTGGAACTCGGGGGTGTGCGCGGCCCACTCCTCGGGTGGCAGGAGCCGAGCCACCGGGCGCAGCGTCGGGCTGATGTCGGACATGGTTGGCATTCTACGCTCCTTCAGGGCTGTCGTCACCCGAGAATCCGGGAGGAGTACCCCAGGGACTGGAGGTACTGCCGGTGGTTCACGACGTCGGCCGCCGAGACCTTGTTCCGCACCCAGTTGTAGGTGTCGAACTCGAAGCCGCAGGTATAGTACTGGCCCCGGGGCGTCCCAGCCTGTAGGTAGAACGGCGGGTTCGGGTCGTCCGCTGGTGGCATGTCGCTCGGGGGCGGCCGTCGCCACGCTGGTCCTAGGAGCCGCCCAGCGACCTGCCAGCAGGAGTCTACGTGCAGCCCCGCCCAGGGGTCGAACTCGCTCAGGATGACGTCGTAGTTCCGCATGGGGCCGCCCGCGTTGTAGTCGGCGGGGCCGCCGCCCACGGGGATGGTCCCGATGCCGTGCTCGATGGCCAAGTAGCCGTTGGGCAGCAGCGACCGGAAGAGTGCCCCGAACTGCTGCACGCGGCTCGGCTGGAGGTCGGGGACCTCGCCCGGGACGCCCCACCCATAGAACACCCCGTCGAACCCCGGGGAGAAGAGGATCTGGTTCGTGAGGTCGCCGTTGGAGGAGGTCTGGAGCGCGGCGACCACACGCCCCAAGTTGTTCATCAGCCACTGCCAGCCGTAGGTCCAGCCGAGCGGGTCGTTGTAGCCTGGGCCCGCGCCGATGCCGTCCCCGGCGAGGAACAGGATGGGCACGAACCCCGCCGTGATGATCTCAATGATCAAGGTCGACAACGTCCCCAGGTCCTGGCTGAGATCCTTCCCTGGGATGTTCGTGTACGCCTGCCCGGAGCTGGCGTACTGCCCCGACAGCACGATCCCACAGTGGGTGTTGCCGATGGCCTTCTTGGCGGTGTAGCACGCCTGGCGGTCGGCGGCGTTCAGCCAACTGATAATCGCCTCGTAGTAGGGGAGGTTCCCATACTGCCCGGTGGTCACCGTCAGCCCCTGCATCGAGCAGTTAACCATGCAGGCGGCGTCGCGGCTCCCGGGTGAGGGGGGCGGCCCCGCCGGAGCGGGTGGTCCGCTGGGCGGCGGCACGAACGGCGTCACTGGGGTCGGCGGCGCGACCGGCCCAGCCGGTGGTGGCGTCGGCGCGGGCGCCCCCGGAGCTGCCGGAGCCCCAGGCACAAACGGTGCGGGCCTCCCCGCCGCGGTCTGCGCCGACCCCACCACGATCCGCTCGATCTCTCGCCGCAGCGTCTGCAGGTTCACCGCGTCCTGGGGGTTGACCGGGTCCTGGAGGTTCTGCAGCAGGTTGCCCGAGGCGTCCAGGGCGCTCCCCAGCGGCTTGGTGAGCGTGCCGATGGCCCCGACCTGCCCCTGGAGCTTTCCCACCTGGTCGAGGATCTGCTTGAGCGCCTGCCGCAGCTCCAGGTCGGTGATCTTGGCGAGGGCGTCGTAGAGGCCGGCCACTCGCTAGCTCCCGCCGCCGGGCTTCCCCGCCGCCACCACCGAGTTGGTCATGTTCCGGGTGGCGTCCGCGTCATCGTTGCCCAGGTTCTTGAGCAGCACCTGTTGCCCTGCCCACTGCTGCACCCGCAGGCGCGACTCCTCCTGGTAGACCGCCAGGTTCGGCGAGTTGTCGGCCGTCTGGAAGATGAACTTGAACAGCACGCCCTTGTTGGCCGGGAAGGGGAAGTAGGACTTCTGCTTCAGTCCGGCGGTGCTCGGCAGCGCCACCGACACCGTGGTCACCAGCGTCCCCTGGGAGTTGTAGCAGGCGATGGTCAGCGTGGTCGCGACCGTCGCCCGGTAGCAGAGGTCCGCGCTCAGGACATGGCCCCAGCCCGCCCCCGGCAGGTTGAAGTCCAGGAGCTGGGTCTCCCAGCGGTTCAGGCTGTAGGGCTCCTCGTCGAAGATCGGCAGGATGGTGTAGGGCCGGCTGGCGAAGCTGTCGCTCGGGATGACCCGGAACACCCGGCCGATCACCTGCGGGAAGGCGTAGTTCTTGACCAGGCGCCCGGTGTGGTTCACCTGGAGGCTGGGGACCACGACTGCCCCGTCGGCCTCCACGGTCACCGTCTTGGTCTGGCCGAAGGTGTCGCACTCGATGATCAGGCCCTTGAGGTTCTTGTCCGAGAGGCTGCTCCAGGTGGTGTAGCCGGCGTTCCAGTTGGTCTGCTCGCCGGGCTCCGGCGTGGTCAGCCAGGTGTGCAGGTAGAGCAGCCCGGGATTAAGGTCGGTGGCGTCGAAGCGGAAGACGTGCCCGCGGCCGGTCGGCAGGGTAATGTGGACCACGCCGCGGCCGTTGCGGGTGACGTTGTAGGTCCCAATGACCACCTGGTCCACCTGCACCTGGACCACCTTGGTCGCGCCAAACGTGTCGCACTCGAGATCCAGCCCGGTGTAGTAGCGGTCGCCGCCGGGTGCCTCCCAGTTGGTGCACCACGCCGAGATCCGCGGGGGCTCGGCCTGGGTCAGCCAGTCAGCCTTCCACAGGGTCCAGGGGACGGTGTCGAGCGGCCGCAGCCGCACCAGGGTGCCGTGCACCGGCAGCCAGGAGAACCACAGCACATGCCGTGAGGCGGGACCGCTCCCCGCGCCCGCCGTCACGCTCAGCGTCGCGACCGTGGTGATCGTCCCGGCGAGGTCGACCTCCACAGCGATCGACTTGGTCAGCCCGCGGGTGTCGACATCGAGCCGCACCCCCTGGAGGAAGCCCTCCGGCCCCGGTAGCGGGTTCCACTCGGTGACCCGCAGCAGCGTGACCTCGGGCTCCAGCGCCACCCCGATGCCCAGGCCGTAGATCGCCGGGCTGCTGGTGATCGGCGCGGTCACGCTCAGCTCCAGCGAGAGGCTGCGGGCGCGCTGCGGCTCGGTCCCGAAGGGTTGGAGGGCCATCAGGCGTCGGCCGGTGGCGCCCGGCGCGAAGGGCAGTAGGGACGGCGCGTTGATCACCTGCTCGGCGTTGAGGTAGGTCGTCAGGAGGGCCGTCGCCGCCCCCGCCGGGTCCATGTCGATCACCACGTCGCCCAGCAGCTTCTCCTGGCGCGGCTCGCCGAAGCTACTGGCTCCGGTCCGCATGCTGGCCTGGATCGGGGCCCCCAGGTCGCTGAACCCATCGTGGCGGAGGATCGCCCCCGCGGCCCCGCCGACCAGCAGCCGCTGCAGGCCACTGCCGCCGGCCACGTTGACGTCCTCGTCCGAGTAGACCCCGTCGCCGACTGCGATCTGGAAGTCGACAAACCGCCAATAGTGGTAGAGCAGGGAGTAGACCGCGTGCTGCTGGGTGCCCGCCGTGTCGAGGTACTTGAGCCAGACGTCCATGTTGTGGACGGTCAGGCGGATCTTGGTCGGCTGGGTGAAGTCGATCGGCAGCCGCCCGTAGAGGGACTGCCCGTTGAACAGCGGCCGGATCTGGTCGCTCAGCAGCTTGGACTCGGCGCCGTTGGTGATCCGCACCCCGTCCCGCGCGACGTAGAACACGCCGCCGGGACCCGGGGTGAACCCCCAGCGGCAGGCCAGCCCGGGGACCACCGGCGTTGTCGACGAGACGATCCCGACCGCTCCTGGGTTGGCGTAGATCATGTACCCCCGCTCGCGCGAGAGCACCATGGCCCCGCCGCCCCAGACGCAGCCGTTCATCAGCTCCTCAGAGGGGGCGCAGACCTCGACGACGTAGCCCGGGGTGACCGGCCACGCGTCGAAGTTCCCGGTGATGCAGGAGTAGACGTGCCCCGGGCGGTGTGGGTCGCCCAGCGCGATGTAGATGCCGTCGGCGATCGGCCCGATCAGCACCGGCACCGGCTGGTTGAGGATCGTGTTGCCGCCGCCGTCCACCGTCGCGACCGGCTGGTAGTTGTCGATCGGCAGCACGTCGGCCGCGAGCAGCGCCGCGTCGGTCGCGGTGTCCACGAACGCCGCGCCATCCGCCGTGTTGGCGCCCGCAAAATACCAGTTGTTGGTGATCGAGCCGCCCCGCCGGTAGAACTCCTGGCGCATGTAGCTGTTGCCGGTCGCCACCGGGGTTACCTGGATCGACTGCCGCTGCGAGTCGATCCAGGCGGTCGTGGCCTGGGTCGGCGAGCCGTTGCTCCGCGCGCCGGTGCGGCTATCGAAGTTGATGTAGCGGTAGTCGAACTTCTGCGCCCCCGGCTCGGTCGAGTCCGCGCCCGCCCCGCCGAAGAGGTAGCAGTCGTCGAAGCTCACCACCAGCGCGCGGTTGATCCGGGTCCAGATCACGATGTAGACCCCGGTGATGGTCGACCAATCGGTCCCGGGCTTGCCGGCGGTCCCGATGGGGACGAAGTCTGACCGGCGCAGCGGCAGTCCGATCTGGCTGAACTCCAGCCAGGTGTTGGCGCCGCCGGCCGCCTGGGTGCTCGGCAGGCCCGCGCGCGGGATGGCGTAGCTGGTGACCGGCGTACCCTGCGGCCGCTGGCGGACGGGGATCTGCCCCGTGGCCAGCGGGGTGCCGCTGACCGCGCTGTTGCCCGCGGCCGTGCTCGCCGCCGCGGTCCCGGTCGCCTGCACGCCGATGAACGCCTCGTAGTCGCTCGGCTGGAAGGCGTGCATGTAGGCCGCGGTGTTCTCCGTGGTCGACACACCCGGGATCGACCCGGTGAGGCTCAGCGGGCTACACACGAAGTAGAGCATCACCTGGGCAATGTTGCTCGGGTCCGACATCCTGAGCTGCAGGTGGATCAGGTCGTCGTTGGTGACTAGGCTGGCGTTGGGGAAGGTCGACAGGTCCATCGCCTTCTGGAGCACCGCGAGCGAGCGCCAGCCGGTGGTCGCCGCGCCGGGGACCAGCGTGAAGGCCACCGCGGAGCCATCGACGTCGGTGCCGGCGACGTCGGCGGCGGTCGGTGCCCCGCCCAGGATCCCCGTGTTGTCGCTACCGCCGAAGGTCCGCCAGTTGACCGCCTGGGAGCCGTCCCCCGCGTCGAAGGACACCGCGAGCGTCTTCTGGGGGTTGGTCAGCGCGGTCACGGCGGCGGTGAGCGGCGCGGCGACGCCGATCGGTAGGCTGGGGGTCGCCGCCAGCCCGGCCTTCCGCATCTTGAGGCGGTCGGCGACCAGCATCCACGCGCCCTCCATCTTGGGCTTGCGGATGGGGATCATGGTCAGCGGGTCGCCCGAGAACCCCCCTTCGAGGATCTCCGAGCTGCCGTCCCCGGCGGGAGCGTCCCAGCCGCGCAGCCAGTTGGCCCCGGCGCCCCAGAACAGGCGGGAGTCGCCGGTCGGGAGGTTTAGCCGGCGCATCGAGGTGACCACGCCGCCCAGGCCCGCGAGCTGGCTGACCAGCCCTGGACGGGTGACGAGGTTGCCGCTGGTATGGATAAAGTTCGAGAGCCGCGCTGACGCGTTGGGGGCGATGTCGGTCAGCGCCTTGTTCAGGTTCACCCCGCCGAGCCAGGGCTCCACCATGACCGTCTTGAAGAGGTCCTTGGTCTCGTCGATCGTGGTGGGGGGATTAGGCATCTAGGCCCACCCACTCAGGAGGGCCTGGGCCAGCGCGACCCCCTCCTCGAAGCGCTGCTCGCAGTAGCGCGCGCGCAGCAGGTCCTGGCCGCGCCCCTCCTTGCTCAGCATGTCGGCCAGGACCCCGTACTTCAGGTAGGGCCCCAGGACGTCGGGGATCTCGAACCCGATACCGGTGCCGTCCAGGACCGCGCTCAGCGACACGTAGATGATCTCCAGCTCGCCGGGGGCGATCGGTGGCGGCCCTAGCACGATCCGCAGGGTCGCCAGGTCCGAGTCCCGGAACCCCTGCGGCGGCAGGGTGGTCAGCGCGGTGTCCTGGGAGACGTGGTCCAGCTCGAAGCTGTCGGAGCGCGGCACCGGCGTCCAGGTCTCGTCGGCGAAGCTGTGCCAGCGCGCCGCGATGGTGTCGATCCAGTCTGCCGGTAGGTCGTGCTCGGGCTGTGCCGGCACCCAAGGCACCATGGTCCAGGAGGCGGTGATCCGCGTGCGCTTGAGGAAGGCGTACTGCCGCAGGTTGAAGTAGCCCAGGACCTCGGCCGTCATCCAGAGCGCCGACGAGAAGGTCGCGTCCTCGATCAGGCCGTTCTGGATCTCGGTGAGTGCATCGGTGTCGAGCATCGACTACCTCCCGCTCAGGTCCTGGACGATCTGCTGTACGGCGGTGTCGACCGGGGTGGTCACCGCGATCCGCTGGTCGCGCAGGATCCGCTGTGCGTCGAGCCCCAGCAGCCGCCGGTAGAAGCTGCTCGCGGCGAACTGCGCGTTCTGCTCGGCGGCCGCCTTTAGGAAGGCGATCCACTGGGTGTAGGTCTCGGTGAGGAACTGCCCGCCCTTCTTGAACGCTAGCACGTGCCTGGCGTAGCCGAGCAGCACGTCGTGCTCCTCCTGCCCCAGGTCGACGAAGTCCCCCGCGTTGACCAGGATCGGGGTGGCGTGGACGCCGCTGATCTCGAGTTGGTTGTGGGTGACCAGCGCCGGGACGGTCGGCTGGGTCGCCACGTCGGCGAGCACGGGGGCGTCGGCCGGGTAGATCAGGAACAGCATGGTCGAGACCGGCGCCCAGTAGCTCGGGCGGGTCGGGTGGCCCTTGGTCTGGGTGGTCGCCCCCCGCCAGGCGGGGATCCCGTAGTCCAGGTCGAACATCGAGCACTTCTCCAGCGGCACCTTGTTGAACAGCACCCGGGTCGCCGGGGTCATGCTCTCGCTCAGCGCCACAAAGGGGTCGTTCGGAACCGTGCGGATGTAGATCTTGGTGACCCAGGTACCGGTGGCGGCGTTCCAGATTCTCAACGATTCATTTATGGCCAGCCGCGCCTCTTCTGCTGTCCACCAAGGGCTACCCTCAGTACGTGCGAGGAGCTGCGCTTGCAAATTCGCCAGCGTTACGCTTTGATAGCTCATTACAAATGACCCTCAAAGGCACACGCCCCAAGGCACCTATAGGAAGCGGAACCATCCTCAACACCGGGTATCGCCAGATGTGTTCCGGCCGTCGTCGGTACATGGAGCATCGCGCAGTCGTGGAGGCGGCACTCGGCCGTCCGCTCCTGCCTGTAGAATGCGTTCACCACAAGGACAGGAACAAGCTGAACAACGCGCTGGAGAATCTGGAGGTTACGACACGCCAAGCGCACCCACGCCTGCACGTGAAGCGTTTTCGATCGTCGACACACAAGCAGTGCGGTACTTGTCAATTGACAAAGCCACGGACGGCGTTCGGGCGACGGTACAAACCGGGGCACGATCCTAACGCCAATCAGTGCAAAGTCTGCAAACGCGTTGAACAGCGTGATCGAAGGCGGCGTACCGCCAACATCCCCCCAGAACGCTGGCGACCACGAGTTGGGCCTGTTACTGGCGCGGTCTGACACCGGCTAGTCCTTCTTGGGGACCGGCGCGGGCGCGGGGAGCACCGGCCCGGGCTTGCCGGCCTCCGGGGCAACGGCTATACGCCCGGATTGGATCAGCGCCACAATCTCGTGCAGCTGCTGCTCATCCACCAGCCAGTGGCGGACCTGGATCAGGCCGAGGAAGGTGACCGCGGCGGCGAGCGCGCCGACCAGGACCGTAACCACCCAGTGTCGCTTCGTCATCAGTAGAGCGCCTCCAACGTCACGCGGAGTTGAAACTGCAGCGGGGTCGCGCCGACCGAGACGTAGGGCCCCGAGGTGGTCCCGGCATCATACGTGATCGCCTGGGCCGCCGAGGACTGCAGGACCACGCACGCTTGGCCGTAGGTGGTGGTCGTGTTGCCGGTGTTGGTGGCGATCAGCGTGTTGGTCTGGGCCACGCCGTTGTTGAACTTGATGGTCACCGCCGGCATGGTCGAGGAGCTGGTCGCGGCCTGGGTCACCGCCTCGAAGGCGCAGACCCGGTAGAACCCGGCGGCGGCCGAGGCGGTGAGGTTAGTCACCGCGATGTTGGCCGCCTGGGTCGCGAGCAGCCCGGTGGTCGCCAGGAGGAGCGGCACGCCGTTGCCTGCGGTCGTCAGGCCCCCCACCCCGGTCACCGCGCCGGTCGTGTTCAGGGTGCCGGCCGCGATGACGTTGCCGGTCTTGTCGACGCTGAACTTGCTGACCCCGGCCACCTGCAGATCCAGGAGCTTGCTCAGGAGCTGGCTGGTGTTGTCGGTGATGTTCACCAGCCACCCGGTGAAGGTGACGGCCCCGGCGTTCCAGGTCTGCGTCCAGGTCCAGGGCGTGGAGACGGTCACCGTGCCGCGCGCGATGGTGTTGGTCCAGCTGGGGTCGAGCGCGTTCGACTGCAGCAGGGTCCCAGCGGTGCCGATTGCCACCTTGGTCCACGCCGGGGTGGTGTTGGCGGCCAGTAGGTCACCGCGCACCGGAGCAGCCGCTACCGTGTCGGTGTGGGTCACGCTCAGTAGGTTATGGGCCGGGCCGCCGGTCGAGGTACAGGAGAACAGCGAGGTCGCCTGGGTGTAGCCCAGGGCGCCGCTCGGGCAGTCGGGGACGGTCTGCGCCACCCAGGCGGTGCCCGAGCCGACCAGCACCGTGTTGGCCAGCGACGTCGAGACGCCCGTGCCGCCGTTGGCTCGGGGCAGCACGCCGGTGACGTCGGTGGTTAAGGTGATCTGGCTGGCAGCCGCGGTCACCACGCCCTGGGCGTTCACCGTGACCTTGGGGTAACTCGCCGCCGCCACACCAGTGGTCGGCAGGTCCAGGTTGACCAGGGCGCGGAAGGCGGGGTTGGCCGCGGCGCCCGAGGCCGGGCCTGCCCAGACGAGGTTCGCCGCCTGCGTCGCGAGCGAGACCGCCAGGGTGCCGCTGCTGGTCAGCGGGCTGCCGGCAACGGTGAAGATGTTCGGAGTGGTCAGCGCGACTGAGGTCACCGTGCCGGTGCCGGCGCCCAGGGTCGCGCACTGCCAGGCGGCGCCGTTGTACTGGGGCACCTGGTTCACCGTGCAGGCGTTGCTGGCCCACTTGACGAAGGTGATCTGGCCGTTCGCCAGATCGGAGTTCAGGACGCTCAGCCCCAGCGAGAGCTTGGAGTAGGCGATGGCCGCGGCGGTCGCGATGTCCCCGTTCACGACGCTGGTGGTCAGGGACAGCTTCGAGTAGGCGATGGCGGCGGTGGCCGAGACCTCGGCGTTGGTGATGACCCCGGTCAGCCGCGCGGTGGGGACCGTCCCTGAAGCCAGGTTGCTGGCGTTCAAGGCGGTGATGTTGACCCCCGAGATGGCGGCGGCTGTCCCGGTCAGGTTGGCCGCCGGGAGGGCCGTCAGAGCGGCGCCTGAGGTGCCCCACGAGACGTCGGTGCCGTTGCTGCTCAGGAAGCTACCCGCGGCCCCCACGGGCAGTCTGGACCACGCTGGGGTGGCATTCCCGATGATGACGTCGCCGCGCACGACCGCGCCGGCCAGGGTGTCGCTGTGCGTGGTCGACAGCAGGGCGTGCGGGGCGCTGCCGCTGACCGCACCGGCTACCAGCACGCTGTTGAAGTAGAGGTTCCCAGCGTTGTCCTCGTAGAAGCGGTCGAGCGTGACGGTCGGGACGCCGCGCGCCAGCCGCAGGTCAAGGAAGGTGTTGGTCGCCGTGAAGGTGTTCGGACGCGTAAGTAGCTGCAAAACTTGGTTCGAAAGCGGCTGAAACCCTGAGACACCAACCCCCAGCCATCCCACCAGGATCCCCACCAACGTCGCGCGCGCGCGTAACGTATTCATTACGCCATCCTCACAGCCTGCAGGAAGGTCCGCGCCTGACCGCCCAAAATGGTCGACGCCGTCCCGGGGTTGTTCGCCACCTGCAGGAGCTGCAGCTGCAGGAAGTCCCCAACCGCCAATCGCTGGTAGCTCGTCACTTCAACCGCGCCGTAGGTCGAGTTCGACCGCATCTGGAGGAAGTCACGCCCGATCTCCACACCGTTCAGCAGCAGGATGACGAACCCATCCCCGAGGAAGCCGGTCTGCCAGACCGCCCCACCGACGATCACGTAGTCGCCCGCCTTGGCCGCCGGGACGGTCAGGCGCGTCGGCACGCCCACCGCCCAGAAGGCGTTGTCGTTCACCGGCGCCGTGTCGAAGGTGACCAGCGTCGCCAGGTTGTCGGTCAGCGCAAAGTTGCCGCCGACGTAGATGGAGGCCGCCTGCTGCGGGGTCTGGGGCCCGGTCGCCCCGGTGGGCCCGGCGGCGCCCGCGGGTCCGGTGGCGCCTGCGGGACCCGTGGCACCGGCAGCCCCGGTCGCCCCAGTTGGGCCGGCACCCCCCGTTGCTCCTGCAGGACCAGCCGGCCCCACGGTCACGCCCGCCGGGTCGAACAGCAGCCAGTCGCCGTAGGCCCAGGGGGTGACGATCCCACCGTCGCTGAACCGCACGTCGTAGCGGCCGTTGGGCGCGTAGAAGGTCGCCAAGCCGTCCTGTCCCGAGGTGAACGGATTGCTGAGCGGATCCCCCAGGTTGTTGCTGTTGTAGACGCTGGCGAGGGTCGCCGTGCCCGCGGTGTAGACGTACACCGTGGCCCGCGGGGCCGGGTCGCCCCGGTTGTTCAGCCGAGAGAAGGCGATGAACCGTTCCATGCTGGCTCCTGCTAGCTGCGTGACCGGCGGCCGGCCGGCCATCGTCGGCGGTCCTGGCGGCGGCGGATTGCCGAGCGGAAATCCATAGCCGCCAACCGTAATGGTGACTTCACTATACGCGGTTCCGACCGAATCGGTACAGGTGCCCGTGAGCCGCAGCACGTAGATCCCGGCCGACCCGAACGCCACGGCGGTGGTCGGGCTCGCGCTGTTGGCGAAGCTCACCGCGCCGGGCCCCGAGGTCTTGGTCCAGACACCGGTGGGCGCGGCGCCGGTGCAGCCGCCCTGGAGGATGGTCCCGGCCATCAGCGCCACGGCAGGGTAGACCACGGTCTGGGCGGGGCCGGCGTAGACGATGGGCGGCCCGGACGGCAGCCGAAGCTGACTCAGCGTCAGCCAGTACACTTCACGCGCGGTCGCGTCGGCGGTGGTCCAGTTCAGCACGAAGCCGCTGGGGTTCTGCGTGCCGCCCGCCTGGGCGTTCAGCGTCGACAGGGTGGGGTTGCTGGCCTCGGTCGCCAGGATAAGCGCGCTGGTATCATCGGAGCGCCGGGCGTTGGTCTGGTTCACCTGGGCGTGCATCGAGCCGAACCAGGTGTTCCGTTGGCGGCCACCGTTGTCGAAAGCTCCTTGTGACACGCGGTTCTGGATCGAGGCCACGAAGCTCGGGACCCGATTCGTGCTCAGTAACATCGTCGCCAGGCACGTGTTCAGCCCAGGGGTCGCAATCGACTGGTTGCCGGTGGCCGCCGGCTGGCTGAGCACGCCGGCCAGGGCCTGTAGACCGCCGACCGCCAAGTAACGGGCCGACTTCGACCCGACCACAGTGTCCCAGGCCACCGTAAAACCGTCAGGGTCGAAGCTCTGGATGTGCCCGACGTCGAGGATCCCCGCCGTGCTGCGGTTGACGGAGATGAACGCCTTGTTCCGCTGGATCGCGTAGGTCGAGGTCGCCTGCGCACCCGTGCTAATCGACGCGCCGAAGATGCACCCGTCGGTGACCCCATCCGACCAGCCGAAGTGCTCGGCCGCGTCGAAGTTCGCGTTCCCCATGTCGTAGCTGGTGAAGATGACGCTCGGCTGGAACCCTACCCCGGTGATCGACTGGACCGCCCCGGTGGGGCCGTTGAACGACGCCACCCGGCACTGCACCGAGGTCCCCCCGAAGACCATGTACATGAACACCGCGTTGGGGCCGAACAGGTTGGTCGTCCAGTTGAGGGTAAAGCCGTCAGCGTCGAAGCTGGTCAGCCCGGCCTGCATCTCCAGCACGCCGATCGTATTCACCCCGATGATGATTGGAGTGTTGGCCGAGGTCTCGCAGGTCGTCGTGCCGCCGTTGTTCTCCATGGAGGACCCCCCGAAGGAGGTCCCGGCGTCCGCGAAGCCGCGCAGGCCGTAGTGGAAGCCAGAGAACCCTGTGGCAACGGGGATGAGCTGCGACCAGATGATGATGCCCTTGGGCTGGAAGCCGACGCCGGTGATCGCCTGGGCGCCGAGGCCCGTGCGGGCGGAGAAGCTGCCGGTCTTGACGAAGACGCTCACGGCGGGTTACCGCCGGGACACCAGGGTGACGTGGCGCAGAGGACAGCTATGGGAGGTCATAGGCCACCATTGACGCCTGCGTGAGCGTAGCCGTGCCCCCCGTGATCGCGGCGAACGCCACGTCCAGCCAGTACGTCGTCGAGGGGGTGAGGGTGGTCACCACCCAGCAGGCGCCATAGGGCGCGGTGGCCGCCCCAACGCTCGACGCGTTGAACTGCTGCACAGGGCCGATTTGGGTCCCGGTCAGCACCGCACCGTTGATGGGGGCCGTCCCAGTCCCATACGAGATCTGCACGCGTGTGCCATCGTTCGCTACGGAATCTGCGGCCACCCCTGACATGCACACCGCCGCGTGGCCCGTGCGGGTCACGAAGGACCCGGCGAGCCCCGCCATGACCAGGGTGGTCGACGTGGTGCCGGCTGGGGCTGACGGGCCGACGGTCGCGGTCCCAAAGGCGTTGCCGTTGTACTGGTACGCGGACGTAACATTGAGGGTCGGCGTGACCACCGAGGTGCCGAAGTAGCCGGTGCGGGGACGGGCCGCCCCCGCCGCGCCGAGGTCGTAGGTGTTGTCGACCTGGGCCCCGAAGAGGGTTGGGCTGACGAACCACTGGGTGGCCCCTCCCGCGCCGAGGTAGGTGCTGCCGACCGACGAGTAAAGCGTCGCGTTGAACGTATCGTGGGACAGCGTGAGGTAGGTGGTCCCGAGCGGCCCGTACACCCGCAGCGATTGCGTGTTCCCTAAATTCTTCAGCGCCAGGATGTTGGCGGCGTCTTCGACCAGCGTCGTCCCCAGCGGAAATGCCACCTGGGTAAACGGGAGCGCGCCGGCCCGCAGGCTGGCGATGGCCCGCTGGATCTGGGC
>WNFI01092759.1_pt1 | contig 70485 bp, 124 predicted proteins | sample 5400471 | NCBI WGS metagenome assembly WNFI01 (sample SAMN13153348, study PRJNA577476) | soil metagenome | isolation source: 100 cm saprolite on Douglas fir-dominated hillslope | place: USA:California | collected 2013-09-17 | reverse complement strand
AAGCTGCGCCTCTTCGAGTAGCGGATCGAAGCTAGGCTCGGGAGCCTGAATTGGGGGCTTTTCTTTCTCGGCCTGCATTTCCTTGTACCGATCAACCGCCTCCATGAAGGCGGGGAGGAGTTCGACGACCTCGGATCGCAGGGCACGGGTGGTGGGCGGGTTGATGCCTGTGGTCGCCCGTGCGCCAGGGGCGATGTTCTGTGGGCCTTCCTCGCGGTCACGGTCATGGCGAGGAGCCGATCTTCCGCCTGGACCGGGGTCTCCCTTTCGAGTGTCGCCTCCGTTGTTCGATCCCTTGGCCACAGCTTTGACCTGCGCGTTCTTGACGCTGACCTGGAGGTTGGCGGCAGCTTCTGCCTGCGCCTGCCTACGGGCCTCGTCTGCCGCGATTTCCTTCTCCATTTCGAAGATCGCGTCGTCATCGAAGCCGAAACGAGTCTGCTGGACAAAATTGCGACTGATGATTCCCTCTTGCAGATAGACCTGATCTCCCTGGGATCGCTGCATCTCGGCCAGCGAAGCGATGGCTTCGTCGGTAGCCGAGAGGCGAGGCCACTTGACCGAGTAGGGCACCGACTTAGGGTCCTTGCCTTTGAGGATCAGTTGGGTATCTATCAACTGCTCAAGGCCCTGGCCCATGGTCTGCTGGATCCGGCGCAGGAAGCGGACGTACTGCACATCTTGCAAGGTCAGCGTGGCTTTGGCGTTGATGTCTTTCTCAAAGCCCATGTGGGCTGGAGGAACTCTGACCGTGGAGAGCATCTTGCGATGGAAGAACTCCATGTCGCTGATGTTCTGAAGACCCTCGTTCTTCGGGTCCAGGATCTCGACCTTCGTCTGCTCCTGTACGACCTGGGTACCCATCCTGGAGTTGCCTGCACTGAGATAGATGTCGCTCATGACAGAGAAGTTCGACTCACGCCGGCCATCCACTGTCTGGCGCTGGGTCATGCTGTCGCGGAACTCGCGCAGGGCTGCAATCTTCTCTGGCTTGCCCAGCCCGGTTGTGTCGATGTGATAGACCAACTTCATGTAGGCACGTGTCAGGCGACCGATGATCAGCGCCTCTTCTTCGGCCTTTAACTTGCGCCAGATGACTCGGGTCACCTTCATCATCGAGCGCCCATAAGGACTCATGCCGTCCCAGTTGTGGCGGAAGTGGATGATCTGCCAGGGATAGAAGGCAGCGATCACTCGCTGGGTCTGAACGTCAACCTGCGAGAAGGCGCAGTCCTCTTTGCTGTTCAAGCACTGGCCGTCAGAGTTGTATTCCGGAGCGCCCTGGACGAGGTTGCCGAATTTGTCTTCGTTGCGATAGATCGTGTTCGGAGGCAGAGCTTTGACCGCCACAACATCCCCCTCGCCATTGACCACAACTTCGTTGAAGCCATCGCCGAACTTCAATGCGTTGCGGACGATGGAGTAGAGGCGCTTGTGCAGGTCGATCCGGGCCAGCATGTCCTGGATGATCTGCAGGGCATCGGCGTCGTCACAGATGACCTCGATTGAGGTCTGGACTCCATCCTCAGAAGAACAGACGTTGTCGGCGATGGTGTCAAGGGCGGTAGAGCATTCCTCGGATTGCTCGTCCATCTCCTGCACGTCTTTGTAGATGACCAGACGTTCGACATCGGTGAGAAAGTATTTGTCGAAGATCGACTGGACCGAGAAGGCGGTCGTTCCGGTGATCGTGGAGTCTTTCTGGCTCGGCTGCGGCCCTTTGTCTGGCTGATTTCGGACAACCAGGCGAGCGATCCAGTCGACCAGGCGGTTCCTGCGAACCGGCTGGATCATGTCTGGGTTGAGAGGTGTGTTAACCATCAGAGCGCCAGGTCCATACCGGGCATCTGCTGCTTCTCTTGGCACTTCTGGCAGAAGCCCTGCGTGGCTCTCTTGATGGCGCTTACTCCGAGTTCATCGCAATGTAGGCCACAGAGCGTTCGATCCGACTGTTCGGAGCGAATGTGGACCATGCTGTGGACGATCACCCAGTCAGCTACCCGCTCCATCAGGCGAATCCTACTCCGGAAGGCCCAGGAGTTCGCGGAACGAACCTTCGAACTTAGCCAGTCGCTCGTGGACTTCGATGACTTCGTTTGCGGTCACCGGTTCGAGGACATTGTCGATCGCCTCGGTGATCGTCCACTCACGTCCGCACTCGCAACGGTAGTAAGTAAAACGTCTGTCGATGCTCCGTTGAATGACAAAGTGAGCATCAGATTGAGGTCTCCCGCAACTGCACTTTGCGGTCGTTTTCATATGTCCTCTATGTCGAGGCGAAAGAGTCGGTTGATCACGCCAGCGTCGTCGGGGGCGTGACGGGGAATGGGCTTGCCTGGGGCGTTCGGATCCTCGTGGTCTTTTTCTGCGGCCAAGAGGCCGACAGGCCAGATCTTGGTTCCACCCTCCGCTACTGCGCTGCCACGTAGCTGGGCAGCTTGGCTCGCCATCTTCTGGCCCGAGGTGTCGACTTTCGAGACCGCCTCGCCTTTGGAGCCGGGACGGAGCTTTGCTCTCAGTCCGTCGAGCATGAGGCCATCCTACCTCGGTGTCGGGCGAAGGTGGAAGTCGGGTAGCTGTTTGCGTCTGATCGATCCCATGGAGATCGTGGGGGCCTGAGAGTAGCCGGCGATACCGGCGCACATGTAACGCAAGGCGTCCATCAGGTGCTCGGCAGGTTGTGGCTTCTTGGGTTTGTCGAGCAACTGGTCCTCATCGTGGGGATCCTGCGCCCAGACGTACTGGTTTCGGTAGTCCATGAAGGTCTTGAGGCCGCGCCAGACTTTAAGTCGTCCTGTCTTCATTCGGTCATAGACCAGGTCGATGCCGTAATTGACGGCGTTCTCTCCGGGCTCCATCGGATAGCCCATCTGGTTGGCGACCTCGATCAGGTCAGGCGAGGTGGGGTCGCCCCAGGACTGGTCGATCAAATGAAAGTTCCAGGACTTCCAGATCTGGACGTGCTCTTCGAGTGTGAGGTCGGGAACCTCGTATTCGGCCACCACATGGAGCACGTCGTCTGGAGACAAGCGAGCCCATAAGCCGGTTGTCGGGTTGTTGAAACCGAAGTCATGTCCGGCGAAGGCGGGCCAATCGCTCGGCACTTCGAAGGGATCTTCCCAGAGGGCTCCGTCCTCGGGATCGGGGTAGACCAGACCGTGTGGCTTTGCCCATTCACCGAGCACGTAGACACGAAATTTGTCTTCGCGCCAGTTCTTGCGTAGACGCTCGATAGCCGCTCCGGAGAAGTCTTTGTTGTCCAACGTCTTGCAGGGAATCCAGTCGATGTCCCGATCGCCCTCCATCCACTTGTCATAGACATCTGTCTTCAACCAGTTGTGGAAATAGGGAACGCTGGTGACATAGATCTGCGTCGGGCGTCTGGCGTCGTCCTTGCGCATGGCGGTTCGACGTTGGGCAACTTCCCATGCCAGCCGGGGCATCTGGCCACCCTCATCGATCCAGCACATGCCGTCGAGGTGGACACCTTCCAGGCTCTGTGGCTTCTCGGCTGAACCGAACATGAGCACTGAGTTGTTGGTGAGTTCGATGGTTGCTTTGGTCTTGTTGTGTTCGTAGGGAATCTTGAAGCGTTTGAAGAATTCTTCGAGCTCATAGATCATGGTGCGAACGACGTGTCGCTCGAAGCCCAGACCGATGGCCAGAGAACGAGAGTTAGGGCGGTCCTTCATCACGTTGTAGACCTTGAACGGCGCTCCCCAGGTTTTCCCGGAACCCGAGCCTCCGACGTGAGCGACGATGTACTTAGTGCTGTGTATCGCCTTCAGCTGGTGGAAGAAGAGGGCGGTGAACTGGCGTTCCGTCGATGGTGGTGGAGCGAGCGTTGATCTCGTCGAGGAATCGCTGGGCATCGGCATCTCTGGGATCGGCGAGAATATTGATTTCGATGTGCTGTCCTTGAGAAGTTTGCTCCTGGCGATCCTCATAGTCTAGCCCGAGCAGTTCTGCCTGTCGCTCAAGGACTTTGACCGCGACTTCGACGGAGCGTGGGTTGCCCTGGATGATTCCCTTCTCAAGTTTGTTGAGCATGTTTTCGGTTCGCTCGATGTGCAGTGCTAGCCAGTCCTGCCACTCAAGCTTCGCCGTCCGTTGTAGCTCGCGTCTGACCGCTGCATACGCGGTCGACTCGTAGTTGTAGCCAAGCTCCTCGCAGATGCGCGTCCAACTGAAGCCTGCACGCTTCATGACCAGCGCCTTGCGTGCCTTGTCGCGCCTCTCAATGAAAGCCTGGGTCATGGGGCGCTTGACGTAGGTCATGCGCTTGCCCTGGCCTCGCTTACCTCCACCCCTTCGCTTGCGCTTGGGAAGCTTGATCATCGTGTCGCCGGGAATGACGTTGGATTTAGGCATTGATGGGTTCAGTCTTTACCAGATTGAGCAGGGCTTTGCAGCGAGGTAGGCCACCATCGTGTACTCCGTGAGCTTGAAGCATCTGCGGTGGTGGTTTGGGCAAGGTCAGGACGTAGCGGTGGCCCCATGAACATCGATAGATTGCTTTGTACCAGGTCAGAGTAGAGATTCCATCCGTCGCAGTTGGGCGACAAAGCCTGCGTTGGGATTTGCGACGGGTCGCTGAGCATGGACCAGAGCGAAGGCGGCGTCGAAACTCATGTGGCCTGAGCGCATGTGGATCGCGATGTCGAGGTAGGAGGCTCGGCTGACACCGGCTGCGCAGTGGTCATAGACGTTACCGCCATCCTGAAGCCACTTCTCAACAGTATCGACCAGCAGCAGCAACGATTTGTCGTCCAGCATTGCGTCTGGGCTGTCGTCGATCCAAACTGCAAGGACGGCCTGAACGTTCTTATGGTCGATGAATTGCTCGTTGAACTCGCCTCTGTCCATGCAGACGATGAGGAGCGGCCCAGGAAGCGTCTGGACTGCCACGTCTGCTGCCCCACCCTGCCATATCGAGCCCCACCCTGCCTGTAGACCATCAAGATCGATTCGATTAAAGTCCATGGCGGCAGGATAGCCTACGTGGCGAAGTCGTTTATGCGGATGTGTTGCGCCATCACTTCCCCGGCGAACCTCGGGTCAAGGATGACGGTACGAATACGGAAGCGACAGCCGGGGTTGGAGTTGCAAAGACGACTAAGTTCTGTGGCCGTCACGTATCCGTTCCCAACTATCCACTCCTGGTGACTTTCGTTCCAACTTTCAACAACAAAGGCTCTAGGTAGTGAAGTCATGCGCCTCGCCACCGACAAGAATAGGGAGCTCTTCTGTGTACTCCTGCCAACGTCTGCATATGACATCTACGAAACCCGGATCAAGCTCTACGGCGTAGCAGGTTCTACCGCTGCGCTGACAGGCCAACAATGTGGTTCCCGATCCGGCAAATGGATCCAGGACCAGGTGGCCTCGATTGCTTGAGTTGTTGAGGGCGCGCTCGACAAGCTCGACCGGCTTCTGAGTCGGGTGCCGGTACTCCTGCACCTTCTCGCGATCGATCTTCCAGACATCGCGTTCTCTCTGACCGGCGTGCCAGTGCGAGACCTTGTCACCCTTCCAGCCGAAGAGGATGAGCTCGTACTGTGTGCGGTAGTGCTGGCCGAGGCCGAAGTGTCCTTTGTCCCAGACCAGCAGTGACTTCTGGTTCCAGAAGCGGGCGAAGGCGATGCGGGTGTCCGGGTAGCCATTCCAGTCCATGCAGACATAAATCGAGGCTCCTGGATGTAGGTGTTGGTCGATCTCACTGAAGCTGGCTTCGAGGAAGCGACGGAAGGCTACCGGGCCTTGACTGTCGCCCTTGATGCCGAGCTCGCCGAGGCGCTTCATCTTGTTCGCCACCGCCTTGTCCTCACGCCCGGTGTAATCGGCGTTGTAGGGCGGATCGGTGAAAACCATGTCCGCCTGTCTACCCTGCATGAGATTTGTAACATGTAACTTGTTACACGCATCGCCCACGAAGAGACGGTGGTCGCCCAACTGCCAGATCTGCCCTAACTGAGAGAAGGGCTTTCGGGGTTTACTGGGGGCATCGTCAACGTCGGTCGAGCCCTGTTTCTTTTCCTGGCGCAGGAGCTTGAGTAGCTCGCGGTCCTCGTAGAGAGTTCCGGCGATGTCGCCGCGGACGGCTTTGACCTCTTCGAGCAGGGTTTGCAGGAGTCCCTCGTCCTCGGTTGCTTCCTTGCCTGGACGGTTGTCGGCCAGCATGACCTCGATGGCCTGGAGGTTGTCATGACGCAAGGGAAGCCGGATCACCGCCATGCGTGCGATCTCCTGCTCCATCGCTGCCATGTAAGTGTGGTTGCCCATGAGCACGAAGTCGTCCGAGGAAACGACGATGGTGCGGAATTGGCCATGGGTGTCGAGCGAGCGTCCGATCATGTCGGTGTCGCCGTTGTGTGGATTACGTGGATGGGGCTTGAGGCTGTCGATGTCGACGACCTCGGTCCACTTCTTCAGTTCTTCCGGGGTGAACTGTCTACGTGTTGTCTTTGCTGTCGTCATCAATCCTCAATTCGGCTTTCTCTGAGCCGAGGTCGGGTAAGTGCTCTAAACAGAAATGTACTTCGTATGCACCCAGACCCTCATGTCCCACGAGAGTCATCTCTCGCGTAAAGGTTGCCTCGTTGGAACAATTGCTCACATCGCACCTTTCCGATCTAACGAACATTGGTCATCTTCCAGACCTCAACACATCGATAGTCCTCGTCCCGTTTGTCCTTGTCGGCTGTTCGCTTCCAGCGCTCGATCCGATAGGCCAATGAGTCAAAGACCATGAGATCACCTTTGCTCTGCCAGGCGAAGCAACGATTTTCTCGAATAAGGTCAGAGGGCGCGAGTTCATGGCCGTCCGGAGTTTTTACCACGCAACTTGTCCAGAACACGGCGCAGTCGCTTTGGCTTCGCCTTCGGCTTGATTAGTACTGGCTCGGGAAGCTTGGTTTCCTTGAGCAACGGAGGAATCGCGATCTCACGAATCCGTTTCATTTCTTCCTGGAAGTGGCGCTCCATGTTCGAGCGAATCTTCTTCGACTTGGTCCCAGGTCGTCGCTGGCCCTTGACACGCTTGCGAGGTTTGGATTCGAAGAGGCGACTGAAGTCCATCTTGACTTTTTCTTTGTTCATAGGTTGGCTTCGCTCAAATCAAGCTGTTCGACCCGAAGAACTGGCGAGGACTCAACCGACTCAGACATTGGTGGCTTCGAGTCCTCAGCACTCACCAGGCCCAGATGGACCTTGATCAGGCGGATCTCGCGGATCACATCAGCAAGCACTGCTGGGAGACTGATTCTCACCCCGACCTCGCCAGGATCCTCCTTGACCATTGCTTGAAGCATGATGCTCAGATTGGCTTCGACGATCTTGAGCCGTTCGGTGGGTGGGATGGCCAGGTAACGCCGAAGCAACGCCGGGCTCGACTCGGGAGGCCTTGGAAGCTGGGCTGTGTCAGACACTGTTGACCAGGACGAAGGCACCGTTGGCGTCTTTGGCCAGGTCGCCGAGCATGCAGTCGTAACAGATCAGATCGCCTTTCTTTACCTCTCTGCCTTTGTGGTGTCCCTCGATGACACGACCATCACTCGCCACTTCAAAGGCGACATTTGGGTCACGGCAGAGAACGCACCTACGCGCCGCCCTCACAGCTGGACGGGTCCGAGCATCCCTCCGCAGGTGACTTCGACCCCGTCGCGTGGGCCGACGGCTGGGCAGGTTCCGTCCGGAGCGTCCTTGGCGTAGAACCGACCCGAACAGGAGGCGCACTGCATCACGGTGTCCGCCTCGATCGTGACCGGGACGAAGACGGAAGGCTCGCCAAGCCCTGGCGCGCTGTCTGGTGACTCGCTTGCCGAGGGGGCCGATTCAACAGGTGCTACCTGCTCACCCTCGGTGACCTCGGGGATTTCGACTGGGGATGTGGTGGTGTCGCTTTCCATGTTGGCCTCCTGAATTTCCTCTGCCTGCGAGTCTATGACCTGGCCGGGAGCGAGGGAAGCGGCGGTGCCCAACGAACCCGGCTTCCTGGAACGCTTTGCCATGCAACGCAGTATGAGGCAAAAGATAAGGGCCGGTCAACCCACCACGATCGTCCGGCCCGAGCAACGTGCAGCAGGGCGAGAGTAACACATTTGCTCTGACATGAAAAGTCTTAGCGGTTGCGGACGCGGTCGAGTTGGTTCAAGGCCACGGCCCGCACGTTGGTCGCCGCGACCAGGATGTAACAGGCGGCGAAGAGCACGAAGCTGGCCTGTGACGCCTGGACCACCTGGCTTTCCAGACTTCTGAAGGCGAGCAGGCCGAGGAAGAGAAAGAAGCTGTGCAGGAGAAGGCTGGCCTGGGCGCTCCGCAGATTGCCTCGGACGATGGCACGCAGAGTTCCATTCTCCCCCGATATGGTCTGGGCTTTGCCGTCGAGGTAGCTGTCGATCAGAGCCCAGCCCGAGACAAGGATGCCAAGGATGGCGATCAGGGTCCAGGTCAGGTCGATGGCGAAGACGACGATCACGAGGACCGCTTCCCGCCCTTGTTGGCCCGGATCGAGAAGATCGTGGCCTGGTCACGCAAACGTTCGATTCGCTTCTCGTTGTCAGCCAGTTGCTGCTGAGCTTCAGTCAGTTCTTTGGCTGGTTCTCTGGCCGGCCGACGAAAGAGCCTCATTTTCCACAACCCAGCATCATCTGCCACGCTTGGCCGATTCCATGATGTCTACAAGTGCAGCGTTCTGTTTGACGGCATCCTGCGCGATGGCTTTCCAGGCGTCCCTGTCCTCGCGCATCTCCTTGTAGGTCCGGCCAAAGACCCAGTAACCCAGGAAGCCGGTGACGAGGACGAGGGCAAGGATGGTGGCCGAGGAGCCCCGGCTCAGGATGTCGAGGGCCTGCTCGGTGCTCATGCTTTACAACTGACTTGACAGTGCTGGGTAGGCGAGAGCACAACCGAGGAAGGGATCCGCCTTCACGCTTCTGCCGCAAGGCATCGTGTGGTGTGCTGCATGGGCCAGCCCACCGTAGCATTTCCCTCCGCCCTCTTCCCTCTCACAGTTCCCTCAATAAGGGCAGTAAAGGCTATTCGGTAATCTCCACTCGCTGAGTCTCAGCTATACCTGACTTTTCCCCCAAAGGGTCCCAGTCGATTCTCACCTGAGGCTCGATTATCACGCACCCCCACCGGTGGTACCAAACATAGATACGGGTACCAGGGGTGGTACCGAACGTCTGTACGTGTACGTGGGTTGGGCTTGGGGAGGCCGGTAAGTCTTTTCACGTCCCACACAAGAACGAACAGCTTTAACAGGCACAGCCCAAACGCCTGATCTAAGCTTCCCTACATGGACAGCAGGTACACAGCAGGTAGGCAGTAGGCCGGTACACAGTGCGCTGTGTGCGTAACGCCCCTATTACTGACGTTGGTACTGCCGGCTGATCCTCTGACTGGGCAGACGCCCAGATAGCAAGGAGCCATCATGGCCAAGCAGGAAACGGTCGCCCCCGAGGCGACGAACGGTGCGGTTGACGTGCCAACCGAGGACAGTGCGGCGGAGAAGCGCTACACGCGCAGCTTCACCCCCGAGCGTGGCTACGACACGGTCGCCTTGGTCGCCATCGTGGCGCCAAGCGGTACGGTCGACGCCGACGCCATGGCAGCCGCCGAGAAGTCGCTGGCCGAATCGGCAGCCCGGATCATAGCCAAGCAGTTCCCGACCTTGACCATCGTGGAGACCGAATCGTCCAAGCGCTGGACACGGGTGCAGGGCGACACGCCCGAGACACACAAGGCCGTCAAGGTCAAGTCGGCGGGAACCTCGAAGCGCTTGGACGCGTTCTTCGGGGCGACGATCGACCTCGCCAAGCTGCGCAAGCGGGCCATCGCCCTCGCCGACCTCAAGGTCAAGGCTGGCCAGCCCGTGGCCGACGCAAGGCGCGAGGCCTTGCTGGAAGCCGCCAACGAGCAGGGTGCCGACGAGGACGCGCTGCGCTCCCTGGGCCTGGTCGTGACCAAGCGCAAGGTCGACGCGGCGGAAGCGGCAGCGACCAAGTAGCAGCAGGCCGGGTGCAAGCCCCGGCCACAAGTCCAGACCTGTGTTTGACGGTTTGGCTGATCCGGCAGGTACCGGTCGCAGGAGACACGCCATGTTGAACCCTGGGGCAGCAGCCCCCTATGAGCCCACGTGGGCCGAGCTTCAGCGCAAGCCAATCGACCAAGCATGGCAAGACCTGATCGCCAGTGACCGTCGGATGTTCTACGCGCCCGAGCTCTACAGCTTGGCCCTCTACGTGGACGAGCTCAGTCACCTCGTTTTCCCGGACGATTGCCATGACTGACCACCGATCCCACAGCACGCCCAAAGCGCTGCGCTGCAACTGCTTTGTGCGCCACGACCCAAAGTGCAGCTACACCGGCGTCGTCAGTCGTGACCCTTATGTAAGAGTCGTTCGCAAGCTGGAGATCGACAGCCGGCCCGAGTGTCTGGCTTGCCACGAGCCCTACGAGCTCGGCACCGGTCTGATGGGTGTCTGCGCCCCCTGCCGAGCCTCGATCCGGGTGACGCTGTGAACGCCCGTGACGGTGCAGCGAGCATCAAGACCAAGGATGGCAAAGACCAGATGTCGGTTGTGATCAAGCACCGCAAGCATGCCGCCATTGGCGACACCACGCTTTGCGGTGCCTGGGTCAATCCCCACTCCTGGATCAACCTCGGCGCACTCACAAGCATCCTCCAGTTGACCTGTGTTCCCTGCACGACGACACTTTTCTGGCAGGACCGCATCGAACTCGATGGGAGCATCAAGCCATGATCGAATATCGCGAGCCAATCCTGACCGCCGACCGACGCGTGGTACGCCGTGGAGACCGCGTCTTCAACTACTACGACATCGAGTGGGGCCTGATCGTCAGTGAGCCAAACGCCGAAGGTTGGTTCAGTTTCCGGGCCGAGATCCCTGGTGGCTACGCCAAGCCAAAGATGCTCAATGGCGAGCGGATCTGCTCAGACCAGCCAGAGTGGATGAAATGAACTACGCCACCGAAGACCGCATCTTCAAGCTTGCCCAGGCAGTCACCGAGGCCAGGGACAAGATCACCGAGTCACTCAACGAGATCGACCTCCACGCCTTCGAGTGCGAGGACTGCAAGCCAAGCCCGCATGGTGGACAACCCAGACTTTGTGGTCAGGCAAGCCATCTCAACGCCGTACTTGTCGGCTGCATCGAGCAGCACGCCCAGATACTTGATGAATGGCGCGAAGCCAAGTACGGCCAAGAGCAGCCGTGAGGAAACTCTTGATCCTGCCCGATCCCAGCACCCTTCGCCTCATGGGCGTGAAGCACCACGAGAATCACATAGCCATCTGCGTCTTCGCCGTGCTGACGCTGGTTGGACTATTTTGGAGCAGCCAATGAAGACCACACTCGCCGCCATCATGATCATCGCAGCCGGCCTCGCCACCACTCTACTTCTCTGGTCTGTCGACCGTACTCATGGCGGACTGAACACCTTCGGCGTGACTGCCGAGCCCGAGCACGACTACCCCTCGCCGTCTTACTGGCCGATGACACCGTTCCCGATGGGCACGCCTCGCTACTACCCGACACCCGAAGTGACCATCTCGCCTTGCCCAGCCTGGGCACCGACGCTGATCTATCACCCGGAGGGTCACTACTACGAGTGTCTGGGTGTCATACCACCCGACCCACACACCGGCCCGATCCTTGCCTCGCCAGTACCGTCACCCAGCCACTAAGGGTACGCTGACCGTTGACAAAGGGTACAGACCGAGTAGAATCATAGTAGCCGTTGGCCTGTTTGTAACCAAAGGAGTCACGCCCGTGGTCAGCTTGACGGTCATAACGTACGAGGGCAAACAGCTCATGTACAAACCAGTTGTGGTGTTGCCAATCGATGGAGTCGCGTGTGATGGTTGCGGACAATCAATTAGGCGCATCGGATGGCAGACCGGCCTTGAAACACCGGTCTGTGGGGACTGCCTGCTGTTGATGCTGGAAGGCACCGTCTTGATCGAAGAAGACGCCCGCCTGGGCGAGCCGATCTTCGCGTTGGTTGGCAACAACATCGTTAAAGTCGGACGTAGGTCACCGTCCACACCGTAAGCGCAAAAGGAGTCACGCCATGTCTGATCTTGATCTCACGGATGAGATCGACCGCGAAACGACGACCAAAGCACGATTACTGTTGCAACGAGCAACGGCAATCTATACCAAGATGCCAACTGGTACTCGCAACAAACACAAGGCAATTCTCCAAGCAGCGCGAGAGCAGAACATCAACCGCGTCACGTTGAGAACCTGGGGTCTCCAGCTATGAGCGATCTTGAGCTTCGGCTGAAAGAGGCTGAGGCAAAGCTGACAGCAGCGCAAATACTGGCCACTGCAAGGCGGTCGGATTTCGTCGTCGCTCAACGAGCCTACTTCGCCGCAGCAGAAGATCCGACGCAAGACGATGACCTCGAAGAGTTAAAAGAGGATCGCATCACTGCCGCCCTGGACTACGCCGAGGCAGCTGACGCCCTGGCCACCGCTCTCGAAGCTCGTGATGACCTACAACTCGACGCCTACGGTGCTTGGATTGAGCAGCAACGCGAAGGCCAAGAGGCAGCGCTTGATCAAGCCGAACGGTCTTTCTAGTGAGCGACTTCTGGTCCGACCCCGACTTCGACGTTCTGCGTGAGCAGATGAGTGGGATGAAGGAGAAGCTCGACACCTTCCTGCATCCCCCACCTCCACCACCAAAGGTGCCCACGATTCGTGAGTGCATCCTCTTCATGGCCGGGAACGACCCCGACCATGCTCGTGTCATCAATGGCGCTGGCTTCAACAAGTTCGACGGCGAGAACGGCCACAAGCTGGCCCGCAAGACCGACTGGACCGAGTGGGACGAGTTCTACGCCTACAAACTTCTGCACAAGTACGCCAACACCCAGCTGATCCCGGCCGGTTTTCGTTACGACCTGATCGTCCCGCCCAAGGAACCGGTATCCAAGCCACCCTTCAAGCGCGTTATCCAAGATCCGGATAATGCAAATCAGGTCTTGGGCGACTTTGGCTCCCTCGGCAACGAGGAGTATCGTCAAGTCAGACAGGCTGTCTGGACTATCGGCAGCATTCGATGGGCTGGTGGCAACAAGTTCCTGGTCACCAAAGACGCCCCATCCCTGACTTCGTTGCTCAAGGTCGTGGTCGAGCAGGACTTCGAGATTGCCCCTGATCTGCTCCACGAACTGCAAGACACCATCAACATGGCCGAGGCCATCGTCAAGGCCAGCAAAGGCACCAGCCTGAAAGCCATCGGCATCAACGGCTGGAAACTGAAGCCAGGCTACAACGCACAGTGGGCCAATCCCGACTCAGACATCATGCCGCACCAAGAGGTTGCGGTCTGGTTCATCGAGCAGTCGATCAAACGACTGCACAACGGTGGAGTTCAGGTCGGCGACGAGATGGGGCTCGGCAAAACTTGGGAAGCCTTGCTCGCCGCCCACCATCTGTTCAGCGACGACGACTGGGATCGCGGCTTGCTCGTGCTGGTGCCGACTCACCTGGGCATCCAGTGGGAAGCGACAGCCCGCGGCCTGCTGCCGGGACGCAAGGTGACACGCCTTGCCTCGGGCAGGATGCAGGATCTCTCGGGCAACATCGTGATCTGCCCCTACAGCATCCTGCGCTACGAACGCAACAAGGAGACCGAGAAGCTGGAACCCAACGACATCCTGTTCCAGTTGATGGTCAGACCCTGGGCCGGCATCGTGACCGATGAGAGCCACTACCTAAAGAACGACGAGGCAATGCGCTCGGCTGCGACCAAAGAGATCTTCGACGCTGCCAGTCCCTGGTTCAGGCTGGGCATGACCGGAACATCGGTTGTCAACCGACCCAACGAGTTCTCGCCCCAGCTTGAGCTCTTGAACGTGATGAAGGACTATGGCTCCCGCTACTCCTGGGAGCGTGAGGCGACGTGGCACCCGACCCAGGTCGTCGAACGCATGCGAGGCCGGGGTCACTACCTGCGACGTGAGAAGCTGGACGTGCTCTACTGCAAGTGCCCAGACCGCACTAAAGAGGAGAAGGACTCCAAGGCTTGCAAGGTCTGTGGTGGCATCCCGATCAAGCGACGAGAGGTCGTGGTGCTGGAGCTCTCTGACGAGTGGCGACGCAAGTACGACTACGCGGCTGCACAGTTCCGTAAGTGGTTGCTGGAGGAGTACCACGGCGACATGCAGAGGTTCATGCGCTCGATGCGAGCCGAACTACTGGTACGCATCGGCAAGTTGTCGCATCAGGTGGCCGAGGCAAAACTGGAGCCCTACATCGAGTGGGTGAAGGACTTTCTCGATGAGTCAGACCAGAAGATCGTGCTCTTCGCCCATCACGTAGACATGCAAGAGAAGCTGATCGAAGCCTTCCCTGGCTGCGCCATGATCCTTGGTTCACAGTCGATGTCAGACCAGGAAAAGGTGCGGCAGGAGCATAAGTTCCAGAACGACCCCAGCGTCCGGGTGATGGTCTACACCACGCTCGGAGCAACCGGACGCAACCTGACCGCTTCGTCCAATGTAAGCTTCCTCGAACTGGAATGGGGACCAGTACCTCACGACCAGGCAGAGGATCGTTGCAACCGGATCGGGTCGGAACGCATGCTCAACTCTCGGTTCTTCCTGGCTGAGAACACGATCGACCAGTACCGCATGGCGATGATCGACGCCAAGCGACGGATCACCACAGCCCTCAACACAGGCGAAGAAGTGGACGACACTGACCTGTTGGCCAACATGCTGGTCGCCTTCATGGAGGAGAAGGCTCCGCCGTCAGCAGACGACCTACGCAGGATGTTCGAGAAGACGACGCCCGACGATCCGGAAGACGAGCGCCGGCAGAAGTACGACCGGAGTTCAGGTCGCTAAGCGACCAAGGAGTCTAGCCATGAATCTCACGTACGATCGCAAGTACCTGATCTCTCTTTTGGAGGCACAGCTGGATAAGCTGACCCAAGCTTGGAAGACGGGCGCTGCAACACGCAAAGCCGAAATGCTCGCTGCCGTCGACGGAGAAATCGCCGAGTTGCGGCGGATCCGCAAGGTTGTGAAGACTGGACAGGGAAAGGCCCATCAATATATGTCGGGAGCCAATGGTAGGGGGTCCATCTCCATCGACATTCCCGAACCACAGGACCCCACGATCTTTTCGGTGGAGTACGCCATCAACCGCCTCAAGCATGCAACCGAGACCAAGGTTCACCTCCGCGACGACGACATCGTCTTCAAGTTGCTGGCCAAGTAGCGTTCGGAATCCGACCAGGAGGTAGCAATGTCAATTTCACAGTACATCCATCTGGAATACGGCGAAGCTAAATTCTCTGTTGACGATCCGGAGAATCAAGGTGGGGATGCGTACTTCCACTTCCAAATCCAGACAATGGAGGGAGACCACTACGACACCGTGGGATTCTTCATGCGCCCCGATCAACTGGCAGAGCTCTTCTACGCACTCAGGGATGCTGATACCAAATTCCTGGATCCCTGTGTGGTCTGTGACGGCACAGGCAAGACGGCCGGTGACGAACCTGGCACTTCTATTCCTTGTAGGCCGTGTCGTGGCTCAGGAGCCATGCTCAAAGTGCAGCCATGATCCGGCGCTTCCTCGTCTGGCTCTTTGGTGTCTGGCCTGATGCGTTCGATGAAAGTCAGACTCGTGCATGGTACCCCAAAAAGATCGGAGACCCTGCTATGGACGCATATACGGACTGGTGGAATGAGAATGCACCGATCTGGAACCGCTACAACCGCCACGATTATGGCATCGGCCTAGTTGCCTGGATGGATGCACGTCACTACTACAACGTCAGTGACTGAGACCTGTAACCCGTACTTCGAACTTTGGCGTCGCATCCACGAGCCTGACCCGTATTACGCGCAGGGTAGCTTGTGGAGCCACTTGAACCGCGATGCTGAACCATTATCGGAAGAGGTCCTGTCTTGGATGGATGAGCACCATCGCCTTTGGTACGAGCGAGACAGGGGCAGAAACTCGTCAGTTGTCTACGAGGTGGCCCGAGGAAGTTTCAGGGAACGACTGATCGATCATTTCTCTTTCGCAGTTCCGTCACCGGAAGCCTTGGATTTGATCGCCAAAAATGCCCCGATCCTTGAGATCGGGGCGGGTACTGGTTATTGGGCCTGGTGTCTACGCCAGATGGGAGTTGACGTGGTCGCAACAGACCTCTTCCCTCCACAAACACACCCTGTAACCCTAGAAAAGGATGCGAACTGCAACCACTGGTTTGCCGTTTACTGGACTGACATCGAGCGCTTGGACGCGGTCAAGGCGGTTCTGCAACATCCGAATCGCTCCTTACTCCTAGTCTGGCCCTACATGGACAAGATGGCTGAACGAGCCTTGCGTGCTTACAAAGGAGACACGATCATTTATGTCGGAGAAGGAGATGGCGGGGCAACAGCCAACGAGAAGTTCCATCAGATGCTCTCTAAATGGGAGTGTGTTGAAACTCAAATCATCCCGCAATGGCGGGGACTGCACGATGAGCTTTACCTCTACCAGCGCAGGGCGGACCTGAAATGACCGTAGTCAAGCCAGGCGAGAAGATGCCCGATCCCGACTACGAGAAGATCCGCGAGTCGATCAGGTTGGCAGAGCAGGGCATCAATGACGGTCGAGTGTCACCAATCGCGCCTCACAGGAACCCAGGCAGCCTTGTCTTTCAGATTTGGTTTGATGGGCAAATGGTCAAAGAGACCCTCCCGTCCATCGAAGACGCGGCGGGCGTAGGAGCACGAGATGGCGCAATCTCGGCGATTGCGCTCGACGCGGGCAAAACCGTCGAGCTACGCATCTTTGACGGCGACACGGGGCTCTGGATCTATACCCGACGGATGGAGCCAAAATGACTCAGCTACCTGTCGCTCTGCGTTCGCCTATCAGTCTGCCCGAGGGAAGGGCCGGCAAGTTCCAGGTTAGACATCGCATGGAGCAGACCTTCGATGTGATCTCGATGCGTGAAGGCTTACTGACAGGCCAGATGCCAAAGCGTATCAAGACCACGGAATCCATTTGCATCCACGAACTCCACCACGACGAGCACGGCCTCTGGATCGCCGATCTACCCATCGAGATACGTCAACACAAAGAAGCCCTGACCAGGATGTGGACGCATGGTCGCGTGCTGGTCGGCGGTTTGGGCCTGGGCATCGCAGCGACTTTGCTTGCCAAGATGCCCCAAGTCGAGGCAATCGACGTGGTAGAGATCAGTCCCGAAGTCGCTGAGCTATGCGATCCCCATCATCCGAAAGTCAACGTCATCGTCAAGGATTTGCACAAATTCTTGACAGAGACTAAGTGGAAGTGGGACTCAGCCTTCATCGACATCTGGCTCGGAACCAACGAGGGGGCGTGGTGGGAAAACGTGTTCCCGATCCGGCGCCTGATCGGCCAACGCTTTGGCAAATGGCATGCCGACAGGGTGGTCTATTGGGCCGAGGACATCATGCTCGGACAAGTTGGAATGCGACTCATGGCTACGCCAGCTACACCGCACTGGTACTACAAGGAAGGTTTACGACTACCCATGTCCAAGCAACGTGCTCGATGGGTCATCCAGAATGTAGGCACGCCGTTATGGGAGAAGCGCTACGGCGCGCTTTACCCAAAGGAGACGCCATGAGTCCCGATGAAAGACTGGCCCGCAAGGTTGGCATAGAAATTGCGATTCAAGGTCTCGCGTTGTGCTACTTCCTTGAACGGAAAATGGTCAACCCTGGGAACCGAGCAAGATTCGTTCGAGCTTATAACAACATCATCGACGCCAGTACAGAACTGACTGCCATCATCTGCACCGAGAGCAAGACACCTGTACCGCCCCACCCACCCAAGATGAGCGAGACACCCGATCCATGACATACGACGCTGCTGCTGAGCAGGCCCGCAAGGTAGCCGAAGAGATAGGCGGTAAGGATGTCGACCATGTCGACACTCCGGTACGACCAGCAGCATGTCCGGTCTGCGAGGTTGTCCTGACTGGAGCAATGTCTGTGTTCGAGGCAGCCAGTCCCGAGGTCGGCGACGCAACCATTTGCATCGGGTGTGGAACGATCTGTCTCTACACAGAGGAAATGACGCTGCGCCTGCCAACCAAAACAGAGATGTTTGAGATCGTGCGTATCCTCGGGAAGAAGCTCAATAAGCCCGCCTAACCCCATCCTGGCAGTTGACAAAGGGTATACAAGCTGCCATACTGTAAGCACCCACTACCCCAATCTTTAGGAGGTTCGCATCGTGTCACAGACCAAACCCAAAGACGTTCCTGTTGCGCCCAGCCTGATGGTGACCGGGCGGTCGTTAGAGATCGACAAGACCGATCTTGATGCCTGGGTCCTGGATGTACGAGCGCGCATCAAAAATGGCGACTCCCAAAGTAAGACTCATGGCAAGGTCGACCTCCACGAGCGTCTACTGGCCATGCAATGGGAGCTTGGCAACGTGGAGATGGATGCGGTCCACCCTCACCATGGCTTCCGCTACCACTCGATCCAGAGTATCGAGAACCACGTCAATCGGCTCTCTGCTGTGTACCGAGTGCGCATTACCCCAACCCAAGTCCAAAGCGTCGTGCTCGAAGGTGGAGTCAGACTTCTCCTCCAGTTCGACGCCTACTGCTGGGAAACCGAACAGCACCAGACGTGGACCTGGGAAGACGACGGCGAGGATCTGAGTAAGGCCGGCTCCTACGCGCAGAAGTACGGGCTGATGAAGTTCTTCCACGTCGGGGATGGTCAAGACCCTGACGCCGAGGCCGAGCGAGGCAAGCCCAGTCGCAACCGGGCATCCTCTTCCCAGGCCCGCACACCTGCCCCCAGAAACGGCGACACGCCTGCTGTGGCCGACGAAGGGGTCAAGGCTGCCCTCTACGCTTTGGCTGCCACCTTGCCCGCCTCGGCTGGTTGGGGTTTCAAGGACGATGGCACGAACATCAAGATCGACGCCATGCTGAAGTCAAAAGGCTTCCATCCCGACAACATTCGCAAGCAGCTTGTCGATGCTCACATCAAAGCCCATGGAGCCAACTGCGAACACCTGGTCGAATTTGTGCTCGGCTCGGACGCGCTCCCACTAACCGGCGATGGCAAGTCGACAGAAGTCGGAGAGGTTGCAAAGCCAATCGCATGACCGAGTGCGACTTCTGTGGCGCAAAGCATCTTGGTCCGAACGAACCTGGCATGTGCGTGAAGCACTGGCAAGGTATGTATGACGAGGCCAAAGCAACGCTAAGGCGAATCGAACGGGTAATCCACGATCCAGCCCTGACCGAGCTACAGGCTCTCGGAACCCTGGTTGGCATTCTGGATGGCACCGAATGAAGCTGCTCATCGAGATCGACACAGATAGGCTGGCCGACGAGGAGTACGAGATGGTTGGCATGTCGCCTGCTCAGATCGATAGCTATCTTGAGCAGAACGATCCCGGTCAAGTCATCGAACAACTGAAGGACGTCGTCATGGCCAAGCTCGCAGAGATCATCGCCCCATGACAGCCTTCAAGTTCCGGGCAAGAATGGCCGGTGCGCACATCCAGCTGGACATTTTTGCCGGCCCCGACCTCGATCATCTTGTTCTGTGTGGCACTTTGCGGTTTGAGCCACATGAGTATCAGCAGTTCGTTTTTCGCATTCTCATGGAGATTGAGGCTATAGAGGGCGCCTGGGCTCCAGCCGCTTCCTTCGAAGAAGAGTGGATGGTGATGCCGTGAGTGGCTACAACCACCTGATCGACGAAGCCTTAGAACAACTCAGGCTTGGCCATGATGGAACGGTCACAGACCTCCTTGAAATAATACGTCCTAAGACCGAGGAAGTGGAGGTTGTTTCGATCTTTGGTCGCAAGACACGCAAGCCTTACGTCGAACTACGTCTGGGAGACAAAGGGGTGACGCAATGGTCGCCAGAGGAGGCCCGTGGTCACGCTCGCCAAGTCTTGGAAGCAGCCGAGGCGTCTGAGCAGGATGCCTTCTTTATCGAGTTCATCACCGTCAGGGTTGGAGCCACCGATCAAGCAGCGGCTGGAATGTTGCAAGACTTCCGCGCCTTCCGTGCCGCCCAGAGGGAGAAGGAATGACGACCGAAGCCGAGGACATAGTCATCTGTCCAAACTGCAACCAGGTCGTTCCCAACATAGCCGACATCAGGCAAGGTCACATGTACAGTCCAATTCTCGAAAGGGAAGTTGGCGTGATTGACATTGGCTTCAAATGCAAGTTGTGTGGCCATGTCTGGGGTCACGAGATCGAGGTCGATGCGCAAAAAGAAGTGTAAGGCGCGTCTGCATCGCTGGAGAAGCGCATATGGCTATCCGAACAGCAAATACCAATGGTCAGCATCCGAGGATGGATGCAGACACTCTCGACTCCTCTGTACAAGTGCTGGACGCATCTATTGGGATAGTCGAGCGCAAATAATCCGGTGGCTGCGCTCGCAAGGGTACGAGGTAGTGGGGTATGGCTATGGGTAAACCCGGAACTCCCTGGCAGCCAATGCGTCCCGCTCGCCGTGTCCCGCAAGAGTTCCCACCACACATCCAGAAGTTGATGAAGGATTCCGAGGACGAGAGGGACTTCCGAGGCATGTGGATAAACGACCGTTACGTGGTCACTGTCTTCGAACGCAAATGGATGAACGACGGCGTGATCACCGAACTCTCGATTCGCCGTCAAGACCGCGAATACCCACGAGACTGGCATCACTTCCAACGCATCAAGAATGAGATCTGTGGGCCAGAGAGGGAAGCCTGCGAGCTATTCCCTCGCGAGAGCCGGCTGGTCGATGGAGCCAACCAGTTCCATCTTTACGTTTTGCCGGAGGGTTTGGAATTTCCATTTGGCTACTCTGGCCCACGCACGGTCCTCAATGGCGATGAGGAGATCTTGCGTGGAGTGGGTGGTAAGCAGAGACCATTGGGGGAAATGTCATGAGTACCTACACGCGGATCTATCAGCGTTCGCCAGAGGAGCGACTCGCTGATATCAAGATGATGTCCGATCCCATGGGTTGGCCTATGGTCGTCCTGCCGATCAAACGGCTGACAGACGAGGTAGGCGGAAGGCCACAGTTCGGAGTGATGACAGGCGATCGACCGACCGTCTATCTAATGAACATGTTCGAAACGCACGAGCCAACGGCAGAAGAAACTTTGAAATACGCCAACTACGAAGCCATCTTTGATGACGGCTGGGTGGTGGACTGATGGCAGAGGGGAGCTTTGTCTGTGCTTTCTGTGGTCGCACGATCAAAAGCTCCTGGACCGACGAAGAAGCCCTTGTTCACTTTCAGATGATGTTCGGAAAGAAGCCAGATAAGCCCGTCAAACTCTGTCCTCCCTGTTTTGGATGGGTCTACGACCCAAGAACAATGAAGGTGCGGGAGATTACCCGAGGCATCATGCCTGATTGGACCATTGAGGGTCGGACTATCGAGGACGTGGTACGGGAGATACATGTGCGATTGGCGAAGGTGGACTGAATGCCCTGGTTCAAAATCACCGACGAGAGCGCGAAGAAGGGCATGGCAGCTTTCGAGGAATGGGCTGCTGCGACAATCCGTGTCAATCCGCAACTAAAGGGAGTCAACGTAGATGCCTTCTTGGACTACGCCGACAGAGGCTTTGAGGCTGCCTGGAAGTTTCGGGACATGGTCGAGGCAATGGGCTTCGATACTGCGCTGGCAACCCTCAAAGCAGAAGGACAAGTTAAACAGTGAACAAGGCTCTGCGCTGGATGCGGTATGAACGCCAGTCGATTCGAGAAATGATGCGACGAACTCGACTACGCGATGTCAACCTTGAACGATTCTTGACTGGACGCTGGCCCATCGTTGCACCAAAGCCACGCGAAAGCGAAGACGTTTCGCCAGACGACCGAGAAGTGTGATGCCCGATCTCCCACGAAAGGAGCTGATGGCACGCGCCGACGAAGTACTCAACGGGTACGCCGAGAAGGGCATAGATGCCGTGGTCTTTTTCAAGGTCACCTGTCCGAACTGCGGCAACCGGATTATGTTCCGCGATCCCAACACCTGGTACGACTCGGTCGACTGTATCGAGTGCGGAAAGGTCAGCCCCGTAACCGGCGGGGGATTCATGTTGGCCGCAGGCCAAAGAGCCAAAGTTCTGGAACAAATCGCAAAGGAGGAACGAGACAAGGAAGCACATAGCTCGTAGTCACCCCGACAATGTCAGCAACCACCACACAGGAGAAAAAATTGGCAACTGCAACCGTTAGAAAGCCTCCGACGGCACTGGAAGAGGCTGCGACAGCAACCAAGAAGAGCACCGAGATCGATGTCGTCGAAGTCAGGCAGCACGGCGAGGCTCTCGTTATCCCCGAGAGCCTCTCGACCGAAGGAGCCATTCAAGTCCTGCAGCGCAAGCTGCTCTACGACGAGGAGAACGTCGCGCTTCACATCCGCTTCGACGCCTTCCTCCTCGATGGCGCGCAGGCGCTCCAGAAGGCACTGGCAAAGAAATTCGGCTGGGTCGGTATGCAGGCAGTTCCCCCAGACTTCTTCAATCCAGAAGAGCCCCCGGCAATGATCGGGGTCAATGTTGGGCCAAACAAGACGATCCAGGTCCCCTGGGGCCGAATCAGACTTCCGGGAGTTGTGGGTTTCCTCGAAACGGGTTTCGAGAAGACCAACGACGGTCGACTCTGCTTCGTCCTTGGTGGCGTGATCAAGCGTAAGCACCAGAAGCAGGTCGACGAGATCGTGGAATTGGTCAAGTTGATCCTCGTGACCGACTCGATCTACAAGGGCAAGGCGATTCGAATACGGTTCATGGACTCAAGAGGAAAGCCTCTCGCCATGCCCGAGCCTCGTTTTCTCGATCTCGCCCAGGTCAGGGCGAACGAACTCGTTTTCTCCGACGACGTGGACCGGGCCATCCACGCAAGCCTGTTCACGCCCATCGAGAGAGCGGAGGAGTGCCGCAAGTTGGGCATCCCACTCAAGAGGGGCGTCCTGCTTGCCGGTCCCTTCGGAGTCGGCAAGACCCTGGCCGCGTACGTCGCGGCAGCCAAGGCCGAGAAGGCAGGCTGGACCTTCGTTTACTGCGAAACGGCGCCCGAGCTCTCGGACGTGGTGCGCTTCGCTCAACAGTACGCACCTGCGGTCGTTTTCTGTGAGGACATCGACCGGGTCGTGTCTGGCGACCGCGACATCGACATGGACCAGATCCTCTCCATCGTGGACGGCATCGAATCTAAGGAGTCCGAGATCCTGATCGTCCTCACGACCAATGAGGTCAAGGACATCAACCAGGCCATGCTGCGCCCTGGCCGGCTCGACAGCGTGATCAACGTCACGCCTCCCGACCCTGGTGCGGTCATCCGGCTCATCCACCTCTACGCCCGAGGCATCCTGGCAAATGGAGAGGACCTGACGGCGGTTGGGGAGCATCTGGCAGGCCAGATCCCGGCCGTGATCAGGGAGTGTGTCGAGCGTTCCAAACTGCACGCACTCCGACTGGCCGAGCCTAACGGTGACGTGCAGATCACGGCCGAGGCGCTGATCGGAGCAGCCAAGGAGATGGAGTTCGCCCTTGAGCTTCTGGTTCCCAAGGCTCCAGATGGCCGCAGCAAGCGGGAGAAGGCTGCTGGCATCCTCGCCGAAGCGATGAAGGGTTCGAAGGAGAACAGCAACAGCCACGGCGACCGGATCACCGAAAGGGTGGTCGTCAGCCACTAGGCAACATCACGTTGGGGTGACAGGGTCGTCTAGCCGGGAACGAGAAACGCTGACGTATTGAGGGTGCGTCAAGGGCTGGTGGCGTTTCTGACCCTTAACCCTATTTGTCTTACAAATAGATTGAATTACAAAAGGAGTCGAAAGATGCGTTTGGCAACTTGGAAAAACGGATTCTGGACCCTCGCTTTGCTAGTGATGGCAGTGCTGCTAACAGCAGGACTCTGCGATCAGCCGACAACTTCGGCTCAAGATGCAGCCTTGCAGAAGGCAAACTCGAACAAGGTCTACATCCCCAAAAACAACATCGAGCTTGACAACTACAACAGCCGCCAGAAGATCGCTGACGACCCGAGCACCATCCTCTGGTGTACCTCGGCCTTTCCGATCCCATCGAGTCCTCTGTTTACTATCCCGGTCTTAGGCAAGTTGACCTCGTCAACCAAGCGTCCCTTTTCGACCGCGACTGTAAACACCACGTCAGCCAACAGCTACAGCCCAGAACTACCCGGTCCAGACGGCATGTATGGAGCGAGTGACGCGTATCGGTATGGCTTCACTCCGGGCGGAATCTACGTCGAGTGGTCGGGGTCGATGGAGACTTACTGCACAACCCAACCAACGGTCTGGCAGCGCCAATCGACGACCATCGTGCTCGTCCCCGACGACAAGCTGGTGTTGGCCCAACAGCGTTGTCAGGCACTCGTCGTCAGCAAGGCGGCTGACGCTGCTGCTCAATGTCAGGCATTGCTCCAGCAGGCGGTGGGGAAATGAGCCGCTACAGCGACGACCTTGACCAGTACGGCCCAGACCGTCGAATCTTCGGTTTTGGCCTCAAGTGGTTTCTCGCCGTCGCGGCCTTTGTTGCCATTGCTAGTTTGATCCTGGGTCTCTTGGGCTTTGTCTTCGGCTGGTTCGGGGCTGGAGTGAAGATCGTGTCGCCAGAGAATGTGACTGAGCAGTTCCGCGCCGCCTATGACGACATCAACGCTCTGGATGCTGTGGCGGCGAACATCTGCATCGCGGTGAAGCAACGCAATCTCTATCCGGTCGGTAGCGATGGGTACAACACGGGGGAGTCCAACGTGGTTGCCCAGGAACAGAACTATCAGCGGATCGAGAAGCACTACAACGCCTACATCCACGACCCATTCCGAGCCAAACTGGTCAGACCACGCGACCTGCCCGATCCAGCTCCGACTGAGGGGCAATCATTGGCTGCGCTACCCGGTGGAGGTTGTAAGCCGTAATGCCAAGAAAGAAAGCTCATCGAGCGGGGATCGCCTACTGCATCGTGAGTGCAAATCTCTGGCGAGGCCAGCTACGCATCGAGGCCATCCGCATCTGTCTCTCAAAGGAGGAGCGGGACAGGATGATCGACGAACAGGTGGCCTCGGGCAACGCCTACGCAGCGACATTCCCGGCAGACATCTGGATCGAGGAGCACTGAGCCATGCCTGACGCTAACTGGTATCTAGAGCGTGCCAAGCAACGCCTAGAGGAAAAGATCGTCGAAGACCCCGAGGCATCGATCGATACCTGGTTGATCGTGCGTAAACAAGACGAGGATTCGTTGATCCTCTTTGGTGCCTCGCCCCGTTTTCTGGCCCAGATCTCTGCCATAGCCGTGAGTGGCTTTGAAGCAGACGAACTCGTCTTCATCTGCGACAGTTTCAGTGCCAAGACTGAGACAAACCCAGAAGGCGAGAAATGGGGACAGGGTGAAATGCAAAGGCGCCACGACGAGCCTGCCGTACGTGCTCTTCTGACCGAATCGTTGTGGGTGTCGATAGTCAAACGTGGCGACACAGAAGTAACATTGTTTGGCGCGCCATATGGACGCCTGGACGGAAGGCTGGTGTGGCTTGAAACTCCTTCATCCATGCCTGTGGTTGATGGCTTCATACCCAAAGCACTCCTCGGGGGAGTCAATACCAAGGGCATTCGAGAACTGGCCGCAGAGGCAAAGTCTGGCGTAGTGGGAAAGTTGTTATTGGAGGCTGCCGAAGACCTGGACGAAAAGGATCGTTGGTTTCACCAGCGAGTCGGGACTATCAAGTCCATGATCCGCATCTCCAGAGCCCACGACGAGCAACTTGGCTTCGCCATCCCTGGGGAAAAGGATGAGGAAGCCAAGTTCATGGAATCGTTGAGGGAAGAGAAGGGTACGGAGGTCTGGTCAACCGGTGCCAAAGATCGATGAGCTCTGGGCCTACATCGCCGAAGAGGAGGGACCGGGCGAGGAGGGTCTGTGCGCTTTTCTCAGTCCTGATGGTTGGGTTCCGATGACGGGCGCGGACAAGGAGCGCATGGATTCCCTGCGCGAGCTGGCCCGAGGCATGGCTAAAGCTCACGGCAAACCGATCACCCTTGTTCGCTTTTCTGTCCGTGAAGAGATCGAGGCATTCAAGCCATGATGTGGTTCGGTACGTTCATCGTCATGGTCTTGCTCCTGAGTTCATTGGAGTGCATCCGAACCGGTATCAACCGAGGAGAGAAATGATCGACTACGACCACGGCCTACCCGAGCGTATGCATTCGTTGCCACGCGATCCCCACGGACGACCGGTTCCCTGGTTCGTCGAATGGATCAATGGCAAGCCTGACTTCCGAATCGCGGATGGTCGCAAGCTGGTCCAGGCAGTCTCGTCCAAGCTCTGCTGGGCCTGCGGCAAGCCGCTGGGACGGTACAAGGCATTCCTGATCGGGCCGATGTGCGCCGTCAACCGCAACACAGCCGAGCCGCCCTGTCATCACGACTGCGCCATCTACTGTGCCACTCACTGCGACTTCCTGGTCAACCCAAAGAGGGGCCGACGAGAACTCAACGAAACCCTGGCCGAGCAAGCAGTTGAGCCAGGCGGGGAAATGATCAAGCGCAACCCAGGCGTGTCGTTGGTCTGGGTGACTCGTGAGTACAAGACAATCCTCGACGAGAAGAAGCAACTCCTGTTCCGTCTCGGTAATCCAACCTCAACCTACTGGTTTGCCGAAGGCCGGAATGCGACACGCGACGAGATTCTCTACTCGATCAAGACCGGACTCCCGATCCTCGAAGAGATGGCTGTTGCCGAAGGTCCGGAGGCGTCTATACAGTTGGCCAAACAGGTCCACGAAGCATTCGAGTTGATCCCAGCATGATCGACCTTGACCTCGACGCGGAGGTGAAGCAGTGAGCGAGTTCAACGCGATACTGAGCCCCAAGAGCGAGGAGGACCGTCACGAACGAGTAGTGGCCCTAATCGGCGAAGTCGTGTCGCTTCGAGAGCGCCTACGGGAAGTGCTGGGTCAAGAGGCAGATGACGAAACGCTGAAAGAGGCCAAGGAGATCGTCGACGATCCATACACCTACGGCGCAAGAGTGGCAAGTATCGTTCATGAAATGATACTTGATCGAGCACATTGGAAGGTCAAAACTCGCATCGCCCAACTGGAACGGGAAGCAGAGACTAAGAACGTGCGCTTAAGCGAGAAATGGCAAGAGACTATTCGAGCATATGACGAAACTGAGAATCGGCTTCAGGCTCGCATCGCCCAACTGGAGGCTGACTTCAAACTGGCAAAGCAAGTGGCCGAATCAGAGGCCGAACGCGCTAATAAACTGGAGCGGGTGCGGGAAGGACCATTTATCTGGCTCATCGAATGGCAGTACAAGACTGGCGGAGTTGAATCGTCTTGGCCGGATGAATGGGAGCCAGACCACAACAGCGGTGTCTGGTTCACAGAGGACGGCGCTAAGGCGACATTGGCGACGAGGGCATTTCAAGACGTATACACGTACAGAATTGCTCGCTGGTCTCGCGCTGAAACGTGAGAGCTATCGCCTTGCCGCCGTGGAGGAGAAGCCGTGAGTAGGGGCTTGTTGGAATTCACTGCTTGCCGATTCGGGACGAGTCGCGTGACCCATTACGTTCGCAGCACGGGGACGGCCATGGATACGCGATGTGGAATTCGACGGCGGACATGGGAGGTCTTCGCGCAGTTCATGTCCGGCGAGCCGTCCTGCGCAACCTGCCAACGGCTCGGACCAACGCGAAACGTCACGGATAAGGGGAAGTAGAAATGAAACTACAGCAGGCGATCTATCTGACCAATCGGGTTGAGAAATTGGAATATGTGTTGAATCGAGCACGCAATTTCATTCGCGTGAGCAAACTGGACAATTTGAGTCCCGCAACCCTCAAGGCGTGGAGAGAGCTCGGCGAGGCCGTCGCGGGACTTGAGCCTAAGAGGGAAAAGAATGGGTGAGCAAATATGCCCCGATTGCGGGCAGCCAACAGGCTCGTCCGCTGGCCCACAACCACCGAGCAGCCCGAAAGGGTCGGATGTGGCGCACAGCACAGCCGAAGCCGCCTTGCCTGTTGTACGGCCCCATTGGATGGACTGTCAGAGCGAGAAGGCATTCCATCGTCGTGTCAGAGCCGGTATTGAGGCTGGGTACGTACCGATTACCTTCTCGCGCATCAAGCGCTGGAAGGAGTGTGCTTACGGCGAACAACAGGAGAACCGCATCCCCGACCGAATCCGTGGCAAATCGGACAAGGCAGACGTGGGCACTGCCATCCACGCTGTACTTGAGGCCGATGCCCGAGGCCAGTCTCCAGACTTAGTTGTCCTGGCCAAATTGATCCCCATGGAGAGTCGACAGGACTATGAGTTCTTTCTCCGCTCAGCACGTAAGTTCGCCGTTGAAGAAACCCGCCTCCATGCTCTGTTCCTTGAAGATGACGCTCGTTTTTGGTGGGAATTTCCGGTCACGTTAGAGAACGGCACAGTGGTCATCGCCCAGGTCGAAACCAAGATGGACGTGTTGAAAATCTTCACCACCGAGAAGTTGGCCGAGGTCGTCGACTACAAGACCGGGCGCGTCGTGTCTGAGACCGTTGACGACGACCCCCAGGGCAAGCTCTACTGTGCCGTGATTTCCGAGAACGAGATCGGCAAGGACTTGGAGTGGTTCGACTTCATCCAACCTCAGTTACGTTTCTGGAAACCGGGACCGACCGCTCGGTGGTCGCGTCGTGAGATCGAGGAGTTCAAGGTTCTTTTCAAGATGGACGTGGAAGCCTATGTTCGAGAGAAGAAGTTTGACACCCGACCAGGCAACCACTGCCACTGGTGCCCGGTCGCTTGGCGTTGTCCAGAAGGACAGAAGCTACTCAAGCAAAAGGTCACGGGCGTCAGCATCCAGGTCATCAAAACCAAAGAGTCCACCCGTGTCATTGAAACGGCATCAGAAGTAGTACCTCAAGTGATCGAGGCTTCCGTGCAGGTAACCAACGAAGACCAGGCACGAGAGCTTGCCCTGACTGTGATCCAGATGAAGGCTGCTGTGCAGCAGATCGACGGTTGGCTCAAGGAGTACGTCAAACAGACCGGTGAGAACATCGACTTAGATGACGGAACGAACTACGGCAGTCAGATCAAGTCCTCGCTGAGATTGCCACCCGAGGCGTACGACGCAGCCCGAGAGATCCTAGCCAAGCATGGATTCAACTTCGACGACTATGTCCGCTGGGACATGAGTGAGGGGGATGGTTGGAAATTTTTGAAGGGCCGAAGAGGTCCAGAAGCCGGCCTACTCACTGACCTTGCCAAACCGGAAACCTACTCACGTTGGGAGCAGAGTAAAAAGGATGGCTGAGATTGAAGTCGTGGAGTGGACGGCCGGGTGTCTTCTCTGTAATTGGAGGATAGGGGGCGTTTCCTTGACCAAAGGCGAGGCGGAGAAGAAAGGCCGACAGGCAACACTGCACCACCTGGCAGACAAACACGAGCAGACTAAATTCCGGGAGGTTGTGGTTCTACATGAGTGACAAGGAGAAGTTCTGGTTTGCTTTTGCCTGGGGCGTGGTAGTTGGGCTAACCATCGCCTTCTGTCTCGTCCTTGCTTTCACCGTACGGTGAGAATAGGAACGGCGACCCTCGTGAAGCGGGCAACAGACGACCACTTGGTTGAGATACAGGATGACGTGCCGTTGGGTAAGACCTACTCCGTCGACCTCGACTCCATCCAGGAGATCGAGATGTTCAACTACGTCCATGGCGTCTTCCATGTCAGGGAGTGGATCTTCACGGTCAGCAAGCGAGGGAATTGGGGTAAGGCGTTGCCGGTGGAACTGCTAAGCCTTCCGGTTAAAGATGAATACAAAGACGGATCTCTAACTTAGTAATCATCATTGCTTGTTATACATAGGGACTTAATACAGTGAGTAAATCTAATGCGCGCGCGTGATACATCTATGCGCGAGGAAAGTCGCCGTCTGCAACTGGCCAAGCGGGTGTTGCAGTTGGTCCGTTTGTGGTCAGCCCTTTCAGGTAGAACCTGTACCTGGCTGGAGGCTAGTGAGGTTGCGGAACCAGACGTGCCCCTTCAAGATTTGATGGCCGCTGTACGCCGAAACTACGAGCAGTACAAACCGAGCACGCTGTCGTACTTCCGGCGCATGGCGTTGGACATGGAAACTGAGTATCACAAGCACCTGAACCAGGAGCGTCAAAAGCAGAAGGGATCGGACGGCTTTGTCTCGGCGGCTGAGCTTACGAAGCCTTTTCGGCAAGCTGGGCTGCCCCTAGGAGCAGCGACAGGTCGTAAGCCCCAGGAGAACCGGCCAGCCACCACATCACAGCCGAGTGAGGGAAGCGCCAACCAGCAGTCCCTTCAAAATTTCGTCCCGGAAGCTCGCCGAGTCGAGCAGCACGAGTGATCGTTTCGTGAGACAGTCCGGTGCGCTCAACGAGCTCGCGGACGGTGTACGCCTCAAGGTCAAACTTGCCCCGTTTGGTTCCTCTTGAGTAAGGCGCTCGGGCGCCAGTTCGTCGTTTGGCACGGGTTGGCATGGCCGCAGTGTACCAGCCTTGGATGCCCGTTGCCAGTTTCACACAGGCAACCGCTGGTGGTCGCAGAGGAGGTCAACCACAAGGTCTAGTGGGGCTACGGGACACTTGACCTGGTCGTTGCAGTAGCGTACGGTTTCGAAGGCCCACCAAACGCCCCAACAACCACCACAGCAAGGAGCCTCACCCGGTAGTGCAGCCATTGGCGAGTCACATACCTGCCGACCCCGAGGCGGAGAAGGCGCTCTTGGGTAGCCTGCTCCTAGAACAGAGGAGCATCGGCAAGGTCGCCACCTTGCTCCGACCCGAAGACTTCAGTGAGGAGCGCCACCAGACGATGTACCGGGCAGCCCTGGAGCTTTTCGTCAAGGCCCAACCAATCGACCAGACAACCTGGTCCGCAGCCCTCGAAGAAATCACCGGACACAACAGTCACCACAAGTACATGGACACCCTTCTCGCCGAGCCAATCTCCAGCGACAACATCCTGAGCTATGCGCAAATCATCAAAGACCACTCCAGAAGGCGACGTGCGACACGGATCGGAACGCGCCTTGCCTCCCGAGCAGCTGACGTTCAGAATCACCCCGCCACCGTCGTCAACGAAACCCTCTCGCAGCTTTTTAACCTTGGCCTGGACGGGAAGGCAACGGAGTTTGAACGTGTTGGTGATCGGCAACTCGAACGGTTGGTGGATCGAGCCACCCGTCGGGTCAACGGTGAAGCAGCGCCGATGGGCTATGCCTGGGGGTTTCCTGACATTGATCAGATCACGGGTGGTTTCAGGAAAGGGGAATTGACCATCATTGCCGGCAGACCCTCAATGGGAAAAACTTCGATGATGCTCAACGTGGCAGTCCACCTGGCGATCAACCAGCACATCCCGGTTGGCATCTTCTCGCTTGAGATGTCGAAGGAAACCCTAATGGCAAGGCTGGTGAGTCAGGTCTCGGGGGTGGACTCGAAACTGATCCTGGAAGGCAGTCTGGACGAGGAGGACCTGGCGGCGATCATCGAGAAGTCGGACGCCCTGTCGTCGGCTCCGCTCTACGTCGACGACGACCCCGATCTCGACGAGGTTGGATTGCTTGCCAAGTCGCAGATGATCCACCATACAGCCGGTGTCAGGTGCATCCTGCTCGATTACATCACCCTCATGCACTCAGCAACGGATCGTTCAGGGAACCGGGAACAGGAGGTGGCCCGCTGTGTTCGAGCGATACGAGGAGTGGCACGCACTCTGGATATACCGGTGGTGGCGTGTGCTCAATTATCCCGCAAAGTCGAGGAAAGATCAGATAAGCACCCCATACTCTCCGATCTCCGCGAAAGTGGGGATCTGGAAAACGCGGCCGACGTTGTCTGTTTCATGTACCGGGACGAGTACTACAACAAAACTTCAGAACAGAGGAACACAGCCGAGGCGATAATCGCCAAGCACCGTAATGGTCCCATCGGTTCGGTGAAGTTAGGTTTCAGAAAGGCGCTGACGCAGTTCGTATCTCTACACAAGGCGTAGAAAAGGAGGCGGTCAGTGGAGCATCTCGTACTCGTAGTTCTTTTGGTCGCTCCGGTATGTGCGTACATCCTTATCAAATTGGAGGTCAAGAAATGGGACTCGAAGGCGAAGAAACAGGGGAGTATGACATCCCCGCCCCCAAGCCTCTTGTCATACCCGAACGTGAGCCAGCTTTACCGGCAAGGCGCAACGATCCATCTGTCGTCCCCGTCCGTCCCGAGCCCGAGCGAGAAAAAGTCCCAGTCTAAAGGTCCGCCAGACCAGGTTCTGGGTTTCCGAATCTGGCTTTTAGAGCAGACCGGAGAAGACAAGTGGCCTCGCCTCTATGCACTAAACAAGGACTACCACGAATGGCTGCCTGGCACCAATGAAGCACGCTGTCTTGCTATATCGGCGCATCGGTTAGCTCCGGCGAGTCAGTGCGGATGTGGCTTCTGGATCAAGAACTCAATGTTGGGAGCGTTGAAATATGCTGGGTTTCCTGGCGTGCTTGGGGTCGTCCAGGGCTGGGGACACGTACTTGAACACGAGGATGGATGGCGAGCGCAGTATGCCTCGGTCGTAGCCCTCTCGGCTGTGTCGGTAGTGAGCACGACCCCGCCCTACCACAACGATCCTCCGCCAATCTGGGACGAAACGGTCAAGCGGTTGGCGATGCGTTTCGACGTGCCGGCCATGCACATGCTTGAGCTACAGCGTGAGTATGAACCCGAGGCGGTCGGCCCGCCCTGGGGCCCCTTGAGAGTGGAACTCAAGTGCAATCGCTGTTTCCATACGGTGCTCCTGGAGGGCGTTGACGCATTGAGATGGGAGTTGATGGCAGGGTCGATGTGCATGGCTCCGATTCCCCTCGACCGCCCAATCTGCAAAGGAACCATGAGGAGGATAAGTTAAATGTTGGAGTCGATTCGGCGTTTCTTTTGGCTTGAGCTTGCCGTAGGGATACGGGGAGTGTGGAGTGCTCCACCCCAACGGCGCAAGCGTCCCTTTCAACCGCGACGTTTCTGGTGGCTGGTCGCATTCACAGGGGTCTGGGAAATCGGTGTGGGCTTGCTGGCAATCGGGGCGATGCGCCCCCTCGGCACGGGGTGAAACTCCCCGTTCCCTGTATGCGTTGCAAGCTCTACACCATGACCATGGACATGGCTAAGCCACATCAACACATCACCTGCGAGAACTGTGGAGCGACATGGTGCTTGATCTGTTCGATCCAGGACGTAGATATCGACCCTGCGTGGCTACAAGCCTTGCCTCAGAACGCCGCCAAAGCACACCTGAACTGATGAGAAAGACACCCATTAAACGGAAGACGCCTCTAAAGCGAAGCACCAAACCAATACGTCGATCCAGACCGAAGGCTCGTTCGGTCAAAGCGGAGTCTCATGACGAGTGGAGAGCGAGTGAGCATCTTGTTGTTATATCGCGCTACTGGTGTGAGGCTTGGTGGCCCGATCACCTCAACAGGGTCGACAGGGTTGTCTGTGGACAGGTCGGAACCGAGGTTCATCACAACTTCGGCCGGACAAACGAACCCTGGTCGTCCTGGCGATACATGTGCTCGTTGCTTTGTCGAGATCACCATGCGGATGTCACTGGCAGAGTTGGGAAGGGATTAGACAAGGAGTTGAGATTTAGATTGAGGATAGATGCAGCCAAACGAACTCTCAAGGCTTTGAACTTTACCCCGCTACCTTCCGTGCATCTGACCGACGATGAGTGGCTCCAGATCCTGCGGGGTTGGCCGACCAAGCACACGGTTCCACCAGACTACAAACGTTTTGAGGCAAGGCAATGATCGAATCCCCCAATGTCCGCGACGCGAAGGAGAAGGCAGTACGCGGCCGGCTGCTGGCTGCCGACTATGCCAGACCACAAGACGCCGATCATCTTGTTGAACTCGACCATTCACAGTCATATCTCGATCGACCCGGAGCACTTCCCCGTCCCGACTCGCTGACTGATGGGGAGAATCCCTATCTACTTTGGGATGTCGCTCTGTCGCTGCGTCAGATCGTGATCCTGCTCGATGACATACGAAGGAAGATGAAATGAACTCTGTGATTTTGATTGGTACGGCAGCGACCGAACCGGACATGAGATACACCCAGACTGGGAAGGCCGTGACCAACTTTCGCATCTCCGTGCCCAGCGGACGCAAGGGGAAAAACGGAGGCGATCTCTCCGATTTCTTCACTGTCGTCGTCTGGGGTGATTTGGCTGAGTCGGTGGCATCGAATCTCCGTAAGGGCGATCGCGCCTTTGTCCAGGGACGCCTGCAGAACGAGTCCTGGACCGGGGATGATGGGAAGAAGCGTTGGATAACCAAGGTGACGGCATCGAGTGTCGACATGTTCTCGACAAGCGAAGCACCACAAACACGCCAGGAGGAACGTCATGAAGAAGGCTCAGGGGATGCCGGGCCTCGGGACATCGACCCCGACGAGATCCCTTTCTAGCGTCAGCTTCGAACTGCTCAACGTCCCCCCGAACTGGCTGAATTGGAATCGCGGTCTCAAAGAACGCATCAGTCTACGGGCTGCCTGGAAGGACATGACCTGGGCGGCTGCACTGATCACCCGGAACATGTATGGCTGGTTGCCAGCCACAGCAGAGGAGTTCCGTTATGTCTCGATCACCTGCTACCGGGTCAAGGAGCTCGATGAACCAGACGGTCTGAGTGCCAGTATCAAGCCCATCGTCGATGGCTTGAAAGCGGTGCAGTACAAAAAGATCGGTGGCGGAGGAAGACACACGTTCCGGATCATGGGTCCCGGCCTGATCTACGACGACAGTCCTCAGTATGTGAAGGTCAAAGTCAAGCAAATCCCGGTCGCCCACTACGCAGACGAAAAAACTTTCGTGGAGGTTAGCCTTGTCGACCCACCTTGATCGTGGCAACGATACTCGCGAGAGGATCCTCAATGTCTTTCGAAATCGGTCCAACTATCAAATGCTCACGCCTAGTATTCGAGAACTCTGCGATGCGGTCGGCATCAACTCATCGACCATGTTTCAACACCTTCAATTTTTGGTGAGGTCGGGTCGGCTGGTTCGCCGAGGGGGAAGGAATCCACTCACTGGCCATCACATCATTCGGGCTCGGAGTTATGCGTTGGGCGCAGATGAGTTGCAGCAAATTGCCGAGGTAGACTTCGAATCGTGGTGGGCATCCTCTAGGCCCGTCCCCGATCGTGCTGTGGGCAAACACACTGCCAAGCAGGCATGGATGGCATCGCGAGGTCTTAGTGTCTGACCCACTTGAGCGCGAGGACGGTGCGGACATAGTCGTCTGCTTGCCGCTAACAGAGAAACCAAGCGTGGCCTCCGTGGTCGAAGTCTGTGAAAAATGCCACAAGCCTGTCTGGTTCACAATAGATAACAAACTCCAACTAGAGAAAGAGAACCACCTGGTGGTGTTCTGGTGTAGCCCATGCGCACTCGCCGCCATGCCGCCAGATGCAAAATTTGGAGAGATCACCGGACAAAGAGAGTGGTTTTCGGATCGTGGAATAGATCTCGATTACCTGCACAAAAAACTAAGGCGGCTGGCAGCGATTTTCAAAGAGAGGCTTAATTGAGTCACATCAGGAGCCAAGCAGCCTGCGAGGGCAAACTAGCTTATGTGAGTCGCCAGGAAGCTGCCCATGACCTACGCAACAAGAGGCCACCGGGCAACATGCGCCCCTACAGATGCAAGCTCTGTGGTCTCTGGCACGTCGGGCACAAGTTGGAAAAGAAAGACGTCAAGCCTGGAGGAAAACATGGCCGGAACTGAATGCGATAGCTGTCACGCTCCGATCTTCTGGCGTCGACATATTCGGACTCGAATCCCAACCCCGATCAACATAGGACCGGATCCGGCTGGCAATCTCAAGCTGGTCGGAGAAGGTGAGTATGCAGTTGTCGCCAATCAAGACCGCGAGGGGTTCGCATTGGCGGGTGGCCTGCTTTTCAAAAGTCACTACGCAACTTGTCCGAACGCTCCGACTTGGCATACAGGGAGAAAGAAATGAGAGATGTCAGAGCGCAATGGACTAAAGGTGCCATCCAGGGCTGCATGTTCATCGGTGGAGCCTTCGTCGCAGGCATGATCGTCATGGCCCTGATCGTGATCGTCTGGTCGCACATTTCCTGGCGGTGATGCTTGTACCCCAACTTAACAAAGGGTATACTAGGCCCATACAGCCCACGCTTAGGAGGAGCCATGTCAGACACGAAATCGAAGCCGTACGTCAAAGTGCTCGTAACCGGCCTCGGAGTGGTCATTTTTCCCAAACAATGCACCAAGTGTCGGAGAGTCAAGCTCGCTCGTGATTTCCATATCAATCGAAGACGTAAGGACGGCTTGTCGGCTTGGTGTAAAAAATGCAACAACGCCTCCAGTCGTGCTCGGAATAAGTTGGCAATACGACAGAAGTGGGTGCGCGAATACAAGGTTCGCAATGTAGAGAAAATTCGAACCTACGACCTACGACATCGTTTGAACCAATACGGGTTGACCATAGAACAGTACGAAGCAATGGTGACCAGACAAGGTGGTCTATGCGCCATCTGTAAGGAGCCAGAAACCAAAACCGATGGGCGTTACCAGAAAGTTCGATTGCTTTCTGTTGACCATGACCATGTGACCAATAAGCCTCGCGGACTCCTTTGTGATCGCTGCAACAATGCGATTGGTAGAGGAAAGGACGATCCGAATTTACTCAGGGCAATGGCTACCTACTTGGAGTCCTACAGTGTCTGAACTCAGCCAGCCTTATGTCAAGATTTTAATAGTTGGGAGTCGAGCTTGGATCGACCTTGGTCTTATTGCTCACGAGCTTCAACTGGTTCGCGATAAGTACGCAGCCCAAGAACAGAGCGTGATGGTCATCCATGGAGGCGCTCGGGGCGCTGACTCTTTGTCAAGTAAGGCAGCGCACATGCTCGGCCTGGCCGTGCATGTCTACGAGGCCGACTGGGCTCGCTACGGACGAGCGGCTGGCCCCAAGCGTAACCAGACCATGATCGACGAGAATCCTGACATCACTCTGGCCCTAGTCGTTCACGACGATCTTAAAAACAGCCGGGGCACCAAGGACTGTCTGAATCGCATTCTGCGCACAAAGATTCCCGTCCGCTACGTCATGCACTACAAGGAGAAGGTTTCATGATCGAAGGTTTCAAGCTTGATTTCCCTTCCGAAGAACTCAAAACACACTTAGAGAAGCGCAGCGCTTTCCATGCCGAGAAGGAATCCCAATATCGCAGGCAGGCCGCTGGTGTCCGTGACGTGAAGGGAGAGGACTTCCAAGGCCAGACGGTCGATCCTGAACATGCACTATCGCAACGTGCCAATGACCACGCTTCAAAAAGAGATTTCTTTGCTTTGCTTGCCGATCATGTCGTTCCACTCGAAATTTACCGTCTGGGGAATACCGAACTTGTCCTGCTCGAACTGATCTCTCGCGGTTACTAAGTGAGCGGGATGCATGACGATCCAATAGAGCATGCACTCACGCTGATTGGCATTGAGCGTGGTCGCCAGGTTCAAGACTTAGGTTGGGATTCAGAGCACGACGACAACCATTTGGCTGGTGAGCTTGCCATGGCCGCTGCCTGTTACGCAGCCGGTAGCTGTGGGACCGGAGTCTTCGTGGCCGAGATGCGTTCGCCACATAGCATCAACATCGAGGACGCCTGGCCTTGGGATCAGGAGGACGACAAGCGTGCCCGTGACCTCGATGGCGAGATAGCCATGCCCGGAAACCGTGCCGACGAACGAGGCCGTATTGGTGCCAGGATCCGGTTGTTGGTCAAGGCTGGAGCGTTGATCTGCGCCGAGATTGACCGCTTAGAAAGAGTCAAACATGCCAGTCAATGAGGTGGACGAGGAAGGCTTCTTGATTTCAAACTTCATCCTCCGTCTGACACCGCTTGAGGCAGGAGCGTTGAATGCTGCTCTATGCCAACTTAAAGGACTACTGCCCGACCATGGTCTAGATTTTCAGGTCAAAGTCAAAGGTCGCAAGGGAACTGTGTCCATGCTCGATCGTCTGATCGAGAAATGTGAAGCAGGCTATATCGATTACCAAAAGCAGCTTCGCGAAGAGCAAGAGCCCAAGCCACCGCAAGGCATTTTGAAGTGAAGCAGCTGGACATCACCAGCCTTTACAAAGACCAGATACGCGAGGTGATCGCTGCCCGACGCTCCCTGCCCATCCCCGCCACGGTGCATGCAGGAATGGTGGCACGTACAGAAATCTTGAAGCTGGACAACGGCTACAAGCTGCTGAACAAAGCAACCAACGACGCCACCCAAGCCTGTCGCGATACGGGGATCACCGAGGCGAGTTCGCTGATCACCTTCCAAGTCTGCTCAGAAGAGTATGTGATGGCTGAAGCCACCAAGGAGGTAATCGAACAAGAGGATTACGACGTTCTGACTTATCCCTTTCGCTCTGTGCTCGACCCCGCCAGCGTGCCAGAGGATCTGTCCCGACGCGTCCACCACCACAAACCACCAGAGGAGACGATCCCCATGCCCAACAAACCAGCGCCAAAGCCCACAGCAGCCAGCAGGGGTCGGAAGGTGGCCCAGACCCGCCCCAGCGGCGCAGCAGGCCGCGAGCGGACTGTGGTGCCCCCCAGCAAACCCAAAAAGACCGCTCCCAAGCCGGTCAAGAAGGTCAGGGCGCCCTATAAGCGACGCCAGGTCAACGCCCTCCAGGACTTCCTGGACGGCAAGGACTAGCATGGCGGCTGAGAGTGGGCCGGCTGGTGTTTACAGAGCTTCATCGACTACGCTAGGTCTTGCTACGTCGGTGCGGGCAGTCGGCGCATGGACTGTTTGTACTCCGGGCTCAAGGGAGATAGCGGGCGAAAAGGGCTTCGACCCCACAAGTTGCGTGACATTGGCGCCTGTCGAGACCTCCCTCGCCACCGGTTCACTCTCAGATTACAGAAGGAGTTAGCAATGGTCGAATACATATGGTCTGTCGAAGTTACGGAACCACCAACCGGACAGCGACAATGGGCAAAGCCCAATCGCTTTCTTGTTGTCGCTTCGACGCTTGAGGAAGCGGTCAAGCTGACTAAAGAGCGCCATCCGGATGTGATCTTTATCAAGGTGTTCAGAGATCGGAACGTAGACGAAGTGTTAATCGCACCCACAATCTAGAACATGCTAAAACTTGCTCCCGGTCTAAAGTTCCCGGTCGATGCGGTCACGCAGACCTTTGCCATCTTTGGCAAACGTGGTAGTGGCAAGAGCAACACAGCCACTGTGATGGCCGAGGAGATGTTCAACGTCGCTCCATTTGTCGTGCTCACGCCGTTGGACAACTGGTGGGGACTGAAGGCAAGTTTTGACGGCAAGGGGACCGGCCTAAAGGTTTACGTCTTCGGCGGTGACCACGGCGACTTGCCACTAGACCCCGAGGCTGGGGAACTCATGGCTCGTCTGTTCATCGAGCACCGCATCTCGATGGTGCTCTGCATGAAGGGCTGGTCGGTCGGTCAGAGGGCAAAGTTCGTGACCGCCTTTGCGCTCTATCTACTCGGTCACAACGGAAAGGTTCCAGTCCACGTCTTCCTCGAAGAGGCCGACGCCTTCATCCCTCAGCGCCCGTACAAGGGCGAGGAAGCAATGCTGGGGGCAATGGACCGTCTGGTCCGCTGGGGTAGAGGCGAGGGAATCGGGGCCACGTTGATCACTCAACGGTCGGCCAAGGTTAACAAAGACGTGACGACGCAGTGCGAGACACTGATCGCTCATCGGACAATCGGCCCGCAGGATCGTGACGCCATCGACCAATGGATCAAGTTCCACGCCGACCAGGACAAGCGTCAGGAAGCACTGATGAAGATAGCTGGCCTCGCCGATGGGCAAGCCATCGTTTGGTCGCCAGAGTGGTTGAGTATCTTTGGTATTTTCAGTATTCGTCGTCGCCAAACCTTTGATAGTGCCTCTACGCCCAAGGTGGGTGAGAAGCGAGTCGAACCGAAGCATCTGGCAGTGCCAGATCTCGCGAAGCTTCGTGATCAGTTGGCGACCACCATCGAGCAAGCCAAGGTAAACGATCCCAGAGAACTGCGAAGACAGATAGCTGATCTTAAAAAGCAACTGCTAAATCAGCAGCAGGTAGCAACAAAAGTTGAAATCGAAAGGATCGTGGAGGTCGAGATTCTCCCGCTGGACCTGGCCAAGGTCTTGATCGAGATCCAAGATCAAGCACAAGGTATGGCTGGCTGGGCGAACGGCATGGAGACTTTAGTGGAACGTGCAAAGGGAGTTGCTGCACGAGTAGCATCGGAAGCTCTCAAGAAGACGTATCGTGGAGCTGGGTTAGCTCAGACAGTAGAGCAGCGGGCACGTAACCCGCAGGTGGACGGGATGGCCAGTCGGACGCGGACAAGCCCAAGACAGGCCCCGCTATCGACGGCTGACACGAAAGCATCGGTGTCCGTCACCCGGCTGCACGATCCCTCTTCGAATGGAGAGCTGAATTCGACCCAGCAGCGCATCCTTGATGCAATGAGGTGGCTGCAACACACCTACCACAGAAGCGATGTAACTCGCGCTCAAGTTGCCTTCATCGCCCACATGAAGCCGGGTACCGGTCACTTTAACAACATGCTTGGCTCTCTTCGAACCAGCGATCTGATCCATTACCCAAGTCCCGGTCGAGTTGGGCTCACCGAGAAGGGCCGCGATTTCACAGCATTTCCCCCAGACAGCCTGACCGACCAGGAGTTGCAGACAGCTGTTCTGGCCAGACTCAACTCAACCCAGGCCAAGATCGTGCGTGCTCTGATCCTCTGCTATCCCGAAGACATGGACCGCGAGACCCTCGCCACTTCTGTTTCCATGGCATCGGGCACGGGCCATTTCAACAACGTCCTGGGATCGCTCCGTACTCTTGGCTTAGCGGACTATCCATCTCCCGGTCGCGTTGTAGCAACCTCAGTCTTGTTCTTGGAGAAGTAATGAAGAACCCTCCCATCCACCCGATAAGTCGAGAACAGCAACTGGTGATGCAGAACGATATTCTCATGCGTCAGTTGCAGCAACAGGGCGCTCTGCGAGCCTCAGCTTCCAAGTTAGCTCTAGGTGAAATCATGGACGGGATCTCCTTTACGCTTCTAGCAGCAGAGAGTTTGGATCCAGAAACAAAGGCAGTTTCGATTAAAGACTTGGCCAATTTGAAGAAACTCTTGGAGAAGGTGCTTGTGGGAGACTGGACTTCACCAGTCAGCCGCATCGCTATTCCACGATGACCACTTCTAGTAGCAGTTGTGCTCAGTGCGGTAAACCAATGCCGAGGAAGGGATTGAGTCGCGTGTGCTTCTGGATTGAACCGCGCAGGGCAATGCTGTGTTCAGAGAAGAAGATCGAGGTAAAGCCCCGGCCATGAACGGCATTCGAGTCGAGGTCAAGTGGCAGGACATGTGGATAGGGGCATTCTGGCGTACCGAGCCAACTGCCGCTTATGCGGTCCAGAACGCGTTCGGTCCACTTCGGAATTACCTCGAGTGCCGCACCGATCTCTGGGTTTGCATCGTGCCCTGCCTACCAATCCATATGTGGTGGACGGCGACGCGGTGACACAGCACAACAGGTCTTGTAAATGATGTGCGATCACGAACTCACCGCTTCCCAGCGACTACGTCATATCAACTCTATGGGGAAAAGTAATCAGTGAGTCCGAAGGCTCGATCCACCGTTAGGCCGTTGAGACTAATCGACGGCGCGTCAGCCGAAGAGCAGGCCCATGCACGAGGGCTCAACGAGGGGATGCTCCGCAAGGTTAATCGGATCAAGCAAGAGGTCGTTAAGCGAGAGGCGTTGGCTCGCAAACTGGTCAAAAAGATTGGGATACGCCAGAAGCGCATCGCTGAGCTAGAGGCTCTGTTGTCTGAGGCTCTCCCAAACCTCGACGGTTACGTGATTATGGCTGCAGATCAACCGGGCTCTCTGTGGTCCCGAATCCATGCCGCGCTCACCCATAAGAAGGAATAGGGATGGCTTCCAAACCTCGATGGCTTTGTGTCTGCGACAGCGGATCTGTACGTAGCGTCACGCTGGCTCGGATGCTGAAGAAGTACGGTGCCGAAACGCTGCCAGTCGGAATCAAAGACAACAGTTCGCAAACAGTTGAGGTTCTAAGTTCATGGGCAGATCGGATCTATGTGGCCGAAGAACGCATGGCGGACTACATCCCCGCCGAGTACCGTCACAAAGTCAGTATCAGATATATCTGCGGCCCTGATTTTTGGTACACCCCAGGGCACCCAGACCTTGTCACGCTCTACAGGGAAAAACTGGAACACAGCCCACCTGCGCCGCTAGGCGAACCGAAGGCCGAATGAGGTCAGCTTGGGTAGCTTGAGCCGGTCGGGTACTTCTGGCCGCTGTCGGGCTGGGCAATCGAGTCTGGGTTCGATGCACCAGGGTTGCGAGCCCCGCCAGTTTCAGAGGTAGCTCCGTTGGGGTCGAAGCCTGCGTCAGCCAGACCGTCGAGCTTGGTGTCCGACTCGATTGGCGTCCCGCCTTGCGTAGCTGCATCGTAAGCAGCCTGGCCGGTTGGAGCAGGAAGGGGTACTGGGCCGTTGTCCGAGGAGCCTAGGCCAGAGCCTGAGTGCTTGCCGTCATCGAAGAACTTGATGTCCATGCGGGAAAGATAACATGTTGGTTGAGGTTGTGCGGCTTCCAAGACGGACCAGCGCGCTCATAACGCGCACGGTAGACCGGGCGGAACGGTCGGCCGCAACTCACCCAAATAAGGAGGAACCATGGCAGAGTCGATGACTGAAGAGGAAGAGAGAGCGGCGATCAAAGCTAACGAGGCGATGAACTTGGTCGCCAAGTGGCGGTCTTTCTTCACCGGCTGGCAACTTGGAACTCGTTTGAAGGGCGATCCCGAGTCGGACGCACTTCGGAACACACACGAAGCTCGTATTCTTCTCCGTGTCGAAGTTACGGCTCTGGCTGGGTTGCTGATCAAGAAAGGCATCTTTACTGCTTTGGAATGGACACTCCAGCTAGCCGAGGAAGCCGAGACGCTTGAACTTTTACTTGAAAAGCAGTACCCAGGGATCAAGGCAATTCCAGAAGGACTGGACTACAGGCTGCCAGAGGCAGCCGAGACGATGAGGCGGATGAACTTCAAGCCATAATGCACGCCATGAAAAGACTCCTCGTCGCCCTGCTCTTTCTGGTTGCTTGCACAACCCAACCGGCTCCTTCGCAAACCAGTCCCTCGCCGGATCAGTCGCCATTGACTACGCCGACCACGGTGGCAAATGGCTGTGTTCAACCAGCTGATCCCAACTCCCATGTCTACAATCCAAACCGCCTCAAGGTTCTACAACCGTGCATCACGGTGACCGGAACCATCGACTTCATTCGCAAGGAAGCGGATGGGGACTATCACATCGGCCTCAAGCTCGATTCACAGTTCGCCGGCCTCGTCAATAGCTGCAACTCAACCTGCGCAAATGGGGCTGAGCATGGTGATTTGGTCGTCGAGCCTGTATGTGAGTTGACGGTGACCCAGGCCGACGCGATTGCTACCTGTGCTGGCTATCACAACACCATGGTTATCCCGCCAGTCGGATCACATGTATCAGTGAGGGGTGCCTACGTCCTCGACACGGCCCACGGCTGGTTGGAAATCCATCCGGCAGTCGAGATTAAGGTCGCCTAGTTATTCTCCGACGTAACTTCCGTCAGGTGGATCCCATGCGAAGGCGAAGTGGTACGTCACTTGGCCATCGGTAAGTTTGAATGATCCATCAACTTCGCGATCTGGCACTCTGAGATTGAAGTGGGTTCCACAGTGAACGCAAAAGGTTCCCCCGTAAAAGGACGGATCCCTGGAATAAGTCTCTGCCAGAGCGAGGCCCATGCGGGTCACGGTGCCGCAGGCGATGTGAAGGTAGGACTGACGCACCGGCCTGACGAATCCCTTGGCTCGTTCTGATGCGGGCAAGATCAGGTAGCACTCCTGCTGTCCGTCTGGCCGGATCAGCTTCAAGCACTCGTCGGTTCGGTCGGTGGTCAGTCCCATAGGTCTTACTTGACTGCGAGAGGTCCGAGTGGGTGGTCTTTGAAGTAGGCGAAGACGAACTGCATGACAGCGAACGTTACGCCAATCGTCTTGTAGAGGCTTCCAGGATCCGTTGCCTGGAGATCGCTCAGCCTTACCTCACCGCTTACGAGTTCAGCGACGATGGCAATCGCTATCGCGACGACGGCTGTGATGATCAGCATGTAGCGTCCAGCCTGCGGAACGAGCTTGAGGACGAAGGGTGCCACGATGCCTACCACCGATGCGATGGCGAGGGCCGTTGCTTGCCCGGTGGATGCGGACAGGAAGACGAACAAAACTAGACCGAGGACGATGATGCCGAATGGCTTGAGTAAGACCTTGGCGATACGACGGATTGCTTTCACGACTACGCCTCCTTGTGACCGAGGTTGTATGGATGGCGGGACCATCCTGTTCATTACAGACGGTGGAGGAGCCAGCGTCATGGGGTCACCTCTATTCGAACTGTTGATCCGGAGTTGTCGAGCTCGTACTGTCTAGCCGCCTGGAGTGCATCGGCAAATGTCATCGAACCGGTGAGTGGGCGATTGAGTGGATCGTCCGGTGTGACCTCGAACTGGAAGATGAAGTAGGCATCCTGTGGCTCAAGGGGAATGACAGGTGGCACAAGAGCATGGTAGATCTCGGTTTCCTTGTCGTCCTCGACCACATATTCGTGACCGGGATTGGCTGCCGCCAATTCGTCAGCCTTGGCCTTTGCGGTGGCCAGGTCGGGTTGTGGGGGCAGCAGCACGATGTCCTTCTCGTCTTCGACGTAGAAGTGCGGGACTGGAGGGGGAGTCGGTACGGGCATCGGAGTGGGTGAGGGTGTTGGGATTGGGGCGGGGATAGGCAGATGCTTGACGAGGGTCGTCTTGTGGACGGCTCCCGGCCCACCGTAGCCAGACAGAGCACCCACTTTGCCTGTCCAGGGATCGGCGATCAAGGCTGCATCGCGTGACCAGGCAATGACAAAGTGCGTGGGTACGCTTGGAGTTGAGATGTAAAGAATGGCGTAGGTGTCCGGGCTGTCCACGGCAGGACCGATGAGGTCGCCACGGAAGCCACTCTCGTGAGTGGTTTGATACGCTCCGGCATACGCCAAGTCGAGCGCGTTGTCTGGCAACAGATCGTAGTCGCCGGAACCATCCGGGTCGCGTATGAAGATTTGCTTGGCGATCAGAATGTCATCTTCGCTTGCCGGATCGCACGGATGGCCAGAATCGTTCGCGATCATGGCAAAGTCAGTCTCAATGCAGCCGTAGAGACCTATCGTCGATCCGGGTGGTCCCCAGCCTAGCTCCTTGCCAGCCCACTGAGGATCGCGTTGTGAAAACAGGATCATGCAGCTTCTCCTATTGGCTTGATGACAACCTGCGCGCCATCCCAGGTTGCCGTGTAGAGATCTGGGTCCAAGCCCTTGCTGAGAAGAATCAGACGCCAGGCTTCCCTAAACATCTTGGTGCTCACTTTAACCCCTTGTTCGGCTTGTGACAACCTGGCTAGATTCATGTCCACGGTGGCTGCAAGCTGAACCAGAAAAGCCTGCTCTGACTCAGAGAGTTCCATCAGTTCCCGAACTGTAAAGTGGCCAATCTCGCTTGGTGTGCCGTGATCGTCCCTCCCGTACTCCCCGCCATCACAGATATCCGATGTGGCTTGAGATCGTTGACAGTGACGGTCCAGAAAATCGTTGGCATCGTGAAGTTAACGTTGGTGAATGGCCCGGACTGGGTTGCAACCGTGCCGTTGGTTGGGTTGCCCGCAAAATTGAAGTTGAAAAAGGGCGCTGCTCCATCCAAGGTGATACTGATCGAAAGCGTGTCCGGAACCGCAGCAGGTTCAGAGAATGTGAGTTGGGCCGTGGCGATTGCGAAATAGCTGACCCCGACATGAGCAGGAGTTGGCAACTTGATGCTTGCAATCTCAGTGCCTCCCGAAAGCGGGATGGCGTAGTCGTCATAGAGCAAGGCTGAGTTGACAGCAATCAAACCTAGAGAATCCCAGATTGGGTTACTTCCGGCATCATTGACACGCATTCCCCACTGTGTTGGGGAAATTCCCAGAGTCGCTAGAAGGCCAGCTTCAACTCGCCGGACTCCCTGTCGGTCGGTGATCGCCCAGTAGGGCGACACGCCAGGCGTTTCCCCTGCTGGGGAGATCTGGGGATCCCCAGCAGTGAAATCGAACCACATTCTCGCGCCAGTCCCACCCGCCCCTCCCGCCTTCCCCTGCAACCTCGATGCAGTCACGGTGCCTCGAAAGAAGGCATTGCCCGTGGCCGAGGGCATCTCGACAGTGACTCCTTTTCCGGATGGAGCACCGTAATCGTTCTGTGTCCCGTCGAAAAGACGAAAGCCAGCTTTGTCGAGTTCCCAGCCTGGGTTTACAGGAGCCATTACTGACTCGCGAGTTTACCGGCCAGGATGCTGTAGTGGTTGGTCGACACCGGTGGATAGAGCATGAGGTTGTGGGTCAGGCGAGCTATGGTTCCGTCATGCGAGTACTTGAAGTCGTCGATGGTCACAGGGAGAGGCCCTAGTACCAGGTTCTGGGTCGGGCCGTTCATCTCGACATCCAAAATAACGTAGTTAGGTGAGTACTGGCCGGCAGCTTGGCTCGCATCCGCCCCGGACAAAGTCTCAGTCATCGGATAGACGGCTGGCTCCCAGTAGCGGATGCTCGGACCTCCATGGCGCCCAAGGACGATCCTGTTCCCCAAAGCTGGAATGCTGATCTGAATTTTGGGTCGAAGCTGATTCAGCGTGGCTCCTATGTTGTCTTTCAGCGTATTGAGAGTTGCTTGGTCCACAGCGGCAGTGAAGAAGAGTGGAGGAATGAGAGCTCGGAGTCCGTACTTAGCCTGGGAGACCTTATCGTCATAGATGGAGAACAGAGCATTGCCATCCGCAGTCTGGTCCTTCAACCCACCCCCGACAACGATGTAGTTCTTCAGGGTGTTGATGGGGGTTGACTTCTTTCTGAGCGAGAACGATCCCTCGGTCAGCGTGTAATAGGGTCGCCCGGTCAGGTTGACAGCCTGGAACCAGACCACTCCGAGTTCATCGACGTAAAACCAGAAGGTCGGTCCTCCGATGTGCTTGATCGTGTTCAGCACGTCCAGGCTGTTGGTGAAATGGAAATTGAAGATGGCAAAGATCCCCGCGTCAGGGATCGACTGCGGGGTGTAGGTCAGATGGGCCGTGCTGTTTACACAGTCTCGCGCCATCTGAGCGATGTCCGTGTAGGTCTTGTAGTTGTGGTCGAAGAACGCCTCGCCAAGTTCTGTCACCAGTGGGTCGAGGACGAGGGAGATGTAGGGTCCAGCAGGACCAATGTTCACCTGAATGTCATTGATGAGTCCGGTATAAATGGCCTTACCATCCCCACCTTGCTCGGTCAAGCGAACTATGTCTCCTTGTCCTGGCCCGTTCACAGTTGCGTCGTTGACCGGCAGATCGAGCCGTACCGGATGATGGCCAGCGTTGAGACTCCACTTCAACAGCGGTCTGTTAAGTAGTGGCCCCAACGCCTTCTTGAATATAAGTGTCGTGCTGTAGAGATGAGCGATGAAGGGGAGTGCTTGGGCTTTGGCAAGGCTTGGGAGAACGAGGGGGACAGCGAACGGGCCTGGTCCACCGAGCGAGAGCGAGCCAAGTTGAGAGGTGCCGGGAGTTATACCACCAGGCGGCAGAGCTACGCCAAGGTTTCCCGTTAAAAGAGGCGCTGCCAACTAGACTCCGATGTCCTCCGCGAGAATGAATCCTGGGTCTGTGATCGTTGCGTTGATTATCATGGTGGCGCCGCCAAAAGGCAAAGCCTGAACCTTGTAGGTGTGCGTCCCGGCCGATGGCGTCCCCACCCAGACTACGGTCATCGTATTACCGTTTGTGCCCGCTGCGTTTAGTTGGCTAATCTTGAGCGTCGTCGCCCCCTCCACCAGGACTATCTGCTCCAGCTGGGCGGAGGTGAGGCTAGGGTTGACGACCACCGTGATTTTGATGCGCCTCCCGGCGCCAATGGTGACGGTAATAGTCAATCCAGTGATGTCCGTCTGCACGGTGATTCCGCCCTGGTTCGCTACGATTTGCGCGTACCCACCAGGGAGCGTACCTTGGGGTGCTGATGTCGGGAAAACACTCACCCAGGTTCCCGGAGTTCCGCTACCTATACAAACCCAAATTGAACCACTTCGATCTGTGACTACGTCCCCCTGCTTCCATGTTCCAGTGAGTGGGGCACCGCCTCCTGTCGCTCCAACCCAGCGGGTCAGGGACGACACGGCCCCTGTCATGCCTGTGTTGAGACCGGTCAGAATGTCCTGCCACGTCCCTGGCGTACCGGCGACGGTGCAGATGTAGATCACGTTGTTGGTTGGATCGAGGGTAAAGTCCCCCTGTTGCCACGTCCCGGTTGTCGGTGGGCCACCGGTGGTGGCTCCGACATAACGTGACGGCTGAACGGCTCCTGGTAGACCGTAGGCGTTGAAGAACTGTCCCGAGATGCCCGACGAAGACGCGAGGGCCATCAGGTTCATCGTGTCGGCCCTGGCGAAGGTCGGCAATAGAGACTCGCGAAGCAGGACGGCGGTCACGTAACCGCTGTTCGGTCCAAAGACGTGAGTGCCTGCTGCTGTGCCTCCGATGCCCCGCCCAGCCCCTCCACCGTAGAAGCTGACCGTCCCGGAATCCTGGAACTGGACGACCGCGTACTCGAAGGTCGTCGGTGGGTTCGAGTCATCAATCCGGATGTGATACAGCTGACCCGGAACCATGCCAGCTGTCGGAAATGACGCCGTCAGGTCCGTGTTCAGCAGGGTGGCAGTCAGTTGGGTCTGAAAGCCGTCGAGGAAACCCATTATCGGACCAGGCATTACATGTTCCTAATTGCTGTGCGATGACAGTAAGGACAGGTGAATTTATCTCCGAACCAACCGATCATCAGGAGTCCGCAGATACAAGAGAAAATATGCCGAGTTAGGATCAAGGTACCCATCTGTTCGTCCACGTTGGGGTCAGGGTAACACCCGAGGAGACACCCGAAGCAGTAACCAGGGTGGCGGTGAAGCTGTTCACCTGACCGGCTGGCGGATAGAGCAATGGGAAGCTCCCGCCGAAGTCGTACTGGACTCCGTTCTGGTCCGTCACCGTCATCGCCCCACAGTCAATCGTCAGGTCACGCAATGTACTGGCAGGTATCTGACCTGTTGAAAAGTTGATGGTCAACTGTTCGACATTGTTGACGTTTGAGTTGTTGCGGAGAACGAACTGTGATATCGGCACGCCGTTGCCGGCTGGGATGTGAAGCAGGAAGCTCGGCTCGGCCCAGAAGTTGCCAGGATAGGTGACAGTGAACGGGTTGGCTGTGCCCGCCCCAGTCGATCCGGCCAGGGCCGTGGCTGCCTGCGTACTGCTGTTGAAGTCCTTCCAGAAAGGCTCGTAGCCGACGAACTCCAACTGTCCTTCCCAGAGGTAGGGCGCACTGGTGATGCGCATGCGCAGGTTCTTGATTGAGTTCAATCGACACTGAAGACCGGTCGCGTTGTCGAAGGTTAGGTTTTGTGTCCCGACTGTGAACAATGGTCCCCGAGCAGTCTGGAAAGGTATGCCGTTTGTTTCGTCGTAGAGGATCGGAAAGAGAACGGTGCAGGGGAAGTAATCCTCGCTCTGCAATGCCGACTTGGCACGCCAGGCGTACGGAGTGGAGATCAAGCGGTGGTCGATTTTGATATCGACTCCACTCTGCCTGGGATCGAGAAACCAGTTCACCCCGTCCATGAGGTCGATGTAAGCCTGTGTCCCGCCAACGATGGGGATGGGAAGCCCACCGAACTTGGCGACCTGACGTACCCCATAACGAGTATCGGCAGGAACGCTCCAGACAGGGGCTGGCATTAGACGCTCTGTCCTGCCAAGCCCTGCTTGCGTGCTCTGTCGACTTCGGCGAGTGCCCTGTAGATCGAGGCAAGGATCGTGTCGTTGGTGACTGAGCTTGCAGGCGAGGAATAGGGCATCGGCTGACCCCCGACCGTTCGCGGTTGGTTGGTCGGGTCTGTATTTCGAGCCATCATCAAGATGCCATCTCGGATCTGTTGAAGGATCGAAGTCGTAGTAGAGCTCGCAGGCGATCCTGATATCGCACCTACGCCACCTGAGTCGATGGCCTGATTGGACATCCTGCCGACCGCAGCCTCGACTTGAGAGGTTCCTCGGTCAATACCCTGGGCTGCGCCTTGAGGCATCGACTCGCCGATCTTGGCAAAGACCTCCGAAGGGGAACTCGATTCCAACTCTCTACGCATGGCATTGGCTGCACGCCTGGCAAGTGCAATCGAGGTCAACTCAAGCGCGTATGCCTGTCCGTTGGCTCCCTGGAGCATGCCCTGGATCATCTCCTGGCCAACCGACAAGCCGTCCTCTTTGGCCTGTAACTGCCACTCCTTCATCTGCTCACGAGAGACCTTGGTCATTTTCTGGTGAGCTTTGACTACGGCAGGCGCCCCATCGTCGCCCAGCTTGGCAGTCATGGCCATGGTGTCGTTGTAGACCTTCTGCCACATCTCCTTGTGTTCCTTGTCGAACATGGCCGAAGAGTCTTTGACCATACGGGTCATGTCGTCTCCCTGCTTTTGGGTGAGCCTTGCGATCTCTTTATATCCAACAGCCGCATCGGTTGCTGCTGCACCAAAATCACCTCGCGCTTGATCGGCAGCGACCTTGACCGAAGAAGCAATCGCCGTGAAGGCTAATTGGAGCGTGTCGGCAAAGAGAACAACCTGGTCCAGCGATATCTTCAAAGCAGCAGGAAGCGAGACTGCAAATGAAGCGATCAGGGAAGCGAAAGTGTCGCTCTTGACGAAGGCAAGTAGGTCTTTGGAGAAGTTGCTGAAGGCAAGCGTGGCGTTGTCCCACAGTCCGCCATGCTCAGTCAGTTGAGTTGCGAACGACGAGAAGGCAGAATCGAACAACGGCTTGACTGTTTTGATCCCGCTGCTGATCGCATCGAAGACAACTTTGAGGGTGTTCCAGAGCCGACTGGCAGCCGGGATCACTCGCGTTTCCCAGTAGGCATGGAACATGGCCCAGTTCTGTTGGCCTGTCTTTGCCGCTCCCGCGACGACGGTGGCGATCAGGGCAAAGACAGCACCCACTCCCAGCACAACCGGCCCGAATGCCATGAAGCCAGATATCAAAGCCGTAGCCAGAGTGCCCAGTAGGGTCATGCCGCCGACCAGGATCAGGACTGCACCGCCGATGGCCAAGAATGCCACTAGCATTGGAGCGAACTGAGCGATCAATTTCTGATTGGCTGTCGCCCATTCAGTGATGGGGCTGAGGGCTCGACTGACAGCGTCCAGCCAGGACACTACGGCCGGCGTGAGCGCCTCGCCGAGGATGATGACAAGGTTGTTGAAAGTGCTCCCGATCTGAGACAACTTGGTTGTCAGTAGTTCCGAAGTGGCAGCCCACTTTGCCTCGAAGATTTGCGCCGTGGAGTTGGCTGCGATGGCCGCTTCGCGCATCTTGAGGCGGTCAAGGTTCTCGAACAAGACCTTGAATGCCGAGCCGATACGAGAACCACCAAACGCCTTAGTGATGGTCGCCGACATCTCATCGGCGGACAGACCGCCTTTGACCATTGCGTTATGCAGGGCTTCCAGACCGCCAGCAATGCCGTCCCTGCGGACGATGGCTGCGAACTGCGTCACGTTGATACCAGAACGGAGTAGGGCCTGTTGCATCGCTGACATGCCTGCTCGGGCTTCCTCGACAGAGAAGCCCATATCCCTCAAGAGTTCAGTTGCCTTGTTGGTCGGGGCAGCGATCATGGTCAGGGCAGAACGCAGGGCGGTGCCTGCGGTGGCTCCCGAGTAACCGAGGTCGGTCAAGGTCGCCAGGGCAGCGCCAGCGTCACGCAGTCCGACCCCAGCCAATTCAAGGGCACCGACCAGACCAGTACGGAAGGACGCCGATAGAGCGTCCATGCGGATGTTGCCTTGGCCGATGATGGCGTCGAGGGTGGCCATCGTCGTTTCGGCTGAACGGCCGGCCGGGACAAGATGCGAAGCCATGATGGTCGCCAGCATGTTGGATGTGGCTTCGAGGTCGGCCATGCCGATCCGAGCGCCCATCATCGAGTACTTCAAAGCATCGACTGCTGCCTTGCCACGCAGACCGACCGACTCGATGTGATACGCAGCGTCAGCAGCCGCCTGGGCCGTGTAACCGAACTGGGGTCCGAGAGTGAGCGCGGCTGTGCGGAGCAGATTGACATCCGCTGCCGTACCACCAGCTTGAGTCTGGATCAGCAACAACCGCTGCTCGAACTTGGCTGACTGATCGGCGGCGTAGAGCATGGCTCCACCTATGCCAGCCGCAACCCCGATCATGGCCGCTCCAGCCATGACAGCAATCGTGCCAGCCTGAGTAAAGGCAGCCATCATTCGTTGCCGAGAGGCAATCAATGCTGCCTCTTCCTTTTCGGCGCTACTAATACGTTGCTGAGCTAAGCGATCCATCCTTGACGTGTACTCGTTCTCGTTGTCGATTCGCTCTGCGTTGCGCTGAGCAGCGGCGAGGTTGTTTTGAGCATGGACAAGGCTATTCCCCCTTCGCAGGGCGCCCGACTTCGTATACATAGCCTCTTCGGCTGCGGTCACAGCTTGGCCAGCCCTATACGCAGAAGCTGCCCTCATCTCGTCGTGAGCGACAATCTGTGCAGCAGACTCACCACTGGCCCGTGCCAATGCCCGCATTTGGGCCGAGGAGGTCGAGTTGAGGCCGATGATGCGACCGGCCAGGCGGTTGACGCCATAGCCGATGTCGTTGGCGATGTTGGAGATAAGGTCCAGTCCGACGAACCGGATCAGAAGATCCTCAGACATTCCCTTTCACCTACATCCTTGGCTTTTGGTTCTGGATGTCCTTCAGTCTTTTCTCTTGTTCCTGGGCCTCGTACTGCCAGAGCGCCCAGCGTAGCAAATAGCCCCGCGGGCGCAGCATGTAGTCCTCCCAGACATCATCTGGATGCTTTCCGTCCAGATCGGCTGTCTTGACGATTCGGTAGAGCAGAACAGCGCCTGGATAACGAGCCTGGTCGGGGTGGTTTGGCTCCTTCTCGAAGGCTAGTCGAAAAAACTTGCGCTAGGCCGTCGTTCGGTGTCCATTCCACTCAGTTGCATGATCGCTTCCTGAAGCGTGGTCAGGACTCCGGTCTTCTTGTTTGACAGCTGATTGGGGGTGATCTGGGCCTTGTCGGGGTTCGCCTTGTTCAGTGAGGTGACGATGGTCAAGAGGCGGAGATGGCCAGGGTCGAGACGAGGTGGATCGCCAGGGTGGGCAGGATCCGGCCTACGACTCAACTTCATCAGCCTTTGTGTCTCAGCTTCGGTCAGGGCAGCTATCTTCAGACGCACCCCTTCAACCTCCACGGTGCCGAACATCTGTCCATCCTCGACCCCCAGCCAGTCAGCCGGATCGATGTCTTTGGCCTCTCCAGGGAGGCTTAGAACTTCTAGGCCCTTGAGAGCTCCCTCTCGCTTCTTCTGTTCGTCGATCTCGTTCACGCCTTCTTCTCCTTGTCCTTTGAGGCAGGCCAGAGCCTGCCGACAATAACCACCATCGATCGTTCCTGTTCCGCCGCAATGTCCATGATCGCCTTGTGGACCTTCTCGTACTGGCGGTCGGTCGTACAGACCAGAGCCGCCAGGTCGAACATGCGCTTGTAACCACTCCAGTGCCAAGCCTTGAGGCTCTGGCGCATCAGTTGAAGTTCGGGGGAGGAGTTGTCACGGAACGTCCCGTGTTCAACTCCGTCCCCCTCAAGCCGTGCCGGAAACTCTTCTTCCTGTTCCATTCGCCTTCTCCTTTACCCTGACCGACGCAGATTATGCCTGGAGGACATCCTCTGCGACAAAGTTGATCGTTTCCTCGGTGAACTTCTCAGCCGTCCATTTTGCCACGTCCTTCTCGAAAACGACGTTGATGAAGTTCATCAACTCCGCGAAGGTGTTGGTCGAGCTGACCCTGATGTTGTAGCGAGTGAACGGGATGTTCGAGTGGTAGATGCCCGAGGACGAACCCGCCTGGGCTGGTTGTGACGCACCGAACCACATCGAGTGGACGGCTGCGTTCGCCCAGTAGGCTTTGACTGAACCACTGACCTTGATCCTTCCCCAGCGATAGCTGGTTCTCCGTGTACCGAGCACCGGAATGGGTTCGATTCGATTGTCGATATCGAAGTCCATCTCGAAAACTTCGGCCAGCACGACGTATGAACCAGCACCACCGGGACCGAGGGCAGTCACGGTCATCTCGACGCCGTGGGCTGCTTGCTCGGCTGCGAAGGTGTTCAGGCTAGGTGACACCTATACTTCTAACGACCTCCTTCCAGGTGGGTGATTGTCGTCATGCGTCGTAGCTCGCAACTCCGTCTCCCATGACAACAAGGTCGCAGCGCCATAGCTGCGACCGGTCCTCGAACGCTTCGTGGCCGCTGTGCGTCCGAAGGTGCCGGTAGGCAGCGAGTCGCACTCTGTTATAGAAGACACAGCCTTCCACCTGGCCGGCTAGCTTCTGACAGATGTCTGACCCACCCGCTTGCTGATCTGCCCAGCAAATACAGAGGAAGGCCAGATTGACTCGCGTCCCGAAACGCTGGAGTTGACCAGCGCCAGGACCGAGATGGTCCCCGAGTGTGCGGAAGGTATCGTCGACATCCAGTAAGGCCACGGAGAGAATAGCACGGGTTTGCTGGTCTCTCCTGAATGTGACCAGGTTGGGAATGATGTCGTTGGGGTTGGCTGGGACGACCAGTGGGGCCTTGGGGTCGGTGTACCCAGAGGGGTAGGCAGGCGACCAGTCCCAGGCAGCGAACGCGGCCATCAGTTGAGTTCGAGCCTCATCGATGGCAGCCACTACAGGAGTCCTCGCCTACGCAGGATGTTATGCAGAACCACCCTGGCTTCCCGGAAGTAAATGACCTCAAGTCTACGCATGGCAGCACGGAAGAAACCCCGACCATAGTAGGCCGTCCCTCTTCGGCCAAACTCAAGGATCAGGGGATAGAAGTAGCCGAACATTCTCCTGTCGAGAAAGACCGATGAGCGCATGGCCGACCAGGTGCCCTTGACTGAGCGCAGGGTTTGACCGGTACGTGGCGAGGGGTCCATTCCCCAGCTTGACCCGGTCGGCAGGGGAGTGCTGTAGACACGAGCTATCAACTCGTCCTGAACCAACTTCTGGCCCGTCTTGGCCATCGCTTCATAGAAGAGCGCCATCTCGACTGGGAACTCGACTGCCATGGCGAGCAGGCTGTTCGTTTTGTTGTTCCAGGCTTTGTTCATGTCCATGCGCAAGCCCATCATCGGAGTCGTTCCATCTCATAAGTAAAGAAACTCAGGCTGGGATCGATGGTCATGTTTTGGAGCTTGTACCGATTTGGGGGAGTCTGATTGTCTTGCAGCCAGTCCTCGTCCGAAATCACGATGGCGTTGCCGTTGTCGTCGACGGTCGGCATCTGCCCAATCCAGTTTGCAAACATTGTCTTACCTGGAGGGATGTCGTCCTGGGCGGTCGTACGAGGGATTTTCTGCTGCCAGATTGCCCAGACCTGTGTATCCACGGTTGTTTCGTCCCCAGCGGTTGGACCGGGAGGTGTGTAGGTGACAACACCTGTCGCGCTGGGCGCCGACAGCGTGCCAGCCAAAGCTCTGTGTTTGAGAGTTGACCGTCCGAAGCCAAGCTGGGTCGCCACCTGCTTGTGCCAGTTCCGAGTTCTGATCTGTGCCTTGGTCGCGGCCATCAGTTGGAGACAATTCCGACGCCCTGGTAGGCGTTGAGTGGCGTGAGGGCTCGCTGACGTACGTCAGCTGCGAGCTCACGGAGATCGGCTGCACTGCCCTGAATGTCTAGGAGGCCAGCACGGGCTCGCTGAAACTTCGCCAGCCTGTCAGCCTCCATGTCCAGGCAGGCAGCATAGAGCAGTTCGCCAAAGGTGAACGCAAGGTCGTCGGGCATGGTCGCATAGACCGGGTTGTTCGGGTCTGTGGAGGAATTGGGGTGAGGAGCCTGCCAGCGAAAGAAGACAGGCACCGGATTACCGGTCGGAATGGGAAAGAGGTCGACCGCCAGAAGTCCGGTCACACGGTCCCGGACGATCCCGGCAGCACCTCGTCCGTAGTGCTGGAGTTCATCTAGGTATTCATTGCGAAGGATGCGCTCGGAGGGCGAGTCGAGCAGGTTGGGTGTGAACAAAAACCTGTTGACTGGCGAGAAGGGCAGGATCGCCAGGTAGGCCAGTTCGTTGGCTGCCGAGTAGGTGGCCGCTGCCCGGTAGAGGACATCACTGATCCTCGAAGGGGTGACCGGGAAGCCGTGGGCAGCATCGCAGATGTATCGTTGAACACCCGCCGAGGTCATACAGGGCGAGGTCGCCGTGGCCGGGTTTCCGACCACATCATCCAGGGGAAGGTGCCGGCTAAACTCCCCTGCCGCTCGTTTGACCAGCTGAAGCATCGACGCATCTGGAACGATGAAGGAAGTTGAGTCGGAGTCCTCGATCATGGATCGAGCGTAGGCAATGGCGTCAAATTGAGCCATCGGCCCGATCAGACAGGTGTCGGACATGGCCTTACTCTACTAAAGGCGACACCGCAAGGCACGGAAGTCTGTGACAAGCCCAGCCGATCTGTCGTCCATGTCGGAAGGTGGGTCGCCAATCGTGGAGACCCCACCTACACAGAAGGCGCCCAATCACCCCACCGGCACCTTTTGGGTCACTCGATAGCTGTTGCAGGCTTCGACGATCTTGTCTCGTTCTGCCACGGTCAAGCCCCAATGGACGGGAATGGCGATCTCGCGGTCAGCAAAGCTGTCCACGCCCGGTAATTGCTTGGCATAGGGCGCGAAGACTGAGTGATAGTCATTGCGAACGTGGACCCGGCTGGCCATGATTCCCTGGCCCTCCATGTAGAGCCTGAAATTCTCTCGGTCCTCGGCGTCCCGGCAGAGCAGGGTGTAGAGCCAAAAGCCACTTCGGAGCATCTGGAGCGTCGAAAAGGCGGGGGGCAGAATGTTGCGGTCGATGTTCTGCCAGTAGTATTTTGCGTTCTCACGCTGGGCCTTTAAGATGCCATCGAGATAATCAAGCTGGACCAGACCGATGGTCGCGGCCACGTCGTTCATGTGGAACTTGTAGCCCCACTCCTCGACATTCTCTTCGCAACGGAGATCCTTACGGTCGGTCTCTCGGTCGATGCCATACCAGCGCAGCAATTTGCCTCGCTTGTAGTCATCCGGGTGGGCACAGACGAGCGCCCCGCCGTCGACCGTGGTGATGTGCTTGATCGCCTGAAAAGAGAAGCAGATGAAGTCGGCCCCCAGATGCGTAGCTCCGAAGCCGTGAGCAGCGTCTTCGATCAGGGGGATGTCGTGCTTTAGGGTAATCGTCTTGAGTGCAGCAATATCACATTGCGTGCCACCCCAATCAACACACATGATGGCCTTGGTTCTGTTGGTAATCTTGCGTGCCACATCAACCGGATCGATGAGTCCGGTGTCTGGGTAAACATCTGCCCAGACCGGGATGCCACCCAACTCCACGATCGGCTCGTTGGTGGCCATGCAGGTCATCGGCGTGGTCACGACCTGGTCGCCAGGGCCGATCCCGGCCAAGCGTAGAGCGAGCACGATGGCAGAAGTACCCGAGTTGAGTGTGAGCACGTTGGTCGTTCCCAGTCGCTCGGAAAGCTTCTTCTCGAACTCCTCAACCTTTTTCCCCTGGCCGATGTATCCGCTGTGAAGCGTTTCGAGTAACGGCTTGTCCACAGCCGCAGGCATGTGTACTTTGAAAAGTCCTATGGTCATTTGCCCCTCCAGATCTTACGCACAGCCCAGATCCATACTCCGATCACAACCAACGCACTAATCGCGAGGAGTAGATTCTCCATTGTTCGCCTCGGTGACGCCTTCGTATGTGGATACGACGGAGTCGATGCACTCGTCCAGTGTAATACCAGCGACCTCAGCGGCCTCAATAAAACGGTCCAGTACGAGGTTTCGAGGATCTCCGTGGTCATTCCCCGGTTGGTGGCAAGAGCATGTTAGGCAGATCTTAGAACGTCCTCGCTAGCGGAGCGATACCCCATCCGACCATCCGTGCTGGAAGTAAATGCTTTTGGTTTCTGTACTCGTTCAGATACAACTGCTCGGCGTACAGGTAAACTGCCGTGCCTGCCTGCATGCCTGCTGGGATCGAAACGCCATGTTCCTCGCACCACTTGCGACTGTCCTCTTCGATGCGCTGGATACCAACCACGGTTTGCCCTGACATGTGGTCGACCTCGACCCCGAGGACTGCACAGCGGATGCCTCGCTCGATCAAACGGAGAGGCCAGATACGGTCCCCAAAGTGGTTCAGTTGGATGTTGTCGTCGACTTTGAGTAGAGGCACCAGGGAGCGCCTGATGGCCAGGAACAGGCTGTCGAAGGTGATTGCTGGAGCGAGTCCTGTTTCACGCCGACCTGTGTGCTCCTGGAGTGCTCCACGGATGCCTTTGAAGTTACACATCGTTCCCCCGCCTCGACCGCCACGATCGTCGATCTGGTCCGAGCCACAGAAACCAATCATGCCCAGACCGTTGTTGGCCTGAGCCGCAAACACCTCCTGTAGCCGAACATCCCAGTCCTTCTCGTAGAAGTAGAGATCGTTGTGACAGAGAGCCACGATGTCTGCCTGGGTTGCAAAGTCTGCCAGGTCGAGGATTGGACGATAGAAGCCTCGGTTTCGTTCATCTCGGATCACCTTGACCCGGAACGGGAAGTCTTTTTGCCAATCGCTAGGCTCATACTTCAGGTCCGAGCCGTTGTCAAAAATCACAACACCGATGTTCCAGGGAGCCCTGGCTGTGTCACGGATCGAGCACAGTAGCTCGCGAGTTAGGTGGTGATTCTCAACGACTGGCACTCCCAACCAGAGCATCAGGGAATCCTATTTGCAAGATGCTGACTGCCAGGAATCGGCGGATAAGGTGGAGGGTAGGATTCACGGCTGATGTCGTCGACCTCTATCATCTCCTGTGCTACCGAGTGAGGCGGGGTGGATGCAGGCGCTTTCAGGTGGCCTTTGTTTCGCATCCACTCCGCTTCCCTTGGACCGAGCGCTCGATCTCGGCTGTGCCTCATTATGTGGAGGATCTTTCGGTTGGGCATGAGGGTGCTGCTGACGAACTCGTAACCCACACGAATGTCGCCAAAGAGGGCTGCATTGCCGTCCCAGACATCGATCCAAACCTCACGTCCTTCTCGATGGCCCATCTCGGTGATGAAGTTGATGATGAGTCGAGAGAGTCCCTTGCCCCGCACAGCTTTAACCAGACCTGCTGTCATCCAGTATTTCTCGCCGTCCAGCTTGAGCAAGCCATAACCGATTGGATCGTCACCGTCGAGAAGCATGTACGCCTCGTAGGTTGTGGCTGGGACGAGTTCTTTGAAGTAGAAGTCATCCTGTTGCAGACGACTGATTTCGCTCGTGTTGTGAGTCATTCCTTCGCGACACTCGTTGCGAACATGCCTCAACTCCATGGCCTGCTCGTAGGTACGTACTCGAACAAAGGAAAGTTCCATTATCTTGCTCCTACTAACGCCACCGACTTCTTGCCGTCGAACGGAACCTTGAACGTTTCGTGACCGGGGCCACCGCCCCATTTGTCCTGATAATAAGCCTTGTTCTTGTCGAACAAACCACCCGAGATTTCTCTGGACCGTTGATCCGAGATTGCCCCCCCTCCGTTCACGGTTTGGCTCCCGTAATGGAAATAGGGGGCATAGCTGAGCGCCTGGAAACCTGACCCGTAAATCCGGTAGTGGCTGTCGTTGTCCTCAAAGTAGCAGGGCTTGAAGTTCTCGTCGAAGGGGCCGATCACGTCTATCAGTTTTCGTGAGGCAGCCCAGCAGCTATAGTCCGGGCCGGTACCCCAGCGTGGGCCAAGGTCGGGAAGATCCCTGGTGTTGTATGCGCTGACCAGGAGTATCTCGCGATCCTTGTCTGGTCGGTCGTCGATCCATTGTTTGTAGAGCAAGGCATCGGTTAGGTTCTGACCAGTGTCTGGGCGAAGCACGATGTCGTCATTGCAGACAACCACCGCGTCGTAACCCTCGACAACTGCCAGACGATTGAGTGCGTAGTTCCATGCCTTTGCCAAACACCAGTCGTTGATCGAAGTGTCTACGACCAGAAGGCGCTCCCCTTTCGGGATAGACTGGATGGTCTCGACGAGTTTATGTCCATACCACGTAACCACGCAGTAGCCGATTCTTGGAATGCTCACACCCTTGCCTCTCGACGTCGCCAGTTGGTACGCCAACCCCTCTGCACTCGATTACGCATAGCCACCTTCTGTGCGTCCAACACAGCCAGAGTAAAGCCCTCCTCGACGAAGAGCAAGTGTTTGTTCACCAGTTTTTTCTCGTCCTGATTTGGAAGCAAGATGACACAGGTTCGTTCGAGGACTGCTGTGACCTCGACGCACGATCCTTGATACCAACCCTTGAATCGTTTGAGGACGATATGGTCCTCGGGGACTGCCTCGGCCAGAGTGACGAAGTGCTTATGAATACTGTTCGACAACTTGAAGCACCGAGGCGGCTTGCTGACGAAGGGTGTGGCGTTGTCGAATGTAGTCCGCCGCACGCTTGCCTTTGCCTTTTCCTTCGCTCCATGCCTCGTAGCACTTTCTGAGTTGTCGAGCGCCTTCCTCTAGGTCTGGAACCCACCAGTTACCCACGCTGCCGAACGCCTTGACGTAGTCAGCACTGAATCCAATTTCGGGTAGGTCGGCCGGCTCACGACTGTGCTTGTGAATCGGCCAGGCCCACTCGTCGTGGATGAAATCTTTCATGCCGCTGTTGCGGGCACAGACGACCTCCATGCCGGTCGCCATCGCCTCCATCGGCGGCAAGCCAACCCCCTCGCCCTTGGAAGGCCAGAGAAGACAGTCGTGCTGGTGGTAGATCTGAGGGATCCACTGCGGCGGGGTGTCGCCGACCACGACCTCGATGCGAGAGTCTCCAGTCGCCTGGATCAGCTTCTGGAGCTTCTCGACGCCCGACGCCTGGCGGGTCTTGATCGTGAGCTTCCAATCAGGCGAGCCCTGGCTTGCCTGCCAGAACATGTGTAGGGCTCCAATGGGATTCTTCCGACCCGTGAGAGCTCCGAGCATCAAACACTTGAACTTGCCATCTCTCGGTCGTTCTTTATAAGTAAAGAAGTCTGTATCCACGCCGGGAGTGAGAACAGAGATTGGGATGTTGACGCCAGAGCGACGCATCATCTCGGGCTGGAAGGACGAGGTGACGATCAGATGGTCACAGTTGTTCACGGCAGCGACATGTTTCTCGGGGAAGTGATCGGTCTCGAACTGCGTGATAACAATTTTGACCGCTGCTGGGTGCTTGAAGATGTGTGGATCGTAGGGTAGCGACATGACAACTCCAACCCTGCTTGGCATTCGTATGCGCGACTTTATGCCTGCCTGTTCGATCACCTGATCGACCCAACGGTGGTTGACCCAGCCAATCCCGACATCCCTCAAGGCAACATCGACTCCGATCTGCTGCATGCCTTTGTAGATGTCGATGGCGTGACGGCCATAGCCGTCGATGGCTGAGAAGGGGATCCAGAAATCGAAGCTCAAACGACCGTCGTCTGTTCGAGAGCGCATCTGTTCCCGATATGAACTGAAGTCGTATTCGATCATGTTGTCGTAGCCGAACTCGGCCAGGAATGACTCGGGTACCTCGACTGGGATGTCTGGCCGAAGGAGGAAGTTACCGCAACGCTTTGGAATGGTTCCGAGGTTCTTGGCCAGGATCGTCATTCGCCAAAGAGTGTAAAGCAAGAAGGCGGCGCTTTCGCAACCGCCCTCTCACTACCTCACGGACGAAGTCTAGATCTGGGTTACGCCTGCGGGTGGTCCCAAGAGGGGCTGAAACGCGTAACTCTTTGTTACGATGTCCGCCGACCTCTCCCGGATGTTGCGGGTCCACGCGTCCTTGTTCTGGTAGTTACCAGTGACAGGGTCGTAGTCCCCGTAGATCGCAGGCATGACCTGGATCGGGACGTACGGTGCGTAGATGTGTCCCGCGTACAACTGCGGTGGGTTCTTGACGTACAGGAACCCGACGTTGTCAGCGAGGAAGTCGGTGCCCCAGATCTGCCACCGACCGGCGTACGTGCCGTAGTCGGTGATACCGATCGAGGCCATGTTCTGGTTGCTGGGGGCCTGTGACTGGGTGGCCGTGTTCGCCTTCTGGAGGAAGGCTGCCAGACCGTACCCGCAGACGATTCCGTTCGACGGCATCCTGTTGGCTCGCTGGAAGTCAGCGTCAGCCGAGATCAGGGTGTTGTAGATCACCTGCTTGTAGTCGGTCAGGCTGGTTGAGCCTTTGTCTGCGAACGTGTGCTGCGTGTTCGGGCCAGCCCAGGGTGCGACGAGGCTCGCGCCTGTGTTGGTGTTGCTCACCGATGCGACCTGGATGTTCTTGAGGTGCCGGCCGAAGATGTTCCTGACGAACTCCGTTGAGAACGCCTGGATCAACTCCATCTCGATGTCGAGGCCCAACTGAGCGCGGGCGTCTTCCTGGGCTTCGAGCGAGAACACGGTACCCATCAACTGCTTGAGAGCAGTGATGACCACACGGTTCAGGCTCAGCTTGCCCTTGGAGGGGACGCCGAGCTCGGCTGTCAGGAAGTTGTTGTACTCCACCGACAGGATGTTGGTGGTGTCCGACTCGCGGAGGAAGTCGAGGTAGAAGACGTACCCGGTAGGACCGGGCAATGGCTGGACCACTGACCAGTCGTTGTTGATCAGCAGCGCGTATGCCCTGCGCACGATGGGCAGGGCGAACTTGGTCGGCAGAGCCTCGTCGGAGGTTGCCGTATCCTGGGTCAGCGTGACCTTGCCGTTCTGGACAAGGACCTCGCGGCTGCGCTGGAAACGCAGTTGGTTCTCCAGGATCATGGCCATCGTCATTCGATCCTTCTCGGATTCGAGCTTCGGATAGCCCTTCTTAACCGAGTCGTCGCCGGTCCACTTCTCCCACTTGTTGAAGATCGCGTGTTCGTACGCGGCCTTCTTCCGTGGAGTGTCCAGCGACAAGGCAAGCACGGCTGCCTGCAACTCGGCTCCGGTCAGCGAGGCTGTGTCTATGCCATGGAGTTCCATGTCATTCCCTCTATGCCGGAACGGCGAGGCCAGTTACGACCTCCCCTTCCTCTTTCTTCTCATGCAACGCTTCCAGACCGAGTGTCTGGCCATTCCCCGAGCCGGGGAACAGTGCCGTGAACGGGTTCTTCGGCGGCTCAGGCGGCTTGGGCGCCTCGGGAGTCTTTGAGGACAGAGCGTCCAGCAGGAGCGGCATCACCTTGGAAGCGATGTCCTCCTTCGTCTTCTCGTCCTTGCAGAGCTCCTGGATGACGCTGAGGGCCTTGACCGGGTCCGGGAACTTACTCGAAAGCTCCTGCATGTAAGCCTTGCGTTCGATCTCGCTCAGGGATTCCTTGGCCTTACCCAAAGCCTCATTGGCCTGGGTCAACGCAGCCTTGGCAGCTTCCAGTTCCTGAGTCAACTTCGCGTTGGCTTCCTTCAGGGGGCTCTCGATCGCCAGGATCAGATCCGGGCGGTCCCGCTTCACCGCTTCCAGGGAAAGCACTTCCTGGGTCAAACTCACACTCCTTTTTTCCGAAATTTCGACTTGCTCGACACGCGCCTCGGCTGCCAGCACTTCGACTCCGTAGGTCGGCTGGGCAGGACCATCTGGTGCGAAATCGATACCGTCCAGAGTCAGATCAACATCCCAGGCTTCCTCGCCGTTGATGAGAATCTTCTCCAGGCTGTACGACCCTGGGTTCGCCCGCAGGGACACCGCGTTCAGCATCTTGTTGCGAGCAAGAGCTTGAACGTCCCGACCATCCGCCGTGGGAGCGATTTCCATGATGGCGTAGCCAATGTCACCACGGGGCTCCAACCCAACCACTCGTCCGACTGGCAGTTTGTCCATGGCGAGGGCGTGGGCGTGTCGTGCATAAACCGTGATCGGCTGCTTGTTCTCGGCGATCCGCTGGTTGCCTTCCAGAACAATGCCGGGGAGCTTGTCCGCGCCAAAGTGAAGCTTGCCAGCGATGCCCTTGGCGAGGGCAATCGAACCACCAACATAGAACGGCACCCTGATCTTCATCGTGCCGTTGTTGGCGGGCGTCGGCAGTTCCTGGATGACAACGGCCATCTCGCCTTCCTGGGACAGCGTGATGAAGGGCTGGAGGGCTTCCTGGGAGGTGGCGGGGCCGGTCTGCCAGGTATCTGGGATCAGCGCAAGCTGGCCCAACGCCTTGGCTCGTTTCATGATCCATCGCTTGGTCTTGCCCTTGTCCTTGCTCCGACCAAAGGCTTGGATCGCCTTCTTGAGATCGCCGACGTTTCGGATCGGATAGGAACCGTCCGACTGAGCCTGACCCTTGGAGGCCAAGTCCTTACGCTGGCTGTCCGGCATGTCGGCCTGCATCAGCCAGTACTCGCCTTCCTCGATCATCTCGGAAACGACCTGGCCATTGCCGGCACCCTTCAACTGGTCGATGTAGCCACGGGCTCGCCTTGCCAGTTCCACACGTTCCGTCATGTTGAGATCGCCCCGACCCAACTGGTCAAATACGTTCAGAAGTTCGTTGAGGGTGAATTCGAGTGGAGACCCCATCACTCCGAACTCGCTTGCTTCTTTTCCAGCAGGCTTAACACCAGTCTTTCCCGAATGAACGAAGACAGGACTGATGTCAGCAGACGTTGTGTCAAGGGTGAGTTGCACATCCACGAAGGCTCTTATAGCATTTTGGGAGCAAGACGTTATCTATTTTCCTCTCCCTCCTCCCTTGGTCGAGCCACCCCTTGTCCCTTTCGAGCCGCCCTTTTTAGCCTTCACATCGACTTGTTCGACTGGCATGTTGAGATCCTGCGTGGTTGTCGTCATCGCCCGTATGCGCTTCTCTGACCCTCGGACACATCGCTTTCGGTGTCGCCTCCCGGCTTCGGTTTGGCAAGAGGCTTGTCCGGTGGAGTTCCTGCCTGGTCCGGCTCCACGGTGCCCTTGAGTTTGAACTCGTCAATATCAGACTTGCCATCCCCGGAGGCGCTGTGGCCAAAGAAGCTGCGTTCGAAGAGTCGATCCATCAACTGGGGAAGATCGGTGGCCCAGTCGATATGGCGAAAGCCCTTGTCGTCGAAGTAAAGGTCGCCATGATCCTTGGTCACGAACTGGTCATATTTCACGCCTTCGACCTTGGCGTCTCGTCGCATCATGGCAATTCGGCGTTCTGAATCTTCAAGGGTGTGTGTGGCCGGGTTCCAGCCTGCACAACTTAGGTAGATCGTGTAACCGGCGTCATAGATCGCCCCACAACCCTCGACCGCCCCTGGCCGGAAGCCTGATCGACGAAGAGAGCTTGACGCCTGGGAGAGTGTGCGATGAAAGTCGACATCGATGATCGGGGTCGAATAGCCCCTCGGATTGTCGGGCGGCACTTCGTCGTAGTTGAGCCACTCGTCATCTTGAATCTCGTGGCCAATACGTTTCTTTGGCTTCCGCTCCCATGCCCCATCTTTCAAGCTGAACCGTTTCGAGAGGTCTTCCTCGGCTCGATCAGCGATCTCATCCCAGTCGACATCCTTGGTCTTGTGAGGAACCGGGATCATGCGGTCGTCGTAGAAGATGTCGCAATCGGCCTTGGGAAGAACGTAGTCGATCGGAGCGCCGTAACAGGTGAACCAATTTCCGAGTTGCGCCATTCGGGCGGCATAGGTCAGAGGATCAGCTTTGACTTGAGGCCAAAGGCCGGCTGTCGCAACATGCAGGCAGCACTGTTGTGCTTTCCATTTGTTCAGGTACTTGATGACCCCTGGGAAAGGGATCGCTTCCTCACCTTCGAGGGGAAAGCCCTTAAATGGTGTCAAGGTGCCGTTGAAGTCGAAGACGAGCACTGGCCTTGGATGGTCGGGGTCGTGGATGTGAGCGACTGGCCGGTGGAATGGTTCGACCCTGATCTCCTGGATGATGCTGTTCAGTGTCTGCACCTTGATGGTGAGGGAACGGATCGTGTTTCGGTAAATCTCTTCTTTGGTCATCAGAGCGGGGCCGTCAAAACCTGAAACGAGTTAGGAGCGAGGGTCTGATCGGGCGAGACCCATTCATATTCCCAGATCCCAGCCTGGCCAGTGGTTCCAACATCAAAGTGGTAAAGACCGACCGCATCTTTGACTATTGGATCGACCCCAAACACAAGCGTGATGAGGGATGAGTTCGGTGGCTTGTATTTCAACTGCACGACAGCTGGATCGATCAAGACATTGTTGGCGTCGCGGAAGCCTAGCGTGGGAGCAGCAACCGTACCCCCGTAATTGGCCATGCGGACCCGTTGACCGGCTAGATATGGCATTGACTTAGGGAATCGTATCCTGCGCGCCGACCATTGGTACAGCGGAGTCAACCGCTCCCGTGCTATAGACAGGCAAGTCGACAGCCCCAACCGTGAAGACAGGGGAGTCGAAAGCGCCAACATTGTCAGCAATGACAAGACCACCCGCCCAGGGCGGCAGGAAGCTCCGTAGACGCCAGATGAATACCCCTCCTGCCGCCCAGGTCCCAAGGCGTCGTCGCCACCAATCGGCAAAAGCTGGGTTGACAAGAGCAACTTGAATCCATGATGGTTCGGAGAACTTGCCTCGGCGTCGCACAGGAGCACCTGCTCGTCGCCGAATTGGACTTGAGATCATGGATTGATCAGAGAACGATTGAACACGACCAACTCGGCGCGTAATTGCTCGGATGTACAGCTTCTGCCGTACCGTGGCCACAAATACAGCTGCTTCGGGCGCACTCCACAATCTGGCTCTCCTTGTGAGAACAACAGGTCGGGAACGCCGTTTCCACCAATCGATGAATGGTGGGGCCTGGACTGCCGCTGCTTGGCCCCAAGGAGGTCCGATGTTCTTGCCCCGACGCAGGAAGACCCTTGCCTGGGCCTGTAGACGCCGTCGTGCCCAGTCTGTAAAGCTCGGATTGGGTGCAGCGACAGCCTGACCCCACGGTGGGTCAATGCTCTTGGTTCGTCGGGTATAGGTCCGATTGATGAATCTCCTACGCCACCAACCAGTGAATGCAGGATTGACGACCGCCACGACCGAAGCCCAAGAGATGTCGATTGGACGAGATTTCCGAAGCCAAGCCACCGGACGCCGTCGAGCAGAAGTAGAAATTGGATCGGCAACGCCAGAAATGATCCAGCCCGTGGTACGTCTGCGAATGAGTTCTCTTAGCCGTGGGCGTCGAACAGGCCAGGTCACGAAACCTGGTGGAGGAACCACGGCTTGGCCCCAGGGTGGCCCGACTGACCTTCCTCGTTTTTGCCAACTGCGAGGCCAGGCAAGGCGCTTACGCCAGAACTCTACAAAAGCCGGATTGACTGGGGCAATCAGTTGAGTCCATGGTGGTTCAAAACTCTTACCTCGGCGTACCAATGCCAAGACACGTTTACGTAGAGATGTCACCATTAGTGAAGGCTGGTCAGGAACCAGCGATAGCTGCCGAGGCCGGCGGTAGAGAAGCATGAACTCACGCGACTGATCCATCGCTCGTGTGTTCGGTAGCACGGTGACGGCTGCTGCCACCACACCCTTGAAGCTGGCGATGCAGGCGGCCAATTTGGTGGCGGTCGAGGCGCTCAGGTTGAAGGTAATGCTCGGGCTGGTGCCGCTGGTACCCGAGGTCGCCCAGGTGTCGCGCAGACCTTCCCCGTTCTTGGGCGGGTTGGTGGTGTCGATGTCTGCCCCGAGCGTGGCGCCGCCGCCAGCGGTCGAGGCGCTGAACGTGATACCCGCCGTGTTGCCCTCCGCGTTCCCGCAGGCTCCGAAGACGAACTCACTGGCCGCTGTAGTTGTGGCGCTGACCGCCGTAGCTAGGGTTGCAACCGCTGTCCCGATAGCTGTTCCGGTGCGATCAAGGGTCGGGGTACCAGTGAAGCCGTTGACTTCTGCCATGTCGATGACAAAGAGAGTGCTAACGGAGATTTGCATCTGCGGGCCTGTCGTGCTTTCTCCTACTCCTGCAACCCGATACCAAATCTCGGTCTGGCATGTCGTGCCATTAGTAATCGTCGGACCCTTGATCCAACCCTGAGTCGTGTTGTCACCGGTCGTAGCGTTGCCTCGGAAGGTAAGGGCCATAGTGAGCAGATTTCCTTGTGTCGGCGCAGACGCCCAGGCCGGACCAATCGCGTTCCCGGTTGCGTCGCTAGTGCCCGTACCCGGAGCCGGATGCTGAACGATGGCGTAGGCATTGAGGATCGGCAGCCCACCGGGAAGCACGACCGGCTTCCAGGGTCGCCAGCCGGGCTGTGGTCGCCCGGGAATCGAGGGTTGAGGGAGAACGCGGAGTCGAACCGATGGGGTTAGTCGGAGTGGAGTCTCTTCGAACCACTCTTGGACGCGAGCTAGAGCGTTCACCATGTCCAGACCCCACGCTTGAGGAATCCATGGAAGGGGCCGTTTCCGCCCACGATGCTGGGTGTGACACTCACAGTTCCATCCTCATGGACTTCGACTTGATGATGTTGGACGGTGATGCTTCCAATGTCACCAAGCGGATCACAGATTTGCCAATGCGGTGGCTGCGTCCAATCGTGGTATGCGTAACCACCCGGCTCCATCTTTGTCGCTGACGTGTTATTCGGGTAGCGCCGTCCTTGGAGTTCGCTCATCCGTCGAACACCCACCCGTCAGCCATCGAGGCATCGGGGTTGAGAGGCCAGGTTAATCCGAGGGATGTCAGGTCGAAAACCGTAGTACCCACGCTAACAGTCTCCGTGAAAGTCTGGAGTGGATTGGCGGTATTGGTCACCGTGAAGGTGTAGGGGTGACCCAGATTGTTGACCACGGTCGCGCTCAGTACCAGCAGTGTGACCGAGTCGAAGGTGATGTTGAGAGTGAGCGTCCCTGTTGGCTCACGCAGGACGACGATTGACTGTGAGAGTACGGCCATCAGCCTAACTCCCGGGCGATGGCTACCGAGGTCTTGAGATCGATCTCCCCGGCATAGACCGGGTTCAGGCCCAGACTGAGGATCAGGATTCCCAGGTGGAGATCGACATAAGGGCCATAGACCAATCCATCGCCGCGCTTGCGGTGGCGGAAATCGACGTGGACGCCGAGGCTAAGCCAGCCGTCCCACTCCCACTGGATCATCCACCATGAGCCATAGCGTCGGTGCCACATGGCACCAAAGCCTACTGCTCGTCTTCTACGTCGAGAGTAAAGAGGTGCGCAGCGGGGAGTGCGTTGCCAAAGTTGACAAAGGCCAAGCCGTTCGCTGTTCCTTGGTCGCAGATCAACTCCTCCAGCATTTCCCAAGGCAGATCGAGACCGGCCTGAGTGTTGAAGGAGAATTCGACAAGTGGGTTGGCGCCCAGTGTTGGCCCTGTGGTGCCTGCGGTTGCGGCTGTGGTGATGTCCACGCCCGTGATCTGGCTCGCTGCTCCACGAGGGTCAAGGTTCTGATCGACCGTGGTTGAGAAACCAGTGCCGACAACTCGGACAGTCTGGCGGTAAATACGAATCGTCATCTGTTGCGAAGTCGGTACGGATGCACCAGCACGGACTCCGACCTTGACGCGACGCAATTTGAAGTTTTGCGAAGCCCCGGCCACGACAGCAGCGAAATAACCGTTGAACGTGGTGGTGACTGGAAGACCAGCCGGCTGGGCTGTCTGAGACTCAACTGCTGCACCAAAGCGAGCCATTTATTTACCTCTCCCTGCAATTATTTTGATGTGTTCGATTGGGCGTCCGTTTGGCGAATGAACCTCGTTATCGCCGTGTACTTTGGCTCGACTTACGATTCGCCGAGCAAGTTCGACTTCGCGGATTTCTTCGTCGAATAAAGCGTCAGTGGCCATGGCTACCGTAGCAAGTGCGTGATCGAGCTGTTCGAGCCTGGATAAATGAGTTCTTGGCTCGTCCTCGAATTGGTCGTGGAGAGCTTGGCTGATCTCTTGCAGGCTATCTTGAATTTGTTCGCGAGTCATCTTCCTGCGCACTCTAGCATTGGATCAAGCATCTGGGGGAGTCGATTGTGAGTCTGGTTGACGCTTTGCCTTCTTGATCTTGGCAGCCTGGGGTGGTGGAAGTGGGCTGGCGATGGCAAGCTGCGCCTCTTCGAGTAGCGGATCGAAGCTAGGCTCGGGAGCCTGAATTGGGGGCTTTTCTTTCTCGGCCTGCATTTCCTTGTACCGATCAACCGC
>WNFI01650044.1_pt1 | contig 70862 bp, 69 predicted proteins | sample 5400471 | NCBI WGS metagenome assembly WNFI01 (sample SAMN13153348, study PRJNA577476) | soil metagenome | isolation source: 100 cm saprolite on Douglas fir-dominated hillslope | place: USA:California | collected 2013-09-17 | reverse complement strand
CCCTGCGAGATGCCGATGCCCAGCCCCAGCGCGTAGCCCTTCTTCTTCCATTGCGCGGAGAGCTTGAGCACGTCCTCCTGCATCACGAACGCCATCTCGACCGCCTTGCGCGCGGGCTGGTGCAGCGGCAGCGGATCGTTGAAGAAGACCATGAGCCCGTCGCCCGTGAAGCGCTCGAGCGTGCCCTGGTACTCGAGGATGCGCCGTCCCATGGCGTGGTGGAATTCCGAGAGCGCGGCCATCACCTCCTCGGGCTCCGCGGCTTCGGCGAAGGCGGTGAAGCCGCGCAGGTCGAGGAAGACCACGGTGATGTCGCGTCGATGGCTCTCGAGCGGATCGTCGGCGCCTCCCGCGAGGATCAGCTCGGCCAGCTGCGGCGAGAAGAAGCGCTTGAGGCGTCCCAGCTTTTCGACGTGGCGCACCTGCTCGTCGACTCTCGCCTCGAGCGTGCGGTTCCATGCGGCGAGCTGCTCGGCCTGCCGCTGGACGGTGTCGTAGAGATGCCGGATGCGAAGCAGCGAGCGCACGCGCGCGAGGAGCTCGGGCGGGTTGATCGGCTTGGACAGGAAGTCGTCGGCGCCCGCGTCGAGCCCCTTCACGCGCTCCTCGCGCGCCTCGAGCGCGGTCACCATGACCACCGGCAGCATCGCGAGCGCGGGGTCGGCTCGTATGGCGCGGCATACGTCGTAGCCCGAGAGGCCCGGCATGAGCACGTCGAGGAGCACCAGCCCCGGCAGCCGCTGGCGGATCGCCTCGAGCGCTTCTTCGCCGCTGCTCGCCACCTCGACCTCGTAGCCGTGGAAGCCGAGCAGGTCCTCGAGGAGCTTCGCGTTGGTCGGCGTGTCGTCGACGATGAGGATGCGCGTGGTCGACGCCTGCGCGGACTGTGCCGTTTCCATGTCGTCGGTCGCGTTCACGACTCGGTCCCCGCGAAGAGCGTGGCGACGGTGGCGAGGAGCTCGCGGATGTTGACCGGCTTGGAGACGAACGCGTCGAATCCCGCGGCGAGAATCTTCCTGCGGTCCTGCTCCATCACCGACGCGGTGACGGCGACCACCGGATAGCGCGACTCGCCGCCCTGCGCCTTGCGCAGCCCCATGAGCAGCTCGAAGCCGCTGATGCCGGGAAGCTGGATGTCGAGCAGCGCCAGATCGGGCCGCTTCGCCTGCGCGTGGCGCAGCCCTTCCTCGCCGTTCTCGGCCGCGGCGACCTCGTAGCCGTGGAAGGAGAGGATGTCGGTGAGGAGCCTGCGGCTCTTCTCGTCGTCCTCGACGATGAGGATGCGGCGCGTCACGAGGCGCCCGCCCGCGGCAGGCGCGCCGTGAAGGTCGACCCGCGTCCCGGCTCGCTTTCGACGCTGAGCGTGCCCGAGTGCAGCTCCACCAGCCGCAGCGACAGCGACAGCCCCAGCCCCGTCCCCTCGTGCTTCGCGACCCCCGGGGTGGAGAGTTGCTGGAACTCCTTGAAGATGGCGGCGCGATCCTTGGCTTCGATGCCGATGCCCGTGTCGATGACGCGCACCAAGAGCCGGTCCTGCTCCACGCTCGCGGTGAGGCTCACGGTTCCGCCGGCGGGCGTGAACTTGACCGCGTTGGAGAGCAGGTTCAGCAGGATCTGCTTGAACTTGCGCTCGTCGGCCGGCCAGCGCCCGACGTTCGCGTCGACCGAGCAGGCGAACTTGAGCCCGCTGCGCTGCGCGCGCTCGCGGATCAGCGTGCAGCAGTTGTCCACGGCGGCGGACACGTCGAACTCGTGCACGTCGAGCGTCATGTGCCCGGCCTCGACCTTGGCGAGGTCGAGGATGTCGTTGATGAGCGAGAGCAGGTGCTGCCCCGAGCCGTAGATGTCGCGCACGTATTCGAGCTGCTTCGCGTTCAGGTCGCCGAACATCCGCTCCTTGAGGATTTCCGAAAACCCGATGATCGCATTGAGGGGCGTGCGCAGCTCGTGCGACATGTTGGCGAGAAACTCGCTCTTGTGGCGGTTGGCGGTCTCCAGCTGCACCGTCTTCTCCGCGACCTTGCGCTCCAGGCCCGTGGTGTAGTCCTGGAGCTGGTCGGCCATGCGGTTGAACTCCGTCGCGACCAGCTCGATCTCGTCTCCGGTGCGCACGTCCATGCGCCGATCGAAGTTTCCCTGGCCGAACGCGGCCGCGCCCGCCTCGAGGGCGAGGATCGGGCCGCTCAGGCGCCGCGCGTACCACAGGCTCACCAGGAACGACATGAGGAGCGCCACGAGGAGGATCACGAGCGCGCCCACGAGCGAGCGGCGTAGCGGCGCCGTGACCACGTCGGCGGGTTGCTCGACGACCACCGTCCACGGCGGCGCGCCGGCTACTCGGGTGCGGCGCAGCATGAGCTCGGGCTTGGGATGGGCGATCACCATGCCCGACGGATCCACGAGATAGGCGGTGCCGCCCCCCTCGATGGTGAGGCGCGCGACGAACTCCGCGACGTGCTGCAGGTCGATCACCGCGCGCACCCATCCGCCTTCCCCGAATGGACCCTCGTGAAGGGTGACGGGGACGAAGGGCTCGAGCGAATCGCGGAACTCCACCGCGCCGAAGCCGGCCTCACCCGGCTTCACGCGATCGCTTTCGGAAAGGAGCGCCGCGCCCGGTTCCTTGCCGCGGTCCTCGCTCACGCGCGAGACGTGCAGCGTCTCGACGCCCTCGGCGTTGTAGCGCGACAGCTCGAGGATCGCGGGAACGCGCTTGAGCAGGCGATGGAACTCGGCCCTGCGGTCGGCCTCGCCGAGCGCGCCGCGGCCCCAGGGGAGTGCCGCGACTTCGCGTACCTGCGTTTCGATGGCGAGGATCTGCGAGCCGATGCGCGATGCCGCCGCTTCGGCATGGATCGCCTGCACCTTCTCGATGGTGCGCACCCCCTGCGCGTAGCTGAGGACCATCTCGATCGCGATCGCCGGGAGCAGAATCCCGCAGGTACCCAGCGCGATCACGGTGAAATAGCGCCGCATGAGGCGGCTGGTGGGACCCTTGCGCACCCGCCACCAGCGCCGCTCCTCCGGTATGTGCACGGGGGCCTCCGAGGTCCCGGCGATGCTCACCGGACGATGTCCGCGCGCGACAGCATTTCGGGCGACAGGCGCATGCCGCTCGCGTGCGCCGCTTCCACATTGATCGACAAGCCGAAGCGCCTCGGGCGCTCGACGGGAATGTCGCCCGGGGCGACGCCCGAGAGCACGCGGTCGATCTGGCGCGCAAGCGCGCTGTAGGGATCATCGAAGGCCGCCTCATACGCCATCGGGGCGCCCGCCCTCACGTCCCACTGCGAGGGATAGATCGCCGGGTGCTGGGTGGCGCCCAGCGCGGCAATGAACTCTGCGCGGTGCTGGTCGAGCACCGCGACCTTGGTCACGAACCATGCGTCCACCGGATCGGCGGCGAGGATGTCGCGCTCGAGCGAGTCGACGGAGTCCACCGGCACGAGCTTCCATTGCAATCCGTACCGGCGTGCGGTGGTCTCGAGGAACTCGATCGTATGGGCATTGTTCGATTCCTCGCGGTCGATGACGTACCCGATTCGCCGCGCGCGCGGCGCCGCTTCGCGAAGCAGCTCGAGCATTTTCATCTCGACGCCGATATGAAACGAAATTCCGGTGAGGTTCGCCGGGAAGCGCACCAGGGACGCGGCGACCTTGAGCTGCACGGGATCCTGATGCGTCACGAACACGATCGGGATCGTCCCGGTCTGCCGCGAAGCCTCGACGAGGACTTCGGAGGCCGGCGCGACGATGGCGGCCGGCCGGCGCTCGAGGCCTTTTGCAAGGGCGCTCGCAAGTGCCGCGCGATTGGTCACTTCCACTCCAACGAATTCCAGCGCCGCGCCGTGGCGGCGCTGCACGCCCAGCGACTCGCATGCGGCATCCAGCAGCTTGAACGCGGCGCGGCTCCTGTCGTTGTCGAAGTAGACATACATCACGCGATTCGGCGTCTCCCTGGCGGACATCAGGCAACCTGCCGACAATAATGCCGCGAGAACGAGCGACGCGATCGTCGCGAGAGTGCGACGGTTGCAAATCCTACCAGCACGGGTAGGAGCCTCGCATGGGGTCATCGTGGTGAAATCCTTGAGCGCACATACAGCGCAGGCTGCGTACGGCATCTGCCGTGACAGACAGAATACAAGGAGACACGAATGGCAACCACCTATCGCTATGCATGGCTCGCCGTCCTCGACGGAAACGGCCGCCGGAAACTCAATGAAGAGCTGCTCGACATGGAAGACGCCAATCCCGCCCTCACGGCGCAACACGCGCCCGGGACGATCTGGATGCTCGACCCGCCGGGTGGAGTCGCGCGCCTTTCGACCAACGCGTTGAGCGACAACATCGGCCGCGATCCCGACATCGAGGTCCTGATGGTCGGAATCCCGGGCTCGGAGCAGGCGATGCGCGAGTGGATCGAGACCCCGCAGGGACGCACGCTGCGCTCCCATGCGCTCTCCGTCCAACCGTGGGTCTACAGCGCCTCGATCGCGTAGGAGCCGGCTCAAATGAGCGCTGTCCTGCGCGGCAACGCGCCGGTAGGCAACGGTCCCCGGCAGCGCGCGCTCGCCCTTGGCTTGGGCGAGCTCGCGCCCGAGGCCGCCACGCGCCGCAAGTTCGTTTCGCTGGACAGCGTCTCCGAGACCCCGCTCGTCACCACGCCCCAGGTGATGCTAGGGCTGTTTTCACCGGAAGAATGCGAGCGCATCGTCGCCCTCGGGGAATCGCGGCAGCTGCACGCCGGACAGGTATCGCAGGAACGCGAGAACTATCGCCGCGCCTCGGCCGCGTGGATCCGCCCGGACGACGAAATCCTCTGGGTCTATCAGCGCATCACTACCATGATCGCCAGACTCAATGCCTGGTACCGATACGAACTCTACGGCTTCCTCGAGCCCCTTCACTTCGTGCGCTACGACCCGGGCGGGAAGTTCGACTGGCATCTGGATTGCGGCGGCGACCGGACCTGCACGCGCAAGCTGAGCGTCACCATCCAGCTTTCCGACCCCGCCTCCTACGACGGCGGGGGACTGGAGTTCTGCCCGCAGGGCGAGCTGCACCGCTCGCGCTACCACGGCGCGGCGACCGTTTTTCCCTCGACGCTGGCGCACCGTGTCACGCCCATCGAGCGGGGCGTGCGCCGGGCGATGGTCGCGTGGATTCACGGGCCCTCGTTTCGCTGAAGTCCCACCCTCTCGGGTGGGGACAGCGCTGTCAACCCCGCCTATTCTCCGGAACATGAAGACTTCTCGAACCACCGCCCTTCTGGGCAACGGCTCTCCCGCGGAGAGCGCCTTCGCGCGCGGGCTCGAAATGCGGCGCGTGGCAACACGCGCGGAATGGAGCCAGGCGCGATCGCTTCGCTACGAGGCCCTGCGCCAGCGCGGCGAGATCGAGCCGAGCGACGAAACCGGCTACGGCGACAAACACGACGCGGCGCTCAACAGCGTCACCTTCCTGTTGTCGCGCAACGACATGCCGCTGGGCTCGACGCGTTCGAGCGTGAGCTCGGCCAACCGCCGCTGGCTCCTTCCCGCCTCGGAGACCTTCGAGCGCGAGATCCAGTCCTCGATCGGCCTCGAGTCGACCATCGTCGAGGCGAGCCTGATGGTGGTCCACCCGGACGCCACGCTCGATCCGAAGAGCGCGCTCTTCCATCTCTTCAAGGCCCACATGCTGCATTGCGCGATGGAGAACGCCGACTGGCTGGTGGTCGCCGTGCGCGACTCGCAGATCGGCTTCTACCGGCGCATGTTCAACATGGAGATCCTCTCGGGCGCGGAAAAGTACCCGGGAATGGCCTCGGCGCGCGTGCTGATGGGATTCGAGTACCGGCAGCAGGCGCCGGTGGTGTTCAAGCGCATTCCGGCGATGGCGGTGACCGAGGCGGACGAGCGCGACTTCGCGGCCTCCGGGGTCATCACCTTCGACGCGCGCCGCGGCGCCACGTCCACACGGCGCAGCGAGACCCCGCCCTACCTCGTCGCCGGCGACTAGAAGCGGCGACTAAAAGCCGATCGCGCAGCCGTCCTTGCGATGGTCGGAGGCGCCGCAGTAGCCGTCGTCGAGGCGGTGGATCAGCTGCGCCCCGCCGAAGCCGAACATCGGGTAGTCCGATCCCACGAGACGATGGCCGCGCCGGACGAGCTCTTCCTTCACCGAAGCGCTCACGCGTTCCTCGACGCTCACCGAGTAGTCGGTGTTCACGATCCAGCGCGCGCCGTCGCTGCACGCCTGCGGATTCTGGTTGTAGTCGACCAGCCGCGTCACCATCTGGATGTGGCCCTGCGCCTGCATGTTGCCGCCCATGACGCCGAAGCTCATCACCGGCTGGCCCCCCCGGGTGAGGAACCCGGGAATGATGGTGTTGAACGGACGCTTGCGAGGGCCCACCTGGTTGGGAGAGCCCTGTTTCAAGCTGAATCCGGCGCCGCGGTTCTGCAGGCTGATGCCGGTGCCGGGCACCACGACGCCCGAGCCGAAGCCCATATAGTTGGACTGGATGTAGGAAAGCATCATCCCCTTCTCGTCGGCGGCGGTGAGGTAGATGGTGCCACCCTGCTTCGGCATGCCCGGCCCCACGACCTGCGAGCGCTTCATGTCGATCGACTTGGCGCGCTGCCCGAGGTAGGCGTCGTCGAGGAGCTGCGCGCTCGCCACCTCCATCGCCGCCGGATCGGCCACGTGGCGCCAGGCGTCGGCCAGCCCGAGCTTCATCGCCTCGATCTGCAAATGAAGACTATCGGCCGAGTCGACCGGCAGCGCGGCCACGTCGAAGTGGCGCAGGATGCCCAGCGCGATGAGGGCGGCGATTCCCTGGCAGTTGGGCGGCATCTCGTGAAGGTGGTAGCCGCGGTACTCGATCGAGATCGGGTCGATCCAGTCGGCGCGGTGCGCGGCGAGGTCCTCCTCGGTCATCGCGCCGTCGTCGGAGCGGCTGGCGAGGGCGATGCGCTCGGCGATCGGGCCGCGGTAGAAGCTTTCGCCCTTCGTCGAGGCGATGTCCTCGAGCGCCTCGGCCTGCTGCGGACAGTAGAAACGCTCGCCCGGATACGGCGCGCGGTCCTTGGGCAGGAACGTCCAGCAGAACTCCGACATGCCCTTGAAGTTCGGCGCCTGGCGCGCCCAGCTCGCGGCGGTGATCGGCGAGACCATGAAGCTCTCGCGGGCGTAGCGGATCGCCGCCTCGAACAGCTCCTCGAAGGCGAGCTTGCCGTAGCGCTTCGATAGCGCCACCCACGCCGAGACGGCTCCGGGAACGGTGACCGAGTCCCAGCCGAGCGTGGGCATCGCGTCCTTGCCGGCGAAGCGCTCCGGCGTCCATCCCGCGGGCGAGCGGCCCGAGGCGTTCAATCCCACGAGGCGCTGGCCATCCCAGAGGATGGCGAAGACGTCGGAGCCGATGCCGTTGGAGGTGGGCTCGACCACGGTCAGCGTGATCGCGGCCGCGAGCCCCGCGTCGACGGCGTTGCCGCCCTTGGCGAGCATGGCGAGTCCGGCCTGCGCGGCGAGCGGCTGCGAGGTCGCGATCACGTTCTTCGCCAGCACCGGCATGCGCTGCGAAGGATATGGGAAATCCCAGGTAAACATCGACTATTCCGGATGTCGCGAGAGCGCCAATGGTAGCATCCGAAAAAAGAGGCTCGAGAATGACCCGCGAGATATCAGCGCTTGTGTTCGACGCGTACGGGACGATCTTCGACGTGCATTCCGTCACGCGCCTCGCCGAATCGCTCTTCCCCGGCAGGGGCGCGGCGCTTTCCGCGGCGTGGCGCGCCAAGCAGCTGGAATACACGTGGCTGCGCAGCCTCATGGGCCGCTACGAGGATTTCAGCCGCGTGACCGTCTCCGCGCTCGAGTGGTCGATCGAGTCCCTCGGGCTCGAAGCCGATGACGCCGCGCGGCGCGCGCTGGTGGACGAGTACCGGCGTCTCGCCACCTTTCCCGAGGTCCCCGCCGCGCTCGACAAGCTCGCCCGGGCGAAGCCGCTCGCGATCCTCTCCAACGGGCACCCCGAGATGCTCGACGCCGTAGTGGATCACAACGCGCTGCGCTCGAAGTTTCGCGGCGGCGTGCTGAGCGTGCACCCGGCGAAGGTGTTCAAGCCGCACGCGAGCGTCTATCGCATCGCCGAGGAGGAGATCGGCGTCTCGCGCGCGATGATGGGATTCGTCTCGTCGAACGGCTGGGACGCGGCGGGCGCGAAGTCGTTCGGCTTTCGCGCCTTCTGGGTCAACCGCTCGGGCGCGCCCGTTGAACGCCTGGGCGTGCGCCCCGACGAGATCGTGAAGGACCTGGGGGAGCTCGCCGCGCTGCTCGCGTAGCCCGCGAGGCCGACGCCCCGGACACGGGACAGACCCCGGGGACAGGTCACAACTGGATGCGGGATGTGCCCTGTCGCCCCGACAGCGTGAACCGGGGTCTGTCCCCGCTATTCCTGGAACGCCTCCTCGCGCTTCTTCGAGATCTGCGGCAAGGTCACGGCCACGATCAGCGCGGCGGAAATGACCAGCAGCGTGAGGCTGATGGGGCGCGTGACGAAGACCGCGGGATCGCCGCGCGAGAGCAGCAGTGCCCGCCGCAAGTTCTCCTCCATCATCGGTCCCAGCACGAAACCCAGCAGCAGCGGCGCGGGCTCGGTCTCGAGCTTGATGAACACGTAGCCGATGAATCCGAAGAGCGCGGCCAGCAGCACGTCCATCCACGCGTTGCTCAGCGAGTACACGCCGATGCAGCAGAAGATGAGGATCGCGGGAAAGAGATAGGCGTACTTCACGGTGAGCAGCTTCACCCACATGCCGATCATCGGAAGGTTCAGCACCACGAGCATGAGGTTGCCGACCCACATGCTGGCGATCATTCCCCAGAAGAGCTCGGGCTTCGCGGTCATGATCTGCGGGCCCGGCTGGATGCCGTGGATGATCATCGCGCCGATCATCAGCGCCATCACCGGGTTGGACGGGATGCCGAGCGTGAGCAGCGGGATGAAGGAAGTCTGCGCCGCCGCGTTGTTCGCCGACTCGGGAGCGGCCACGCCTTCGATCGCGCCCTTGCCGAAACGCGACGGATCCCTGGCCATCTTCTTCTCGAGCGTGTAGGCGGAGAACGACCCGAGCACCGGGCCGCCGCCGGGAAGGATTCCCAGGAACGATCCAAGCACCGTGCCGCGGATCACGGGCCACGTGCACTGCTTGATGTCTTTCCAGTTGGGCAACAGGCCCGTGACGTTCTTCACGAAGACCTCGCGCTGCTCGCCCTGCTCGAGGTTGCGGATGATTTCGGAAAAACCGAACATGCCCATCGCGACGGTGCCGATGCCCACGCCGTCGATGAGTTCCGGAATGTTGAAGCTGTAGCGCGCGACGCCGGAATTCACGTCCGTGCCGATGATTCCCATGAGGAGCCCGAGGACGACCATCGCGATCGCCTTGACGAGAGAGCCGTGCGCAAGCACCACCGCGGCGATGAGGCCGAGGACCATCAGCGAAAAATAATCGGCCGGCCCGAACTTCAAGGCCAGCTCCGCGAGCGGGGGTGCGAAGCCCGCGATCAGGAACGTGGCCACCGTTCCGGCGAAGAACGAGCCCAGCGCCGCGACCCCGAGCGCCTTTCCGGCGTTGCCCTGGCGCGCCATCTGATAGCCGTCGAGGCATGTCACCACCGACGACACCTCGCCGGGAATGTTCACCAGGATCGCCGTGGTGGAGCCGCCGTATTGCGCCCCGTAGTAGATGCCGGCGAGCATGATGAGAGCCGACACCGGGGGAAGCACGAACGTCGCCGGCAAGAGCATCGCGATCGTCGCGATCGGTCCGATTCCGGGCAGCACGCCGATCAGCGTGCCGAGGATGCAGCCAATGAAGCAATACCAGATGTTGCCCCCCTGCAGGGCAACGCCGAAGCCGAGGATCAGGTTGTTCAGCAGTTCCATTCGGGCCTCATCAGCCGCGACACATCGCAACCGCGGACTGCAGCGACTCGATGTCGGGGCAGAGGGGAATGGGCAGCTTCAGGCCCCACACGAAGACCAGCGAGCAGAAAATCGTCAGGCCCACGGCGAGGATCAGCACCGACTTCAGCTTGAAATCGTGGCTGCCCAGGCTTGCCACGACGATCAGCACGACCCCGTCAAGCAGCACGCCGACCGGCTTGAGCAGAAGCCCGAAGATCACGATGGCGCCGATCACCCAACCGACCGGCCCCCAGCGGAACTTGTCGATTTTTCCGGGATCGCCCGGATGCACGCGCAGTCCGGTAGAGACGATGAGCACTCCGAGAAAGGCGAGGATCATGCCGAGGTAGAACGGGAAGTATCCCGGGCCCATGCGAGCCGCAGTTCCCATCGTGTACCCGGGCATGAACTCCACTCCGGGAACGCCGTAGGCGATCACGGCGAATGTCAGGCCGATCACGATGAACATCACCCCGCCCCAAAAGTTCTTCGCATGGCCGATTTTCATGTCGTTTCTCTTTTTGAGAGCGCGCGTCGATGCGGGACGGCGCCGATTATGTCAGCAAGCGGGGAGGACAGCCATGATGCGGCGCAGCAGAATTATTTTATCAATCCCAGCAGCCTGGCCGAGGCGACGTAGGCGCGCTTCCGCTCCTCGACAAAGGCCGGCATCTTGTCGTAGGTGATGTCGAGGATCTCGAGGCCCTGCTCGCCCATGGCGCGGCGGAAGTCGGGATCGCGGTTGATCTCGTAGAACATGTCGGAGATGCGCTTGCGCAGATCCTCCGGGGTCGACTTCGGAACCCCGGCGCCGCGATACCCGCCGTCGACCCAGTCGATGCCGAGCTCTCGGAAGGTCGGCACGTCGGGAAAGTACGGCAGGCGCTGCGGGGTGGCGACCGCGAGGAGCCGCGTCTTGCCCTTCTGCGCGACCGCGAGCGAGGAGTACGACATCGCCCCGTCCACGTGCCCGCCGAGGAGCGAGGACAGCAGATCTCCCGTCCCCTTGAAGGGAACGTAGGTGGTCTTGATGCCCGCGGCCTGATCCAACCTCTCGTGCGCGGCGTGGTTGGCCGAATTCGTTCCCGAGCCCGCGAGGCTGAGCGTCCCGGACTTCTTCGCCGCGGCGACGAAGTCGTTGTAGGTCTTGAACGGACTCGCGGTGCGCACCACGATCGCATCGGGCGTGTAGTTGAAAAAAATCACGTTGGTGATGTCGTCGGTCTGGTACTGGACATTGCCCTCGAGGGGCTGCAGCACGAGGTGCGGCATGTTGGTACCCATGATCGTGTAGCCGTCGCCCGGAAAGCTGTTCAGCTGCGACCAGGCGAGCGCGCCCCCGGCCCCGGGCTTCGAGTCGATGACAAGCTCGTGGCCCCATTTCTTGCGCCAAACCTGCTGCTGCAGCCGCGCGGCGATGTCCGACTCCCCGCCGGGCGCGAACGCGATGATGTAGCGCACCGGCTTCTCGGGATACGCGGCCCGCGCCGGAAGCGCCAGGGATGCCGCGGCTACCCCGCCCACAACCAGGAATTCACGTCTTTTCATAACGCCTCCGCAATCGCCTTGCCGACTTCGACCGTATTCGCGGTGCCGCCCATGTCCCGCGTCCTGGGACCCTCCCTCAGCACGCGCTCGATCGCCTCCACGATCGCCGCTTCCGCATCGCGGTGCCCGAGGTGCCCCATCATCATCGCCCCCGACCAGATCTGGCCGATCGGATTGGCGATCCCCTTGCCGTAGATGTCCGGCGCGCTTCCGTGCACCGGTTCGAAGCACGACGGGTATTCGCGCTCCGGGTTCATGTTCGCCGAGGGCGCGATCCCGATCGTCCCGGTGCACGCCGGCCCCAGGTCGGAGAGGATATCCCCGAACAGGTTCGAGCCCACGACGACGTCGAACCAGTCGGGATGCTGCACGAAGTGGGCGGTGAGGATGTCGATGTGGTACTGCGAAGTCTTGATACCGGGATACTCGGCGGAGATCGCCTTGAAGCGCTCGTCCCAGAAGGGCATCGTGATCGCGATGCCGTTGGACTTGGTGGCCGAGGTCACGTGCTTGCGGGTTCGCGTCTTCGCGAGCTCGAAGGCAAATCGCATGATGCGATCGGTCCCCTTGCGCGAGAACACCGAAAGCTGCGTGGCGAACTCCTGCTCGGTTCCCGAGTACATGCGCCCGCCGAGCGACGAGTATTCTCCCTCGTTGTTTTCCCGCACCACCCAGAAGTCGATGTCGCCGGGCTTGCGGTTGGCGAGCGGGCACGGAACGCCGGGCATGAGGCGCACCGGGCGCAGGTTCACGTAGAGCTGGAACTCGCGGCGGATCGGGATGAGCAGCCCCCACAGCGAGACGTGGTCGGGCACGCCGGGAAAGCCGACCGCGCCGAGGAAGATCGAGTCGTGGTTGCGGATCGAGGCGAGACCGTCCTCGGGCATCATGCGGCCGTACCTGGCGTAGTAGTCGCAGCTCCACGGCTTCTCGTCCCATTGCAGCGCGAAGCCGAACCTGCGCCCCGCGGCTTCGAGCACGCGTTGGCCTTCGGGCATGACTTCCTTGCCGATGCCGTCTCCCGCGATGACCGCAATACGATGGGTGGGGACAGACCCCGGTTTACGCGCTTGGGGTCTGTCCCCGGTTTTGGCATTCATGTGAAAAATCTCTCGAGGTCGCCCGCGACGAGGTTGGGAACCTCCTCGGGCAGGTAGTGGCCGGCGGGCAGCGCGTGGCCGCGAACATCATCGGCCACGCGCCTCCATTCGTCGAGGGGCTTGAAGCAGCGCTCGACCACGCCGTGCGCGCCCCACAGCGCCAACAACGGACAGCGCACTTTCCTTCCCGCCTCGCGGTCCGCGCGGTCGTGCTCGAGGTCGATTGTCGCCGCGGCGCGATAGTCCTCGCAGCTCGCGTGGATCGCCCCCGAGGTGAAGCAGCGCTCGTATTCCGCCCACGCCTCCGGGGCGAAGACGTTGCGCTCGAGGCTCTCGCCCATCTTGGCGCGCAGGTAGCGTTTCGGATCGGCGTCGATCATGCGCTCGGGAACGTGCGCGGGCAGGATGAGGAAGAACCAGTGCCAGTACGCGCGGGCGAAGGCCTCGTTGGTCCGCTCGTACATCGCGAGCGTGGGCGCGATGTCGAGCACGGCCACCTTCATCACCTGCGCGGGATGGTCCACGGCGAGGCGGTGGGCCACGCGCCCTCCCCGGTCGTGCCCGGCGAGGAAGAAGCGCTCGTGGCCGAGGGAGCGCATCACCTGCACCTGGTCGCGCGCCATCTCGCGCTTCGAATACGCGGTGTGCTCGGAGCTGCCCGGCGGCTTGCCGGAGTCTCCGTAGCCGCGCAGGTCGGTGGCCACCACGTTGAAGCGCTCGGCGAGCCCCGGGGCCACCTTGTGCCAGATCGCATGCGTCTGCGGATAGCCGTGCAGCAGCAGGAGCGCGGGCGCGGCGCGCTTCGGGCCCACGACGGCGTGGATGTCGGCGCCCTCGGCCTTGACGAGCTCGCGGCGGAATCCGGGGAACAAGTCGCTCATGGAGCCGCCAATAGTACGGCGCGAAGCTCGGCCTTCACCACCTTGCCGTTGTTGTTCTTCGGCAGCCGCTCGACGAAGCGATATTCCTTCGGGCGCTTGAAGCGCGCGATGTGGTCGAGGCAGAGGCGGTCGAGCTCTTCGGCGGGGGGTGGCGCGCCCCGCGCCACGACGAACGCGACAACCACTTCTCCCCAATCGCGGTCGGGCCGTCCCACCACGCTCGCCTCCGCGACCGCGGGGTGGGCGAGCAGCACCTCCTCGACCTCGCGCGGATAGATGTTCGAGCCTCCGCTCACGATCAGGTCCTTGCTGCGATCCTTGAGGGTGAGGAACCCGTCGGCGTCGAAGGCGCCGAGGTCGCCGGTCCAGAGCCAGCCGCCGCGCAGCGCGGCCGCGCTGGCGCCGGGATTGCGCCAATAGCCCGACATCACCACGTCGCCGCGCACGCAGATCTCTCCCACCTCGCCGGGCTCGAGGTCGCGGCCCTCGCCGTCGCGCACGCGCACGTCGACCACGCTGTGCGGGACTCCCACGGACGCGAGGCGCTCAACGTAGCGAGCATGGGACCGGTCGGCATGATGTCCCTTGGACAACGCGGTGATCGTCATCGGGCTCTCGCCCTGGCCGTAGATCTGGGCGAGACGATTCCCGAAGGTGTCCAGCGCCTCGCGCAGGTCCGCCAGGTACATCGGGCCCCCGCCGTAGATGAGGGTGCGCAGTCCCAAGCCACCCTCTCCCCGACTGCGCGCGGCGTCGGTTAATCGCTTCACCATCGTCGGTGCGGCGAAGAAGGAGACGTCGCGATGCGTTTCGAGGAGTACCAGGACCTCGGCGGGATCGAAGACACCCGACTCGGGGATCACCTGCGCCGCGCCGCGCACGAGGTGGGTGAAGGTGTAGAGGCCGGAACCGTGCGAGAGGGGAGCGGCATGCAGCAGCCGGCCGTCGCGCTCGACGGGATCGACGTCGGCGAGGTAGCCGAAGGTCATCTGCGCGAGGTTGCGGCAGGTGAGCATCGCGCCCTTGGGACGCCCGGTGGTGCCGCTCGTATAGAAGAGCCACGCCAGGTCGGAGGCGGCGGCGTCGGCGAGCGGCGCGGGCTCGGCCGCGGCGATCTCCGCGACCTGGCGCGGGTCCTCGATCGTGAGGCGCGCTTCGGAATCCGCGACGATGAAGGCGATCTCCCGGGGATGCAGCTTCGCGTTCACGGGCACCGCGGTCAGGCCCGCCCACCAGATGCCGTAGAGGGCCTCGAGGTACTCGGGCGCATTCTTCATCGCGATCGCCACGCGATCGCCGGGCCCGAGGGCCAAGCGCTCGCGCAGCCCCGCGGCGAGCCGCGCCGCGCGGCGCTGTGACGGGGTTCATAGCCCGGGGCGGGGGAATTTGGGAAGCTTGAATCCGAAGGGTAGTATGGAACGTAGGCGAAAAGAGCCCGCCACATTCGGTTCGGGCTGCCGGGGCACAGGGAGAGAGTCATGGGTTTGCGTCTCAAGTTCAATATCGTGCTGACGCTGGTCTTCGTCGCGGGGATAGCGGTGTCGGCATGGGTGTCATACGAGCTGCTGCAGCGCAACGCCAAGCAGGAGGTGCTGCGCAACGCGGGGCTCATGATGGAAGCCGCGCTTTCGATCCGCGGCTACACGGTCTCCCAGGTGAAGCCGCACCTCGAGGCGCAGCTCGCCGAAACCTTCCTGCCGCAGACCGTTCCGGCGTTCGCCGCCACCGAGACCTTCAACTCGCATGGTCTACATCGCGCGCCCGATCCAGATCAAGGACCCGGCGTGCCTCGCCTGCCACAGCGTGCCCTCGGCGGCGCCCGCCTCGATGATCAAGATCTACGGCGAGAACAACGGCTTCGGCTGGAAGCACATGGAAGTGATCGGCGCCCAGGTGATATCGGTGCCGATGTCGCTGCCGATCAAGAACGCCAACGACGCCTTCATGGTGTTCATGGGATCGCTCGCCGCGATCTTCGTGGTCACCTTCCTGGTGCTGAACGTGATGCTCTCGGTCATGATCATCCGCCCGATCCGCAACATGTCCGCCTCCGCCGACCGCGTCTCGCAGGGCGACTTCGACGTCCCCGAGTTCGCCAAGAGCGGCAAGGACGAGATCAGCCGCTTGGGCACGTCGTTCAACCGCATGCGCCGCAGCCTGCAGAAGGCGCTCAAGCTGATCGAGCGATAAAGGCGCGAGGCGCGAGAGGAGATGGCCCAGCATCCGGAGGCGATAGGCAAGTACCGCGTCACGCGCCCCCTCGGCAAGGGCGCGATGGGCATGGTGTACGAGGGGTTTGACCCGATCATCGAGCGGCGGGTGGCGATCAAGACCATCCTCGCCGAGTACCTCGAGGCCGCCGAGATGGAGGACGCCACCGCGCGCTTCAAGCGCGAGGCGCAGGCCGGCGGACGTCTCCAGCATCCCGGCATCGTCGGCGTCTACGAGTACGGCCAGGACGGCGACATGGCGTTCATCGTCATGGAGTACGTCGACGGCCGGGAGCTCAAGCGCATTCTCGCCGACGGCAGGCGCCTCGAGCCCATCGACGTCTTCGAGATCATGAAACAGCTGCTGGCCGCGCTCGACTATTCGCACAAGCAGGGCGTGGTGCACCGCGACATCAAGCCCGCCAACCTGATGATCATGCCCGGCCCGAAGGTGAAGGTGATGGACTTCGGCATCGCGCGCCTCGAGTCGTCGTCGCTCACGCAGGCGGGCACCGTGGTGGGCACGCCGACGCACATGTCGCCCGAGCAGCTGATGGGCCTTCCCGCCGACGGCCGGGCCGACCTCTGGTCCTCGGGCGTGATCCTCTACGAGCTGCTCACGGGTATCAGCCCGTTCCTCGCCGAGACGCCGGCCACCGTGATGCACAACGTGCTGCAACGCGATCCGGCGAAGCCCTCGAGCCTGAATCCCGCGCTGCCACCCGGGTTCGACGGCGTCATTGCGCGCGCGCTCGCCAAGAAAGCCGACGATCGCTTCCAGACCGCGCGCGAATTCCAGGTGGCCCTGGTGCAGGCGCTGCAGGGCAAGCCGGTGTCGGGCACGGCGAGCGCCATGCGCGGCTCCGGCGTGGATCGCACCCTGTCGCACGCCGATGCCGCGCGGCATGGTACGGCCGCGGGAAGGCGCGCGCCGGCGCTCACGCTCACGCCCGAAGCGCTCGCCGAGATCGAGAGCTCGCTGTCGCGCCACGTCGGGCCGCTCGCCAAGGTGCTGATCAAGCAAAGCCAGGGCGAAGCCGCGAGCTTCGAGGATTTCTTCCGCGCGCTCGCGGAGAACATCCCCAACGCCGAGGAGCAGGCGGCCTTCATGAAGAAGATCGCGAAGGTGAAGGCGGCCGCGGGCGCCGGCAGCGCGCAGGCGGCCGCAACGCGTGCGCCGAAGGCGGGGGCGGGGAAGGCGCGCTCTGCGTTCACTCCGGAGGCGCTCGCCGCCGCCGAGAAAAGCCTCGCCAGCTTCGTCGGCCCGCTCGCGCGTGTCCTGATCAAGGAGGCCGCGGGACAATCGGGAAACCTGAAGGAACTCTATACGCAGCTCGCCGCTCATATCGACTCGGATGAGGAGCGCAGGGCCTTCCTCGCCTCGCTGCCCCGCTAAATGACCACCATCGTCGTCGTCCGCAAGGACCAATCCGCGGTCATCGCCGCCGACTCGCTCACGACCTTCGGCACCACGCGCCTCGCGCCCGCGTACGATCGCCATCCGCACAAGGTCGCCTGCTATGGAGACTCGTTCCTGGGGGTGGCCGGGAGTGCCGCGCACCAGCTCGTGCTCGAGAATCTCCTTGCGCGCACTCCCGGCCTGCAATTCCACGGCAAGGCCGCGATTTACGACACCTTCCGCAAGCTGCACCCGATCCTGAAGGACGAGGCGTTCCTCAACCCGAAGGAGGAGGAGGACGATCCGTACGAGTCGAGCCAGATGACGGTGATGATCGTCAACCCGTCGGGCATCTTCGCGGTGTATTCGATGCGCGAAGTGTTCGAGTTCGACCGCTTCTGGGCGATCGGATCGGGCCGCGATTTCGCGCTCGGGGCGATGTACACGCTCTACGAGGAGCCCAAGAGCGCGGCGGTCATCGCGCGGGCCGGCGTGATGGCGGGCGCGGAGTTCGACACCGGGACTTCCATGCCGGTCACGGTGAACGAAGTCAAGCTGAAATGAGATGAGGGTCGACAAGTGGCTGTGGGCCGCGCGCTTCTTCAGGACGCGCGCGCTCGCGGTCGAGGCGATCGGGGCCGGCCGCGTGTCGCTGAACGGCGAGCGCTCGAAGCCCGCGAAGCTCGTGAAGGTGGGCGATCGCATGGAGATCCGCCGCCCGCCTTTCGAGCACGTCATCGTCGTCAGGGCGCTCTCCGACAAGCGCGGTCCGGCCGCGGTGGCGGCCGCACTCTACGAAGAGGCCGAGGAGAGCCGCGCGCGCCGCACGCTGCTCGCGGCCGAGATGAAGTCGCTGCCGCAGCCGCGCTTCAAGGGCCGACCGACCAAGAAGACGCGGCGCGACTACGAGCGGTGGCTGCGCTCGGGCGACGACGAGTGATCGAGGCGCTGCAAGCCTCGCCCACGCTCTACGCCGCGGTCGAGACCGCGCACACGCTCGGGTTCGTCGTGCTCGTCGGCGCGGTCTTCTTCTTCGACCTGCGCGTGCTCGGGGCGGCGCGGAGTGTTCCCGTCAGGGCGCTCGCGCGCCTGCTGCTGCCGTGGAGCTGGGCGGCACTCCTCGTGATCGTTCCCACCGGCCTTGCGATGTTCGCGGTCAACGCCGAGCTGCTCCTCGAAAGCGGCGTCTTTCGGCTGAAGATGGCGCTGCTCTTCGCCGCGGGGATGAACGCCGCCTTCTTCCTCACCGGTCCCTACGCGAGCGTGAAAACGTGGAACGTCGATGCGCCCGCGCCGCTCACCGCCAAGCTCTCCGCGATCGCCTCGCTCTTCCTGTGGACCGGCGTCATCTCCTGCGGCCGGCTCCTCGCCTACCTGTGAAACCGAATATTGGGGTCAGACTCCAAGAGAAAACCGGGGACAGACCCCTATTTCCGCGGAGTTGACTCCTTCAACGGAAATGGGGGTCTGTCCCCGGTTTTCTCACAGTTTCAATCGCTCGACGGGGCGCAGGCTGCAGCAGCCGTCGGGGCGCACCACCACGATTTCCGCTGTCGCGACGGAGAGCTTGGTGAGCGCGGCGATGTTCACGTTGTGCGTGACCATGGCGACGTTGCCCGCGACCTTGCGCATGGCATAGCCGGCGATGCGCTTGCGCACGCGCTCGCTGTAGTCCTCCTCGCGGTCCGGGAAATCGAAGATCGACGCGAGCGGCTCCCAATCCTCCGCCTTGCCGAAGGCGAGCACCGCCGTGTCGCGGCAGCGGCACCACGGGCTCGTGTAGACGCGCGCGATCGCAACCTTCTCGCGGCGCAGGCGCTCGCCCACGCGGCGGGCTTCCTCGCGCCCGGCCTCCGAGAGATTGCGCTGCGTGGCGCAATCGTCGAGCTTGAATCCGGGCGGGTCTCCCAAACCGGATCCGGTGGATGCGTGGCGCATGAGCAGCACCAGGCCGCCGCGGCGCAAGCGCGGCCAGATGTCCTCTTCCGCGCCGAGTAACGCGGGCGAAAAAGCGAGCGCCAGCGCGCCCATGACAACGCGGCGCCGCGCGCCACGCCTTGTCGTGTCGATGCGCCGCCTCCCTAGAGCTTGACCGCGGGGTTGAGCGTATAACGCCCGGTGAGCGCGGCCTCAGCAAGGTAGTAGTCGCCCGCCATGTCGGGATCGGACGCGAACCATCCGGTGTAGTCGTTGATGCCCTGGCGCGCGCCGTGCGGCGCCTGCGGTCCGGGCTTGCCGCGCGCCGTGACGCTCGAGGAAAACTCGCCGACCGTCACGCCCACCATCGCCTCGGGAAGGTCGACGAGCACCCAGTGGAAGAAATCCACACGCGGAAGCGAGCGCGGCACGCTTCGGCCCTCCTGGTTCACGTCGTCGCCGCGGCTGGGCACGTCGGGATCGTGGCACAGGATCGCGAAGGACTTCGTCCCCATCGGCACCTCGCTCCACGCGAGCTGCGGATTGCGGTTCGCCGAAAGCGTGACGTGCGATTTCGCATCCGGCGCGCAGAACGCATGCTCGACGGGAATCGCGCCGCCATCCGAAAAGCTCACGCTCTGGAGCTTCACGCTAGCCCTCCGGCGGCTGGAGGACGATCTGGTCGAGATCGATCTCGAACACCAGCGTCGAGTTGGGAGGGATCTTGTCGCCGGCGGCGCGGTTCCCATACGCCTTGTCCGGAGGAATGATGAGCATCCGCTTGCCCTTCTCCTTCATTCCGACGAGCCCTTCGTCCCACCCCTTGATGACGCGCCCGGCGCCGACCATGAAGCCGAACGGCGCGGGGTTGCCGACATTTGAATCGAACTGCCTTCCCTTGAAGTCGCTCTTGCAGCCGTCATAGAGCCACCCCGTGTAGCCCACCGCGACCGCGCTTCGCGCCTTCACGGCGCGGCCGGTGCCGTCCTTGATGTCCTTCACCACCAGCTGCGTCGGCGGCGGATCGCACTGGGCCTTTGTGGTGACGACCGGCCTGGTTTCCTGCGGGCTCGCGCAGCTCGCGGTTGCGGCGAGGACGGCGGCGGCGATGATCGACTTTTTCAATTCGAGGCTCCTTGGTTGTGAATGCATTCTAGCGCCCGCGCGCCACGCCTTCGCGGCGTGGATCCGCCCCACCTTCCCATCCCGACGGCGTGCGCCGGATTCCTTGCAGGCCGCTCGTCATGTCGACGGCGATGACCTCATGGCCCATTGCCCTCAGAGTCGGCCGAAGCTCCTCCAGTTCCGTGCCCCGCTCGATCTCGGTCGGACCGTTGCGGCTGCCGAAATTGGGGAGGTCGATGGCCGACTGCAGGTCCATCTTCCAATCGAGGGTGGCGACGAGAGTCTTGGCGACGTAGCCGATGATGTGGCTGCCGCCGGGGCTGCCCACGGTCATCTCGAGCGCGCCGCTCGCGCCGTCGAAGACGAGGAAAGGCGCCATCGAGCTGCGCGGCCGCTTCCCGGGGGCCACGCCGTTGGCGACCTGCGCGCCGTCCTCGACGGGGAGGAAATTGAAGTCGGTGAGCTCGTTGTTGAGCAGGAAGCCGCGCACCATCACGCGGCTGCCGAAGAAGGCCTCGATGGTCGTCGTGAGCGACACCGCGTTGCCGTCGCCATCCACGATCGACACGTGCGTCGTTCCCGCGACCTCGTCCACCGGGTCGTCGGCAAAGGCGGCCTTTACGCCCGGAGGCGTTCCCGCTTCGGCGTGGTTCATGGACCTCTCGGGGCGAATCAGCCGCGCCCGTGTGGCGACGTAAGCGGCATCGACGAGTCCCTGGACTGGAACGTCGAGGTAGCGATCGTCGGCGACGTAGCGGGCACGGTCGGCGAAAGCGAGCCTCTCCGCTTCCGAGACCAGGTGCACCGCATCCGCCGATCCCGGCCGCATTTTCGCCAGATCGTAGCGCGAGAGCATGCCGAGAATCTGCAGCACGGCGATCCCGCCCGAGGACGACGGCGGCATTCCGCACAGCCTCCAGGCGCGATACACGCCGCACAGCGCCTCGACATCGCGCACGCGGTAGGACGAGAGATCGTCGAGAGACAGCGTCCCGGGATTCGCGTGGCCGCGCACTGCGGCGACGATGTCGCGCGCGATATCGCCGCCGTAGAACGCGTCCGCGCCTCGCGCGGCGATGGCGCGCAAAGTCGCCGCGAACTGCGGGTTGCGCACGATCGCGCCGACCGCTTTAGGCTCGCCTCGCGCGTCGAAAAAGTAGGCGCGCGCCGCCGGCTCTGCGGCGAGGCCCTTGTCGTCGCCGATCAGTCGATGCAAGCGCGGCGAGACCGGGAAGCCCTTCTCCGCGAGCGCGATCGCCGGCTCGAACAGGGTCTTCCATGCGAGCCTGCCGTGGCGCGCGTGCGCGACCTCGAGCAGCCGCGGCGTTCCGGGCACGCCGACGGAGCGTCCGCCGGCGCGCGCCTCGAGAAATTCCATCGGCCTGCCATCGGCCTTGACGAAAAGCGCCGGCGTGGCGCCCGCGGGCGCCGTCTCGCGGCCGTCATAGGCGGCGAGCGACCGGGCTTTCGCGTCGTAGTGGAGAAGGAAGGCGCCGCCGCCGAGGCCCGACGAGGTCGGCTCGACGAGGTTGAGAACGAGCTGTGTGGCGATCATCGCATCGACCGCGCTGCCGCCCTTGTCGAGCATCTTCAAGCCCGCGTCCACCGCGAGCGGATTCGCCGCCGCGACCATGTAGCGCTTCGCGTGCGCGAGCTGCTTCGGCGACCAGCCGCTCGCCGTCTCCGGCTGCGCCGGCCTCAGCTGCGCGTTGGCGAGTGTGCAGGCAACAAGGAGTGATGCGAAGAAAAAGCCTTGGAACACAGATGAACACAGATGAACACAGAAAAACCGAAACCGATGTAAGTGCTTCGAGACGTCACGAGCACTGGCACGAAGGTCACACGATATTGCTTTTTCCGTGTTCATCTGTGTTCCGCGGCCTTTCTTCCGCATCAACCCCTGTTTCAAACACCTCCGATACAGAGGTACTTGATCTCGAGGAAGTCGTCGATGCCGTACTTGGAGCCCTCGCGACCGAGGCCGGACTGCTTCACACCGCCGAAGGGCGCCACCTCGTTGGAGATGATGCCGGTGTTGATGCCGACGATCCCGGCCTCGAGGGCCTCGGCCACGCGCCATACGCGCCCGATGTCGCGCGCGTAGAAGTACGACGCCAGCCCGAACTCGGTGTCGTTCGCCTGCGCGATCACGTCGGCCTCGTCCTTGAAGCGGAAGAGCGGGGCCACCGGGCCGAAGGTCTCCTCGTGCGAGACCTTCATCGCCTTGGTGACGCCGGTGAGGATCGTCGCTTCGTAGAAACGCCCGCCCAGCGGGTGTCGCTTGCCGCCCAGCATCACCTTGGCGCCCTTGGCGGTCGCATCGGCGACGTGCTCCTCGACCTTCGCGAGCGCAGCGTCGTCGATGAGGGGTCCCAGGGTCGCATCGGCATCGGTGCCGCGGCCCACCTTGAGGGCTCTCACCTTCTCCGCGAGCTTCGCGGCGAAGGCGTCGTACACGGAATCCTGCACGTAGATGCGGTTGGCGCAGACGCACGTCTGGCCGTTGTTGCGATACTTGGAGAGCACGGCGCCCGCGACCGCGGCGTCGAGGTCGGCGTCGTCGAAGACGATGAACGGAGCGTTGCCGCCCAGCTCGAGCCCGAGCTTCTTGATCGTGTCCGCGCTCTGGCGCATCAGCACGCGCCCGATCTCGGTCGAGCCGGTGAAGGTGATCTTGCGCACCACCGGATTGGCGGTGAGCTCCGCGCCGATGGCGCGCGCGTTGCCGGTGATCACGTTGAAGACGCCCTTCGGAATGCCGGCACGCTGCGCCAGCTCGGCGAGTGCCAGCGCCGAATACGGCGTCTGGCTGGCGGGCTTCAGCACCATCGTGCAACCCGCCGCCAGCGCCGGGCCCGCCTTGCGCGTGATCATCGCGTTGGGGAAATTCCACGGCGTGATCGCCGCGACCACGCCGATCGGTTGCTTGATGACGACGATGCGCCGCTGCGGGGTCGGGGTCGGAATGACGTCGCCGTAGACGCGCTTGCCTTCCTCCGCGAACCACTCGATGAACGACGCGCCGTAGAGGACTTCTCCCTTCGCTTCGACGAGCGGCTTGCCTTGCTCGGCGGTGAGGAGCTGCGCGAGATCATCGGCGTTCGCGACCATCAGGTCGAACCAGCGGCGCAGGATCGCCGCGCGCTCCTTGGCGAGCAGCGCCCGCCACGCGGGCAGCGCCGCATTGGCCGCATCGACCGCGCGATGCGTCTCGGCCGCTCCGCAATCGGGCACCGTGCCGACGATCGAGCCGTCGGCGGGATTGTCGACCTTGAAGCGCGCGCGGCTGTCGGCCTCGATCCACGCTCCGTCGACGAAGCAACGATCGCGGAACCGATGCCACCGCCAGGCGACGAGGCTCCAAGCGATGGCGACGTGCACCGCCGCGATCGCTGTCGCCTGCCAGCCGCCCGTCTCGAGGCCGAACGGCACGATGAGCTGGGCCACGGCCTTGGCTCCGACGGCCGTGAGCAGGGCGGGAATGACCCACCAGAGCAGGACGAAGTAGAGCAACGCCGCGGCCTCGACGCGGCGCGCCTTCATGGCGAGCGCGAAGAAGACCAGCAGCCCGGCATCGCGCGCCACGAGGAGCGCGAAGGCGACCGGGTAGAGGCTCATCGAGCGAAACCGCGGGCCGGCGATCTCCGCATCCGCCGTCTGCGGGATGAAGACGGCGAACGCGAGGGCGAGGATGAGCGGGGCGACCCACAGCGGCAGCTCCTCGAGAACGCGCTGCCAGTCGCCGGCGGCCGCACGGGTCGCGATCCTGCGCGCCACCATGAGCGTGGTGAGGTCGGCAAAGAGCGTGTAGTACGTGAGCACCACGCTCGTGGCGAGCCCGGCGAAGAGGAAGAGCGAGAGGGTCGCGATCCCGCGGGGCGGGTTGAAGCCCGCGGCGTAGGCGGCGACGAAGACGATGAAGGCGGGAAGCGCCCACGGCAACGCGCCCACCTCGAGCTCGCGCGACATCTCGCGGAGGGCACCGAGCACGCCCCATGCGGCGAACACCAGCGCGGAAATCGCGGCGAAGTGCAATCCTTCCCATCGCCTCCCGTACCAGGTGAGCTCGTGCGCGTGCTGCCACCAAGGGACCGTGAAGGCGCCGAGGAGGCCGAAGGCAATCGGGATCATCGCGATCGCCCCGACGCGCTGCCCCAGGCGCGAATCCTTGCGCGAGGCCTGCAGGCTCCCGGCGATGGCGGCGGCGTGCAGGGCGATTGCCGATGCCACGAGCGCCAGCGCGACCCATGCCACGTCGACGCGCTCGCTCGGCGCGGTGAAGACGATCGCGAGCAGGCTCACCGCGGCGCCGTACCACGCGAAGGAAGTCGCGCCGAAAAGCTTGCCCCACGTCATCTGCCACGGCGAGAGCGCCGAGAGCCGCTGCCAGTCCCAGGTGCGCTCGCGTACCTCGTCGGTCACCGCGACGGAAGCCTGGCGCGTTCCCCAGAAGTGCGCGAGGAGCACGAACGCCCACACCGCGGCGGTGAAGACCGCCCCGCGCCAGTCCGAGCCAGTGATCGATCCGAAGAGCGCGAAGACGAGCACCAGCACCGCCGGCATGCCGATCAGGCGATGCGGGGAGAACTCCAGCCAGAGGTTGCGCCTGAGCTCGGGATTCATGGCGTGCGCACGGTGCGCAGGTAGGAATCGTGAAGGTTCTCGCGTGACTCCTCGAAGCTCGTCACCGCGAGGCCCGCGTCGACGAGCGATTTCAGGAGTGCGGCGCGCGCGGCCTCGTCGCCTTCCCACGAGAGCGATGCCTCGGAGCCCTCCACGTTCACCGCGCCCACGCCGGGCTGCGCGCAGAGCGCGGCCGCGAGGCGCGCGTCGGGCGCTGCGAGGCCCACGCGCAGGGTGCGCTTTTCGCCCGCGCCGCCGCCGACCAGGCGCTGCTGCTCGACCACGCGCCCGTCGCGCAGCACCAGCATGTCGGTCGAATATTCGTCGAGCTCGGCGAGGATATGCGAGGACACGACGAGCGTCATGCCGTCGGATTGCAGCTGGCGGAAGAGCGCGGCGAGAGAGTGCCGCGCCTCGGGGTCGAGGCCCGCGGCGGGCTCGTCGAGGAGCAGCAGCTGCGGCGCGTGGATGATCGCCTGCCCGATCGCGAGCCGCTGTCGAAGGCCGCGCGACAGTGTCCCCGCGGCGACCCCGAGCCGGTCGGCGAGTCCAAGGCGTGCCGCGGTGCGCCCGACCGCCCCGGCGATCCCGCCTTCCGCCGCGCCGTGGATGGCGGCGGCGTGTGTAAGGCATTGGCGCACCGTGAGCGTTTCGTAGACGCCGAAGAAATCGGACAGGAAGCCCAGGCGGCGATGCGCCTCGCGCGGGGAATCAAGGACGTCGATGCCCGCGACCTCGATGCGCCCGAGCGCGGGCGCCTCCAGGCCCGCCACGCAGCGCAGCAGCGTCGACTTGCCCGCGCCGTTGGGCCCCACGAGGGCGGTCACGGTGCCGCGCTCGAGCGTGAACGAGACGTCGTCGAGCGCCCTGACCCCGGGGTATTCGAAGCGCAGGCCCTCGGCGCGTGCGATTTTCTCCCTCTCCCTTGGGAGAGGGCCGGGGAGAGGGTTGGCGGCCATAGGTTGTTTTCACGGATTGTAGCTATGATTAGCGCCTCAACGCACGGAGGGCTCCATGCCACGCTTCACCCTGTCCCGCTTTTCGTTCGCCGCGGTCGCCGCGGCATTCCTTCTCTCCGCCTCGTTCTCCGACGCCAAGACGCTGCGCTGGTCGAGCCAGGGCGACTACCTCACCGCCGACCCGATGGCGCAGAACGAGCTGCTCACCAACTCCATCAACGGCCACGTCTACGAAAGCCTCGTCGAGCGCGGCAAGAAGCTCGAGATCCTGCCCTCGCTCGCCGTAAGCTGGAAGCAGACGAGCCCGACGGTGTGGGTGTTCAACCTGCGCAAGGGCGTGAAGTTCCACGACGGCTCGGACTTCACCGCCGACGACGTGGTGTTCTCGATCAAGCGGCTGCAGGGTCCGACCTCCAACTTCCGCGTCTACGGCAACGCCGTCGGCGAGCCGCGCAAGATCGACGCCTACACGGTGGAGCTCACCACACCGGTGCCCAACCCGGTGATGCTCGAGATGCTCGCCAACAGCCTCTTCATGATGAGCAAGGCGTGGTGCGAGAAGAACAATGCCGTGAAGACGCAGGATTTCACCAACAAGGAGGAGAGCCACACGGCGCGCAACGCCATGGGCACCGGGCCCTTCACGCTGGTGTCGCGCGACCCCGATGTGAAGAGCGTCTTCAAGAAGAATCCGAGCTGGTGGGGCCTCAAGGAAGGCCGCTTCGACGGCAACATCGACGAGATCGTCTACACGCCCGTCAAGGAAGGCAATACGCGCATGTCCGCGCTGCTTTCCGGCCAGCTCGATTTCGTCCTCGATCCGCCGGTCCAGGACATCGACAAGCTGAAGCAGGACAAGAGCGTGAAGGTCTACGAGGGGCGCGAGAACCGCGTCATCTTCCTGCAGATGGACCAGGCGCGCGACGAGCTGCTGTACTCGAACGTGAAGGGCAAGAACCCGTTCAAGGACGTGCGCGTGCGCAAGGCCTTCTACCAGGCGATCGACGTGAACGCGATCAACAAGACCGTGATGCGCGGGCTTTCGATCCCGACGGCGATCAACCTGCCCAACCCCGAGAAGGCCGGGATCCCGAAGGAGATGGACAAGCGCTATCCGCTGGACATCAACGCCTCGAAGAAGCTCCTCGCCGAGGCCGGGTACCCGAACGGCTTCGAGGTGCAGCTCGACTGCCCCAACAACCGCTACATCAACGACGAGAAGATCTGCGTCGCCGTGGCCGGCATGCTCGCCAAGGCCGGCGTCACGATCAAGGTCAACGCCATTCCGCGCGCGCAGTACTTCCCCAAGGCGCAGAAGATGGACATCAGCTTCTGCATGCTGGGCTGGGGAGGCGCCACGACGGACGCCATCTTCACGCTGCAACCCGTCCTGCACTCGCGCAACGACAAGGGCGACGGCGACTACAACTGGGGCAACTACAAGGACCCCGAGTTCGACGCGATGGTCGACAGCGCCAAGGGCGACACCGATCCCAAGCATCGCCAGGAGACGATCAACAAGGCGATGAAGTACTTCCAGGAGCACGTGTACATGATCCCGCTGCACCTGCAGGTGATCCCGTGGGCCTCGCGGTCCAACGTGGAAGTCATCCACCGCGCGGATAACTGGCTCCAGGCGACGTGGGTGAAGATCAAGTGATCGTCACCCGGGGCGACGAAGGGATGACGAGCACGATCCACCCCAGCAGCACCGCGAACCACAGCGTCGTCACTCTCGAGATCACCGTCGCCGCTCCGGCGGCGACGGGATCCATGCCGGAGTTCAGCAGCAGCATGAACATCAAGGCCTCGGTGCTGCCGAGGCCGCCGGGAAGGAACAAGAGCGCGCCGCCGAGGAGCGCGATCGCGTAGATCCCGGTCGCCGCCGCCACGCCGGTTGCGGCTCCCATGGAAGAGACGATGAGAGAGAGGGCGAAGCCCTCGGCCGCCCACGCGAGGAGCGAAAGTACCAGGCCCGTGCCGAGCGCCGGGCCGCGCGTGAGACGCCCGGCCTGCCCGATGAGGGAGCCGAACGGCGCGACCAGACGGTGCGGGAGCACCGCGCCGAGCCATCGCGTGGCGATCACGATCCTTCCATCCGAAGCGGCGACCCACAACGCCAGCGCCACGAACGCCGCAACCGCCACGGCTATCCACTGCCCCATCGGCAGCATCGAGCCGGCGAGCGCGCAGAGCACGATCAGCGCCAACACGTCGGAGAAGCGCTCGGCGAGGAAGGCGGCGAGCGAGTCGGTGAACGGTACGCCGAAGCGCCGCTTCAGGAGCAGCGACCGGATCGCCTCGCCCGCCTTGCCGGGTGTGGTGGTGAGCGCGAATCCGGTCACGTAGTTGCGCGAGCACGCGAGCCACGGCAGCGGATGACCGAGCCGCCGGAGGAAATAGCGCCAGCGCACGCAACGCAGCGCGTAGTTGGCGAGCGAGAGGGCCAGCAGGATCGCGCCCGTGCCCCACCCGATGCGGCGCACCGCATCCGCGAAACGCCCGGCGTCGCTCCAGAACGCGAGCGCGGCGTAGACGCCGATCGCGAGCGCCACTGATATGATGGCCGCGCGCAATCTGTGGCCGCCAACGTCATGCAGAATCAAGTCCGCGATCCTTCCGTGATCTCGCCGGCGCCGGTCGCCGCGGACGCCGCCGTGCCGATCTGCACTGACCTCGACGGCACCCTCGTGAAGTCGAACATGTTAATGGAGACGCTCGTCGCGGTCGTGAGGCGACGGCCGTGGCTCGCCTTCGCCGCGCCTTTCTGGCTCGTGCGTGGCGGCCGCGCGGGACTGAAGCGCGAGCTCGCCACCCGCGCCGTCGTCGACTACGCCACGCTCCCCTACGACGAGAATCTGCTCGCGGAGCTTCGCCGCGAGCGAGTACGCGGGCGGAAGGTCGTGCTCTCCACGGCGGCCGATGCGATCGTCGCCAACCGGATCGCGGAGCACCTCGGGATTTTCGACGAAGTGATCGCGAGCGACGCAAAGCACAACATGAAAGGCGAGACGAAGGCGGCGGAGCTGGTGCGGCGATACGGCGAGCGCGGGTTCGATTTCGCCGGCGCGGATCGCTTCGACTTCCCGGCGTGGGCGCACGCGCGCAGCGCCATCGTCGTCGGGGGAAGCGATGCCGTGCTGCGCAGACTCGAAGCGATGGGTACCCCGCCGCGCCGCATCGAGCGGCCGGGCAACCCGGCCTATGCGATCGTGCGCGGTGCGCGGGTTTACCAGTGGGCGAAGAACCTGCTGGTGTTCGTGCCCTTGCTCACCGCGCATCGCTTCCTCGACGGCGAGTCGCTCGCCGCCTCGCTCGCGGCCTTCCTCGCCTTTTCGCTCGTCGCCTCCGCCGTCTACCTGGTGAACGACCTCGCGGACCTGGAGGACGACCGGCGCCATCCCGCGAAGCGACGCCGCGCCATCGCCTCCGGGGACCTGGCGATCGGAACCGCGCTGGGACTCGTCCCGCTGTTCCTCGCGGGTGCCGCGTGGATCGCCCTCATGCTGCCGTGGGAATTCGGCGCGCTGCTGGCGGCATATGTGGCCACCAACTTCTTCTACTCATCGGGATTGAAGCGCATCGCCGTGCTCGACGTCTTCATCCTCGCCGGGCTCTACACGCTGCGCATCCTCGCGGGCGCGGCGGCGATCGACGTGCCGGTATCGCATTGGCTGCTTGCGTTCTCGTCCTTCGCGTTCCTGTCCATCGCCCTGGTGAAGCGCTACGTCGAAGTCTCGAACGTCGCCTCGCGCGACGAGCTGCGCGTGGGCGGCCGCGGCTACCTCGCGCACGACGGGCCGCTGTTGGGAGCGCTGGGCACCGCGGCCGGATACCTCTCGGTGCTCGTGTTCGCGCTCTACATCACGAGCCCGCAGGTGATGGAGCTCTACAGCCGCCCCGCGGGGCTGTGGTTCGCCGTGCCGCTGCTCCTTTACTGGATCTCGCGCATCTGGTTCCTCGCCCACCGCGGCCGTCTCCAGGAAGACCCGCTGCTCTTCGCCCTGCGCGATCCGGCGAGCTACGCGACGGGTGCCGCGATCCTGCTCGTGATGTTCGCCGCGACGTGAGCGCCACGGTCAGATCCTGGGGCAACTATCCCAAGGTCGATCACGCCGCGGTGATTCCCTTGTACTGGCGCCACCTCGACCTTCCGCGCGTTGCCGGAACGATGCTGCCGGGCGGTCTCGCGCGCAGCTATGGCGACAGTTGTCTCAATGAGGGCGGCACGCTGCTCGCGACCAGCGCGCTCGACCGCTTCATCGCCTTCGACCGCGATTCGGGTGTGATCCGGTGCGAAGCGGGCATTTCGCTGGCGCAGATCCTCGATCTCGTGGTTCCTGCGGGATGGTTCCTGCCCGTCGTGCCGGGAACCGGACACGTCACCGTGGGAGGCGCCATCGCCAACGACGTGCACGGCAAGAACCATCACGTCGCGGGCTCGTTCGGCCACCATTTGCGGCGCTTCGAGCTGCTGCGCTCCGACGGCTCGCGCACCCTCTGCTCGCCCGATGCGAATGCCGAGCTCTTCCGCGCCACCGTCGGCGGCCTGGGCTTGACGGGCCTCATCACGTGGGCCGAGATCCAGCTGCGTCCCGTGACCTCGCCGTGGTTCGACGTCGAAACCATCCGCATGGAAAACCTCGACCGGTTCTTCGCGCTGGAAACCGGGGCCAGACCACCTGTTCTTCGCGGCGGAACAAGTGGTCTGTCCCCGGTTTCCGAGTACAGCGTCGCGTGGGTCGACGCGCTGGCGCGCGGGGATGCGGTCGGGCGGGGGGTGTTCATGCGCGCCGGCCACGCCGCGGGCGCGCCGGCGGCAAGCGAACCCGGTGCTTCGCGGTGGTCGATCCCGTTCGATTTTCCGGCGGGGACGCTGAACCGCCACAGTGTCGGCCTCTTCAACGCGCTGTACCGCTCGCGCGCCTCGCGCGAGTGGCGAGCCGCGCGCGAGCACTACACGAAGTACCTTTTTCCGCTCGACGGCATCGCGCGATGGAACCGCATGTACGGCGCGCGCGGCTTCCTCCAGCACCAGAGTGTCGTGCCGCGAGCCGATGCCGCGGTGAAAATACGCGAGATGCTGAGTGCCGTCGCCGCCTCCGGGGAGGCATCGTTCCTCACCGTGCTCAAGATCTTCGGCGACCACGAGCCCGCGGGGTTGCTCTCGTTCGCACGCCCGGGCGTCACGCTGGCGATCGACCTTCCGATGCGCCGCGCTTCCACGCTCGCGCTCCTCGAGCGCCTCGACGCCGTCGTGCGCGACGCCGGCGGGGCGATCTACCCCGCGAAGGACGCGCGCATGTCCGCCGAGACATTCCGCGCCGCGTTTCCCGAATGGAAGGCCTTCCAGCGCCACATCGATCCGGCGTTCTCGTCGAGCTTCTGGCGCCGCGTGACGGCCCGATGAGCCACGACCGCGTGCTCATCTTCGGAGCGACCTCGGCGATCGCGCAGGCGACCGCGCGCCGCCTCGCGCGCCCCGGCGTGAGCTTTCATCTGGTGGCGCGCGACGCGGCGAAGGTCGAAGCCGTGCGCGCCGATCTTGCCGCGCGCGGCTCGCGCGCGGTCAGCGTCGCGCTCGCCGATCTCGATGAGCTCGAGCGGCACGCGGAGCTCATCGACGCGGCCGAGCAGGCCATGGGCGGGATCGACGCGGCCATCGTGGCGCAGGGCACGCTTTCCGACCAGGCGGCGTGCGAGGCGGACTTCGCGCGCACCGCGGCGGAGATGCGCACCAACTTCATCGCTCCGGCGTCTCTTCTCGCGGATCTCGCCAACCGCTTTGAAGCGCGCGGATCGGGAACGCTGGTGGGAATCTCGTCCGTCGCCGGGGACCGCGCGCGGCGCAGCAACTACGTCTATGGAACGGCCAAGGGCGCGCTCTCGCTGTTTCTCGCTGGACTCCGCGCGCGGCTGCGTGAGAAGGGCGTGCGCGTCGTGACGGTGAAGCCCGGTTTCGTCGATACGCCAATGACCGCACGCTTTCGCAAGGGCATCCTGTGGGCATCCCCGGATCGCGTCGCGCGCGGCATCGTCGGAGCGATGGAGCGCGGCAGCGCGGAAGTCTACCTGCCGTGGTTCTGGCGGCCGATCATGTTCGTGATCCGCCACCTCCCCGAGGCGATCTTCGTGCGCCTCAGGGTTTGACGTAGCCGAATTTGGCAGTGAAAGGGCTGCAGCGCGAGGCGTCGAGGGCGCGCTGCACCGCGCGCGCATATTCCTCGGGCGAGGGACCGGTCGCCACCTCGAGCGGGACGAAGTGCCGCCGTCCCGGGTCCCAGCAAACCACCGCGGTCGGGTATTCGAGCGCCGCGTCGATGCGATCGCCCTTCAGGTAATCGAAGAGCGAGCGCTCGCGGAAGAAGGGAACGATGCCCTCCTTGAGCTTGCCCGGCAGCTCCGGGACCTCGTCGTAGATCTGCACCAGCAGCCGATGGCTCAGCACCTCGCGCTGCACCGGCGGAATCATGACACCCGCCTGCGCGTGAAGCGCGAAGACGATGTCGTCGAGCTCGGCGGGCGCCAGCACGAGCGTATACGCGCCGGGAGCGCTCTCCCGATGCACCCGCGCGACGTCGACCACCAGCTCGCGCATCTGCGCGTACGCCTCCAGCCAGCGACCGAGCACCGGGACCTGCAGCGCGGCATGCAGCACCACGAGGGCGAGCGTCACCGCCCAGAGCACGCGATGCCGGCGCGTGAGCGTGAGGGCCGCCGCGGCGAAAATCGCGAAGAACGCGGCCGATTGGTAGATCAGGCGCCCGCGTGCGCGCCGCTGCGCGGGCCAGCCCGCCGCGATCACCGCGAGCTGGGCGATTGTCAACGCGCCGAGCACCGGATACCCCGTGGCGCTGCGGAACTGCGCCGAATACCACGGCGGCACCGAGCCGACGAGCGCGCACCAGTAGTCGCCCTCGAGCATCAGCGCGGCGACCGGACGCGAGCTGTGGTAGACGGTGAGCGCCGAGCCGAACATATAGCGGCGCCATGCCAGGTAGGCGATGGCGAGGACGAGCCACGGCGCGGCGGCGCGAAGCGCGGCGATGCAGCGAGCCGCGAAGCCCGCGATCGCGGCGGCGCGAAACCACGCCAGCACGAGGATCGCGAACGGGACCACCGCGGCGGACTCCTTGGACAGCATCGCCGCCACGGCCGAAAGCAACGACAGCCCCCACGCCGCATCGCCCGTCGTGCGGCTGCGCAGGAACAACGCGCACGCCAGCAGCGTGAAGAGCGTGGCGAAAGCGTCCGGTCGCGCCGAAATCCACGCGACGACCTCCGCCGACGGGGCGTAAAAGAGAAACAGCGCGGCCGCTGCGGCTCCCGCGGCGGTCGCGCGCGGCTTCGACTCGGAATCGGTGAGCATCGCCGCCACGACCGCGACCAGGACGGCATTCAAGGCGTGCACGGCGACGCTCACCGCGATCCACGGCGGCGCGGCGATGCCGCTCGTCACGTAGTTCAGCGCATACGCCGCGTAGGGAAGCGGGCGATAGAAATGGCTCTCCCCGGCGTCGAGACCCGAGACGAATTTCCCGGCGAGCGCGGTAGCGAACCGGCCCTGCTCCTGCCAGTGGCCGAAGAGCGCGAGCACGACGAAATCGTCGGCGAGGAAATAGCCGCCCAGCAGCGGCGCGAAGGCCCATGCCGCCCAGAGCGCCACGAGCGCCCACGCCGCGGCCGCGCGCAACCTCACGGAGCGATCTCGAGCCGCCGGCGATCGATCTCGGTCACCGCACCGCTCTTGCTCTTCGCGGTAATGCGCAGCGCCGTTTCCTTCGTGGCCCCTGACTGCGCCAGCTCCTCGCCCGTGAGATCGAGGACGAACCGGGCGTGCGCCGCGTCGGGGTATCCGGGGAGCGCGGCCTGCACATCGGGAGAGGCCTCGCCGATGCGAGCCGCGCGGCGCAGCGTGCCGATCTCGACCCGCACGCCTTCCACGCCGAACGGATCGAGGGCCCAACCTCCGAGCTGCACACCCGGCGACGGCGCCGGCTTGCCGTCGGGGCGCTCGAGCGCGCCGATCGCGAGCGGCTCGGTCTCGGCCCAACGAAACGCCATCACGATCGCAAGCACGATGGACAGCGCCGCCGCCGCCGAGGCGACCATCTGCAGCGCGCCCTGGCGCGGTGCTTTCGCCCAGTGCACGACCAGCACCGGAACGCCGACGACGATCGCGATGAGCGCGGTGTCGATCGCGAGCGAGCCGGCGAGAAAATGGCGCCCCGCCTCGCTCAACCCGTCGCCGAACACGGTCGTGACCCACGCGTAGAGCGCGGTGCCGCCGAGCAGCATCGCGAGCAGGAATGGCGTGCCGATCTCCACGCGCGACGGGCGCGCCCACGCGATCGCCACCAGCAGCGCGAGGGGTGCGAAGAGGAACATCGCGAGCGCGACCGTCACGAACACGGACGCCGGAACGTGCGACGAAATCGCGAGGAGCGGCGAGAAGGCGAGCCACGGCAGCTCGCGCGCGGTCACGCGCCTGGCGCCCGCGAGGGCGCCCAGCTCCGAGGGAGCCATCGCCTGCATCGCGGGGAGCACGCGCGCGAGCGACCTCGCGATCACCTCCGGCTCGCTGCTCGCGAAGCGCAGGAACGCCACGCTCGGGAGCAAGAACACCTCCGGGCAGGTGACCTGCACGTTCTCGCCGCGCTGCTTGTACCAGTTCGCCCCGATCATCGGCTCGCAACGCGCCGGCAACCCGAGCACTTCAAGAGCGCGCGTCGGGTTCGAGGAAGCGGGAAGGACGACGCCGAGGTAGGTGTCGGCGCGATTGACGTGCCGCACGACGCCGGGGCGCGGAATGTTGGCTGAAACGAGGCACGCGAGCAGGGCTACGATGAACGTGGTGACCGTCATCGGCCGCGAGCGATACCAGAGCCACGGCCACGACGCCAGCACCAGGGCGGGAACGAAATACGCCCATTGCTCGCGCGAGAAGGCGAGCACCACGATCCCGACCAGGAGGAGCTGCCAGAGTGCTACGGCGGCGCGCTCCGAGAGCGCCAGCGCGCACACCACGCCGATCGCCGCGTAAAGGCCCCAGATCACGGCGAATTCGGTGTACAGCGTGTTGAACCAGAGCGTGACCGCGGGATCGGTCAGCACCAGCAGCACCAAGAGCCCGTGAAAGACGGAGGCGACCGGATGGTCGTGCAACGCCCACGCGATGAGCAAGGCGGTCACGGCCAGCAGGAACAGCTTCGCGTAGCCGATCCATCGCAACTGGATTCCGTCGCCGTCGATGCGCAGCGCGCGCGCCGTTGCGACCACCGCGGCGGCGATCAGCACCTCGGTGCTCGCGTAGCAGTTTCCGCGCCGCGCCGCCTCGCTGCGATACGTGCCGATCGGCGCAGCCGGCGTGGCCTCGGAGCGCGCCGGCTCGTCGATCGCGGGATAGAGGCCGATGCATGAGCCGGTACGGTGCATGTCGGCCTGGTTCGCGTAGCCGATCGTCGGGTCGTGCGCGATCAGCAGTGCCGCGCGCGCGATCCCCAGGATCACCAGTACGAAACCGATCCACTCCCGCCATCCCGACACGGCATTGGCCCCCGATCAACGACGCGCGACAGTGTAAGGCAGAATGGTCCGCATGCGCCTCGCCATCGCCGCCGCCTGCCTGGCACTCGCCCTCCCCGGCGACGCGAAGACCTTCCGCTGGTCCTCGCAGGGCGACTATCTTTCGGCCGATCCGCACGCGCAGAACGAGGGCCTGAACAACGCCTTGAACGACGCGATCTTCGAGCGCCTCACCGCGCGCGCCAAGGACCTGTCGCTGGTTCCATCGCTCGCGACATCGTGGGAGGCGAGGAGCCCCACGGTGTGGCGCTTCAACCTGCGCCGCGGCGTGCTCTTCCACGACGGCAGCCCGATGACCGCCGACGACGTCGTGTTCTCCATCGACCGCGCCAAGCTGCCGAGCTCGAACTTCAAGGTCTTCGCCACACCGACCGGCAAGGCGCGCAAGGTCGATGACTTCACGGTCGAGGTCGAGACACCCGTCCCGACCCCGGCCGCGCTGCTGTTCGAGAACCTGAATACGATCCGCATCATGAGCCGCGCGTGGTGCGAGAAGCACGGCACGCAGAAGCCGCAGGATTTCAAGACCGGAGAAGAGACCTACGCCTCGCGCGCGGCCAACGGCACCGGACCCTACATGCTCGTGCGCAGGGACGCGGAGGTCGCGACCGTCCTGAAGAAGAATTCCAAATGGTGGGGACTCGCCGAGGGCCGCTTCGAGGGCAACGTCGACGAAGTGGTCTATCGGCCCATCAAGTCGGATGCGACACGCATGGCCGCGCTCATCTCCGGCGAGCTCGACCTGGTGCTCGATCCGCCGCTGCAGGACATCCCGCGCCTGAAGGCCGATCCGGCGATCCGCGTCATCGAGGGGCCGGAGAACCGCGTGATCTTCCTCGTGATGGACCAGGCGCGCGACGAGCTCAAGTACTCGAACGTGAAGGGCGCGAACCCGTTGAAGGACCTGCGCGTGCGCCAGGCGCTCTACATGGCGATCGACATCGAGGCGATCAAGCGCCAGGTGATGCGCGGCCTGGCGCTGCCGACCGGGGCGATGATTCCCACCCTGCGCTCGAGCTTTCCCGCGATCGAGCCGCGTCTCCTTCCGCACGACGTCGAGCGCGCGAAGAAGCTGCTGGCCGCGGCGGGATATCCCTACGGCTTCGAGCTGGGCCTCGTGTGCCCCAACAACCGCTATGTGAACGACGAGCGCATCTGCACCGCGATCGCGGGAATGTTCGCCAAGGTGGGCGTGAAGGTGAGTCTGAACACGCTGCCACGCGCGCAATTCTTCCAGAAGGTTGACCAGTTCGACATCAGCATGCACCTCTACGGCTGGGGAGGTGCCGCGGTCGATCCCGGCTTCACGCTGACCCCGGTGATCCATAGCCGCGACGGCAAGGGCAAGGGAGACTTCAATTCGGGACGCTACGTCGATCCGGCCCTCGACGCGCTCATCGACGCGGTCGAAGTCGAGATGGACACGGCGAAGCGCCGAGCGATGATGCTCGAGGCCTTCCAGCGCGTTCGCGAGAACGTCTACACCATTCCGCTGCACCGGCAAATGATCCCGTGGGCGGCGCGCGCCAACGTGGACCTGGTCCACCGCCCCGACAACGTGGTGGAGACGCTGTGGGTGCGCGTGAAATGAGTTTCTCCCTCTCCCTTGGGAGAGGGTCGCGGCCGGGGGGAGGGTCAGTGTTTCGCCCGTAACGAAACTCCCAACTCCGGGCCTTTCGCTGCTAGTCTGTCCCTGTGTCGCCAGGGAGACTACAAAAAGTAGCGGCCGCACTTGTTGCCGCATCGGCGCTCGCAGCGGGAACTGCATCCGCCGGCGAGCTTGACGGCTTATCCGCGGGCGCCACGATGAAGGCGCCGAACGGCTGGAGCGCCAGCCTCTTCGTGAGCTCCTTGGATGCCCGCCAGACGCTCGAGGACGATTCCGCGCGCCGCAAGTCATCGTCCTTCGTGAACGCGCGCCTGTCACGCAATCTCTCCGAGCGAACGCGCGTGTCCCTCGACGTGTTCAACGTCTTCGACCATCGCGCGGGGAATGTCGACTACTTCTCGACCACGCGCGTGTGGGCCCAGCCCGGCGCCGGCGACAACTTCCTCTTCAATCCCGCGGAGCCGCGCAGCTTCCGCATCAAGCTGCGCACCACTTTTTAGGCGGCGCGGACGGGGCTCGCGCCGCGGTGGTAGACCTTGTCGGTAGCGAGCACCGTCGACGGCGCATAGGGCTGCTTGCCGCGCAGCGACGCGTAGTACGGCGAGAAATCCGGCGCCGTCGCCTCGAAGAGCTGCTCGAAGTCGCGGATGACGAAGTACGTCTCCTGGAAGGTATCGATCTTGTAGCTCGTCTGCATGATGCGCAGCAGGTCGAAGCCGATGCGGTTGGGGTCCGGGCTTTCCAGGCAGTAGCTGATCTCCCCGCCCGAGGAGAGGATGCCCGCGCCGTACGTGCGCAGCCCCCGCGGCGTATCGATGAGGCCGAATTCCACCGTGTACCAGTAGAGGCGCGAGAGCATCTCGATCGCGCCCAGCGCGTGCGCCTTGATGCCGCCCTGCCCGTAGGCCTGCATGTAGTTGGCGAACACCGGGTTGAAGAGCATCGGCACGTGGCCGAAGAAATCGTGAAAGATGTCGGGCTCGACGATGTAGTCGAACTCCTTCGGGTCGCGCAGCCACACCGTCACGGGAAAGCGCCGGTTGGCGAGGTGGTCGAAGAACACCAGGTCGGGAACCAGCCCAGGGACGGCGACGAGCTGCCAGCGCGTGGCGGGCCTGAGGCGCGCGTTGATCGCGTCGAAGCGCGGAATGCCCTCGCCGAAGTTGAGCACCTTCAAGGTGTCGGAGAATTCGTCGCACGCGTAGTTGGGGATGAGTGCGGCCTGGCGCGCGTAGAGACGGCGCCAAAGGTCGTGCTCGACGCGCGTGTATGCGTCCCAGTCTTGGTCGACCGTGTAGTCGGGGCGCATGCGGCTGTAGTCGCCGCGGAGCTTGTGGTCGGTTTCGCCGGTCACTCGGAGTATTTCTCCACCGATTGCTGGATGGCGCCGAAGACGCTCGCGCCGTTCGGGTCGTGCATCTCGATCTTCACGGAGTCGCCGAAGCGCAGGAACGGCGTCTTCGCTTCTCCCGCCTCGACCTGCTCGACGAGGCGCGCTTCCATGAGGCACGCGTAGCCCGCGGCCGCGTCGTGGTTGGAGATCGTGCCGGTGCCGATCATCGTCCCCGCCGCGAGCTCGCGCGTCTTCGCGGCGTGCGCGATCAGCTCGAAGAGGCCGAAGGTCGCGTCGACGCCGGCGTCGGGATTGCCGAGCCTCAGGCCGTTTACGTCGCAGATGAGGCGCAGGTGGACTCTCCCGTCGCGCCAATGCTCGCCCAGCTCGTCGGGCGTCACCGCGACCGGCGCCAGCGCGTTGGCGCCCTTGCCGTTCACGAACCCGAATCCCTTGGCGAGCTCGGCGGGAATGAGACGTCGGAACGACACGTCGTTCACGAGCGTGAGCAGGCGCACCGCCGCGGCCGCCTGTGCCGGCGTCGCACCCATCGGCACGTCGCCGACGAGCGCGACCACTTCCCCCTCGAGGTCGATGCCCCAATCCTCGGACAACGCGCGGATCGGGTCGCGCGCTCCCATCATGGCGCCCGCCCCTCCCTGGTACATCAGGGGATCGCTGTAGAAGCTGTCGGGCACCTTGTCCTTGCGCGCCCGCCGCACCCGCTCGACGTGCGAGAGATACGCGGAGCCGTCCAGCCACTCGTAGGCGCGCGGCAGCGGCGCCGCGACCTCGCCGCGCTCGAGCGTTTCCTTGAAATTGAACGCGTGCCGCTCGCCGCCCGCCTCGAGGCTCGCCGCGGCGTCGGCGAGCTTGCCCGCGACCTGGTCCCAGTCTTCGAGCGCGCTTTGCATCGTGGCGGCGATCGCGCCGGCCTTCACCGCCCGCGTGAGGTCGCGGTTCACGACCACGAGCGTGCCGTCGCGCGTGGGGCCCTTGAGCGAAGCGAGCTTCACTCCTTCCCCTTCTCGAATCCGTCCCAGGCCTTGTCGTAGTCGCGATCGAGCGTGGGCAGCGAGAGCGCCAGCGCGGTCGGCTCGAAGATGTAGCGGCTCTCGAACATGAACGCGAGCGTGTCCTTGAGATAGTGCGGCTTGAGCTCGCCGGCGATCGCTTTCTCGTACGAAGCGTGGTCGGGCCCATGGGCACTCATCGCGTTGTGCAGGCTGGCGCCTCCCGGCACGAAACCGCCCTGCTTCGCGTCGTACATGCCCTTCACCAGCCCCATGAACTCGCTCATCACGTTGCGATGGAAATAAGGCGGCCGGAAGGTATTCTCGGCGACCGTCCAGCGCGGCGGGAAGATGACGAAATCGACGTTGGCCACTCCGGGCGTGTCCGAGGGCGACGTGAGCACCGTGAAGATCGAGGGATCGGGGTGGTCGAAGGTGACGGTGTTCATCGCGTTGAAGCGCGCGAGGTCGTACTTGTACGGGTAGTAGTTGCCGTGCCACGCGACCACGTCGAGCGGCGAATGGTCGTACTGCGCCTTCCACAAGTGCCCGGCGAACTTGGCGATCACCTCAGTGGGCGCGTCGCGATCCTCGTAGGCCGCGACGGGCGCGAGAAAATCGCGCGGCGCCGCGAGCCCGTTCGAGCCGATCAGGCCCAGCTCCGGGAGGCGCAACGGCGTGCCGTAGTTCTCGCAGACGTAGCCGCGCACCCAGTCGCCCTCCAGCTCGGCGCGAAACCTCACGCCGCGCGGCACCACGGCGATCTCTCCAGGAGAAGCGGCGAGCGTTCCGAATTCGGTCACGAGACGCAGCGTCCCGTGCTGCGGGACGATGAGCAGCTCGCCGTCGGCGTCGTAGCAGAAGCGCCGCTCTTCCATCGAACAATTCGCCGCGTAGACGTGCACGCCCACGCCGCGCTGCGCCGCCGCGTCTCCGCAGGTCGCCACCGTCGCCAGGCCCGCGATGAAATCCGTCGCCTGCGTCGGCGGCTCGAACGCTCCCCATCGCAACCGGTTGGGCGAGCATTCCGCCTCGCGGCACGGCGCGGTGCGAATCTGTCCCTCGCCCACCCGCCGGAACGGCTTGTGCATCGCCGAGGGGCGCAGCCGGTAGAGCCACGATCTCAGGTTCTGCGAGCGCGGCGCGGTAAACGAAGACCCGGAGAGCTGCTCGGCGTACAACCCGAAGGGCACTTTCTGGGGCGAGTTCTGCCCGACGGGAAGAGCGCCTCCGAGGGCTTCCGATTCGTGATGCGCGCCGAAGCCGGAGAGATAGCGCAGGCCGGTCGCGCTCGATCGGTCGTTCATTTCGACAGCGCCGCGACAAGGCGCAGCATCACACCACCCCGCGCCGAATCTGGTCCGCCTCGATCGACTCGAAGAGCGCCCGGAAGTTGCCCTCGCCGAAGCCCTCGTTGCCCTTGCGCTGGATGATCTCGAAGAAGATCGGTCCGATGACCGTCTCGGTGAAGATCTGCAGCAGCTTGTCCTCGTGATGGTCCTTGTCCACGCCCTCTCCATCGATGAGGATCTGGTTGCGCTTCAACCGCGCGAGGTCCTCGCCGTGGTTGGGCACCCTCTCGTTCACGCGCTCGTAGTACGCGTCGGGCGTGTCGAGGAAGCGCACCTGTTTCGCGCGCAGTTTTTCCACGGTCGCGAAGATATCCGCGGCGGAAAGCGCGATGTGCTGGATGCCCTCGCCGTTATAGGCGTCGAGGTATTCCTGGATCTGCGAGCCCTTGTCGGACGGCTCGTTGATCGGGATGCGGATCTTGCCGCAAGGGCTGGTGAGCGCGCGCGAGGTGAGCCCGGTCTTCTTGCCCTGGATGTCGAAGTAGCGGATCTCGCGGAAGTTGAAGAGCTTCTCGTAGAACTGCGCCCATACGTCCATGCGCCCCGGATAGACGTTGTGCGTGAGATGGTCGACCTCAATCAGGCCCGCACCCTTCGGATTCTGCTCGGCGCCCTCGATGGGGACGAAGTCGACATCGTAGATCGAGAGGTTGCCGTTGTTGCCCGGGTAGCGGTCGACCAGGTAGATGAGACTGTCGCCAATACCCTTGATCGCCGGGATGTTGAGCTCCATCGGCCCGACGGGTCCGTGGAAAGGCTTCGCTCCGAGGTCGATCGCGCGCTGGTAGGCCTTGGCGGCGTTCTTCACGCGCATCGCGAAGGCGCACACCGAAGGCCCGTGCACGCGCGCGAACGATTGCGCGAAGCTGTCGGCCTCGCGGTTCACGACGAAGTTGACTCTCCCCTGGCGGTAGAGGATCACGTCCTTCGAGCGGTGGCGCGCGACGGCGGTGAAGCCCATCTGCTCGAAGAGCTCGCCCAGCAGCTCCGGATTCGGGGCGGTGTACTCGACGAATTCGAATCCGTCGGTCCCCATCGGGTTTTCGGGTGCGGTCTTGGCGTCGTTCATGGGAGTCCTCGCGATGGAGCGATTTTACCCTTCGACCGGTGGGGCGCATCGGCGGTTCGGGAAGCCGGCGAATTGACTTTCGTCGGCGACGGTGTTACTTTGGTGTTACCCGAGGATTGAACATGGCAATCACCACTTCGATCAAGCTGTCCGATGAATTGAAGGAAAAAGTGTCGACGCTTGCGCAAGGTGTCGCGCAGACGCCGCACGCGTACATGGTGGAGGCGATCGCCGAGAGGGTCGCCCGCGACGAAAAACGCCGCTCGTTCCTCGACGCTGCGCAGCGATCGCTTGCGGAATTCAAGCGTACAGGCGTCGCATATACCCATGAAGATGTGACGGCCTACATCCTCGCCAAGGCCGCCGGAAAGAATCCGCGCAGGCCCAAGCCGATCAAGGTACCTCGCGCCAGGCGTTGAGGCGCGCCGCCTTGTTGCTCTACTCGGCGGCGGCTCTCGAGGATCTCGAACGCCTCACGAACTTCCTGCTCGAATCGGATCCGATGGCCTCCGCCGCTACGGCAGAGCTCGTCATGCGCGGTCTCGACATCCTCAGGGAGCATCCCCTCGTTGGCAGGCCAGTAGCCGAAGACACGCGGGAGCTTGTGATCTCACGCGGCGGCACCGGGTATGTAGCGCTCTATCGTTACCGCGAGGACGTCGACACTGCGACCGTCCTCGGCATCCGGCACCAACGCGAATCGGGCTTCGGAGAGTGAGCTGACTCCCACATGGACGGGTAGTTGTACTTTGGGCATCATGCCGCCCAGAATTCAATATCAATGAAGGAGATTCCAGCAGATGCGGTTCCGCACCTTCCATGGGCGCACCCGGGCGCCCATGGCGATCGTCATCGCAATCGCGATGTTCCTGGGAGCTTGCTCGAAGAGCGAGCCTGAAACCAAGCCCTCCCGCGGTGTCGTTACCTTGCCCGCGCCGATTTCCGCCCCGCCTGCGGCAGTCGCGCAACCCGCTGACAAGAGCGCGGCCGACACTCCTGCCGGCACGAGCGGTTACGCGCCCGGCGAAGCGCTGAAGGAGCGGCTTGCTCGGCAGGAAGCGGCGTCGAAGCTCTTCGTCGCGCCTGCCCCGGCGCAAAGCACCGGAGCCCGTGAAGACATCCACGCCGGCCGAGTCGCCGCCCGTCAAAACCGCACCCGCGGCAGCGCCGCCGCCTGCCGTCGTCGCCGCGACGATGCCTCCACCGCTTCCCACGAAGGCCGAGCCGGTGAGAGTCGAGGCCCTTCCGCCGCGCACCGATGTCGCCGTAGCGAAACCCGCCGTGGCCGCACCCGCGATGCGCGTCGTCACCCGCGTCGAGCCCGATTTCCCGAGCGAGGCCGTCAAGGCCGGGGTGTACGAAGGAATGGTGCGTGCGCGCCTCATCGTCGATGCGAACGGCACCGTGACGCGCGTCGAGATCGTCGAGGCGCAGCCGCGCCGTGTCTTCGACCGCGCGGTGGTCCGCGCGCTGTCCGAATGGAAGTACAACGAGGGCGCGGCGGGCCGCACCGCCACCGTCGAGCTCGCGTTCAAGGCGCGCTAGGCTATTTCCAGCTCCCGACCGCCTTGCGCGCGGCGTCGTTGAGGGGACGGGCGAGCAGTCCCGTGGGCGACATGCGCACCTCATAGACCGCGCCGTCGGCCATCGGCAGGTAGGTGGCGCTGCCGTAGACCGCGTCGATCCACGGCATCACCCACTCCTTGTGGTCGCGCGCGAGCTGCCACGTGTCGACGAGGTCGGCCGGGCGCATCGCGTGGACGGTGCGTGGCGCGGTCTTCTCGTCCTCGATCTTCGCGTAGCGTCCGCTGATCCGATCGAGGCGATAGAGCGTATTGAACCCGAGGAGATTCGCAGGGCCGCTCCACTTGAGCACGCGTGCATCGACCTGCCAATCGTCCCCGCGCAGGTCGAAGACCTGGAGGTCGGGTCCCGGGTAGGTGAACATCGCTGTGTACTCGCGATCGCCCTTGCGCACGAAATTCACGTTCGCCACGTGTTCCTCGCCGGTGAGGCGGTGATAGGCGGCGAGAGTGGCGGCGACGAACCCGGCGCCTGCGGCGGCGATCACGAAGCACAGGCCGAGCAGGATCTGCACGCCCGCCTTCAGGTATCGGTCCCAGAAGATCGCGCGGCTCGCCGCGGCGAAGAACGCGACTCCGATCACGAAGAGGGTTGCGGCGAGGATGGGAAAGGTCATTGGTTACCGATCTTGGAGGAAGAGTTCGAGAATGCGGCGTTTCGCCGCGCAGCGCTCCAGCGTCCAGCAAGAACCGTAAGCCTTCGCGAGCTTCCCGTCGCGGAGGATGCGAATCTCGAAAGGCTTCTTCATCAGTTCCGTATGCACATAGCTCGCGAACGCCTCGGCGAAGTCGTCTCCGGGATTCGTCACTGCGTACAGGGTCGAAAAGTTCGTCGTCTCGAGCCAATCATAGGCCGGGATCATCTCCGAGGCCGGCAACTTAGCCCCGAAGTAGTAGACGACATTGCGGCGTTGCGGGAAAGTCGCGTCGAAACGAGTGGCAAAGCGATCTTCCGACCGCACTGTCGTCCAGGACAGCTCGAAGAACGGAAACTCGGCGGTCGAAATTACGTTCTTTGGATCAAGGCTCCAGCTCGGGTGAAAGTTGCCGCCGACAGATAGGACGTGGCCCAGCTCGTGCAGAAGGATGTATTGAATAGCGTTCTTGCGATTGTCCCCGCCGCCGGCTTCGATGCGCGCCTGGAGCGCCACGCGCGGATCGGGCCTGAAAGGCGAGCCTTCCTTCCATGTGGCCCAGTTGTTCGCGGTCTGCGTCGCCAGCACAAGAGGGTCGAGAATGACGAAGGCCGCCGCGGGCTTGCCGTCGGGACCGAAGACCTGGTCGGTGAATCCTGTCCCGCCGACGTCCTCGACGAAGTAGATGCCCGCGAGCTTCGTCGCGGCCTGTCGCTTCACCGCGCCGGGCAGCTCCGCGAACGCTTCTCGAACGTCGCCAAGGAAATCCGCGGCGACGAGCGCGGGTCGTGGCTTGTTGGGAATGTCGTTGGCGATGTTGTCAAGTGCGAGGATCTCGACCAATTCCGGAGGCGCTACGCCGATACGATCGCCGGCCGGTTTCGCGAGCGCGTCTTTCCAGAACGCCAGGTTCTTCGCCGGATTCGCGCGGATCGCGGCAACCGCGCACGCCCTGTCGCCTGGCGCACACGCCAGGACGCGCACCTGCGCGAATGCATCCAGGCACGCCAGCAGGAGCAGCGGTGCAATGATTCCGATTCGACCGTACATGCCGATCACGGCCCCTCAGCAAACTCCAGCACCACGCGCCGCGTTCGCGCGCTCTTCTTCTCGATCTTCGCGATCCTGAGGGCGCCGATCTCGCGCGTGTTCGCGACGTGCGTCCCGCCGCAAGGTTGCAGGTCGACGCCGTCGATCTCGAGCAGGCGCACGCGGCCCACGCCGCGCGGCGGCTTCACCGACATGGTGCGCACCAGGTCGGGCTGCGCGTCGAGCTCCGCATCGGTGATCCAGACCGTGCGCACCTCGTGCGCCTCCGCGACGAGGCGCCCCAGCTCGCGCTCGAGGTGCTCGCGGTCGAGCGGCTCGACCATGTCGAAGTCGAGGCGCGCGTAGCCCGAGGTGATCGAGCAACCGTTGGTCTGGTGCGGGACGATCGCGCACAGCAGGTGCGTGGCGGTGTGGAAGCGCATGTGGCGATGACGGCGGTCCCAGTCCAGTCGCAGCGTCAGTTTTTCGCCGGGGGTGAGCAGGAGGAGTGCGGCTTCTTGACCGGGAGCGGGAAGGTGAAGGATGTCGTATGCATTACCCTCTCCCCGACCCTCTCCCAAGGCAGAGGGAGAACTTCCCTTTACCGTATCCGCGATCGCGATGATCGATCCGTCGCCGCGCCCTGGCACCTCTTTTGCTACCATACTTCAAAGCACCGAAATCGGGAGAAAATACCATGACCGCCGCCCCCGTCATCCGCGCCGCACTGCTGGCCGCCGCACTCGTCGCGGCGCCTCTCGTGGATGGCAAGACCCTGCGCTTTTCGAGCCAGGGCGATATCACCACCATCGATCCGCACGGCAACAACGAAGGCTTCACCAACGCGTACCTCGACAGCATCTACGAGCCGCTGGTGACCCGCGGCAAGGACCTGAAGGTCGAGCCGTGCCTGGCGCTCTCGTGGACGCAGGTGAACCCCACCACCACGCGCTTCAAGCTGCGCCCCAACGTGCGCTTCCACGACGGAGGCGCCTTCACAGCCGACGACGTCGTCTTTTCGATCCAGCGTGCGCTCTCCGACACTTCCAACTTCAAGCCCTACCTCGCGGGCGTGAAGGAGGCCCGGAAGGTCGACGACCTCACCGTCGACATCGTCACCGAGGGCCCCGCGCCGGTGCTGATTCCGCAGCTGACGGAGGTGCGGATGATGAGCAAAGCGTGGTCGATCAAGCACAACGTGCAGAAGCCCCAGGATTACCGCAACAAGGAAGAGACCTACGCCTCTCGCAACGCCAACGGCACCGGCCCCTACATCCTGAAAAGCCGGGAGGCCGACGTGAAGACCGTGGCGGTTCTCAACTCCAACTGGTGGGGCAAGCTCGAGGGCAACGTGAACGAGATCGTCTACCAGCCGATCAAGTCCGACGCCACGCGGTTGGCCGCGCTCCTCTCCGGCGAAATCGACTTCATGCTCGATCCGGCACCGCAGGACATCCCGCGCCTGAAGCAGGATCCCAAGATCAAGATCGTCGAGGGCAACGAGAACCGCACCATCTTCCTCGGCATGGACCAGTGGAGGGACGAGCTGCTGTACTCGAACGTGAAGGGCAAGAACCCGTTCAAGGACAAGCGCGTCCGCGAAGCGATCCAGGCCGCGATCGACCTGAACGCGATCAAGACGCAAGTGCTGCGTGGGCTGGGAATTCCCACCGCGGTGATGTTCGCCCCGCAAGTCGACGGCTATCCGAAGGACCTCGACAAGCCCAAGCCGGCCGATCGCGCGCGCGCGAAGAAGCTGCTCGCCGAGGCGGGCTACCCCAACGGCTTCGAGGTCACGCTCGACTGCCCCAACAACCGCTACATCGCCGACGAGAAGATCTGTGTGGCGATCGCCGGGATGCTGGCGCAGATCAACGTGAATGTGAGAGTGAACGCCATGCCGCGCGCGCAGTACTTCCCCAAGATCCAGAACTACGACACGAGCTTCTACATGCTCGGCTGGGGCGTGCCGACGTTCGACTCGCAGTACGCGCCGCAGAGCCTGCTGCGCACCGTGGTGGGGAAAACCGCGGACGGCGACTACAACCTCGGCAAGTATTCCAACGCCAAGGTCGACGAGGCGATCGACAAGCTCAAGACCGAGACCGACGGCAAGAAGCGCTCGGCCCTCGCGCGCGAGGTGACCGCGATCCATATGGCCGACGTCGGCCACGTGCCGCTGCATTTCCAGGTGATTCCGTGGGCGATGCGCGCCAACGTGTCCGTGGTGCACCGCGCCGACAACCGGCTCACGGTGAAGTGGGTCAAGATCCAGTGATGGGAATTGGGCCCCGGACCATAGCCGCAGCTGCGGCGTCCGGGGCGACGGCGCGAGGCGGTAGCGTCCGGGGCGGCGGCGTCCGGGGTGACGGCGCGAGTTAGATGATCGCCTTCATCCTGCGCCGCCTTCTGCAGGGCATCATCGTGATGCTGGTGGTCGGCTTCATCGCTTTTTCGCTCTTCAACTTCGTCGGCGACCCGGTCTCGCTGATGCTGCCGCCCGAGGCCACGCAGGCCGACCGCGACCAGATGCGGCAGGTGCTCGGCCTGGACAAGCCCTTCTACCTGCAGTTCGTCACCTTCATCGGCAACGCGCTCCAGGGAAACTTCGGCATCTCGTTGCGGCTGGGACGCCCGGTCTCCACGCTCCTCGTCGAGCGCCTGCCCGCCACGCTCGAGCTGGCGATCACCGCGGCGCTGATCGGGCTCGCGGTGGGAATCTCGGTCGGCGTCTATACCGCGCTCAAGCGCAATTCGTGGGTTTCGCGCGCCCTCCTCACCACGTCGCTCGTGGGCGTGTCGCTGCCGAACTTTCTCATCGGCATCTTTCTCATCCTCATCTTCGCGGTCTGGCTGGGGCTGCTGCCGTCGTTCGGCCGCGGCGAGACGGTGCAGCTCGGGGCCTGGTCGACGGGACTTCTCACCACCTCGGGACTGAAGGCGCTGATCCTGCCGGCGATCACGCTCGGCTTCTTTCCCATGACGCTCATCATGCGGCTGGTGCGAGCGGAGATGCTCGAGGTGCTGCGCACCGACTACATCAAGTTCGCGCGCGCCCGCGGGTTGAACGACCGCGCGGTGAACTTCGGGCATGCGCTGAAGAACACGCTGGTGCCCGTGATCACCATCACCGGGCTGCAGCTGGGCAACATCATCGCCTTCGCGATCATCACCGAGACCGTGTTCCAGTGGCCGGGGATGGGCCTGCTCTTCATTCAGGCGGTCCAGTTCGCCGATATTCCGGTGATGGCGGCGTACTTGTGCCTGATCGGTCTCATCTTCGTAGGAATCAATCTGATCGTCGACATCCTTTACTTTGTCGTCGATCCGCGGCTGCGCGTCGAGCGCGGCGGCAGCGGGGGGCACTGATGGCCGCCGGCCGGCTCTACCGCATCTACGACAGCGACATCTTCTACAGCTTCAAGCGCTCGCCGATCGTCATCCTCGCGGCCTCGGTCACGGTGCTCTCCATCCTCACGGCGGTCTTCGCCCCCTGGGTGGCGCCGCACAACCCGTTCGACCTGAAGACGCTGAACCTGCTGGACGCGTTCACGCCGCCGGCGTGGAGCGGGAAGGGCAACCCGGTCTATTTCCTCGGCACCGACGACCAGGGCCGCGACGTGCTCTCCGCCATCATCTTCGGATCGCGCATGTCGCTCACCATCGGGCTCGTCGCGACGATCTTCGCGATGCTGGTCGGCGTATCGCTCGGCCTGATCAGCGGCTATGTCGGCGGGAAGGTCGACGCGTTCATCATGCGCGTGGCCGATATCCAGCTTTCGTTCCCGACCATTCTCATCGCGCTCCTCATCGACGGAGTGGCGCGCGTGGCGCTGCCGAAGGATTCCCACGACCAGCTCGCGGTGTACGTGATCATCCTCGCGATCGCCGCCGCCGGGTGGGTGAGCTACGCGCGGACGGTGCGCGGATCGACATTGGTCGAGCGCAACAAGGAGTACGTGCAGGCCGCGCGCGTGATCGGCAGGCATCCTCTCTCGATCATGTTCGCGCACGTGCTGCCCAACGTGCTGGGACCGGTGCTGGTGATCGCGACGCTGCAGATCGGCGCGGCGATCATCACCGAGTCCTCGCTCTCGTTCCTCGGCGTGGGCGTGCCGCCGACGCAGCCCTCGCTGGGAACGCTGATCCGCATCGGCAACGACTTCCTCTTCTCGGGCGAATGGTGGATCACGGTGTTCCCGGGAACGGCACTGGTGATCCTGGTGCTCGCCATCAACGTGCTGGGCGATTGGCTGAGGGATGCGTTGAATCCGAGGCTGCGATGAGCGCGACGACAAAACCGGGGACAGACGCCAAAGCGCGTGAACCGGGGTCTGTCCCCTCTCGGAGCGAGGGAGGACCGCTCCTCGAAGTCAAGAACCTGCGCGTCGAGTTCAACGCCCGGCGCGGCACGCTGGTGGCCATCGACGACGTGAGCTTCGACATCGCGCCCGGTGAAGTGCTGGGCGTGGTGGGAGAATCGGGCGCGGGCAAGTCGATCACCGGCACCGCGATCATCGGGCTGCTCGAGCCGCCGGGACGCGTGGCCGGCGGGCAGATCCTGCTCGAGGGCTCGCGCATCGACAACCTTCCGGCGGAGCAGATGCGCAAGATCCGCGGCCGGCGCATCGGCGCGATCTTCCAGGATCCGCTCACCTCGCTCAATCCGCTCTACACCATCGGCGCGCAGATCGTCGAGACGATCCAGACGCACCTGCCGATGAACGCCGCACAGGCCCGCGCGCGCGCCATCGAGCTGCTGGGAGAGGTCGGCATTCCCGCGCCCGAGCGGCGCATCGACCACTTTCCGCACCAGTTCTCCGGCGGCATGCGCCAGCGGGTGGTGATCGCGCTGGCGTTGTGCGCAAACCCGCGCCTCATCATCGCCGACGAGCCCACCACCGCGCTCGACGTCTCGATCCAGGCGCAGATCATCACGCTGCTGAAGCGCCTCTGCCGTGAGCACGGCACCGCGGTGATGCTCATTACCCACGACATGGGCGTTATCGCCGAGACCGCCGACCGCGTCGCCGTGATGTATGCCGGGCGCATCGCCGAGATCGGGCCGGTCCAGGAGGTCATCCACAATCCGCAGCATCCCTACACCGTCGGGCTGATGGGATCGATCCCCGCGGTGGGCCAGGATCTCGAGCGCCTGCCGCAGATCGAGGGCTCGATGCCGCGGCTGAACGCGATCCCGCAGGGCTGCGCGTTCAATCCACGCTGCCCGCGCGTCTTCGACCGCTGCAAGGTCGAGCGCCCGATCCTGCTGCGCGCCGACAAGTCGTTCGCGGCGTGCTGGCTGCACGCGCCCGAGATGGCCTCGCCGAAGGCGGGCAGCGGCTGGAGCGGGGGGGCGGTGCATGGTTGAGGCCAAACCGGGGACAGACCCCAAGGCGAGAAAACCGGGGTCCGTCCCCTCGATGAGAGAGGGCGGACCTCTCATCGAAGTTCGCAACCTCGCGCGCGACTTCGACGTCTCGCGCCCGTGGCTGAATCGCGTCATCGAGCGCTCGGGGCGGCAGATCCTGCATGCGGTGGACGGCGTTTCGTTTTCCATCAAGCGCGGCGAGACGCTGGCGCTGGTGGGTGAATCGGGCTGCGGGAAGTCCACCGTCGCGCGCTTGATCTGCGGGCTCTACGCGCCCACCCGCGGCTCGATCCTCCTCGACGGGGTGGACCTCGCGTCGATCCACGATCGCACGAAGATGCTCGCCATGCGGCGCAGGTTCCAGATGATCTTCCAGGATCCTTACGCGAGCCTGAATCCGCGCTGGGGCGTGGAGCGCATCATCGCCGAGCCGATCCGCTCCCACAAGCTGATCGACGACGAGGCCGCGCTCGCCAAGCGCGTGGGCGAGCTTCTCACCGACGTGGGCCTCTCGCCGCAGGACGGGGAAAAGTATCCGCACGAGTTTTCCGGCGGCCAGCGCCAGCGCATCTCGATCGCGCGCGCGCTATCGTCGAATCCCGAGTTCCTGGTCTGCGACGAGCCTACCAGCGCGCTCGACGTCTCGGTGCAAGCGCAGATCCTCAACCTGATGAAGGACCTGCAGCGCGCGCACGGCCTCACCTATCTCTTCATCTCGCACAACCTCGCGGTGATCTCGCACATCTCCAACCGCGTGGGCGTGATGTACCTGGGGCGGATCGTCGAGATGGCGGATACCCGCACGCTCTTCAAGCGGCCCCTGCATCCTTACACACGCATGCTCGAGAGCGCGATTCCCGACATCACCATGTCGGGCAAGCCACGAATTCCGGTCGCGGGCGAGGTTCCCAACCCGCTCAACCCGCCGACGGGCTGCAGCTTCAATCCCCGCTGCCCATACGCGCGCGACAAATGCCGCGAGGTTCGCCCGGAGCTGCTTGCCTTCGAGGGCGCCGCCGTCGCTTGCCATGGAATCCACGAGGGATGGATACCGATTCACGCCACGCCGACAGCGACACGAGCTCCGCTGGCCTGAGGGCGTTCCGAACATCCCTGCTCGCGATCGCGATGATCCTCGCAGCGTGGATGGTGTTTCCACGCCTGCTGCTGCCCGCGAGTTTCGACGCTGCCCACGCCTACCTGCCGATGGCGCGTCACGTCCTCTCCGAGGGCTGGGCGTACCTGCAGCGCCCCGAATCGCTCGCCTACGGCCCGGTCGCCTTTCTCTATCCCGCGCTTCTGGGCGCGAACGAAATGACCGTCCGTTACGCAAACGTCGGGCTCTATGTCGCGGCCGTCATGCTGGGTTATGTCACGGTGAGCAAGACGCAGTCGTGGCAAGCCGGCACCGCCGCTGCTTTCCTGCTCGCCCTCTCGCCCACGTTGCAGCCCTTCATGGCCGATGCGCTGAGCGAACCGCCGTTCGTTTTCCTGATGGCGATCTGGGCACTCGCTGTTTCCTCGGCCTCACGAGAAGGAGGTTCGAGCGGCGCCTGGATCGTGGCCGGCGGAGTCGCTCTCGGCCTGGCGACCCTCGCGCGACCCGCGGCGATGTACTTCGCGCCGTTGATGATCGCCATATTCGGGCTGCGGTGGTGGAGGACGAGGCGAGCTCCTTTCGGAAAGCTCGCCGCCATGCATGCGATAGCGCTCGCGATCTCGGCGGCATGGATCGCTCGCAACGCCATGGTATTCGGGTTCCCGTCGATCGCGACCGGTGCGGGCGCGGCACTCTGGTTCGGCGCCAATCCCCTCGTCGACGGATACGAGCCGGCGTACTTCGGCCTGGATTACGACTCCGGGTTGGTGCAGCAGGACACCACCCACCTCACCATCAAGGCGGACAGAGTGCTGCGCGCAGTCGCGGCCGTCGAGCTTCGCGACACGCCGCTCGCGGTGCTCGCGGAAATGTGCCTGCACAAGGCGGGCGCGTTCCTCTTCGTCACCTCCGCCGAAACCTCGAGTGAGCCCGTGGCATTCATGCGCATGTGGAGAATCGCGCTTGCGACCCTCGCCGTCGCGGCGATCATTTTTCGCCGCAAGTCCCCCATCGTGGTCGCGCTGGGCATCCTGGTTGCGTACATGGTCGCGGTTCACATCCCCGTCATGTACCACTATCGCTACAGCGTGGGTGCCCTCGACCTTCCCCTCACGCTCCTGGCGGCGATCGGCCTCGCGGAGGCGGCTCGATCCGTGCCGCGCGCTGCCGCCATGATCTTCGCCGCGACGCTCGGCGTCGGCCTGGGACTTGCCGAGATGGCGCATGCAGGGCCGCGCTCCCCGATGCCCGATCGCATCGCGCTCGAAGTGCTGTGGATGCGCAATATCGGGACGACGCACGTCGTGGGCCCCGGGGAGCCCCCGATCGACTTTTCGATCACCAAGGATCCAACCACGTTTCGGTGGGACCTTACGATGCTGGAGATGGAGCTTTCGGTGTCGCCACTCGTAAAGCGCGGAGTCTGCGACCGGTTGCGCATTCGCTTCCGGACTCCCGGCGAGAAGGATTTCGCCGTCCGCCGCCCGGTGCGAGTCCCCATCACGTCCGACGGCAGGATGCACAAGCTCGTGATCGGAACGTCCTACCCCATATCCCTCCGCGGCGAAGGCGTCGTACGCCTTGACTTCGAGTGCTCTTCGCCCGCGGCGGTGGAGATCGGACAAGTGGCGGTGCTATCGCCGCTCCGCCAGCAGTATTACTGGGATCTTTACCAACGGCAGCGCCAGGAAGAGAAGCGCCCCTGACCGGCGAGGTCACCCGCGCCGCCGGTCCACGATGTGGTCGGAGAGCATCACATAGATCTCGCGAGCGCGCCGATTCACCGTGTCGAGGATGGCGCCCGTGGCCAGGCACAACACGCCGATGATGCCGCATGCGACCGCGAACACGGCGCGTGCCACCCCCACGACCTGTCCGACCTCGATGAACTCGATGGTGACGAGCACGCCGGCCGCCGTTCCGATGGCGAGAAACGCCAGGGCCAACAACCCGAAGAACGACATCGGGCGATAGTCCTTGTAGAGGCGGGCGATCAGCATCAGGACGCGAGACCCATCGCGGAGGGTGCGCAGCTTGGAGGCGCTGCCTTCCGGGCGCTCGCCGTAAGGCACCGGCACTTCCGCCACGGGGAAGCGGTGCTCCAGGGCATGGAGCGTCATTTCGGTTTCGATCTCGAACCCGCGGCTCAACACCGGCATGGTCTTCACGAACCGGCGGCTGAAGGCCCGGTAACCGGACATCACGTCCGTGAGGTGCGCGCCGAAGAACGCATTGATGACGTGCAACACGAGGTTGTTTCCGAACACGTGCAGCGGCCGGAAGCTCCGGGCCTCATATGTCGCGAGGCGTGTACCGACCACCATATCGGCGCGCCCCTCGATGAGCGGGGCGAGCAGCTCGCGAACGCGGTCGGCCGGATAGGTCGCGTCGCCATCGACCATGACGAACAAGTCGGCATCCACCTCGCGAAACATGGCGCGAACGACTTCGCCCTTGCCTTGATTGGGAACCCGATGCACGGCTGCGCCCGCTGCCGCGGCGAGGGCCGCCGTGCCGTCCGTGCTGTTGTTGTCGAAAACGTACATGCGTGCTTGCGGAAGCTCGCGGCGGAAATCCGCCACGACCTGGGCAATGGTCGCGCTCTCGTTGTAGCAGGGAATCAGCACCGCCGTTTCCACGGTTCACGCCTCCCGGTAGATCCAGAGCGAACGGGCCAGAAAATTCCACACCATCACCACCCCGGTCGCGATTATCTTCGAAACGACGATGTCGAGCCCGGCTACCACCACCCCACCCCAAACCAGCGCATCGTTGATCGCCAGCCCGACGACGCTCACGCCCAGCACGGTCACATATTGCCGGGCAATGCCGAGGCCAAGAAGCGGCCGGCCGAAGACCCATACATGGCCGAGCACGAAGTTGACGGCATTGGCGACGAGGAATGCGATCGTGTTCGCGGCGAGAAGGGGCATGTGATCCGCGAGCGCGAGAAGGCAGGACAGGTCGACCGCGAACGCCACGGCGCCGACTACTGCGTATCGCAAGGCGCGCACGGCCGGGCGGTCCTCGATGCGGTTCGTAAGTGGGTTATTCTGCTCGAAGTGAAGGAAGTTGTCCCCGTGAGGAAAGAGAATGAACGAATCGCGGATTACGCAGGAAAGCATTTCCGCCATGCCGACCGCCGACCTCGACGCGCTCATCGCGATGGCGGCCAAGGAACGCACCAAGCGATCGGAGGCCTTCCCGGCGGATGCGCCGAAGGAATTCGACGCGACGTTCAATCCCGCGTGGTCGGTCTTCCTCGCGGGCGAGAACACCATCGTGCAGCTGAAGCATCTCGGTCATGGGTGGATCGCGGTCGCGATTCCGCCGCCGGAGCGAGCGCATCTCGCGAGCCTGTTGCTGCATCATTCGCTCATCGCCGCCAAGGGCGAGGCGCAAACCCCCGGTCCCGCGCCGATGCCGCCCAGCGCGGGCGGCGGGACCGTTCACTAGGAGGGCGGCCGCGATGCACGACGAAAAGATCAAGGTGAAGATGGAGAACGGCCAGATGCTCGAAGTGGTCGTGTACAACAAGCGCGCCGACAGCATCACCGTGGTCCTCGGCGAGGGCGTGCACAACGTGAAGTGCGACTTGCGCCCGACGCGCAACGGCCTGGCCTACGTCGGCAGCGTGATGGGCCGCGAGATCGTCTACGAGCGCAGCCGCGAGCAAGTGCAGGCCGACATCGACCGCCTCAACCCGTCGATGCACGCGCCGAAGCGAAGATGATCCGACCCTGTCCCCGGGCCTCCGCGTTCAATCCTGCCCCAGAGGGTCCCCGGGGAGAGGGAGACTTCAACTCCCCAGTCCGCGCGCCATGATCACCGCGAACACCGGGATCAACGCCGCGAGGTGGACCTCCGTCATGACGAGGCGGCGGGTGCTGCGCTGCTCTTCGGCCGGAACTTGCCACGCCGGGTCGTGGTCGAGCGCGCGCCGCCAGCGGATGTACGTGAGCGTGGGCTTGATCGAGATGATGCCGACGGCGAGGAAGAGGCCGATCTTCACGTAGACCGGCCAGGCGTCGAAGTAGAAGTCGGCGCCCTTCGCTCCGTAGATGGCGCGCAGGAACCCGGTGGCGAGGACCGCGACCGCGGCACCCCCGAACCATTGGTCCATCCGTCCGAGAAGGCGGATCGCTCCCGCATCGAGCAAGCGCCGGATCAGGACCGCCTGCACCGTAAGAAACGAAAAGAGGACGAGGATCGCGGCGTAGTGCAGGTAGGCGAGGATGGCGTCGAGCCACATGCCGCCTAGATTACGACAAAAGCGCGCGCTAGTTGAACGCCCGCTCGTAAATCGCGAGGTCCGCCTTGTAGCAGCCGCACGCCGCGGCCTCGAGCCCGGCGCGATCGCGAATGCGGATGTCGCCGCGCGAATAGCTGATGAGCTTGCGGCGTTGCAGGGCGCTCGCCGCCTTCGTCACGCCCACGCGCCGCACGCCCAGCATCATCGCGAGAAACTCGTGGGTGATGTGGAAGGTCGCCGAGTGCGCACGATCCGCCGTCATCAGCATCCAGCGCGCGAGGCGCTCCTCGACGACGTGGAAGCGGTTGCAGCCGGCGGTCTGCGCGAGCTGGCCGAGGCAGGCGTGGATGTAGCGATCGAGGGTCGCGCGCAAAGCCGGGCTCGCCTTGAGCTCGCGGCGGAATTTCGCCGCGGTCATGCGCAACGCGGTGCCCTGCCCCTGGATCAGGAGGCGTGCAGCGGTCTTTTCCACGCCGAGTGCCAACGGCATCCCGACCATGCCCTCGTTGCCGACCAGCGCGACCTCGATCGGGACTCCGCCGGGCATTACGGCGAGGAGGGAGACGAATCCGCCGATCGGGAAATGGATGTGACGCATCGTATCGCCCGGCTCGGCGATCGTCACGTTGAAGACGAGGTCCACGCTCTCGCATCCGCGCACGAAACGCTCGCGATCCTTGCGCGGCAAGCGCGCCAACAGCCCGTTGGCCATGGCGGCGGGCGCGAGACGAATTGCGAGGGTGGACAGATTCGCGGGCATACGCCGAAGTTACAGTCGCGCCCCAGGGCTGTCTGTGCGTTACCGCACCCCAAAGGGCAAGGCTAGCGCAGGTGCTGATCCCAGAACCTCTGCAGCCGCTTGGCCGAAACCGGCAGCGGCGTGCGCAGCTCCTGCGCGAAAAGCGAGACACGCAGCTCCTCGATCAGCCAGCGGAATTCCTCGAGCCGCGCGTCGTTGCGGCCGGCGTCGCGATCGGCCTTCGCGCGCGTCTCGTAGTTCTGCCACAGGGTGGCGAGCGTGGCGGCGTGCTTCTGGTCGCGCTCGGCGTCGGCGCGATACTTCTGCAGGCGTAGCGCGTACCCCTTGAGATAGCGCGGCAGGTGCTCGAGGCGTTCCCACGGCGTGCGCGAGATGAATCCCGGGTACACAAGGCGGTCGCGATGGCCCTTCACCTCCTGCGCCACGCGGCCGAGGGAAGCATTTTGCGAGAGCGCCTGGACGAACTGCTGGCTCGCCTCGCCGATCGCCGTCGCATGGCGGGACGCCGCCTCGATGACCGCGGGCAGGCGCGCCTTGGCGCGCTTCCTCTGCTCCTCGAACGCCTTCGGCGTGCGCGGCAGCGCGTCGTCGCCGAGGAAGGCGCGATCGACGATGGCTTCGATCAAGTCGCCCTTCAGCTTGTCGGCCGGGATGCTGGCGCTGAAGCGCAACGCCAACGCGTTCAACCCCGGCAGGCTGCGCTCGAGGTTGCGTACCTGCTCTTTCAAGTCGAGGGCCATGAGGCGCTTCAGGCCGGCACGATGCGCGGCATCGGCCTTGTCCGAAGAATCCATGAGGCGAATGGCGACACTCGATCCTTCGTCCGTCAACGCAGGATAGCCGGTGAGCGTCTGGTTGCCGCGGCGAAACGACACCTGCGCCGGCAAGTCGCCAAAGTCCCAGCTGGTGATGCCCTCGCGCTCCATGCCCGGCTTCGCCTTGGCGAGCGTCAAGCTCGCGGCCTCACCCAGGCGCCGGCGCAGCTCGCCGAGATCGCGGCCCATCGCGAGCTCGCGCTTAGCCTCGTCGACCACACGCACGTTCATGAGCAGGTGCGCCGGTGGATCTTCCTTCGACCAGATGTCGTCGTCGAGACGCTCGCCGGAGATGCGCGAGGCGTAGGCGAGAACGGCTTCCTTGACGGTCAAATTGGGCCCGGGACCAGCGCCCCCTTGCGGCGGCGTCCGGGGTGACGAGAGGAAACGCGTCGTGTGCTCGGGCACGGGCACGAGCTGAGTGCGGATGCGCTTCGGCAGCGCCTTCATCGTCCAGCCCACTTTTTCGCGGATCATTCCCGGGACCAGCCAGTCGATCTCGGCCGCGTCGACCTGGTTCAGCAGCGCCAGGGGCACGTTCATCGTGACGCCGTCGAGCGGATGCCCGGGCTCGAAGCGATACGCGAGCGCGAAATCCGCGTCTCCGAGGCGCATCTGGCGCGGGAAGAGCTCCTCGGTGATCGACTCCGCGCCGTGGCGCATGAGGTCGGCGCGCGTGAGGAAAAGGAGCTTCGGGTCTTTCCCGGCAGCGGCGCGGTACCAGGTATCGAACGAGCGCGAATCGCGCAGGTCTGCGGGCAGGCGCGCGTCGTAGAAGGCGAAAAGCGCGCGGTCGTCCACCAGCACGTCGGGGCGGCGCGCACGGTGCTCGAGGTCCTCGATCTCCCCGATCAGCTTGCGGTTGTGCGCCCAGAACGCTTGCGCGCTCTCGAACTCGCCGGCGACGAGCGCGCCCTCGATGAAAAGGTCGCGCGCCTTCGCCGGATCGATCTTGCCGAAGCCCACTTTGCGGCGCGCGGCGAGCACCAGGCCGAAAAGCGACACGTTCTCGTAGGCGATGACCTCGCCGCGCGCCTTGTCCCAGTGCGGCTCGACGAACGCTCTCTCGACGAGGTGGGAGGCGGCCTTCTCGATCCAGTCGGGCTCCACGCGCGCCACGTTGCGCGCGAAGATGCGCGTGGTTTCCTGCAGCTCGCCCGCGAGGATCCAGCGCGGGCGGTTCTTCTTCAACCCCGACCCCGGCCAGATGTGGAACCGCAGCCCGCGCGGGCCATGGTAATGGTCGCCGTCGAGCGCTTTCATCCCGACGTTTCCGACGAGGCCGGCCAAGAGCGCGCGGTGCACCCGCTCGTAGGTGGCCGGGCTCGCGTTCTCGCGGATGCCCAGCTCGGCGGCCATCTCGCGCAGCTGCCCGGCGAGATCGCGCCACTCGCGCATGCGCACGTAGGAGAGGAAATGCTCGCGGCACACCTCGTAGAGCTTGCGGTTCGATTTCTTGTGGACCAATTCGTCGCCGAAGAACTTCCACAGGTTCAGCAGCTGCACGAAATCCGATTGCTCGTCGCGAAACTCCTCGTGGGCGCGGTCGGAGGCGTCGCGCATCGCGCGCGGCCGGTCGCGCGGGTCCTGGATCGAGAGCGCGGCGGCGAGGATCACCATCTCCGCCGCGCAGTCGAACTCGCGCGCGGCGAGGATCATGCGGCCGATGCGAGGATCGACGGGCAGGCGCGCGAGCTCCCGGCCCAGCGCGGTGAGACTCCTTTCCTCGGTGATCGCGCCCAGCTCGAAAAGCTGCCGGTATCCATCCTCGACCTGGCGCGCGGTCGGCGGCTCGATGAACGGGAACTCGCCGATCGGGCCCAGCTCGAGCGAGGCCATGCGCAGGATCACCGCGGCGAGCGAGGTGCGCAGGATCTCCGGGGTGGTGTATTCGGCCCTCTCGCCGAATTCCGCCTCGGCGTAGAGGCGAATCGCGATCCCGCTCGCCACGCGCCCGCAGCGCCCGGCGCGCTGCCGCGCCGCCGCCTGCGAGATCGGCTCGATGCGCAGCTGGTCGATCTTCTGCCGCGGCGAGTAGCGCTTGATGCGCGCGAGCCCCGAGTCGATCACATAGTGGATCCCGGGAACCGTGAGTGAAGTCTCGGCGACGTTGGTCGCGAGCACGATCCGGCGGTGCGCCGAGCGCTCGAAGACGCGATCCTGCTCCTCGGCGGAAAGGCGGGAAAAAAGCGGGAGGATCTCGGTGTGCTGTTTCCCTGCCTTTGGCAACGAGAGTTTCCGCAGGGCTTCCGCGGCCTCGCGGATCTCGCGCTCCCCGGGCAGGAACACGAGGATGTCACCCTCGCGACTCGCGCGCGCGATCTCGTCGCATGCTCTGGCGATCGCCTCGGGCATCGTCACCGGCTCGTCGTCCTCATCGTCTTTTGCCGCATTGAACGGGGACCCCTGGACCTCGAAGAACTCGGGCCGGTAGCGCACTTCGACCGGATAGGTGCGCCCCGATACCTCGATCACCGGGGCGCCGTCGAAGAATTTGGAGAACCTCTCGGTGTCGATGGTGGCGGAGGTCACCACGACCTTGAGCTCGGGGCGCGCGGCGGCCAGCCGCTTGAGATAACCGAGGAGAAAGTCGACGTTGAGGCTTCTTTCGTGCGCCTCGTCGATGATGATCGTGTCGTAGGCCCGCAGCTCGCGGTCGGAGTGCGTCTCCGCGAGCAGGATACCGTCGGTCATGACTTTCACCGCCGTGTCGGGACGGGTCTCATCCTGGAAGCGGATCTTGTGCCCGACGAAACCCTTGGGAGCCCCGGCGAGCTCCTGCGCCAGGCGATTGGCGAGGCTGCGCGCGGCGATGCGCCGCGGCTGCGTGCAGCCGATGAACCCCGCGGCGCCGCGCCCGAGCGCCAGGCAGATCTTGGGGATCTGGGTCGTCTTCCCCGAGCCCGTTTCGCCGCAGACGATCGTGACCGCGTGCTCCTTGATCAGCCGCGCGATCTCCTCGCGATGCTGCGCGATCGGCAGCTCCTCGGGAAACCGCGGCGCGGGAATGCGCGCGAGGCGAGCGGCGTGCCGCCCCCGCGAGCGCTCGATGAGATCGGCGAGGAGCGCTCTCTCGCGCTCGGCTCCGCGGCCCCGGCCCGCGCGGCCCTCGATGGCCGCGAGAAGTACAGCGATCCGCGGATGATCGCTGGCGAGCGTCGAGGAGAGAATTTCGCGAGGGAGCTGGATCATCGGCTGCGCAACCGGCCGGCCGATTCTAGCGCCCTTCAGGCCACCGTTTCGCGAATGCAGCTCAGGACCACGTCGAATCCGGGCGGACTGCCGCCGATCGACGGAAACGGGGTGATGCTCGCGGTGCAGTGCACCAGGCCGCCGCCGCGAGCATGGGCCTCGGCCTCGATGGATGCGGCGCGCGAGCCCGCGGCAAGGCGCTTCACCTCGACATCGGTCAACGCGAGCAGCGTGGAAAGCGGATACCCGACGAGCTGTGCGGAGCGCTTGCCGAAGAGGCGCTCGGCCGCGGGATTGCACGCGAGGACGCCGCCGTTCGCCTCGCACTGGATCTGCGGCAGCGGCGACTGCTCGTAGATCGCCTCGAGGCGCTCGGCGCGCGCGCGCGCGCTATCGACCGACATGCCGCGCACCGCCACGCGGTGGGCGAGCTCGCGGTTCTCGCGCTCGAGCTTCTCGTTGAGCACGCCCGTCAACGTGAGCAAGTCGTCCCTCTCGAGCTGGAGGCTGAAGGCCTCGGCCTTGTCGCGGTTCAGCTTGCGCGCGTAGTAGATGATGGTGAAGCAGAAGAAGAGCGCCATGGTCCCGGCGTACCAGTGGGCCCCGCTCTGCACGAAGAAGAGATAGATCGAGGTCGGAATCGCCGCCGGGATGGACAGGGCCTCGTGGGCGCCCCGCAGCGCGGCGTAGGCGGTGACCGAGCCCGCCACGAAGCAGATGATCACCATCAGCGTGAAGAGCTGCAGGTACACCTGCGAGGGCGGGAACAGCAGCGTGCCGAGAACTCCCCACTGCACTCCTGCGAGGAAGTTCGCCGCCACGACGAGGCGGCCCCAGGCATTCGGGTCGGAAGCGGGGTCGCGCCGCCGGTAGGCGATGATGCAGACGCAGCGAAAGAAGGTGACCGCGGTCGCCCAGAGGAACCACACCGCGCCGCGGCCGATGTCGCCGGTCTCGATGAGAACGCCGAGGGTCAGGAGCGCGCCGAAATAGGAGTACCCCGCCGCCACCGGCGCGTACTTGTAGAGCTCGTCGACCTGAAGCGCCTTGAGCCGTGGTGACGGCCAGGACGCATCGGACGGCGGGCCGCCGCCATTTTTCTCGTTTACGGACATGGGCCGGGCCTGCTGTGCGCGAGGCCCCAAAGTGAGCCCTTTTCCGCAGGCTTACTGTGAACTGCGTCACAGTGCGCTGTTACAAGGGCAATACTTGCCGGGCACTGCCCAACCGGCGCTTCAGGGCTCGAGCTGCTTGTAGACCGAGCTGGCGACGCGCGCGAGGGTCGGCTTGTCGACCTCGCCGGAGAGCGCGTATCCGCAGTCCTTTTCGATCCAGTAGAAAACCGAGACCGGCCCCTCGGACGCGAAGCGGAAGGCGGTCACCGTGTCGCCCCGGCTCGGGCGGGTCACGTAGAGGGTCAGGCGCTTGCCGGAGGCATCCTGGTACATGAATTGCGCCACCGGCCCGTCGCTGCCCGGCAGGAGCCGCCCGCCGAGGAGCTCGAACCCCTCGTTGGCGAGAAGCGGGATCTTGAGCGTCACGCCGAGGCGCTTCGAGAGCCACTTCACCAGGTGGTCCTTCTCCTTGGCGTCGACTTCGACCGGATGGCGAACCTCCGGCGAATAGACCAGGTGCGCTCGCGCCGCGCGAGCCGGGAGCGGCGTGACCGCGGCTACGGGAGTCACAGGGGCGGGCTGCAGCAGCGGAATGGCGAGCCCGATGGCCACACCGGCGGCGAGCAGCATCGCGGCGCGCGCGTAGTCGAGCCACGCGGGGCGTTTCAGGTACATGCGCGCCGGAATCGGCTCGGTGAGCACCGTGTCGAACTGGCGGCGCAGGAGCCGGTTCTGCTCGGCGTATTCCACGCGATCCTCGTCTTCGTTCATTGCACCACCCGCAATCCGCTGCGCGTCGCCTCGCCGTTCATCAGGCGGCGCAGGCGCTCCCTGCCCCGTGACAGCCGCGACATCACGGTGCCGATCGGGATGCCGAGCGCGCGGCTCACGTCGGCATAGGTCATGTCCTCGAGCGCGATCAGGAGCACCACCTCGCGCTGCTCGGGCGCGAGGCAAAACAGCGCGCGCTGCAGATCGATCACGTCCACGCTCGTGACCGCCGGGATCGGCGCGGCGAGCGCATTCTCGTCGATCTCGACTTCGGGCGCGATGCGCCGCGCCTTGAGCTGATTTACGAACACGTTGTGCATGATCGAGAAGAGCCATGCGCGCAGGTCGCCGGGGCGCCACAGGTGGAACTTGCGCACCGCGCGCTCGAGCGTGTCCTGCACCAGGTCGTCCGCGCCATCGCGATCGCCCACCAACGCTCGCGCATAGCGGCGCAGGTTGGGGATGAACGGGACGATCAAGTTGTAATCCATCGCTACTAGGCTTGGCTAATATTGCATCAACAGGCCCCGGAACGCGCTATTCCCGTCCCAGGTCAGGAATCGTACGCATTCCCGAGGGTGTCGAAAAGGTCGCCGCGAGCCCGTGCACCCGATCGAAGCGTTCCAGCTTGCAACCCGATGCGGGAAGCGCCTGCGCGGGGTGCAGCCCGCCCTGCCATTGGATCAACGTAGGCAGGCGCCCTTGTCCCGGCAGGCGCCCGTCGCGCGGCACGCCCATGCGCCAGCGGTAGGGGCCGCGCGAGAGCGAAAGAATCTCGACCGGCTCGGAATAATCGGCGAGCGCGGCTTCGAGGTCGTCGGTGCGCTCGACCCAGTGGATCAGCGCCGCTCCGCGCGAAAGGAGCTCGCGCATCGCCGGCGCGTCGAGGTCGAACCAGCGCGGCCGCCCCGGCGCGGGAGCCTCGGGATCGATCGCGATCACCTCGAGGAATGCGCCGGGCCCCAGCGACAACAGGCGATTGTGCGTGCCCATCAACGCGTGCTTGCCGCCTTCGGCCATCGGTACGCCGAGCTTCGCCTCCACCCACGCGGAGCCTTCATCCAGCGTGCGCGCCGCAACCACCAGATGATCGAGTTCCCTCTTCAACTACGGCTTTGAATCCCGTGGCCGCGAAGCGGCTGCAGGATCATTACCTAAACGCAGATGAACGCAGAAGCTCAATCCAGCGTAATACCCTCGTCGGCCATCACCTTCTTCACCGCGGGGCGGGCGAGGACGCGGTCCATCACCGCGGAATAGTTCTTCAGCTCGCGCACCGGCATCTTCTGGCGGTTGCCCCAGCGGTAGAAGACCAGCAGGTAGCCGTCGGCGACGGTGTAGTGGTTGCCGATGCACCACTTCTTGCCATTCAGCAGCCCGTCGATTTCCCTCAACAGCTCCTCATAGGTCTGGCGCGCCTTTGCCTTGACCGCTTCCTGCGCGGCGGGATCGTCGGCGTAGCGCGCGGCACGGACCAGGTGTGCGTAGGCGCTATGCACGGTGTTGGAGAGCCACGCCATCGTCGAGACGATCTGCGCCTGGTGCCAGGTGTCGCCCGGCCAGAGCTTCTTCTGCGGGTATCCGCCGCCGAGATAGGTGAGGATGCCGACGTTCTCCGTGAGGATATGGCCGTCGACCACGAGCGTGGGCACGCGTCCGCGCGGATTCATGCGGAGGTAATCCGGCTTGCGCTGGTCCCCGGCGGCGAGGTCCAGCCGCTGCGTTTCGTAGGGGAGGCCGACTTCCTCGAGCGCGATGTGGGACGCGAACGAGCAGGCACCGGGCGCGTAATAGAGCTTGGTGGCCATAAGGTTTCTCCTTGGATCTGGTTTCCCGCTTTCGCGGGAACGACGCCTAGAGTCGGGTGATGAGGGAAGAGGTGTCCCAGCGGCTGCCGCCAGCCTTCTGCACCTCGCCATAGTACTGGTCGATGACCTGCGTGATGGGGAGCTTCGCTCCGTTGCGCCCGGCTTCCGCGAGGCAGATGCCGAGGTCCTTGCGCATCCAGTCCACCGCGAAGCCGAAGCTGAACTTGCGCTCGTGCATCGTCTTGCCGCGGTTCTCCATCTGCCACGATTGCGCCGCGCCCTTCGAGATCACGTCGAGGACGAGGTTGGCGTCCAGCCCCGCCTTCTCGGCGAAGGCGATGCCCTCCGAGAGGCCCTGCACCAGGCCGGCGATGCAGATCTGGTTCACCATCTTGGTGAGCTGGCCCGATCCCGGGCCTCCCATCAGCGTCACCGCGCGGCCGTACGAATCCATCACCGGCTTCGCGCGCTCGAAGGCCGCGGCCTCGCCGCCGCACATCACGGTAAGCTTGCCGTTCTCCGCGCCCGCCTGGCCGCCCGAGACCGGCGCATCGATGAAGTCCACGCCCTTCTCCTTCGCCGCCGCAAAGACCTTGCGCGCAGCGTCGGCCGAGGCCGTCGTGTGGTCGACGAGGACCGCACCCTTCTTCATCCCCGCGAGCGCGCCTTCCTTGCCGAGCGCGACTTCCAGCAAATCATTGTCGTTGCCCACCATCAGCATCACGAAGTCGGCGTCCTTCGCGGCGGCCGCGGGCGTGGGCGCGGATTTTCCCCCGTGCTTGTCGAGCCACGCCTGCGCCTTGGCCGCGGTGCGGTTGTATACCACGACTTCGTGGCCCTTCGACTTGAGGTGGCCGGCCATGGGGAATCCCATGACGCCGAGGCCGAGGAATGCGACTCTTGCGGACATCGTGATCTCCTGACTGGGATCAGCTTCGGGCCGGGCTTGCGTTCTTCAACGCGAGCAGCTTCGAATACCATTCGTCGCGCGCGCGGGTGCTGAAGCGGAACCACAACCGGCTCTGCGGGACCTTGGGATCGTCGACCTTCACGACGATCCAGCGGTGCTTGAGGCCCCAAATGCTCTCGTCCATCTTCTCCACCGACCTGATTGCGCGCGGCGCGGCCGTTATGGCGTGCGGCCAGTCGACGAGAACCAGCCTGTCGTTCGCGGCCTCGAAGCCGGCGTAGGTGTCGCCGAACCGGTATTGCCAGTCCGGCTTGAATCCCGCGGGCAGCAGCTTGGCGACCTTCTCCGCATCGGTGCTGCCGCGCATGAAGAACTTGTACGAGAGCCAGATGCTGATCGTCATTCCGCCGAAAACAACCACGATGAGTAGCGTATCGCCCATGTCAGCCGAGCTCCTTGTTCACAAGATTCGGCGGCACGCGTCCCTCGATGACCGCGGAGAGATTGGCAGCCGCCATTTCGCACATTCTCAGCCGCGTCGCGCGCGAGGCGCTGCCGATGTGCGGGGTGAGCACGACATTCCCCAGGTCGACGTAACCGGAGTTGAAGTTCGGCTCTCCTTCGAAGACATCCAGGCCCGCGCCCGCGATGCGTCTTGCCCTGAGCGCTTCGATCAGGGCCGCATCGTCCACCACGCCGCCGCGCGCCGAATTGACCAGGATCGCGGAGGCCTTCATCCTCGCGATCTCCGCGGCGCCGATCATATGGTGAACCGCGGGCGAGTAGGGAACCATCACCACGACGAAGTCCGATTGCGAGAGCAGCTCGTCACGCTCGACCCACCTCGCATTCAGCCCTCGCTCCTGCGCTTCGGCAAGGCGACTGCGGTTGTGATAAAGCACCCGCATGTCGAAGCCGAGCGCGCGCCGCGCGACCGCCCTGCCGATTCGCCCCATGCCAATGATCCCCAACGTCGCATGATGGATGTCCTGGCCGAGGAAGGCCTCGACGCCGAAGGCGATCTTCCAATCGCCGCGGCGCACGTAGGCATCGCCCTCCGCGACGCGGCGCGCCGCCGCCATGAGCAGCGCCCAGGTGAGATCGGCCGTGGTGTCGTCGAGGACGCCGGGCGTGTTGGTGACGCGAATCGCGCGCCGGGTGCACGCTGGGACGTCGATGTTGTTGTAGCCCACGGCAATATTCGAGATCACCTTGAGATCGGGACACCGGGCAAGGATCGCTTCTTCGAAGCGATCCATCACCGTCGCCATGACGCCCGCCTTGTCCCGGAGGCGCCGGGCGAGCTCCTCGGCCAGCCAGGGCCGGTCCTGCGCGTTTTGCTCCACGTCGAAGCGCTTCGAGAGCGCCTCGATCACCTCCGGGAAAACCCAGCGGGTGACCAGGATCCCCGCCATCCCCGCCTCAACCGCCGCCGTAGAGATAGTTCGGCAGCCAGAGCGTCATCCCGGGCCAGAAGTACATGATGACCATGCAGAGGATCACGATCAGCATGTAGGGCATCATGCCCGCGAAGATCTGGTTCAGCGTCACGTGCTTGGGCGAAACGCCTTTCAGGTAGAACGCCGACATCGCCACCGGCGGCGAGAGGAACGCGGCCTGGAGGTTGACGAAGACGATCGTGCCCCAGAGGATCGGATCGATGTTGAAGTGCTTGAGAAGAGGCAGGAAGATCGGCACGAAGATCACGATGATCTCGGTCCATTCCAGCGGCCAGCCGAGCACGAAGATGATCGCCTGCGACAGGATCATGAACTGTACCGGCGACATGTTCAGGCTCAAGACCCAATTCTCGACCAGCTGCTGGCCCCCCAGGATCGCGAAAACACCCGAAAACAGCGCCGAGCCGATGAACAGCCAGCACACCATCGCCGTGGTCTTGGCCGTGAGGAATACCGATTGCTTGAGGCGTTCCCAATCGAAGGTGCGTGCCTGAATCGCAAGCAGGAACGCGCCGGCGGAGCCGATGGCGGCGGACTCGGTGGCGGTGGTGATGCCGAACAGGATGACCGCGAGAACCACGATGGTCAGGATGCCGAGCGGCATGACCGACGACGATAGCAGCTTCAACAGCTCGAACGACTCCGCCTCCATCTTCCAGTAGTACCAGAGAAGCAGCAGGGCGGTGGCTGCAACGACAATCCAGAAATAGGCGTAGAACTCGGAGGGCGGACCCGCGTCCACCGGCGCGGCCCCGCCTTGCTTCAACAGTTCCGGAGTCCCCACCTGTTCCGCGGTTTCCGATCCCGGCGCCGTCCCTCTCGAGTCGGCTCCGCCCGAGCCGCTCCCCAGTTCCTGCGGCGTCTCGGGACTTGCAGGCGGCAACGCCGGCGAAGCGGCGGCGGGCGCGGCCCGCACCTGGGTGGCAATGGCCGCCTCCTGGACATCGGCCTGCGGGTGGATCACCACATACCACCAGATTCCCCAGAAGGTCACCGCCGTGAGAATCAGCGGGAACAGCGCGACGAGGAAATTCTTCCAGATCGCGCGGTACGACAAGCGGTTGCCGGCGTCCTCGATCGCGAGGGCCTTGCCGGGCCTGAGCAGCGCGACAAACAAACCGGCGAGCATGTTTCGCGAATAAGCCTGCTGGAATTTCCGCACCCATTCGGACACCGGCACCTTCTGCTCCGACTCCGGCAAAGGCGGGGCGATCTTCGGATTGACGAGCGCCCAAATGAGGATGTAGATCAGGTAGAGGAATGACAGGAAAAAGCCGGGAAACATCGCCGAGGCGTAGAGCTTCACCACCGATTGCCCGGCGACCGCGGCGTAGACGATGATCATCACCGAAGGCGGGATCAGGATGCCGAGCGTGCCGCCGGCGGTGATGACGCCCGAGGCGAGGCGCACGTCGTAGCCTGCCTTGAGCATCGGGTTAGCGCGCCCCGCTCCATCACGTAGCCCATGAGCACGAACAAGGGGATCGAGATCAGCACGTCATTGTTCATCGCGCCATAGGTGCGCTCGACCATGAGGGCGAAGACCTTGTTGTCGGCCCAGGAATGCGACGGGTCATAGAAGGCGATGAAGCCGAACATCATGCCCAGGCCCATCAGCGTGAATGCCGTCGGAAAGCCCAGCATGATCACGACCACGATGAGCCCCAGCATGAGCAAGCCGAGGGCCGGATCACTCACGCTCGGCTCCCCTCGATCCAATGCGTTGGTGCGCGGCTTCGTCGATCTCGTGCGCGCCTTCGATCGCGCGCCGGCGCGTTTCATCGTCCACGAGCGTGCTGCCGGCGAGCTGCTGCTCGATCACGTCGATCTCCTCGGCATCCTTCAGGCGATCGGGCCATACCCCCGTCTTCAGGCACACGATGCAGCGGACGATCTCGGCGATCCCCTGGATCAGCACCAGGACGCCGGCGATCGGAATGATGGTCTTGAACGGATAGACCGCCGGTCCGTTCGACGACACGTTCGAGTGCTCATTGATGCGCCACGAAATGGCCGCGTAATCGATGCCCGCATAGATCAACGCCATCACTCCGGGGAGGAAGAAAACGATGTACAGCACCAGGTCGAGCGTCGCCTGGGTGCGCGGGTTGAACGAGCCGTAGAGGAAGTCGCCCCTCACATGGGCGTCCTGCGCCAGCGTGTAGGCGCCGCAAATCATGAACAGCGTGCCGTAGAGCATGTTGTCGAGGTCGAAGATCCACGCCGTCGGCGCGTTCAGGATGTAGCGCTTGAAGACCTCGATGCAGACGACCGACATCAGCACCATGATCAACCAGGCGACGGTCTTGCCGGCCCAGGTGCTGATGTGGTCGGCGGCAAGCAGGAAATTCTGGATCTTCATTGGCGGGATGGCAGGTTCGTGTAAGAAGCCGATTCAAAAAACGCGGCACCATCCGGGACCGTGCCCGGATGGTGCCGGAGAGTCTCAAGCAGCGGTCAGGCCTTCTTCCCGGCGGCGGCCGCGGGCTTGCCGAAATAATGGTTGTACGCCATGGTCCGGCTCACGACGACATCCTGCTCCCACTTCACCGCGCGCTCGGCGAACTTCTTCTGGGATTCGACGATCTCCGTGAACATCGGGTTGCCGGCGGATTTCTTCTCGATCACCTGGTCGTAGAGCACGAGCTGCGCCTGCAGGATCGATGCCGGCGTCTTGTAGAACTTCACTTTGTCCACCGACTGCAGCGTGATGTAGTCCTGCGAGTTGCGGTCGATCGCCTTCCACATCATGTTCGCGGAGGCCGCGTCCACGGCGTTGGCGATGATCGCCTTCATCTTGGCCGGCAGCGCGTCGTACTTGGTCTTGTTGAACGTGATCTCGAGCTGCTCGGCGTTCTGGTGATAGCTCTGCAGCATGCAGATCTTCGATACGTCGGCGAAGCCGAGCGCGCGGTCGGAGGACGTGTTGTTGAATTCGGCGGCGTCGAGCAACCCGCGGTCGATGGCCGGCACGATCTCCCCGCCCGGAAGCGCGTTGACCGCCGCGCCCATGGCCGTGAACAAATCGATCGAGATGCCCACGGTGCGGTACTTGAGCCCCTTGAAGTCATCGGGCTTGGTCATCACTTTCTTGAACCAGCCCAGCGGCTGGGTATAGAGCGGCGCATAGGGGAACGAAACCACGTTGGCCCCGATGGAAGCGTAGATTTTCTCCAGCAGCTCCTTGCCGCCGCCCCATTTGTGCCACGAGAGCAGCATGTTGGCGTCCATGCCGTAGCCCGGACCCGATCCCCAGAGTGCCAGCGCATTGCTCTTGCCGTAGTGATAGACGAGCACGCCGTGGCCGCCGTCGAGCGTGCCTTTGGAGACCGCGTCGAGCAGGCCGAATGCCGGCACCACCGCACCTGCGGGCAGCACCTCGATCCTGAGGTCGCCGCCGGTCATGTCGTTGACGGTCTTCGCGTAGTCCTGCGCGTACTCGTGGAAGATGTCCTTGGACGGCCACGTCGATTGGAAGCGCATCGAAATCGGCCCCGTCTGGCCTTTCGAAATCATCGGAAATGCGAGGGCCGACGCGCCGGCCGCGCCCGCCAGGAACTTGCGACGCGTGCTGCTGGGCGCCGCGACGGCGACGCTTGTCTTGTCTTTCATGAACTCCTCCTCGTGGGGTGTGCAGCGTTCGAACGACGCTTGTGGGAGAGCGGAAGACTCGCCCGCGAATCGACGGCCAATCGTAGTCTCGGGTAGGGGCAAAGGCAATAGACACGGGTCAATCCTTCCCCAGCAACACCGGCGGCGACCCCGTCATTCCGGTATCAACCGCGGATACCGCCGTCCCGCCCCTGGGCCGCTTCGCGTCCGGGTGCCACCCCAGGACCGCGAGCAGCACGAAAAAGCCGACGACGTAAGCGACGGCGATGTGCCACCCGTGCCGCACCCACAGTCCGACGTTCTTCGCCTCCGGGAAATTGTTGGAAAGGGCGACCCCGGCCGACGAGCCGAACCAGATCATCGAGCCGCCAAAGCCCACCGCATAGGCGAGGAATCCCCAATCGTAGCCGCCCTGGTGCAGGGCGAGCGCGGTGAGCGGGATGTTGTCGAAGACCGCCGAGAGGAACCCGAGGCCGAAGGCGGTCTGCCACGAGGCGGCGGGAAGCTTCTCGACCGGCATCATCGCCGCGCAGGCGACGAGCGAGAGCAGGAAGATCGTGCCCTTGAACGTCGCGGGCATGACGGTCCAGTCGGGCGCGCGCAGCGGTATCGATACGAGGATCGCGGCCCACACCGCGAGCCCGATCACGGGAGCGCGGTCGAGCCAGGCGGGAAACCACACGTTCGCGATCACGTTGGCGGCGATCGCCGCGGCGAGGATGAACGCGACGATGCCCATGCGCGCCCAATCGATACGCACGCCGGCGGG
>WNFI01505694.1_pt1 | contig 70904 bp, 61 predicted proteins | sample 5400471 | NCBI WGS metagenome assembly WNFI01 (sample SAMN13153348, study PRJNA577476) | soil metagenome | isolation source: 100 cm saprolite on Douglas fir-dominated hillslope | place: USA:California | collected 2013-09-17 | reverse complement strand
CGTAGCTTTCGTTGGGATTACCTAAATGCTGCACCAGGAACCGGAAAGGAATCTGCTCGGCAATCTCCAGAGCGCGTTTGATCTCGTCCATGGCCTCGACTCGTGCGGCCCGGTCGGTCGACGCTACATTGATCGGAGGCGCTCCGGCGCGTCCCCACTCGTAGTCGGCATAGAGCGGAGAGTGCACGGAATTCAGCGGGATGCCGCTACCGCGGAACCATTCGGCGATTTCTTTGACGTGCGCCTTGCGGTTGGCGTAGTCCATGTGCTGCCGCGCGGCAAAAATTTCGATCGCCTGCACGCCGTTACGGACCAGTCCATCCAGCATTCCTGGATGCAGCCGTTCTTTCACGTATAAATACGTCGAAACTGCTCTCAACATGCTTGGTCCTTAATTTGAAGTACTTCTAGTATCCCACGGCCTTGCCGTTATTGCGCCCATCACTCGCCCCCAGCCGCTCGCCAGTCTTGGGGTCGATAGCAATACATTCCGCATCGCTCCAGTATGGGGAAACATCCCCTCCATCGTGCAAGCCGTACTGCACTTTGTATCCCATTTGCTTAAGCATGCTGACCGTGTCCGGCGAAAACCACTGTTCCACGCTGATTATGTCGGGTATCCATTGATGGTGGAAGCGCGGCGCATTCACCGCTTCCTGAATGTTCATCCCATAATCGACCACGCCCATCAGCACATTCGCCACCGTAGTAATGATTTTCGAGCTGCCGGGCGAACCGAGTACCAGAACTGGCTTGCCGTCGTGCACAACAATGGTCGGAGTCATCGATGAGAGCGGCCGTTTGCCCGGACCAATGGCGTTGGCCGCGCCCTGGATTAAGCCGTCGCCGTTCGGCACGCCCGGCTTCGAGGAAAAGTCATCCATCTCGTCGTTCATCAGAAAACCAAGACCTTCAACCGTGACGCGTGATCCGAACCAGTCGTTGATGGTAGTAGTGACCGCGACGGCGTTCCCTTCCGCATCGACCACGGAGTAATGCGTGGTGTGCGCGGATTCGTGATACCCAAGCGGTTGCGGGTGAGCTGCGGCGTATTGCTCCAATTCGCTGAAGATCGCCGGCCGCTTCAACTCGTTGCTGGGAGTGGCGTGAGCGGCGTCGATTGAATCCCGCCACGCCGCGCCATATTTCTTGTCGATAAGTTGCGCGACGGGAATCTTCGAGAAGTCCGGATCGCCGAGGAACTCTGCCCGGTCAAAAAACGCGCGGCGGAACGCCTCGATCGTGAAATGAATCGACTGTGCCGAGCGGTTCCCCAACTTACCGAGATCGTAGCCCTCCAGAATATTCAGTGCCTCGATCAGCACTGTTCCGCCAGAAGACGGCGGCGGCGCGCTGATGATTTCGTATCCGCGATAAGTGCCCCGAACCGGTTCGCGTTCTTTCACTTCGTAGTGCGCCAAGTCCTCGGAGGTGATTAGCCCTCCGCCCTTCTGCATCGCGGCCGCGAGCTCTCGGGCCAGGGTGCCGTGATAGAAGTCGTCAGGCTTGGCGGCGATCCGCTCCAGTGTTCGCGCGAGTTCAGGCTGGCGGAAGATTTCGCCCGGCTTATAGAAGTTGCCATCCCGCTGGAAAATTCGTCGCGACTCGGGAAACTTGTCCAGCTGGTTGCCCTGCATGTCCCGAGCCTCATCCCACGTTAACGCATACCCTTCGCGCGCTAATTTGATCGCCGGAGCCATAACCTTCTTCAGCGTCAGCTTGCCGTATTTCTGCTCGGCATAAACCATACCTGCAACCGATCCCGGCACGCCGCTGGCCTTGTATCCGATGTCGCTCGCACCTTCGATCACGTTGCCCTGAGCGTCCAGATACATGTCCGGCGTGGCCGCCGCAGGCGCCTTTTCGCGGTAATCGAGAAAATGTACTTTGCCGTCGGCCATGCGGATCAGCATGAATCCACCGCCGCCCAGATTTCCCGCTGCCGGATGTACCACCGCCAGCGCAAACCCAGTGGCGACGGCCGCATCAATCGCATTGCCTCCGGCCTGCATGATTTCGACCCCAGCCTGCGAGGCGAGTTCGTGCGCGCTAACCACAATGCCATGTTGTGCATGAACCGGATGCGTGGAGGCGGCGGCGAAAGGCGACAGACAGGCCACCAGCACCGCCAGTAGCGGCAAAATCAATGATTTATGCGGGGATCGCATGCAGGTCGAAGTGTCCGAGACGAAGGGAACCCTTGAGGCTAGCTGAGGCAGTGAGCAGAGTCAAATATGGCATGCTTGTGTGGGGCGGGCGCCCTCGCTCGCCAAAGCTTATGCTGGCGAGACTTTGCCTTTCATGATCTAATACCGGCCCATGAGATCCATTTCCCTAGCCCTGTGTTTGTTACTCTGCCTAGTTGCGTGGGTCGGAGCCTCGGGCCAAACCACTATGCCCCATGCCCTATTTCGAATGGAGCGTTTGCAGCCAGGACAAGCGATATGTGCTCTCGTCGACGAGAGTGGAGCCTATCGGGTTGAAAAACTGTTCCGCTCCAAATCGGAGATGTATGCGGGAACTCTGGATGCGGCTCGCGTCGAGCAACTGCGCGCCATTCTCGGGAATCAGATCCTGCGAAAGGCTTCCCAAGAGGACATTCACGCGCCGCTCGTGTCCGATACTCTGGACACAATTCAACTAGCCATCTGGCGCGATCGCGGCTGGCAGGAACTGGTATTTGGATCACCGGACAGCCGCAAAGCCTTCAAAGAGCCGCTCGATCCGCTGCTGCATTGGTTCCAGGATCTACAGAAGGAGCACCCGCAATCGAATCGCGTTGAGGGCGCGGCTACGCGATGCCTGCCTCCGAAGGAGGCCCAGCTCGCAGCGAAAACCGAAGTCTCTGAGGCCACCCGGCCTTCACTTTCTTCAAGCCGTCCGTCTTTGTTTCTTTTCGATCTGCACTCACGTCACTTCTATAACGGCAACGCCGATAGCAGTTGCACAATCGTCTTCACCGACGGGAGCTACCACGCGGAGCGTGGCAATCAGAGTCGGGGCGGTGACCGCCGAGACCGGATTGTAGAGGGCCATCTCGATGCGGAGGCCATACTAGAACTCCATAGCATTTTGGATTCGCCCAACATAAGAGACATTCCCGAGACCCACGAAGGACAGGAGCCACGATTTTCGGTAGAAACTTCATCGACGATGTTGCGCATTCCACGGGAGAACAAGACGCAGGTTCTGATTCTTTCGGATCGGTTTAACACCGTTGGCAGTGCAAATGGCATAGGTGACAAGTCAAACATGAGCTATGGCGTGACCGATGAAAAGCTACTCGATCCGCTCCGTCATTGGTTGAAGCTTAGGACCGATTCTCATTACGAAGCCTTAGGAAAAGGAGGGGTTGGGAACAATTGTGCAGCTACTCCGGCCGCGGCACCTGACGAGAGAAGTTCAAAATGATTTTGGGACAGGCATCAAATTACCGTCCGCGAGCACTTTTTGTTCTTTAGCTTTTAGTTCCTTCTTACTGCTGCAAACGCCCTCTCTTTTGGCGCCTTTACGACCACCAGTTCGTATGACTGCCGGATCAGATCCTTCAACGCGTCGGTGCGCAAGTCGTCGAGCCGGCCCTGCATCACCCAGTTGTAACTCGCCAGATTAGGGCGCGGGCTCGGCTTGAACTGTGCGACGGGAACCTATTGTTCACGGTCGATGGGCAATTGCTGCGTCACCAGCCAGGCGGCCGCTTCGGCAGACCCCCGGAACACGCGGATTATACGAAAATACTCTCCCGCGAAAACTTCAAACATCCTCATCATGCCGAAGAGCGCAGCGTTGGGGGCGATAATGGCGCAAGCTCCGAATTGAGCCTTTCTCCGAATCATACTCAGTGCATATCCCGCGGACTGAACTTCGTGAGCTTGCGGCACAGATGTAGTTTCGCTGAGATCCAAGCGAACATCTAACTGGCCCGAACAGGCCGGATCCTCGCTTAACGATTGAAAATGCGCAAGCACTTCCGCTAAGGTCAGATTCCCGCTGCACGTGGTACAAATCATTCTCCGGCTGGCATCGATACTGTAGCTCACGGGCATGGCGGGCTCTAACGAAGCCTAGCACGCGGCGCAGGCTCATTTCCCGTACTACCGCTGCGCATGAAGGGTTTAACTCTTCTTTTTCGTGCGAGGGTTGGACCTGACTGTTCTTTTCTTCCTGCTCTTTTTCACGCTGTTGGGCTTTGTAACTTTTCGTTTCGGCGCCTTGGCGACCACCATTTCATACGACTGCCGGATCATCTCCTTCAACTCGTCGGTGGATAAAGCGTCGAGGCGGTCGAGCATCACCCACTTGTAGCGCGCCAGATAGGGCGCTGGACGAATATCCTCCCGTTCAATCAGCTCTGCGAACGAATCCGGCGTGCATTTGAAAGTCAGCCGCACATCGTCCAGGCCCAACACGCTGAACATTTTGCCACCGACTTTAAAACAGAGGGCGTCGCCCCATTGCAGCTTTTCCGTCGCTCCGGGGAATGCGAGACAAAATTCTCGAACAGAATCAACATTCATGACATTAATTTACCGCTGAGTACGCCGAGAACGCAGAGGAAACGAGATCCCCCGATCAGGAACCTTGCTTCTCTTGGCGTCCTCGGCGCTCTCCGCGGTTAGTCTGTTTTGACCTCCTTGATCACGGTCACTTTGCTATAGGCCACGCGGAATCCCAGCCGCTCGCAATTTCGCTGAGAAGAGCTCCCCCCTTGCGTGACCACCACTGCGTACTCGCATCCCGCGTCCGCTGCGGCGGCCAGGCGAACGCGTAGCAGAGCGGTCTGAATGCCGCGTCCGCGAAACTCGGCCATTGTTCCCGCCCCACAGAGGGCGAACACCCGGTGCTCGGGGATTGCCAAGCCCACGGCGCAGGCGACGATCTTGCCGTCGACTCTTGCCATGAACGTCGCTGCACATTCCATCTGATACAACGGCTCGATCAAGCCTCCGAAGGCTTCGGGCGCACCGTCGGGAAAGAACGCGCCTTCCACAATTGCGCTAGCAATCGCAGCCTCTTCGATCTTCCCACGGCGAATGTCGCATCCCACCGGAGGAACCGGAAACTTCTCTTCCGGATCGAGCTTCCGGTACAACACGTTGTTCAATTCTGCGATGGCGTATCCGCGTTGCTTGAACATTTCAAAGACCGCCGCATCGTGCATGGGACATAAATCCACCTGCGATGGAGCTTTGTGCTTCCGGTAAAACTGCTCGATTCGATCCACATCATCCGCCGTTAGTAGCCGGTCCAGCCCGGCGCCAGTAGCCCGTCCAATCGGGGATCCCAGCCCGGCGAAGATCATGTGTCCGCCGCAAATCTCTTCCTCCGCCGCGCCGATTTCGGGCCGCGTCTTCTGAAAAACTCGCGCATACAACACCTGCGGCATCTCCTCGACTGCTTCCAGGCGGCGAGCGAGTGCCTTATCCATAAACTGCAGGGGAAACGTCCTTTCTGAATTGAGACAGCACAAGGCAGGAGCGACCGCGCACACATCCGCGCATCTCGCTCAACGTTCAAACGGCGGAATTAAAGGACGGCAGTCATAGGCAGGAATGTAGAGTACGTGGAAAGCATGAAGATTACAAGGACCATCTTCATTTTGGTTGCGCGGGCACCATCGCACCCGCTTTCGGCTGCTTGGCGATGATCAACTCGCGGACCTTTTCGTACGTCGCCTGCGGAATGATCTTCTTGTGCACCAGGTCGAGCTTGGTGCGGTACGGACGTCCGTCGATAATTTTCTGCGAATAGACGTCGCCGATACCGGGCAACGCCTTCAATTGATCCTTGGTCGCCGTGTTGATATCGAGTTTGTCGGCTGCGGACGCCTTGGCCATCTGAGCGGGCGTCGCCATGGCCTCAGGTTTTGTGCCCGGTTCGTTCGTCTGAGCAGCACCGAAGCCGCTCACCAGCGAAAGCGCGAAGACAAGAACTGCGATTTGTGCGATCAACTTCTTTTCAACGGGTCTCATCGATCCTCCTTTACGAATTCCTGCCGGTGTGTTTACGCTCTTTGCAACAGTACGTCGATTTCTTCATCTTGAGATGTTTCGATTCCGTGTTTTCGGTTACAGCGGAAGTAATCAAGTCCTTCTCGGTTGTTGATCCAGGCATCGGCGATTTCTTTGACCATTGGAGGAGGCTCGTCGCGGTCATTCGATGTTGCTAGCAGCAGATCCGGTGGTACCGGACCGCCATCCGATGAAAGAGCGGGCCAAGGAATCTGAAGCATACCTCGATCGTCGACCAGTCGCTTCTCGTTTGCATTGTAATGCTTATTCTCTCCAACGACGCGCTTCGCCCAGTCGTCAAGCAGTTGTTGGGGGATTTCCCTATCAGGATTTCTCATTAGCGCGACGCAACCCCAGTCTCCCCCGCGGGGAGAGATGCGATGTTCGGGTGAGTGGTTACAAAGGGGGGGAACTCTAGCTTTCCCTTTCCTTGACGCCTCCGCTGACCACAGCCACTCGGCTTCCGTTATGAGATCAGAAGCAGATGTCACCTCGCGTTTGCACTGAACAACTATTGCCTGGCCAAGTTGTGCTCCGCCAAGGGATGAAAACACCATAGTGTACGTTTCGTTTTTTGACCGGCGACCATATTGGATCGGCGCCTTTACTAGCCATTCGTAATTCTTATTCTTTTCCAGGCGACATTCTCGCCATCTTTCCCTGCCCTCATTTCGCCAGTACAAGGAACCAATGATTAGCACACCCACCGTTAATGGCACAAACCCTCCCGCTTCTAGCGTCCTCGCTGTTTTAATTCTTGCAGGACCCAAGTAACGACCAGAAGAGCTCCGAGAGCGATAAGGAAGAAAAGCCTGAATCTATCGAACCAGCGGCCAAGGCTGAACCAAAGCCTGTCTTCCCAAACATAGAAAGGCTGAATGACACGGACGTCAATTCGGTGACCAGGGGCGGTATAAGCCAGAAAGAGAAGAATCAGTAATGGGGAAAGGCAAACTGCGATTGCAAAGGCCCATAGCAGCCATTCCTTAGTCAGTTCTTTCCTTGTGCGCCTTTCCACTTCCTCACCTACTTCCGCCCGGCTTTTCTCGCGCTCCCTTTTCGCGCGGGAAGGCCTGTCCTGACCCCGGTCGACGGATCGGCGCCTTCGGCGTGCTACGCGTAAATGCCGCGCTGGCGAATCGTGTAGGCCACGCGATCAATCGCCAGCATGTAGGCCGCGATGCGATTGTTGACGTGATGCTTCTCCGCGTAGCTCACGACGTCTTCGAACGACGACTTCATGATGCTCTCCAGCTGTTCGTTGACCACCGACTCTTTCCAGAAGTAGCCCTGACGGTCCTGCACCCACTCAAAGTACGACGTGGTCACGCCGCCCGCGTTGGCGAGAATATCGGGAATTACAAACACTCCTTTATCGGAGAGGATGTCGTCCGCCGCGGAAGTCGTCGGCCCATTCGCTCCTTCGGCGAGAATGCGGCACTTCACGCGATTGACGTTGCGGCTGGTGATGACATTCTCCGTCGCGGCCGGAATCAGGATTTCGCACTCGGTCACGAGCAACTCGGCGGCGTCAACCTTCTCGGCTTCGGGGAAGCCGTGCACCGTGCCATTTTTCTGCCGGTAGTCGACCAGCGCTTTCAAATCAATGCCGTTCTTATTATGCAATCCGCCGCCAACTTCGGCGATGCCAACGACTTTGTAACCCGCCTGATGCATTAGCAGCGCGGCATTCGACCCCACATTGCCAAAGCCCTGGATGATCACGCGGCTGCTCTCGCGGCTCAGGCCCAGCTTCCGGCAGGCCTCGTCGCAAACGATCATCACGCCGCGCCCGGTGGCTTCACGGCGACCGCGCGAGCCGCCAATATTGATGGGCTTTCCCGTCACGACCGCGGTCACCGTCTGGCGCATGTGCATGGAGTACGTATCCATGATCCACGCCATAGTCTGCTCGTTCGTGTTCACGTCAGGCGCGGGCACGTCTTTTTCCGGACCAATAAATTCGATCAACTCGGCGGTATAGCGCCGGGTCATGCGCTCCAACTCGCCCATCGACATTTTGTGGGGATCGCAAATAACCCCGCCCTTCGCCCCGCCGGAAGGAATGTTGACCACCGCGCACTTCCAGGTCATCCAGCTGGCCAGTGCGCGCACTTCATCGAGCGTAACGTCGGGCGCGTAACGAATGCCGCCTTTCCCCGGACCGCGGGCAATCGAGTGCTGCACCCGAAATCCGGTGAAGACCTCGAGGTGGCCGTCATCCATCATCACCGGGATATACACCGTGATTTCGCGGTTGGGATAGCGCAATACCCGCCATACGCCGTCCTCAAGGTTCAGCTTCTGGGCGGCCAGATCGAAGCGGGCACGCTGCGATTCCCACGGATTGGATTCTTTGTCCACATGCGGATCGGTGATCACGGTACTCATATAAGTTGTCTCCGGATGATTGCGAATATGATTGCGCGTCTGTGCGGGCCAGCGCCGGGAGGGGAGGCCCCGGAGTGGGCGGGCAAACGTTCAGAGTATATGAGTGTGGATGGCACAGAAGCAAGCTGCGGTCGTTGTGGATTCCGCAGGTTTGTCCCGATTTGCAATGGGCGTGGAGCAGCTTCCGCCACTACGCCGACGGAGGCCCCCGAAACCTGAACGACATTCCCGATAGGGACTTGCCCGATCAAAACGCAGCGTGCGTAGAAAGGTGAGAGCTACCAAACAAGACTAGAGCGACCGGAATCCGAAGAGTGTTTATTCAGGTCCCGGTCGTGTTCTACCCCACCAGTACTGGGGGCAGTCTCAGGGCATTCACCTAGCCTTACGATAATCCCTTCTATTTAGTAACGAGGGACAAAGCTTTGCGATCTGCTGCTCAGGCGTGTACTTTTTCGCCATTTCAATTTCGACGGGTGATTTGATCATTTCCCGTCCGGTGCCATTCCCGGCCCGCCAGACCTGGCGCAGGAAGTATTGCCCGCCGTAGCTATTGAAAACTAATTTCGTTGAGCCGAGTGCTTCTGTGGATTCGACGGAATTGGTTGCGATGCTGGTCAGGGTCTGACCCGCCTGGTTCCGAAGCAACATTGTGTTCGGAAGCAGCGGCTTGAGACTGTACTCACCGGCCGGAAACCTCTGCGTTCCGATACTGAAGTTGAAAGGGAGCTTCACCTTGATAACGTCCCCGCCAATCTGGGCATGCCCCATGCCGACGACTAACAGCACGACCACGCCCAGCATCATCTTGTGCAGTATGCAGCTCTGTCTTTTCATACGACCTCCTCGAGATTAAATTCGGAAAAATCCGGACACTCTAGAAGGCGGGAATTGCGACCAGGAACTGTCAAGAAAAAATCTAACGACAGAAATTCGTCAGGGTAGAAAAGGGAGAAGAAGCTGTGATAGGCTCCGCGCCAGCGGTTAAACCGAAAGTATTCCAGAGGTTCATGTGGAACAGCCTCAGTCCCATGAGGTTACCGGCCTGCTCCAGGCTTGGAGCGCGGGAGACGAGGAGGCGCTCCAGAAGCTGGTCCCGATGGTGTACCGACAATTACACCGGGCAGCGCGGCATTACATGGCCGGCGAACGATCCGGCCACACTCTCCAGGCAACTGCACTCATTAACGAGGTTTACATGCGACTGGTGGACGTCAAGCGGATCGATTGGCAAGACCGCGCCCATTTCTTTGCGATTTGCGCCCAGTTGATGCGGCGGATTCTTATCGATTTCGCACGCTCTCGCCGTTACCAGAAGCGTGGGGGTGGTGCGGCTCATGTGCCTTTTGATGAGGCATTGTTGCTCTCTTCGCAACCAAGCACCGATCTGGTCGCGCTGGATGACGCGCTAAAGAGACTCGCCGTTATCGACGAAAGAAAGGGCCGCGTGGTGGAGTTGCGATTCTTTGGCGGTCTTGATGTTAAAGAGACTGCGGAAGTGTTGAAGGTGTCCAAGGAAACGGTGATGCGGGACTGGAATCTGGCCAAGGTGTGGCTCTTGCGCGATCTTAGCGGGGCCAAGCAGCATGGATCCTGAGCGCTGGCGTCGAGTGGAGGAGTTGTATCACGGCGCGTCAAAGTTAGCCACCGATCAGCGTGCTACGTTTCTACAGAACGCCTGTGGCAAGGATGAAGAACTTCGCCGTGAAGTGCAATCGCTGCTCACGTATGAAAAATCCGCACAGAGCTTCATTGAAGCACCGGCCTTCGACGTGGCGGCGCGGTTGATGGCACACGACAATTCGCATCGTCTAGAAGCTGATCCAGTGCCGGTCGGCTCGGTGATCTCCCATTTTCGCGTGCTGGAAAAGCTGGGCCAAGGAGGCATGGGTGTAGTCTACCGTGCCGAGGATACTTCGCTGGGACGCTTAGTCGCCCTCAAGTTCCTTCCGGCAGATGTTGCCCAAGATCCGCAGTCGCTGGAACGTCTTCGCCGCGAAGCTCGGGCGGCATCTTCGCTGAATCATCCTAATATCTGTTCGATCCACGAAATTGTGGAGTACGACGGCGGGCTGTTCATCGCCATGGAATTGCTTGAGGGCCAGACCCTGCAAAGGCGAATCGGCGGGAAGCCTTTGCCCACCGAGCTTCTGCTCGACCTCGCGATTCAGATGGCCGACGCACTCGATGCAGCTCACGGGAAAGGTATCATCCATCGTGACATTAAACCGGGAAACACCTTTATCACCGAACGCGGTCAAGCTAAGATTCTCGATTTCGGACTAGCGAAGAAAACTCCAAGAAAGATTGCCCAGAGCGACGCCCCAGCCAGACCCACTGTCAGCCTGATGGAGGAACACCTGACGAGTCCGGGCGCGGCCATCGGCACAATCGCCTACATGTCTCCCGAACAGGCACGTGCGGAAGAACTCGATCCTCGAACGGACCTGTTTTCCTTTGGAGCAGTTCTATACGAAATGGCCTCGGGCCGACCTCCATTTACCGGCAACAGTTCTGCGGTAATTTTTGACGCGATTCTGAACAAGAACCCGCCTCATCCGCAGCATCCCGAGTTGCCCACGAAATTCGTCGAGATCGTGGACAAGGCGCTCGAAAAAGACCGCGATATGCGCTATCAGAGCGCGGCGGAGATACGTGCCGACCTGAAGCGACTCAAGCGGCAAACCACGTCGCAGCCCTCCATTGCGGTCCCCAAATCTGGACCTGCCGAGTCCCATTGGCGGCCGCAACTACGGTGGCTCGCCCTTCTGGGCCTGCTCGTGATCGGGACCGCGGCGGTAGCGTTCTGGTTTCTCGCGCCTCTGCCGGTACCAAAGGTGCTCAGCTACACGCCGCTCACCCACGATCGTGGACGGAAGGATGGTCCTTTGGTGACAGATGGTTCGCGTCTGTACTTCATGACGCCGAAGAAGGCAGGATGGACCATTGCGGAAATCTCCACGTCAGGGGGAGAAACAGCCGTTCTTGACTCGCACTTCGATGACATTCAATTGGCTGACATCTCACCCAGTGGGTCGGAGCTGTTGATTGGGGAATTTGAAACGAAGCCTATCTATACTTTGCCGCTACCTGCCGGCTTGCCACGACGGGTGGGAGACATTCTCGCCGATGATGCGACCTGGTCGCCGAATGGCGAGCAAATCTCTTATGCGCGCGGCAATGAGCTGTTCCTGGCAAAGCGCGACGGCAGCGACTCCCGTCGGCTCGCGACTTTAACAGGTCCTGCGTCGTGGCAACGCTGGTCGCCTGACGGGAAACTTCTGCGCTTCACAATCAGCGATTCGAAAACCGGTTCGCAATCATTGTGGGAAGTAGCCTCTGACGGCACCGGCTTGCGACCCTTGCTGCCGGGTTGGAGCAGTCTGCCATCGGAGTGCTGCGGCAACTGGACGCCTGACGGGAGTTACTTTGTCTTTGAGTCCCGACACGATACCAACACCAGTAGCCTTTGGGCCATCCGAGAAAAGAGTGGATTTCTGCGCCGACACAATCCAGAGCCAGTGCAGTTGACCACGGGCCCAAGCAACATGTTCAGTGCGGTGCCGAGCCACGACGGGAAGAAGCTTTTCGCGATACAAGGAGCTTCCCAGGGACAACTCGTGCGCTACGATGCCAAGTCGCAGCAGTTCGTGCCGTATCTTTCAGGAATATCCGCGACTCAACTGGGTTTTTCGAAAGATGGACAATGGGTCGCCTATGTAAGTTTCCCGGACGGTGCTCTGTGGCGCAGCAAAGTGGATGGCACGGAGCGGCTCCAGCTCACGAACTCCCCAATGACGGGGCAGCGGCCGCAATGGTCGCCCGACGGGAAGCAGATCGCATTCGCTGCCAACATGCCCAGGGAGCCGTTGCACGTCTACATCGTGTCGGCCGATGGTGGAGCGCTTGAAGAAGTTTCCCATGGCGAGCGCGATGAATTTTTTCCTGCCTGGTCGGGGGACGGTAATTCGCTGTTCTACGGAAACTGGCCAACTGATTCCGCGGAAGTTCCTGCAAGTGCCCTCTATCAGCTGAACTTGAAGACCAAACAGCTCACCACCGTGAATGGTTCTCAAGGTTTGGGGCGGCCCAGCCTTTCGCCGGATGGCAACTACATTGCCGCTCATACTTTTGGGGGCCATCTCATGCTTTTTGACGTGAAAGCCCAGAAATGGACCGAGCTGACCCAAACGTCAGCCTTCCATGCAGTGTGGTCGCATGATGGAAAATATGTGTACTTCGACTCCACGGTCGAAGGTGAGCCGGCGTTCTATCGCGTGCAAATCCGCACGCCAATAAAAGACCACAAGCTGGAACGTGTGGCCAGCTTAAAAGACGTGAAGCGCCCACCGTCGCCAGGGCCTACCTCGTGGACCGGCCTAGCTCCCGATGATTCTCCCCTGGCGCTCCGCGACATCAGTACTTTCGAAATCTACGCGCTGGATTGGCAGCTGCCGTAGCGGAAAAGCGGCTGGCCAAGCCTTGCGCTACCCCGACATAGGCTGCCCCGCCTTTTCGCGGGGGCCGCCACCGCGGGGTAGGTTTCGGCCGCCGTCCCCGAAAACACTGGCGTAAATTTCAGTTCACGGTGAAGTTGGTCGCGGTCATCGCCGTGCCGCCGGGAGTGGTGACAGAAATCTTTCCTGTCACAGCTCCGGTGGGCACCGTAGTCGTAACTTGTGTATTGGAGTTCACGGTGAAGGTCGCCGCCACCGTTCCAAACTTCACTGCGCTTGTTTGCGACAGGCTCATGCCAGTGATTACCACCGAAGTCCCCACCGTGCCGCTGGTGGGACTGAACTTCGTAATCGTAGGCGTGACTTTAAAAGTCTGCCGGCTAACCAGATTCCCGCTTGGTATGACGACGGTGACTTTGCCTGTGGTTGCTCCCGCAGCTGGAGCCGCAGTCATGTAGGTGTCACTGACCACCGTGAAGGTTCCCGTCCCAGTGCCAAATTTCACGCCCGACGCGCTGGAGAATCCCTGACCGATGATTCCCACCGTCGTTCCCACTTTGCCCGACGTAAGCACGACCAGCGAGGCGAAGGGCTGCAATCCTACATTCATGCTGTAGAGGCAGCCCTCTTTCGGACCAACCGCATTCCAGCCGTAAATAATGCCGTTGGTGTGCAGCACGGGTGTCGCGCCGGGGCTGCCGCCGCTCGGTTTGCCGTCAAAATTGTGCAGCACAGAGTACGTCGTGCCGGTAGTGTTGATCTTGAAGAACGCTCCGTCTCCCAGGCCTCCGCCAGCCACGGTTACGCCGTACAGAAAGTTGTCGCTGCCCTGCACCAACCCGGCGGACGAGTGGGAGCCGTCAGTTCCGTTAAAACTGTGCAGGCTCTTGTACACTCCGGCGGTGGTGAGTGAGTAGACCGTGCCAACACCGTTTGCGCCGCCCCAATAGGTGGTCCCGTAGAGTTTTCCGTCGGCACCTTGCATGACCGGGCCGTCGGGAGTGACACCATCGGTGCTGCTGGCGGTGCCGAAGTCGTAGACGTCTTTGAGCACGCCCTTTTTGGTTAGCTGAAATACCGTTCCATCGTTGAACTTGCCGCCTGTGAGGGTCGTGCCATAAAAATTGCCGTCCGTCGCCGCAATCAGGGGCGCAATGCTCGCACCAGGGAGATTTGCCAGCACTGAGAAGGTCGCTGTCGGCATGGCGATCTTGTAGGCCACAGGAATACTCCCCTGTGTCACGCCGTAAAGATTCCCATCCGAAGCCTGGATCGGAGGCGCCCACGGATAAGCGCCATCAGTGCCATTGGCGAAACTGTAAAGCACCGTCACTGTCCCGGCGGGTGAGACCTCGAATACTTCTCCATAGGCGCTCCCGCTGTGGATGTAAGTTGTTCCGTAGAGATTCCCATCCATCCCAAGTGTGAGGCCAGACATCGGACTAAAGCCGTCCGTCCCCTGGAAATAATGCGTCACAGTGACGATGCCACCGGTCGGAGGCGCCACCACGGTTGTCCCATCCCCCGGGAATGACGATGGCATGGTGCTGTAGAGTTGCCCGTCCTGCCCTTGCGCCAGCAGATTCGGAGTTCCTGGCACACTGCCGGTAGCTTGCGTCAGGTCGTATAGATCGGTGTAAGTTTGCGCCTGCGCCAGGGATGTCAATAGCATCAACCAGAACGCGGCGAGTAGGCAGCATTGTAGCTTTAAGGTCTTCATAGCCTTTTGCACTCCTGCTTATTCATGTGAAAAAACAGGCGGGATTGGCTCATCGAATTCTCAAAATTTGCAGGCCGAGAAGATACCCCTGCCGGCTCGACTCGGATCCTGAGTTCTGGAAGATTCTCTCGCAGATGAGACCAATGCTCCTGGCAGCACCGCCGCCCACCCCTTCGACAAGCTCAGGGCAGGCTCTTGCAAAAAACGCAAGGATGGGGCACCCTCGGTTGGGCTCTGTCTCAGCTTTATAGGCTGCGAAGTTAGAAAGGTTCCTGATCGTTATGAATTTTCTGAGGGCTACATTTTTTCTTGCCGCCGGCGCACTAATAATGAGCGCGATTGCAATGCCCGGAGTGATGCTGGCACAAGGCGTGGATGTGCCAGGGATCACCGAGCAAATACTTCTGCATCCGCCGGCCGACAGTTGGCCGGGATATCACGGCGACTATTCCGGTAGGCGTCACAGTGCGCTCACCCAGATCACGCCGCAGAACGTAAAAAATCTATCTCTCGCCTGGGCCTTTCAGACAGACCAGCCCGCGGAAATCAAGTCCTCGCCGCTGCTGGTGGATGGCATTTTGTACTTTACCGTTCCCGACAACATTTGGGCTGTCGATGCACGGTCCGGCCATCAGATCTGGCACTACAACCAGCCGACAAAGCAAGGCGAGCACATTGGGAATCGTGGCGTGGCTATGTACAAGGGATATCTCTTCTTCATGGCTCCCGACGCTCACCTGGTATCTATCAATGCCAAAGATGCAAGCGTGCGCTGGAAAGTGACGGTGGCAGATGTCACTAAAGGATATTGGACCAGCATGGCCCCTCTCGTCGTCGGGAACCATGTGCTCGTTGGCGTTTCAGGGGATTTCGATAACCTAAGCGGCTATATCCGGTCGCTTGATCCGGAGACGGGCGTAACCCAATGGCAGTGGAATAGCACTCCTCCGATGGGAACTCCGAACCAAACGACTGGAGGAATGACGTGGATGACGGGAACTTACGATCCCGATCTCAACCTCGTCTACTGGGGAACCGGGAACCCGACTCCAGTTCTGAAGGGCTCGACGCGGCCAGGCGACGATCTCTACACATGCAGCATTGTCGCCCTGAATCCAGACACGGGCAAGCTGGTGTGGGCCTTCCAACCCTCTCCACACGATACGCACGACTGGGATGCTGTCGAGACTCCGGTATTAGTTGATGCAGATTTTCACGGCGAGCCGAAGAAGATGCTCATGCAGACCTCGCGCAACGGCTACTTCTTTGTGCTGGACCGCACTGACGGAAAGAACCTTTTGACGATTCCCTTTGGACCTGTGAACTGGACGCTGGGAGTCGATGAGCAAGGCCGTCCGATTCCGAATCCCGCCAAGGAACCTGCGCCCGATGGACGCCTGATTGCGCCCGATGAAGGCGGTATGACGAACTACCGCTCCCCGAGCTTCGATACTAAGAACGGCTTATTCATCGTCGATGCTCATCCCAGTTGGAGCATCTACTTTGCCAAGCCCGCGGATGGAGTCTACGGATGGGCAGGCGCGGATTATGGAGTTTGGGGCAAGGGTGTGATCGAAGCCATCGATTACCAAACCGGCAAGGTTCGTTGGAGCCATGAACTTGGGCCGGGAGGGTCTGGCGCGGGAGTGCTGACCACCGACTCAGGGCTCACCTTCACCGGCGATGCTATGGGCAACTTCCTGGCGCTCGATTCAAGCGACGGCAAAACCCTTTGGCACGCAGGCTCGGGTGCGCACATCCAGAGCTCTCCTATCACCTACGAACTCGACGGTCGCCAATTCGTGCTCACTAGCAGCGGCGGTTTATTGTTTGCATGGGCATTGCCGTAGCGTCGTGGCAGCGCCCAAGTCCACGCTGACCGCGCTGTTGATGGTCAGCAAAACCCACGCGGAAGCGTAGGTGTAGACCATCCACAATAAAGATCTGCCTGTGGAAATCTACCTGCAAAATATCTTCGGCAAGCGACTTTTTAGCATTGTTCGAGAACCAGATTTTTTGGTCTTTGGAACCTTCTTGCGGGGATACCCCCCTCCCCCACCCTATGCGAATCGCCAGTGTTCATGCGGGTTTTCGCGAATACAAGTGCGCGAAGTGCCTGCGAGATCTTTGTTTACAACGACTTGCGGGCAAAATCTTGACAACAAATAACTTAGCTTCATTTTCGGAGGAGCTGACGATACCGCCTCCGCCTTGACCATGATGGGCTCATTACGTTTTGGACGCAAGGTCAGATGTCACAAGAATCGAGGAAAAGCAAAGGCCTCGGCGACATTAAGGAAGCCCACTTCTCGCAAAGAACTTAGATTTAGATATTTCGGAGATCAGGTCAAACTCTATAGCCCCGATTCAGCATACCTGTTACGGAGTTCTCCAGGCAGATCCGCATCAGAAACCTGCTGGCAATAGGCAAATATCTTCAGGTGGTCTTCGGTAGTAGACGTGAATCCCCGGACCTCAAATCGTCCGCGAAAGACACCATCATTCAATAAACCACACAGGATCGCACGCATGTAGAAGCGCCAGAAATCGGAGGAAATCTCCAGACGCAGGCAGGCTTCGGCAAAAGCGCTCCAGACGAACCACATGACGGCACCATTCATGTTATGGCGGGGATCCTGGAGACGGAGCGGATCGTCCGGCAGACCGTCATTCCCGAAACGTTCGAAGCCGTCCAGCACGGCCAGTAGCGGGACAGGCACCCCATAGTGGCTTTCGACCGTTTGCTTTTGCCGCGCTGAGAGGGCGGCGACGGCAAGGCGGACCGAGTTCACGGATAAGGAATCCGTCCATGTCTTTTCCTTGGTGGCATCGCGAACGAAGACTTGCCAGGAGGTAAAGAACTGAAAAACCACGCCGATGGCGTCCTGAATCTCAGGAGTTGCGTGATACATTGCCCAATCATCAAAATCGCGCCAAAAGGCGACATGGAGAAGCGGGTCGGGTCGCTGGGCCCCGGTTGTGCGAGAAAGCAAGGACGTGAACGTCTGCGGCACATCATCCGGGCAGCCATCGTTGATCCATTGTTCGATAAAAGCTATGTCGGTATCGGGAAGTGGAGGCCGACCTGCTGGCATTCGGCGGAAGGATGCACCCACAGTACCGGTGTCACTGCCAAATGGGGCTTGGCCGCGCAAGGCGTGCACCAGGTTCGAATCGCGTCCGTTGCCGACGACGAGGAGTTGCTTGCCAAACACGTTCTGCTGAACTAGTTGATCGCGGGTTTTACCGCGCCAGAATGGACCGTGCGCGCCGAAGGTACCGCCGCCAACAGCAGCATCGAGGATCTCCAGTACGTGTGAGAAGCGGCCGGTGGTCGCCGCTTTTGTGGACATTTGTACACCGTCCGCATCGGGAAGGAGGAAGGCCGGGCCTTTGCCGATCTTCACCAAATTCCGAGCGGCTGAATCGAGATCACTCATGCCGTTGAACACGGCGTCTGTCAAGATGGTGGTTCCCTGAGTGCCTCCTTGGTCCCATGCTTTCTGGAGTGCACGAAGCATGGTGCTGAATTTGTGATTGAAGTCGTTCGATTCCGCTCCAGCAACGGGCAACCGGAGCGCGGGCGGAATAGACAATTTGGTCCCGGTATAGGCGAACCGAGGAGGATTGTCCTGAACCATTTTGAGCATTCTGCCATGAGCAATTTGTCCGAATTGATAAAAATGCGCGAGTTCTTGGCCGATCTCAATCGGCGACGTATCCGTTCCCTCTCCCTGGCGCTTGATCAACGCCATTCCCTGACGCATGTCCTCGATGGTCGCGATGACATTGTTGAAGCCGAGTCCCGACATATCGACCTGCTTGACGGTTAGCAAGGGCTGCGGAGCGTATTGCTCGAAAGCAGTCTGAACTGCATCATAGAAGTCGCCGATGAGAAATGAGCCCGTTGGAACGAAGTCAGGATCGTCGACTATGTGGGATTGCGGCTCCTCAATCACCATTAAGGTTTTCAAGACGAGTTCGTGCGATAACGATTCGAGACCAACATGCAATCCCTTGTGGACATCCTTTGGAAGCATGGTGGGATAGGTGGACACTGCACCCAAGATATCGGAATGGCCTCCGGTGGAAGCGAGGAGATTGCACGCGATTCCCATGTGTTGCATCTCCTCAATGGCAATCTGCCGGAGGCTTGCCGCCACCCCGTCGGGATCGGGTGCCGCGGGATCGACCGACCAATAGGCGTATAGATAGGGTGGAATGGTGCTTAGTTCCAACTGGATCGCGGACTGCAACGCGTCCTGTAGCCAAGCAAGGTCGCGCGTCGCAGGGGGCACGCTCATTAGCCGAATAATTGCGCGCATGATGTAAGCCTCCTGTGTTACTTGTCAGGGCTCAACGCTCGAAATCTCATTCTCGCCGAGAGGTTGTTGATCCTCACGGATTAGATATCGTGACTATGCTGCCGTCCAGTTTTGTGATCGGTATGCTGAATCGCTCGTTGTAGGTCCGTGCGCGATTGCGGAGGTAGCTCAGCGCAACCGCCTCGCCTAACTCAATCGACGTGGTCGTGTCGCTGCGCCAGTGGATGCCCGCGTGGACGCCGTGGCCGAAGCTGATATTGTTGGCGAGTTTGTGGAGTTCGCCATTGACTGTAAGGGGCATCTCGCCGGGAGGCGCCACGTAAGCTGAAAGAGCAGTTCCGTCCTTGGACGGGACGAGGGGATTCTTAAACTTGAAGGCACCGTTGTAGAAAAACTTCAACACAGTGATGCAAGCCCCAGCCACAGCGCCGTGCCCAGTCGGGTAGGCCGGATGAGTAGGCGACCCTTCCGGAAATGCCTGCGATAGGAAGTAGCTGCCGCTTGAAACAAAACTCTGCTTCACCGCGTCCGAGTTGAGTACCGTGTTGCTGACGTGGCCCTGGATCGCACCGGCCTTGCCGTTCTTCAGTAGATACACGATAGCGCCGCCGGATTCGGGGCGGTGACGCAGATGTACCCACCATTTCTGGTACCAGACGGATCGAATTGCCTCGCCGGCGACAGCGGCCAGCGCTGCGGAAATATCCGGTCCACCCATCGTGGCAAAACCGTTTTGTGTCTTGGAGCCAATGTATGGATTGCCCGGGTTCGGGTCAGCTTTCAGCGTACCGAGCACAAGCGAGGCGATGAAATATGCCTCATATAGCACATCCTCGTGCGTATAAGCTGCGAGACCACGGCCGTCGTGAATGTACAGCGGGGGCAATGCATTTAGTGTCTTTCCGGTGTCGATTCCATTCTGAACTTTTAGAAACTCCGCAGCGTCCTTCATGAAATCTGTTGTGTCGTTAGTCCTGTATTTCTGGTCGACCGACAATGCGCCGAAGGTAGTCTTTTGCAGCAAAAACTGCGAGATGTAGGGGCCATCCGTTTCCCCAGCAAAGGTACCTCGAAACAACAGTTGAGGTGTGACCAACTTGCTCTTAGGATCGCGGGGACCGGCATATGTAGGCATCTTGGACAACTCAGACGCCGAGTCCTGGGCCACTTTGGACCCAGCGTACTCGGTAAACGCGAGATCTCGAAGCAGCGATGCCCAATAGAGTTCCACCAGTTCTGTGGCGTATTCCTCGCTTTTCAGTTTCGGCGCCGGGGGTACCAAAAACTGGGTGCCGTCGAGACATTCCAGATAAAATGCCACCCCCCCTTGTGGCCCGTTTTGCGTCCTCGGGCCGCCAGTAGTAATTTTCTCGAAATCCGTGTGGTCGCCGCTAGCCAACGCTTTTTTGAACGAATTGTAAGCAGCAAGGTCGACTAGACCAATATCGTTTTGCAAAATGCCCTTGGTGTAGGTGCCCGATTTATCTGCGTATTCGGCTTCATCGCCGTTATCGATCTGGTCCGGCGGGAGAACGAACGCGTCGCTCCCCGCCGACTGTGTCCGTAACGCTAGAGATCGCAGAACCCTACCGCTAGTTGCCGGTTTTAGCTGTGAGTTGAGCATGTTGTTTTCCTTTCAGGCAGGAGGATGGCCTTAGAGTGTATCGGCATGAGACTTCCTCCTTAACAACGAGTCCGATTCTTATTGCACGAGGGGCCCAGGAGACTTACTGCCAAATCTGCCTTACGTAGACGAGTACCGTGGGGTTATCGGGGAGTTGATAAATGCATTGCCCCCGTGGCGGTAATTGTAGCACTTCTATTCCCGTTCCTGCTGACCTCACCGATCTTTATGGCAGTGTGTAAATTTCGGCGAGGACGTCCACGGGCTGAATCTCAAGAACTGGACACGCATAATCTCTTGCTATTGGTTATTCAAATCTGCACGGACAAGTCGGCTTGTTGGAAGTTAGTTCCACAACACGGTCTATTTCACGATTGAGGCGTCATCCGGGAACGTCAAAGCCGCAGTCCTTCCGAGAAAGTGCGATACGAACTGGATCAACTATTGGTGGGCGGGCCGGGAGTCAAACCCGGCTTGCAGCTTCGGACGCTGCCGTGTTGTTCGATTACACTACCCGCCCTTGGAACTCGCGCCGGGAATCCAACCCGGATCTCCTGATTTGACAAACAAGGTTAGGACCGAAGCGTCATCCTGCCTTAAAAGAACTCCTAACAGAATGAGCTACGCCGTAGTAGGCGGTCCGAACCAAGTGGTTAGCGCGTCGGCGAGCCCCACCTGGGTTAGGTCCCCCACCCAGGCCACATATCCGTCGGGTCGAACCAAAACGGCGGTGGGAGCCGCGACCGCCCCGATCACCGGAAGCTCCCACGTGCCGACGTATTTGGCGTCGGTCACCTTGGCGTCAATCGAGTGAACGCGATCCGCCCATGGAGCGATGTCGAATCCGCCGGGCTCACCGAGGTTGAGGAGCACCGGCCGGGCATCGTGCAGCAGGGTGAAGACTCGCAGCGGGCCGTTGGCGGTGACCAGGTCGAGATCGGGCATGCGGCGTCCGAGCAGCGGATGTCCCGCGCCGAGATCGTAATGGCCGAGGTCGTAATGAACGTCCAGGCCAGACATCATCGCGGCGATCCGCTTGCGTGGCTCGTCCATGCTGAGCAGATCGGAAGTGATCTCGCGCAAGGCGTTGGTGCGGTCATCCGTGCGGAGCAGCGCGACTTGCGCCATCGTGTTGCGCAACACGATGGCAGCGACCGGGTGCCGTTCGCTATGGTACGTATCGAGGAGGCTTTCTGGCGACGTCTTCTTGACCACCTGGGCCAGCTTCCACCCCAGATTCACCGCATCCTGCACGCCGATGTTGAGGCCCTGTCCGCCCGTTGGGTAATGCACGTGAGCGGCGTCGCCGGCCAGCAGCACCCGTCCCTTGCGATAGCAAGCTGCCTGCCGAGCCATATCGGTGAATCTCGAAATCGAAGTGGGACTGTGAATTCCGTAATCGGTCCCATATGCGGCGATGAGCGCCTCGCTGAGGTCGCGCAGGGTGGGTTCAGTCGTCTGTCCGACGTGCTGTTCGGTCACCAGCACGCGGACCCGAACCCCATCCTCCATCCTGCTCAACGAATGGATACCATGGGCGTCGCGGTGTAAGCCCCATTCCGGCTCTTCGGCCATCTCGAACTCGGCGATCAGGTTGCTGATTGTCGGATCCCATCCGGGGAACTCGATGCCGGCAGCTTTCCGGATCAGACTGCGTCCGCCATCGCACCCGACGAGATAATCCGCCCGCAGTGACTGACCATCAGAGAGCTCCACGTCGACTCCGCTGTCGTCCTGCGCGAAACCCGTCACCTCACGTCCGCGATAGATTGGCACCGCCAACTCACCCACCCACTCGGCGAGTATGCGCTCGATGTGGTTTTGCCACAGCGCGAGCCCGTAGTTGTGCCGCGTGGGAAAGTCGCTCATGTCTAACCGGATCCAGGCAAACCCCGCGATCTGTGCCACCTTGCCCTGCGAGACGAACCGCTCGGCGATTCCGCCCTGATCCAGGACTTCGATCGTGCGTGAGTGCAGACCGCCTGCGCGCGAGCCGGTGAGATCCTGACTGGCGCGCCGCTCGACAATCGCGACGTCGACCCCCGCCAGCGCCAACTCGCCCGCCAACATCATCCCCGTCGGACCGCCTCCGGCTATCACCACCGTATGTTCGGTCATCGCCACGTTCCGGTCGGCATCACGCATGTCGCTCCTCCCATTCCTGAAGGTTCTGGCCTGCCACAGAATCTGGCCGACTCGAGCGACTCTACGGTACGATCCGGGTCTTGCTGCAAGCCCCCGGATGCGCGATATACTGGAAGTGGCAAGAGAGCGGGATACTCGCCTTTTTTGTCTCCGCCGTGGACGGACACGCCCTTGCGAAGCGGCGGCGCGGCACAGCGGCACCGTGGCCCCGGGAAGATTTCTTGTAGATTAATGGGATGCAGCCGCCGAACGAGGAGTTCTTCACCCTCTTCAGCGAAGCCCGCTCGAACATCGTCGAGAGAGTCGCCAATCCTATGGCGGCGTGCTCAGCCTAAATTCGGAGGGAACAAACAATGGCTCATCCAGAAGCAGTTACAGCTTAATCTCCATCCCTTCAGCCGCCGCTCTTACCTTGGGATAGTAATTGCGCGCATCCTGCACGACTTTGTCGATCACGGAGTCCACGTGCTCGGGGTCATGATGGTAGAGGATCAGTTCTTTCGCGCCGCTTTCCATGACCACGTTGACCGCTTCGCGCCAGTGGCTATGTCCCCAGCCACGGCGCTTGGCTGCGTAATCTTCGGGAAGATACTGCGCGTCGTAGATGAGGATGTCCGCGCCTTCGGCTAGTTTGCGGACGGCTTTGTCGAAGTTGGGATCGCCAGGTTCGTTGTCGGTGGCGTAGACCAACACGCCGTCTTTGGTTTCGAGACGGAATCCCATGCATCCCTGCGGATGGTTCAGCCATGCCGTGCGCATGGTGATGCCATCACCCATAGGGATGCATCCGTTCTCGATGTCGTAGAAGCCACGCTTCGCCTTCATGTGATCGAGGTTGACCGGGAAATAGGGCGCAGCCATTTGGTCAGACAGCACCTGCTCGAGGCGGCGAGTGCGGCTCGACGAGTGAAAAGAAAAGTGGCTGTTCGGGCTTTCATAGAGCGGACGAAAAAACGGCATGCCCTGGATGTGGTCCCAGTGAAAGTGCGAGACGAAGACGTGGGCGGAGACGGGCTTGTCGCCGAACTCGTTGCGCAAGTGCTGGCCGAGCACGCGGAATCCGGTGCCGCAATCGAAGATATAGATTTGATCTCCGACTCGCACTTCGACGCACGAGGTATTGCCCCCGTAGCGTAGATTCTCGGCTTGTGGTGTGGGCGTGGAGCCGCGCACGCCCCAAAACTTTACTAGCATAAACTTCGACGCCGCTGGATAAGTCTTCGCTGTTTCACTTGTGCTGGATCAACAATTTTCGAACGCCAGCATCGTCCCGTCAATTCGATTGCTGGTTCATTCGAATGCTGGTTTGTCCCAGGATCATGCGCGGCGCTGCTTTCTTCGATAATGTGCCGCAACATATTCATAATACGCGGGATGCTGGCGATTTTAGCGGTTGCGTAATGCGCAACAAGGTGACGAAAGTTTGTGCCGGTAGCAAGGAAGCAGGCAGCAAATGCAAGCACCGAGGACGAGACCCTGTCTCGGCACGCTTCCCCTATAATGAAAGGCCTGCACGTCGTGTGGTGTCGCCTTTGAGTTGGTCGACGCCAAGCCGCGCGGATCGGCCCGAAACCATGCTTCAACCGGATTTCAAACAGTTCTGCCGGCTAGCGCGCGAGTCCACGCTCGTGCCGGTGGTTAAGTCCATCAGCGCGGATTTGCTCACTCCGGTTTCCGCCTTTCTCGCCATCGCCGAAAAGGAGCCGCACGCATTTTTGCTGGAATCGATCGAACGCGGCGAGCAGATCGGGCGCTATACGTTTCTTGGCGTGCATCCCTACATGCGGGTGAGTGCGCGAGAAGGCGTAGTTGAGATTGAGCGTGGCCGTCACCGCGAAGCGCTGCGGGAGAATGTGTTTCAGGTGGTGAAACGATTGCTGCGGGGGCATCGTCCAGCCAGCGTGCCGGGTTTGCCGCCGTTCACTGCTGGAGCGGTTGGATACTTCGCTTACGACGTGGTTCGGCAATTGGAAAAGATCGGCGATCAGGCGAAAGACGATTTATCTCTGCCCGACGCCGAACTGATGTTCTTCGACCGTCTGCTTGCCTTCGATCATCTGCGCCACCAGATACACATCATGGCGGCCGCTGACGTGTCGCGCGAGAGTCCGCGGCGCGCTTATGATCGCGCACTGCGGGACATTGCCGCTCTGGAGCACAAGCTGGCGACGGGTCTGAGCCCGGCACTGTGGCGAAAATCAGCCAAGGTTAAGGGCGGCAAGCTCAAAGTGCATGTGGGCACGACACGCGAAGATTTTCTGCGTAGCGTGGAGCGCTGCAAGGAGTACATCGCCGCCGGGGATATCTTTCAGGTCGTTCTCTCGCAACGTCTTGACTTCACTCCAGGGGTCGAGCCGTTCGATTTATATCGGGCACTGCGGCAGGTGAATCCTTCGCCTTATCTTTATTTTTTGCGCATGAACGACACGCACATTCTGGGATCGTCGCCCGAGATGCTGGTCCGGGTCAGCGGACGCAAGCTGGAGTACCGGCCGATTGCGGGCACGCATCCGCGCGGGCGCGACGAAGCCGAAGACCTGCGTCTCGAGAATCTGATGCGCAATGACGAAAAAGAACGCGCCGAACATGTGATGTTAGTTGATCTCGGCCGCAACGATCTGGGGCGGGTCAGTGAGTATGGCTCCGTCAAAGTGAAAGACCTGATGTATGTAGAGCGCTATTCCCACGTGATGCATTTGGTCTCCGCTCTGGAAGGGAGGCTCCGCAAAGAGTTCGATGCCCTCGATGCTTTTGCTGCCTGCTTTCCAGCTGGAACGCTGAGCGGTGCGCCGAAGGTACGAGCGATGCAGATCATCGAGGAACTGGAGCCCACGCGCCGTGGAATTTATGGAGGCTCGGTGCTCTACGCCGATTTTGCCGGGAACCTCGACTCCTGCATCGGCATACGCACACTGCTGATGGAAGGCAAGCACGCGTATCTGCAAGCGGGCGCGGGGATCGTGGCCGACTCGAATCCCGAGAGTGAGTTTCAAGAGTCGCTTAATAAGGCGCAGGCTGTGCTGCGGGCGGTAGAGATGGCGCGCGGCAATAAGTAGCGCCGCAGTTTCGTGGTTATTTCGAGTGCGGTTGCGCCTTTGGCACGGCGGGCGAGACGCCCGCCCCTTCGACTTCGCTCAGGGCAGGCTCCCAGCTGGCAGGATGCCGGCAGGATGCCGGCGCTATGTTACTCGTGACGCCACTTTCTTTTCGAGAGTCGCTTTAGTGAGCCGAGTTGGCCTGGGGCGGTATACATCGTGGCGTGATGTCCACAGCGTTCGGCTCTTTATTCTGCGAGTTGTGTGCGAAGCACCAAGGCACCAGCGTTTCTGGATAGCGCTGGCGAACGTGATGTGGCACGTCAGATTCATGGATCTGCTCGTAGGAGAATTGGATTGTGCCGTCACTGCCGACCGTCGCTAGTAGATAGCCATAGATATCTGTCTTTGCTCTTGCGTTCGCCGGAGGATCAGGCGGCAACGCGTATCGTACCGCCCCTGCGGTGCCAACGATCCAGCCCGGTAGCGGCTTGACGCCGTTTTGGGTGAGTTGCGGCGTGTCGAAAATGTTTTCCATGTAGAAGTGAGAGTGGCTAGCAAGTACGTACACGGGCTTGTGACTATCATCGCGAAATGAAAGCAGGGCCTTGTAAGCTTTCTCGCCACTGAGACGGGCGTTCGGACCGGATTTGCCGTCGCCCATGCTGTGCGAGTTCGCCCGGCTATCGGGCAGCGCTTCATGCATCCCTACTACGATGCTCTTGATGGCAGGGTCGGTTTTTGCGTTATCCAGCCGGTGCTGCAACCACGAGAGTTGGGCGTCTGAGAAAAAACCGGGGGCGTTGTCCAGATAGGGAATAACTTCGTGATTGCCGATGCCGAGATAAAAAGGAAGGTCGCCGAATGCGCCAATTTGATTTTCGACAAAGTCGCTCCATGCCAGACGTTCATAGGTGTCGCAACTCGGAACATGTCCTTCGTTTGCTTTGCTGAGCGCCAAGTCTTCATCTTCTTTGTAGATGGCGCGCAGATCGCCCAAGTGCCAGTAGAAACTTGGAGCGAACTGGGCGCTATGAGCAGCGATGGCGGGCATGACGACGTCTCCGCAATTGCGCGAGTCGCCGGACACGATGAAGCGCCAGGAACCGGGTGGGAGGGGAGTGATTGCCGCAGTAGTCCCGGTGTCGTTGGCAACAGTCCCCGGCGTTTGCGCCCCTGCTGAATATATCCCCGCTGCACAAGCAAGCAGCGCTAGTCCTAAGAGTGTCCTTACAACGGGCAGTCTGCCGTCAGACCACATGGAAGTCTCCCTTGGCGCTCGCAAATCGGAATCGCATGCTCTGTGTCACCTCTGCAACAGTGCCGAACCACTAATGTTTCCCGAAAAACTTTCTTGCATCGTGCAGCACGGCGGCGGACCGCAATCGCTCTGGCACCTGCGGCATCGGGATCAGCCGTTCCACCGCCATCGCAGCGCCCGACACGGCCACGCCTACTCCGACACCAAGGCCATGTCCTGCCAACCCGGCGATCGGAGCCAGAATCTGAGCCACCTTGGCCGCGTATCGCGCAGAAGTCGCCAGTCCCGATTTCTTGACGATGTTCTTGTACTCGGAGAGCATTTTCAACATGTCCTCGTAGGCGTCCTGCCTGTCGACCCCGCCTTCATACATCTGTTTCAGCCAGCCATGAAAATACTGTCGCGTCTCACAAAAGTCCGGACGCGAGGCCAGCTGCGCAGCCTGTCGGAGAAGCTCAGCATCGCTTTTATCGCCTACGCTGTGGTCACTTTGAAATTCGGCATACGATCCATAGGCGATAACTGTTTCCACAGGAACACCCGGTGTCTTAGCGCGATTGAAGAGTTTGCGTGCGACATCGTTGCTCATTTTATTAGCCACATACAATGCCAGCAGACCCGCCGTACCGAGGTACGCTGCTTCTTCAGGTATCCCGGATTTTGCCATCTCGATCTGATCTTGAATCGATCGCGTCAGCTCCGAGCGGTCACATTGCAACTCAGCAGCCGGGTCGTCATAGACTCGCTTCCAATCATATTGGGCTCGGCCACCCCAAGGCAGTTCTATGGCCAGATCAAACTCTCCGAGTATGTCTAACAACTTACGCTGTGTGTCCGGGTCCCAATCTTCGTTGCGCCAGCGTTGCATTTGATCCGGGGCCGGTTTGTCCTTAGCTTCAAAATGCAACTCCTGCTCCGTTGCGGGTCTTGGGATGATGAGTTTGTCGAACAACAAGACATCTGCCACAAAAGGACGCGTTCTCCGATGGTCCCTTACGGAGTAGGTTCCCCACTGTTGAACTTTCATCCGCGTATCCTCCTTCATCTGGGATTGTGGCCGCAAGCGTCTTCCCGTTACAGTTGGAGGAAATTGGCGACCAGCTTCTTGCCCGAGTCGGTGAGCACGCTTTCGGGATGGAACTGCACGCCCTCGACCTGATGACGGCGGTGGCGTAATCCCATGATCGTGCGTTGGCCATCTTTCTCGGTGGCCCAGGCGCTGACTTCCAACTCGGCCGGCAGATTTTTTTCTTCGACGATGAGCGAGTGGTAGCGTGTGGCGGTCATCGGCATGGGCAGGCCTTGAAAGATGGTCCTGTTGTCGTGGACGACAGTGCTGGTTTTGCCGTGCATCAGGTGCGGAGCGCGCACTACGCGTCCGCCGAAGGCTTCGCCAATGGCTTGATGTCCGAGGCAAACGCCGAGTACTGGAGCTTTGCCAGCGAAGTGGCGAATCAGTTCGATGCTGATGCCCGCCTCATGCGGCGTGCAGGGACCGGGTGAGACCACGATCTTTTCCGGTCGCATCGCCTCCACTTCAGCAACTGTGACTTGGTCGTTACGGCGTACCTCGACCTCCGCGCCCAGCTCTCCGATGTACTGGACCAGGTTGTACGTGAAGGAATCGTAGTTATCGAGCACGAATATCAAGCTTCCATTCTCCTGCAATAAGCTTACACCTCCGAATACGGCTCTTCATGGCTTCGATTCGCGGTCATCCGCCCCGGAAGAAGCGATAGTCGTAGCTTTTAATGACTCCTCCCCTGAAAGAGCTATTTGCTGACCCAATCGGGGTATTGACCGTAGCGTTTGCTTTGGCGCATTCTCTGTAACAGTTTAGCCACCACTTCAATTGCCACTTTGGAGGACCCATGCCCGAGCCCCAGCTCGAGAAACGGGCCGCACGCCGCTTCGCGCTTCACATACCTGTCACCGTGGATCACGGCGAAGGTAAAACCGCCAGCGAGGTTGCGCAGATTCGAGACGTCAGCGCACGCGGCATTTGTTTTTACCTGGATTCTGTCGTCGCAAAAGATTCGCCCATCGGATTCACGATGACTCTCCCCCCCGAGATCACCCTGACCGAGAGTATTCGAGTGCAGTGCAAGGGCCGCGTAGTGCGAGTCGAAAATGGCAGAGCCGATGGCAAACTGGCCGTTGCCGCGGTGATCGAGGAGTACGAGTTTCTGCCCGAAGCCTGACCTCTGATTTTTGTTCTCTTAGAAGGAATCGACAGCACCGCTTATCATGGTGCGGATCCCTTCTCTATTCTCTATCCCAAGTGATATGTTTCCTTGAAGCTCGTCTAAGGAAACTCTTGCCGCGACTTTCGCGAAAATTCGTCTACGTGATGGGGTTGCTGGCGGTTGCTCTATGGGCTCGTCAGGCTGCGACCCAAACTTCTGTCATCAGACGCGTACGCATCGTTCACGAACAGGGACGCGGTGCCGTTGAAATTCTCTCCAGTGGCCCATTGTTCCCCAAGATTACGTCCCTTCTCTCGCCGCCGCGCATTCTCATCGATCTGCCCAACTCCCGCTTGGGACCGCAGGCCAGACGCTATGCGATTCCGGAAGAGAATATTGTGGCGATTCATCTCGACCAATCCCGTACCAAGCCTCCTGCCACGCGGATCGTGCTGGAACTCGCGGCGCCCAACGGTTACGCGTGGGACGAGACGGACAATCGCCTGACGATTCGGCTGAAACCGGAAGAAAAAGCGACTGTGGGGAAGAGGGCACTGCAAAAACCACCGTCAGTCCAGTCGCCATCGGTGCAAGCGTTGTCGATGAGCGCCGAGCCTGCGATCGTACCGGTGACGGGCGGCTCGGGCGCCGTTGTTCTTGCGGGCAACCGTATCGGCGCAGGCTCGGCGGTGACGGCTGGCTCCGATACGGCGATTCTGAATTTATCCCACGGCGGGGAAATTCGGGTGTGTCCGGGCACAACGGTCTCAGTGACGCCGTCGCCAAACAAGCGCGACCTAATGTTGGGTATGAGCACGGGTGCGCTGGAGGCCCACTACGCGCTCGAAGCCTCGGCCGATTCAGTGCTGACCCCCGACTTCCGGATACTCTTCGCTGGCCCGGGAAAGTTTCACTACGCCATCAGCGTCGATTCTCATGGCAATACCTGCGTACGAGGATTGATAGGCAACACTTCATCGGCCATCGTCTCGGAGCTCATGGGCGACAGAATCTATCAGGTGAAGCCGACGGAGCAGGCGGTATTTCGTTCGGGCCAGATCGATCACGTTGACGCGAATGTTCCGGTGGAGTGTGGATGTCCGCCGGTGTCGCCGGTGCTGCGAGCTGAAGCTTCCGTTGCTTCGGCTGTTTCCGAATCGGAGTTGCCAGCCAAGGCGCGGCTCGGAAGTCCATCGTCGCCGCCTCCATCGGGCGCTGTTGGAGGCGATTCGCCCAGTACGGCTCCTGCGGAGACGAAGCTTACGAATGGTCCGGAAACTGCGCCTTTGCCCCCCTCGCAGCCGAACGACGTGCATGTGCAGGTTGACGCGCCTTTCGTTTTCAGTGCGAAGGATCGTGCGGCGAGTTCGCGTGCGAGTGCGGTTCAGGCGGCGCGGGATTTACCAGTGCAGGATGCGGCAAAGCCGCCGGTTCATCTCGACACGGTGGTTCAGCTAGCGCCGCCACCAGAGCATCTGAATGGGGGCCAACGACTACTCCGCCATATTAAGGGATTCTTTACCTACATCTTTCACTAGACCCTTCTGGCCAGCGATCCTCGGCAAAGATTGCCTAGCTTGGAAATCCTTTTCGCTGATGCCCGCGTCTTACGACTAAGTGGAGGATCGACGACCCCGGATCGTCTCCACGCCTTCGTCGGAGAGTGAGCGCCATGACAGGTTCGAGTTCCGGACCCTCCGGTCCCAATATCTTTTCTCTGGCTTCTGCGGAAGTTGGCGGTTTGTATCGCGTCAGGAAGGAGAGCTTCGCTTTTTCCCTTCTAGGGCAAGTCGCCGTTGTGGCTCTGTTGGTGTACTTCACCAGTTGCGTGATTCGGACCACGCCCGGCATCGATAAGCTGCCGATACGCTTGCAGCAATTGCCCTTGATCTTTTCCGGGCACAGCGGAGGTGGTGGTGGCAACTTCGATAAGCTCCCGGCCTCGCACGGGGTCTTGCCTAGAGCCTCACTCGACGAACAGTTTGTTGCGCCCACCGTCAAGGTTCCGACTGAAATGCCGAGGCTGCCGCTGGAAGCCACCATTGCGGTTGCGCCCGAGGTAAAGATTCCACAGGGCGGGCAACTGGGCGATCCTATGTCGCAGTTTTCCAGTGTGCTGTCGAACGGGCCTGGAGGTCCGGGCGGTATCGGGCCAGGCTGTTGCAACGGCGTGGGAGCTTCCGAAGGGCCGTCGTTCGGGACAGGGCCGCGCGGAGTTTACCCGGCGGGCAAGTTGGGTGTGACCGTGCCGAAGGTCATCTACAGCCCGGAGCCGGTTTTCTCCGACGAAGCACGCAAGGCAAAGACTCAGGGCGTGGTAGTTCTAATGCTGGTCGTCGGACAGGATGGTCGTTCCTCCGACATATATGTGCAGCGCAGCCTCGGTATGGGACTCGACGAGAAGGCGATTGAGGCGGTCAAGCATTGGCGCTTTCGCCCGGCCACGCTAAACGGACAGCCGGTGGCGACACAGATCGCAGTGGAGGTAGAGTTCCACCTCTACTGAGCGGAGTCTGCTAATGCTCAGCGCCTGAAGGCACGGACAAACGCGGCACTTACGGTATGCCTGAAGGCATACCCTGATACAAATCTTGCTTGCAGCAGGCTGCTAGCTGCGGTTGATGGCCCTTCGCAACGGCTCGACTTTTTCACGGGCGGTATCGCGAAGATCCCCGGCCATCTCAACTCCGCGGCTGGCTACGTCTCTGACGCGATCTCCCGCTTCACGCACGCGATCTCCCGCTTCGCGTACACGATCTTTGGCTTCATCTGCCCAATCACCCACGGTGTCTTTGGCGTCTTCATAGCCCCGTTTCAGGTCGCGGCGCAGTTGCTTGCCCGGCTTAGGCGCCAGCAGCAGCCCCGCTAGGGCTCCAGCGCCCAGTCCGATGAGGAGAAACGTGATGGCCGTGCCGATATGGTTGTCTTCCGAAGACTTGTAATTTCCAATGCGCATGATTAAAGACCTCATTTTCCGCTGAGTCCCAATCGCTCGAGATTGCGGCTTAGCTGTTAAGAAGCGATTCTATTCCTCCCGGGCTCGTGGTGCGGCCTGAGAATGTGACGTGGTTTTCGGATGAGTGCCGGATCGGAAAGGTTTCCTTTCCCGCACACCTGCGTGTAAAATAACCTTTTACGCCCCTGTGGCGGCGGAACTAGTGGCCTTCCCGCCTTCCGTCGGCTCCGCAAACCACAATCGTACAAGGAGAGTTTTTCAGCGATGTCGATCCCTGCCACACAACTCCGTCCCGGCATGATCATTAAGCACAACAATGATCTGCATTCCGTATTCGCGGTCGAGCACCGTACACCCGGCAACCTGCGTGCCTTCATCCAGGCCAAGCTGCGAAACCTGCGCACTGGCGCCATGTTTGAGCACCGCTTCCGCTCGCCTGATCCGATCGAGAAGATCACGGTGGATGAAGTCGATATGCAGTTTTTGTATGCCGACGGCGACAGCTATTACTTCATGGATACGGCGAATTACGAGCAGACTCACCTGACCAAGGAAATTTTGGGCGATGCTGTGGATTATTTGATCGCGAATCTTGAGATCAAAGTGGAGTTTTTCGACGGGAAGGCTGTAGGCATCGAGCTGCCGCAAACGGTGATCCTCACTGTGATCGAGACCGAGCCTGGCATCAAGAGCGCGACCGCTTCCAGCGTGACGAAAGCCGCGAAAACGGAGACCGGCCTCGTGGTCCAAGTGCCGCCGTTCATCAATGAAGGGGAGAAGATTAAAGTGGACACCGCCGAAGGCGTGTATTTGTCGCGGGCGTAGATCTAAGGCAGAATTTAGAAGTCAGAATGCAGAAATTAGAGCTGAACGGTTTTACTCCTTCATTCTGACTTCTCGCTTCTACATTTCACTTCCAGCATGATTTCTGCAGAAAAGCCAACCGAGGCGCGGCGATTTATCGTGCGCGGGCGCGTACAGGGCGTGGGCTTCCGCTGGTTTGTCGAGCGGGAGGCACACATCCTAGGGATCGCCGGGTGGGTGCGCAATAACCACGACGGAAGCGTCGAAGTGCAAGCGCAGGGCACTCGCGATCAGCTTCTCGGCTTGCGCTCGCGCCTGCGGGAAGGCCCCCGCGCCGCCCGGGTCGACGCGGTTGAGGAATCCGACGCCCAGCCGGTCGCCGGATTGATTTCATTTCGCATTGAAGGAGCGTGGTAGATGCCGCCTGTCCCGGTCATGAATGCCGCCGAGTTGAAGCATTTGATCCGCGAAGTGCCAGACTTCCCAAAGCAGGGAATTCTTTTCTACGACATCACAACCTTGCTCAAAGACAAGACCGGTTTTGCCACGCTCATCGACAAGCTTGCCGAACACTACATCGCGCAGGATGTCGACCTGGTCCTGGGCATGGAAGCCCGCGGATTTATTTTCGCACCTGCGCTTGCCTATCGCCTGAATGCGGGATTCGTCCCGGTCCGCAAGCCGGGCAAGCTACCATCCGAAACCGTCAAATACGATTACGCGCTGGAATATGGAACCAACTCGTTAGAAATTCATAAGGATGCGATTCAGAAGGGCCAACGGGTCTTGATCGTGGACGACTTACTAGCAACCGGAGGCACGGCTGAAGCTACGGCAAAACTTGCCGAGATGTTGGGTGCGAAGATTGCGGGATTAGGATTTGTAGTGGAACTGGATTTTCTTAATGGGCGGGACAAACTGAAGGGTTACGACGTGATGTCGCTGCTGCATTATGACCAATAAAAACTTCCGGGACCGAGCCTTCGGCCCCGGCGGCACTCTCTCGATTTACCTCAGTGCATGGGCAACGGCAAAACCGATGCCGGTCCAGAAACTGGCGCTGATAGCGGCGACCAATGCGAGACCACCCAGCATGCTCCAGTTGACCTGGCCAGCCGGAATTTCGCGGTTCTCGTCAGAGTCATATTCCAACCAGGACTGTAAAAACTGAACATCTCGCAAACCGGAGGGCGGCATGCTCCACGGGCCGCGAATGGAAAATTTGAACTTTGAACCCTGGGTGCTTAGGGGGGGAAGCTTGTTCGATCGGTAGCTCATAAAGCACCTCCACTCGGATTTGACTGCAACTGCCTTACCAACTGGTGAACCAGTCCAACTGGTGCATCTCGCTGAAAAGTAAGAAGCTCGTTTTCCTCCGAAGAGTTGCTAGGGTGTCTGCTGTAGGTCAAAACTGCCGGTCTGACTGGACGATTCTGCCGTCGATTTGTCCTCCCTCTCGCAAGTGGCGCCAAACTCTTAGCAGTGTGAATCCGATGAAGAGTGCTCGACCAGTGTCAACTTCGACTCCGGGGATAAATAACCTTTTCGCCGGAACCAGTCTTCCATCGCATCCTTAAGCTGACCAAGAGGCACATTTGACCCTATCTCCATCTCGCCATCGGCGATGGGGAGTGTATCGTCAAACACGCTGGCGTTAGTAAAGTTGCGCATCGAGAAATTGTCAAGCCACTTTTGCGGGCAAGGCAATTTTTTTTCACCTTCCACATAGTCAACGCGAATCTTGCGGGCGAACATAAGTTGATTTAACCACATTGCGCTGGACCAAGAGCTTAAGGTCATAGAAGCCCGTGCTTGACAGACCGGCATCGCAGCCATAGGCTCCTGAGCACTACACGTTCGTCTTTGCGCCGGGTTCTCTATTTTGAGGTGGAGACGGTCCCGGCTAATCTTGATTTGAAGCCGAAATTCCGGCTGTAAAGGAGAAACGAGATGATTACAAATCTGATTTGGTGGATTGTCGTCGGTCTTATTGCAGGCTGGGCTGCGGGCAAAATCATGAAGGGCGGCGGTTACGGTGCGGTCATGGACATCGTCCTGGGCATCGTCGGAGCGGTGGTGGGCGGATGGCTTATGGGCATGCTAGGCATTTATGCCGGCGGCTTGATCGGCACGATTGTGGTGGCAATCATCGGTGCTGTGTTCTTGATTTGGCTGACACGCCTGCTCAAAAAGGCCTGACGCGCTCTGCTCTCCCTCAGCGGTCTCCGGTGGCCATCTCGGAACGCGGGAAATACATCTAGAGTTCCAGACACGTCTGCTCCGGTGTCTAAATCCTGGAGGGCCACCCTACCGTTCCTGTGTAACGACGGGATACCGATCGCTGGAGGAGCTATGCGTTTGTTGAAACCTGCAGTGTTGTGGCTGTTGCTGGCCTCAGTTTCATCCGGCCAATCTTCAAACCAGACGGTTGTTGCGGCTGAATCTTCAGCACGCCTACCAGTGACCCGCGTCGTTCTCTACAAGAACGGAGTCGGGTACTTCGAACACTCCGGGCACGTTCGTGGCAACCAGGATGTCAACGTCGATTTCACCACTGCCCAACTTAACGATGTGCTGAAATCTCTCACCGTTCTCGATCTAGGCAAAGGACGCATCACGGGGATCAGCTATAACTCAACCGCACCGCTGGAGCATCGCCTGGGCTCGTTGCGTTTGCCCGTAGGGGAAAATCCGACCACGGCGCAGTTTCTTGACGCATTGCGCGGAGCGCGAGTGGAGGTTCGGAGCGGCTCGGCGACGGCGTCTGGCCGTCTGCTGAGCATTGAGGAGCGAGAAATGCCGGGAAGAGGGAATGCGGCTGCCAATGACAACGGCGACCAAAAGCCCAGCCCCAAGGTTGCGCTGACGCAGATCTCGCTTGTCAGCGATGGCGGCGAAGTGCGAGTGTTCGATCTGACGCCAGCCACCAGCGTTCGAGTCACGGAAAAAGATGTGAACGAAGAGGTTGGCAAATATCTTGGACTGGTTGCTTCCACGCGCGATCAAGATGTCCGCCGCATGACCATATCGACCGCCGGCAACGGCGAACGCGATCTGCTGGTCAGCTATATCAGCGAGGTGCCGGTGTGGAAGAGCACTTACCGGATCGTGATTCCAAACGATGGCAAGCCGCTGTTGCAGGGATGGGCCATCGTCGACAACACGGTCGGCGAGGACTGGAAGAACGTGGAGTTGTCGCTGGTGGCGGGAGCACCGCAGTCATTTGTGCAGGAACTCTCGCAGCCTTACTACACGCGGCGACCGGTGGTGCCACTGCCGGAGAACGCGATGCTCACGCCACAGACGCATGAAGCGACGATGGAAGCCGAAGTTGTGAACGGCCAGCTTGCTTCGCCAATTCGGACCGGTGTTGTCGGCGGGGTACCGGGAGGAATCGCAGGAGGTGTGATCGGGGGGATCGTAAGCGGGAGTGGCGGCGGGGTCGGTTCAGGCGTAGGCGGCGGCACGGGCGGGGGAATGTTTCGCGCCGCCCTTCCCGCTGCACCGTCAGCCCCTCCGCACCCCGACTCTACCGAAATTGCGGAGTCACTTGAAGAAGGCACTACCGTCGGCCAGTCCCAGGAAGTCGGGGACCTGTTCGAATACAAGCTCAAAGACCGCGTCACGATTCGCAAGAACCAATCGGCATTGGTGCCCATCCTACAGTCGCGCATTGACGCTGAAAAGGTCTCGGTCTGGAATCCTTCAGAGAGTTCGGTGCTGCGCGCACTCTGGGTCGATAACACCAGCAACCTTACGCTCGATGGCGGAAGCTTCAATGTGCTCGAGGGCGACGCATTTGCTGGCGAAGGCCTGATGGATTCCCTCAAGCCAGGCGAGAAACGCTTGCTCTCCTATGCAGCTGACCTTGGGGTACTGGTGGATTCCAAGCAGAAAGCCGAGAATCAGCGCGTCACAAGGATCGTGATTGCGCACGGTACCATGACGCAGACCACACAGGATCGCGCGGAGAACACTTACACCATCCGCAATCGCGACGCAGCCGCGCGAGTCGTAGTGATCGAACACCCGGCGCGCTCCGGCTGGAAGTTGACCGACGATGAAATTCCGGCCGAGAGTTCCGCTTCTTTCCACCGTTTTCGTATCGTGGTCGAACCCAAGAAGACCGCGACGTTGCTGATCAAGGAATACCGCCCCGTCACTAATCGCTATCAGCTCACCAACGTGAGTGACAATGACATCAAGTTCTTTCTCGATCAGAAGATGATCAATCCTGAGGTAGAGAAAGCGTTGCGGCAAGTGGCCGTGCAAAAGAATGACATCGCAGTGCTCGACGCGGTCATTGCGGGGCGTCAGGGACAGGTGTCGAGTATCTCAGAAGATCAGAAGCGCGTGCGTGAAAACATGAAGGCGCTGAAGGGAAGCGCGGAAGAGAAGGTCCTTCTCGAACGCTACGTCCGCGAACTGAATGAACAGGAAGACCGTGTGCAATCGTTGAGGCGCGAAATTGCTGACATGCAGCAGAAGCGCGATGCTGTCCAGGGCGCTCTCAACCAGATGATTGAAGCCTTACAGATGGACGTGACGCTGTAGTCGAGCACAGGTCGAGTGCGCGCGGGAGACAGCCGGGGGGCGGCTGTCTCCACAAAGATCGGGTAAACAAAAACTATTTCTGCACTTTTGGTCCGGCAGCTTTGACTTCAAGAGGGGCATCGAAGTTCTCGAAATTCTTGGCGAAACGGTTGCGCAGGTCTTCGGCTGCTTTGTCGTAAGCAGCTTTGTCCGGCCAGGCGTTGCGCGGGTTTAATACCTGCGGAGGCACTCCGTGGCATGCCTTTGGGATGCTGAAGCCGAAGGTCGGCTCAATCTCGAATTGCTCTTTCGCCAGTTCTCCCTCGACGGCGGCATCGACCATGGCGCGTGTGTAAGGGATATCCATGCGCTTGCCCACGCCATAGGGACCGCCCTGCCAGCCAGTGTTCACCAGCCAGCATTGCGCATTATGTTCGCGCAGCCGGCGCCCCAGCATTTCAGCATAAACTTTCGGAGCCAGCGGAAGAAAGGGAGAGCCAAAGCATGTCGAAAATGTGGCCGACGGTTCTTTCACTCCGGTCTCCGTTCCGGCAACTTTTGCCGTATAGCCCGAGAGAAAGTGATACATCGCCTGCTCCGGTGTGAGCCGGGAAATCGGAGGCAGAACGCCGAAAGCGTCCGCGGTCAGAAACACAACATTCTTGGGATGTCCGCCGAGGCCCGGAATCACCGCGTTTTCGATGAAATCCACGGGATAAGCCGCACGCGTATTTTCCGTCTTGCTGTCGTCGTCGTAATCCGGAACGCGCGTATGCGGGTCGAGAGTCACATTTTCCAGCACGCAGCCAAAGCGTAGCGCGTTCCAGATCTGGGGCTCGTTCTTCTTCGATAGCTTGATGCACTTGGCGTAGCATCCGCCTTCGAAATTGAAGATGCCGCCCGCGCTCCATCCATGCTCGTCGTCGCCAATCAGGTCGCGCGAGGGATCAGCCGACAGAGTGGTCTTACCAGTTCCTGAAAGCCCGAAGAACAGAGCACTCACGCCGTTGTGTCCGGCATTGGCCGAGCAGTGCATGGGAAACACATTGCGGGGAGGGAGCAGGAAGTTCATCACGCTAAAAATCGACTTCTTCATCTCTCCGGCGTAAGAAGTGCCGCCAATGAGCACCGTCCGGCGAGAGAAATTCAGCAGGATAAAGACTTCGGAATTTACGCCGTCCCGCTTGGGATCGACCTTGAACTCGGGAGCGGAAATGACGGTGAATTCGGCATGATGCGACTTAAGTTCCCCTGCCGTGGGACGCAGGAACAGCTGCCGCACAAACAGATTGTGCCAGGCATACTCATTCACAATGCGTACCGGGAGGCGATAAGCCGGATCGGCCCCGCAGAACAGATCCTGCACGAAGAGTTCCCGCCCGCGCAGGTGGTCGAGCACACGCTCATAAAGTGCATCAAACTTTTCCGGATCGAAGGGTTGGTTCACGGCGCCCCAGGCGACCGTGTTTTCCGTGGTGTGGTCTTTTACGATGAACTTATCTTTCGGAGAGCGCCCGGTGCGATTGGTATAGCCCACCAGCGAGCCATTGGCGGCTAATGTCGATTCCTGACGCCGGATCGAATGCTCAACCAACAAGGCCGGGGAAAGATTGAAGTGCGTTCTGCCATCGCTCAGCAATTCGGCCAGATCGCTGACATGCATCATTGTCGCCATAAAATCTCCTATAAAGGCAAAAGCAAAACGACCTATTCTGCCTTAAAGCCTCGATCCTGCCAAGTGACGCGCACGATATTCCCTGTTCATTTCGCCCGCGGCGGGACGAACTCCCATGCCTTCATATAGATGCAGCTTTCCCGATTCTAGAAAACCCGATTTCAAAGGGAATGAAAGTTTCGCGTCCTACGCCTTCGCCCGCCTCCAGTGCTGTCTTCAAATAGTGCCCGGCGATCTCCACCGCCAGCGAGTCGGTGATGCTGCGGCCCGTCCGCTTCTTGTACTCCACCCACGCCGGATGCGGTAGCGCCACCCATACCTTCCGTCCATCCACCAAGAACTTGATGTCCACCGCGTCGGCATGGCGCGTGGCAATCGCGACAATCAGAGCCTGATAGACGCAGTGCGCTTCCTTCTTGGTCCAGCGGTCGGCGGCCTTAAAATTCTCAAACATAACTAACTAAAACTATATCGGAGCGCCTAGGGCCGGAGCAAACCCTCCTGTAAAATGAAGATGTGGCGACTCAAACTGTCAGCAGGAAGACCGGCAAAAAGAAATCCAGCAGGAGCACCGGTATCAACATCCTCAGGGCCGCGCAACTAAGCGCGCTGCCCTGGCTGATGCATGGGTTTTCTACACGCACCGGCGGATTCTCTCGCGCCTACGGGAAAGGCGATCTCAATCTTGGATTTACGAAAGACGATTCCAGGGCTGCGGTCGAACGAAGCCGCGCAGCGTTCCTAAGAGAGATTGCAGCGTTCGACTCTAGGCCGGGGCAGTCTAGCCTGCGCAACGGTCGAGGTGCTCGATCGGCCCAGGCTTCGCTCTGGCCCCTAGTCACACTACGCCAGATTCACTCGGACCTAATCCACTGTATCGACTCAGTTCCTGCCGAGCCGCTGACTGGCGACGGACTTATCACCGCGACCCCTGGCTTGCTGCTCGCGATTCAGACTGCTGACTGTATTCCTGTGATCCTGATCGACGCCAAACGGCGCGCGGTCGGCGTATTCCATGCCGGGTGGCGAGGGACGGTTCAGCGGATCGTGGAGAAGGGTATCGGTGAAATGAATCGCTGCTTTGGCACGCGGCCCCGCGACATAAAGGCGGCAATTGGCCCGGGTATACACAGTTGCTGCTACAAGGTTGGAGAAGAGGTACGCACCAAGTTCGAATCGCAGTTCGGATATGCGGCGAATCTGTTCCACGAGGTGAAAGATTCCGATCCTGTGCGTGAGAAATATCCGTTGCTGTTTCTGACCGCGCGCGCTCCGGGGCACAGTGAGTTGCCCGTCAGCATTTTTCTGGATTTGGTCGAAGCTAACCGGCGGCAGTTGTTAGCCGCCGGCGTTCCCGCGAAGAATATTGAGGCCTCTCCGCTCTGCACGAACTGCAATCCGGATGTTCTGTTTTCTTATCGCGCCGAGAAGGGCAAGACGGGACGGATGATGGGAGTTGCGGGAATCCGCGGGTGACGTGGTAAGAAGACGTTGCAAGCAACGTCTCTACGAAAAAAGTTAGGAAGCAATACTCTACGCCGTAGGCGGCGCGGAAGTGGTTGGCGGTGCTGGAGTTGTTGCTGCCGTACTCACTGCAGTTGGATCGCCCTCATTCACCAAATCTTTCAATTCCTTGCTGGGCTTGAAGAAGGGAATTTTCTTCGCCGGGACTTCGACACGCTCGCCGGTCTTGGGATTCCGTCCTACACGCGGCTTGCGCTGACGAGTGCGAAAGCTGCCAAAGCCGCGAATCTCGATCTTGTCTCCCGCGCGTAGCGAACGCACCACGCTGTCGAAGATCGTTTCCACGATGACTTCACTGTCTTTCCGCGTAAGTTCCGCCAAACGCGAGACTTCGTCAATCAGATCGGCTTTGGTCATAAATCCTCTTTGTTCCTTCGATCGAGGTTCCTTCGAGCGCGGCCCAGTTTGCCAGTCTGCCGGGGCCGCATGATCCTTAACCTTCTCAAATATCAGGGGTTTAATGCAAGTTACAGCGCGGATACGGGCGGGGTTGATGCCGACCGTGCCTCCCTATCGGGGAGTGTTTTCTCCGCGCGCTTTGCGACTTTTCTTGGCGACCTCAGCGGTCACAGGCTTTGATTGGGCCAGCGAAAAGCTCTGAACCGCAAAGCTCGCAAAGAAAATCCGCGAAAGACGCAGAGAAAATCGGGAACGGTCGACGGGGCAAAACTTAGCCTGACTACCTGCCGTCTGCTATTTCCACAGATAGTAGAAGCCCACCTGCTGCTCCAGCATCTTTTCGCGTCCGGGCAGGAATTGCGAGACGTCGCCCATCAGCAGATCCATCAGCGTCTTGCGGTCGCGATCGGGACGGACCAGAGTCGGCTCGCCTTTGATGCCTACCGACTTGGCCGTGTCCGCCACCGCAGCCTCGAAATCTCCGACGCCATCGATCAGGTTCATCGACTTCGCTTGCTCGCCGGTCCAGACCTTGCCGTTCGCGATCGATTTCACGTCCTCAAACTTCATGCTACGGCCATCGGCCACGGCTTTCACGAATTGTCCGAACATGTTATTGATCAAGTCCTGCATGTACGCCTGCTCGTTTGGAGTCATGTCGCGAGATGGATTGCCGGTGTCTTTGAATTCGCCGGTCTTTAGGACGACATCTTTCAGCTTGGCCCACTTCAACAGGTCGCCGTAGTTCACCCACTGCGCAATTACGCCGATCGATCCCACGATGCTGCCCTGGTCGGCATAAATTTTGTTCGAGGCTGAGGCCACGTAATACGCGCCGCTGGCGCCCACGGTCTCGATTGAAACCACGATCCGCTTTTTCTTTTCCTCACGGATGCGCTTCACTTCGCGGTAAATCTCTTCCGAGGCCGCGACGCCCCCACCGGGAGAGTTCACATGAATGATGATGGCCTTGATCGACGAGTCGTCGCCGAACTTCTTGAGCTGGCCCACGACCGGTTGCGGAGAAAGAATTACGCCATCGAGATCGACTACGCCGATACGGTCCCCAAAGCTGGTGATCCCGGCGTCGTTGTTGCCGGCATGCAAAGTGAGATAGACCAGCGAAAACACGGCCAGCACGAAGAGGAAGAAAGCTCCTCCTCCGATCAAAATCCAGAGTAGTGTGCGCGAGCGTCGTTCAGACATGGAGAAAGTTTAGCACTATGCCTGCTTTTGCCGCTTTTTCTGGGTAAAGCAATAAGATCGGGCGGAGTGAGAGAATCTCCGACTCCACCCGTCTTACGGAAGCGAAATAACCGAAAGGCTATTTCGTTTGGTTGAGCAGCACGGTCACGCCATCGTTCCCGTTGGTGACAACCAGATCCGGCTTTTTGTCGCCATTCAAATCGACGGCGGCAACATTGGTAAAAAGCGTGCCTCCGCCGACGCCGAAAGTAGTGGTCCCAAAAGCACCGAGTCCGTCGCCGAACAGCACAGTCGCGTTGCTGCCGCCGGCTGCGATTGCTATATCGAGTTTGCCGTCCAGGTTGAAGTCGGATACCGCCAGCGATGTGGTTCCATTCACAATCGGACCCACCGCATAATTTGCATGGGTAACGAACGTGCCATTTCCATTGTTGAGCAGGATGGAGATAAAACTCCCGCCTAGTCCGGGAGCCATTGCGGCAATATCCAGCTTCCCGTCAGCGTTCAGATCGGCAGCCGCTAACGTGAGCACTCCACCGGGAGACATCGGAATAACCTCCGGCTTGCCGAAGGTGCCATCGCCTTTGCCGAAGATCACGGCTATGTCTGTCGCGCCGTAGTCTCCTACAACGATGTCGAGCTTGCCGTCACCGTTAAAGTCTCCAACTGCGATTCCCTGCGGCTGAGTTCCGGCGACGAATGGCAGTGGCGATTGCATGCTGCCGTCCCCATTGCCCAGCAGGATCGAGACGAAGCTCTGGATGGTCACTGCCACGTCGAGCTTGCCGTCGCCATTGAAGTCTCCCACCGCGAGGGTGGAGGCTTTCTCCCCGACGAAGAACGGTGTCAGAGCCGTGAACGCTCCGTCCCCATCGTTCAAAAGCACAACCACGTACGACGAGTTGGGGAGAATCGTAACCAAGTCCAACCAGCCATCACCATTCATATCCACGGCGACGATCGGAGTGTTGAGTTTGCTTGTGATGGAAACCGGAGGTTGAAAGGTACCGTTTCCGTTGCCGTACGAAATGGTTAATCCGGTCAAGTAGGATGCGACCACAAGATCCTGTTTGCCATCATGGTTGAAGTCGCCCGTGGCTTCGTAGAACGCGAGCTGGCCGATGCGAAAATCGCGCGCGTCGGTGAATTTTCCGCTTCCGCTGCCCAGCAGCATGCTCACGTTGTTCGTGCCCTGGTTGGCTACTGCGACATCAGGCTTGCCATCGCCGTTGAAGTCGGCGACTGCAACCGGGAGGACACCTCCGGTTCCCGCGGCGTAGTTGGCACCAGCCTGGAAGAATCCTTTTCCATTCCCGATCAGTACGGCGATGTCTTCGTCGCCGGAGTTGCCCACGATCAGGTCCAGATTTCCGTCACCATTCACGTCAGCATCGGCGATCGAAGATGCACCGCTGCCGGTTGCGAAATAGCGGAATCCTCCGAGGCGCCCGGTGCCGTCGCCGAAGACGATGGCGACCGAACCGGAAGACAGGCTCCCCATCACGACATCGAGATTCCCATCGTTGTTGAAGTCGCCCACCAGCAGCGACGTGGGGTTGATGCCGTTTTGAAGAAAGGTGGATGTCATCGGGGTTCCGAAGGTTCCGTCGCCATTGCCCGGGAATGTCCAAAGCTTCAGACTACCTTCGTTATAGCCGTCGTTGACGATCGCCAGGTCAAGCTTGCCGTCGCCGTTGAAATCTCCCAGGGCGACAGGTCCAATCGCTCCCGATACTGGCTTCATCGCCTGAAACGTGCCATCGCCGTTGCCCAGAATGACTCCCACCTGGAAAGTGTTATCACTCGACAGTGCGATGTCGAGTTTGCCGTCGCCGTTGACATCACCCACCGCAATGTAGTTCGGGGAACTGGTCAGGCCATAAGGGCCGCCGATGCGAAAGGTTCCGTCGCCATTGCCCAGCAGGATGAAGATATCCAGCCCGGTCGCTACGGCCAGGTCGAGATGGCCGTCACTGTTGAAATCGGCGACTTTGACGGCCACGGGTGAACTATCGACCAGATAATTTCGGGCGGGCTTGAAGGTGCCGTTCCCTACAGCGAGGAGCACGGCTACGGCGCCGTCGGCCGTGTCGCCGGTAACAATGTCGAGCTTGCCGTCGCCGTTGAAATCGCCAACGGCGATTGATTCAGGGCTGTGACCCACCGCAAATGTTTTCGCAACGAAGAAGGTCGAGGCATTGCTCGGTACGGCTTTATTCTGCGCGAGCGCGAATGCGCCGAGGAGAACAACGGAGAGAGACGTGCACAGAATTCGTTTCATAAGAATCTCCTGGAAGGAAATTGCGAGGTGGCGATTCGGCGGACGTTCGCTCTGGGGGAGCACCACAACCGCAGGAGAGCAATATTACGTCGGCCTTTCGCTTGCGTCAAATGAATGAAGGGTAAAGAATTGCGCGGGTTTTTCCTGAAAAGAGCGCTCAGATTTTCTTCGCGACCTCTGCGGCCTTCTTGGCGATCTTGCGGTTAAAGGCGTTTGGCTGGGCCAGCAACGAGCTCTTAACCGCAAAGGTCGCTAAGAACATCCGCGAAGCACGCAAGAAGCCCGAGTGGCCGGGGAATCGGGCCCTTATTCTCGGACGATGACTCGCAGCGCGGCGCGATGCGTACAGATTTCAACCGGAGTGCGGCAGACAAATTCTCCGTCGGCGTAGACATCGAGAGGAATCTCAGTTTCGAGGCGTACACGAGCCGTCTGCAAGTATTTCACTTCGCGCACCTGTAAATGCTTGCCGAAGTAAACGGTCGGAAACATACAAAAGAGTTTTAATGGATTCAGGGCTCCGACCACACAGATGTCGAGCAGACCGTCATCCATTTTTGCGCGAGGAGCTATCTTCATGCCGCTGCCGTACGTAGGCGTGTTGGCGAAAGCAGCGAGGATCGTGGGCTGCTCGCTGAGCGTGATCCAGTTGGAAGCGGCGGCAGATAATCTTTTTTCGTCGGCATCGAGCGTCAGGACCTTCGTCTCTACTGGCGCGAAGCGAAACATTGTAGGGAGCAGACTCAGTGCGTAGCCGCCGTGTCCGCGCAACCAGCGGGGCAGGCGATTGGCGCGCCGCGAGACCTCGGCGTCAAGCCCTACGCCGGCGACACAGCAGAAGTATCGCGTAGTGATTGCCGGATAGCGATCCGGTTCGTGTGGTGCGGGCGCCCCACTCGCGTTTTCCCCTGGCGTGATCACGGGCGTGATTGTTCCTAAGTCAATCGCATACACGTTGGCCTCGCCATCGCAAAATTTACGCCAGGCTGCGAGTGAGTCGCGCACGCTACGCAGATCGAGAGCGCGGGCGAAATCGTTTCCACTGCCCGCTGGTACGATCAGCACGGGCAACCTCAGCTTTACCAGTTGACTCAGATGCCGGTGAATCGTGCCGTCACCGCCGAACAGCAGGATCACATCGGCTTGAGCGGAATCGGCGGGCATCCCAATGCGCCACTCGATGCCCTTGTCGGATTGAAAGGGTTGCAGACTCTTCAGAGAACATCCCAGCCCGAGGATCGCCGCTGCGCGCATGTGCGCGACGAGAGTAACAAATTTTAACCGTGCTTGTGTGCAATCAGACCCAGGGATGGACAAACTCAGAATGAAGACTCAGGGATGGACCAGCGCGATTGACCGCAACGACTGGCTCTCCGGATCGAGAATCGGCGACGCGGGATCCTCCATCAGTGTGCAGGTATGGCCCGAGACAGTTAGATTGACAATAGCGATGCTGCCGTTCCATCCGAACTCGGTGACAAATAATGCGTTCCCCGACCCCCAAGCGCTGCTTGTGGTCAACTCGGCGGTATAAAACCATCTGTCGCCCAGCCCCTTGAGCGGGCTCGAAATACAACCAGGGAAGATTTGGCCGGTCTTATTGTCGAAAAATGCAGCGCTCACCGTGCCGCTGACATTGTTGCTGACGTAGAGCATTCTCTCGTCGGGACTCAAGAGAACATTGTTGGAATCCGAGCCGAACCAGAACTTGTAAACGGCAGTGGGCACGAGCGATCCTCCTGAGATATCCGAAACTTCGACGACCCCGCGGCTGGAGGCATCGCCGAAAATTGCGAAGTGAGCGTCTTTCGTGATCTCGACTCCGAACGGCGTGGTAAGCAGAGTTTGCGTGCCGGTGGACAGTTGCCGGTCGCCGTTCGACTTGGGCACACCATTGGAAATGTCATACGACTCGATCGAGCCGTCGCCGTAAGCAACCACCAGAATGTTGTTGCGCGCGGCCATCCCCGCGACCATGCCGAGATTCTGGCCGATGATCGGAATCGATCCGATCCAGCTCAATTGGCATCCAGCGCCGATCTGATAAGTCGCAAGACTGTAATTCCCGGTGTAGCTGGCGTAGAGAAAGTTGCCATTCATCGCCAGACCTACACCGTCGAAGCCGCCGCTGTCCTGCCACGATCCGCGGAATTTCCCCACGGCTGTCTGAGTTTGCAGATCGATGCTGGCCACATCGGCCGATCCCGAATTGGCGACATAGGCGCATTGACCCTGCTGGTCGATGAGCAAGCCGTTGGCGCTGGCGAATCCGGTGCCTAGTCCCATGCCGCCGGTTTCGACAACCGCCGTGCGTGTCAGGGTTGGAGCAGAGACGGACCCTCCCACTCGATAGAAAGTGACGGAGTTACGGCCATTGCCGACGTCGTCGTTGGTGATGACGTAACGGACGGAGTTATTAACAGCAAAACTGGTGGTGGCGGCGAACAATATCAGAAAAGACAAAATCAGGACAACGAGCAGTTTCTTCACTTTCCCTCGATGGGCTACAGGAATGAAAACCGAAGAGAGAAGGAAGTTACCACACGCCAAAACCCGCGGTCAACAAGGCTTTTCAAGGGATGATGATTAGAAGCAGTTCGCGGAGTAAAAGCTTACACACTCTGTATCTGCATTGCCGGAACGCCCCGACTTAGCGCTTCGCGCATCTTGCCGGAGAGTTGCTTCAGGGTGTAGGGCTTCTGCAGGAAGTTGGTGTCCAGATCCAGCACTTTATGATCGAGCACCATCTTGCCAGCGTAGCCGGAGACGAATAGCAGTCGGGTGTGCGGACGAAGGGTTTCCAGTTGTTTTGCCAGCTGTCCGCCGCTCAGGTTGGGCATGACGACGTCGGTGACCACCAGGTCGATGGAGGAAGGGTAGTCCCGGGCGAGGACGAGCGCATCCAGACCGTCTTTGGCTTCGATGACGGTGTAGCCTTGCAACTGAAGAAATTCCGCGGCTGCACGGCGAACCGCCTGTTCGTCTTCCACCAGCAAAACGGTTTCCGATCCGCGGGCGGCAGCTTCCACTTTGCCTTCCGCAATCCCACTGAAGCGCCCCTTTTCGTTGACACAGGGCAAATAAACCTTGAAGACAGTGCCCACGGAGAGTTCGCTGTACGCCCAAATGTAGCCCTTGTTTTGCTTGACGATTCCATAGACCGTTGCCAGGCCCAGGCCTGTGCCTTGGCCCTCGCGCTTGGTGGTATAGAAAGGTTCGAAGATGTGGGGAAGATGTTCGGGAGGAATACCGGCGCCATCATCGGTGACGGTAATCAGTGCGTAGCGTCCCTGCGGAATGGCTGCAGGTTTGCCGGAGATGTAAGCATCATCGAGCACGAGGTCGGAGGTTTCGATGCGCAGGTGGCCGCCTTCCGGCATGGCGTCACGTGCATTCGCAGCAAGGTTCATCAGTATTTGCTCGATCTGCACTGGGTCGATACGCACTGGTCCCAGGCCAGCTCCGGGCACAAAGTTGAGTTCGATGTCTTCGCCGATGAGGCGGTGTAAAGTTTTGGTGATGCGCTCCACAGGCTGATTGAGTTCGACGACGCGCAGCGCCTGTGGCTGCTTGCGGCTGAAGGCGAGCAGTTGACGGGTCAGTTCGGCGGCGCGCCGGGCAGCCTGTAGGATCTCTTGAAGTTTCAATTCCAGTGGACTATCTGGTGTTACCGCATCGAGCGCGAGTTCGGAATAGCTGGTGATGATAGTCAGCAGATTATTGAAGTCGTGGGCCACTCCGCCCGCCAGCCTGCCGACGGCATCCATTTTTTGTGCTTGCAGGAGTTGGGCTTCCAGGCGCATGCGATCAGTAAGGTCGCGGCCGTTGGCGATAAAGTGTGTGATGCGGCCGCCCGCATCCCGCACCGGGCAGACGCTTTCCTCGACGTAGTAAAGTTCTCCATTTTTCTTGCGATTCACCAGGATGCCGCGAAACACATTTCCGGCAAGGATGGTCGCCCACATCTCCTGATAGATCTCCGGACCTTGCTCCCCTGACTTCAGGATTCGTGGATTACGTCCACAGGCTTCTTCCTGGGTGTAGCCGGTCACAGACTCGAAGGCGGGATTGACGTATTCAATGATGCCGTCGCGGTCAGTAATCATGACCGCGTCATCGGATTGCTCGACCGCCCGCCATAACTTTCGCAGCGATTCTTCCGCATGCTGTTGGCCCTGCTGAAGGGAGTGCATTTCGAGCGTGTGACGGATGGTGCGCGCCAGATTTGGCGCATCCAGTTGCGACTTAGGAACCCAGTTCCAGGCGCCGCCGCGAATAATTTCCGCCACCGTCTGCTCGTCCGCGTGTTCGGTCAGCAAAATAAATGGTACCGGCACTTCGGTCTGTAGAAATTTGCCCAGACGGTTGACTCCAGTGGGGTCTCCCGTTTCGTATTCGAACAAGACGAGCCCGTACGGCTTTTCCTCAAGCATGGTCTTGGCCTCATCCAACGAGTGGGCATGATCCAGGTCGGTAGCCAAAGATTGTTGCGTGCGCTCGAGAATCTCGCGAATCAGGAAAAAGTCCTCCTCCTTGTTACCCACCAGCAGGACGTGGAGGGGGAAAAGCGCGGGGGCAGTTTTGGTCGCCATCAACACTAGAGGAGTCTCCGTCAAGTAACACATCGGAGCGAATGGAAGTCGGCGTCGTCTGCGCATTGCAGATTAGAGTTCGTGGGGGAAGCGAGTTCCCAAATCGGTGGACAGTACAGTTTTGGGCCGCATTCTCTCCCGCCTCTTTTTGCCTTCTGCCGGCGTGATAGGGGATGAATTGCATTGCGCGAAAATTGTTAACCAACCCGTTGTTCATACGTCTAATCCAGCAGTTTCGTGCATCTCACGGCTAGCTCTGTTTGTAAAGAAATGTCGAGGGAACGCATTGAAGGCAGCTTGCGTATAGATCACTAAGCGGGAGTATGCAGTCGATCGAGTGTTTCTATGCCGTGCTGGGCTAAGCGCAGGACCATTACTACGCAGAATCATAGTTGCGACCAGGGATGCGGGTTGGAGATTGCAATCTGGTTTGTGGCGTCAAGGTGGAAGACGCCAAAGTGATCAACGCACGTTCAACAGTTGTGGAGGTTTTGTATGGAAAGCGGGCAGAACGGAAGCGGCGTGGCCAGGTTTGCCGAGCGGCACGACAATGGCCATGTCCAGGAAGTAGTTCGGCAGGCGCACGAAGAGTTGCGCCAACTGCTGCGCCAGCGTGCGGAGGTGATGAAGCGCATTGGCACCGTCAAACAGACCATCGCCGGCCTGGCAAATTTGTTCGGCGATGAAGTGCTGAATGACGAACTATTGGAACTGATGGACCGCAAGAGCAATGGCCGCCAACCCGGCTTTACCAAGGCCTGCCGCATGATCCTGATGGAGGCTGGCAGGGCAATGAGCGCGCGCGACGTCTGCGGCCGCCACCGCAGTGGGACTACAGGCACGCGCAGGATAAAAACTTCGCCGATGTTCTTCGCGAACTTGGTGGTCAAGAGCTTTCGCTGGCTACCGCAAAAGCTTCTAACCGCCAAGATCGCAGAGAAAAGCCGCGAAGGTCGCAAAGAAAATCTTACTTTGCTTTTTATCCCGGAGGCAGAAGCATTCCTTTTTCTAGGTGCCTCGTTACGTGAGCGTAGGAGGCTGCGTGTGGATCGTGGGTGACCATCACGATCGTCTTGTGGAAGTCTTCATTCAACCGCTTCAGAATCTCCAGCACTTCGGTCGCGGAGTGGCTGTCCAAATCGCCAGTCGGTTCGTCAGCGAGCAGCAGCGTCGGATCGCTCACGATTGCCCGTGCGATGGCCACACGCTGTTCTTGTCCGCCGGATAACTGTTTAGGCAGATGACCAACTCGCTCTTCCAGTCCGACCAGCTTCAACGCGGTCATGACGTGGTCGCGGCGCTGCTGCGGATTCAGCTTGGTCAACAGCAGAGGCAGTTCGACGTTCTCGAATGCCGTGAGGACCGGGATCAAATTGAACGTCTGAAACACGTAGCCGATGTGTTCGTTGCGCCACCGCGCAATCTGCGAGTCGTTAAAGCGGAAAATATCCTGCCCCTGAACCAGCAGCTCGCCGTGCGTCGGACGGTCGATGGCTGCGATCATATTCAGCAGCGTCGTCTTTCCCGACCCCGATGGTCCCATCAGGGCAAGGAACTCGCCTTTGGCAATGTCGATGGAGACATCGTCCAACGCTTTGACTTCAAAAGCATCGCGCTTGAAAATCTTGCTGACGCCGCGGACTTGCACAACCTTGGTCGCCGTAGCCACGTTTTCTGCGGTAGCAGTGCTCATGATTGCCCCTTAATTTTGATTTTGTCTCCATCTTTCAAACTCGGCGGCGCGGTGGTGATGACGCTCTCGCCTCCCACCAGAGTATCGACTAGAGCCCCATCGCTGCGCTGGCCCACAACATTCACTTCGCGGACGACCGCCTTGCCGTTGTAAGCAATAAAAACGACTTTCTTGCCGTCGCGATCATGAATCGCCGCCGCGGGCACGAATACTCCCGCAGGCTTAGTCGCGGTGGCCTTGGACGCTTCATTGGCAAGAAATTTGACGGTCGCATTCATCTCCGGACGCAACTGAACGTCAGGATACTTGTCCGGATTCTGCACCTGCACTTTGACCTGTACCGTCGCCTTCTGCCGGTTGGCCTCAGGCGAAATCTGCGCCATCAAGCCATCGTATTGCTTGTCAGGGTAGGCATCGGTCGTCACGGTAGCCTTCTGCGTGGGACCGAGGCGGGCGAAGTCGGCCTGTGCAATGTCGAGTTCCACCTGCAAGTCCTGTAGGTCGGCGAGCGATACTACCGATCCCTGCGGGCCTCCAGCGGCGGCGCTGGCAAACTGCGCCGTGATCAATTCGCCTTTTTCCGCGGTGCGATCGAGAATCGTTCCTGTGACAGGAGCGCGGATCACGGTCGCATCCAACTGTGACTTGGCGTAGTCGAGTTGCCCCTGGGCCTGCATCAGAGCGCCTTGGGCGCGAGAGATTTCTTCGGCCCGTGGCCCCAGCTTCATCAGGTCAAACGACCGGGTAAGAGAATTTACTCGTTGCTGGTCGGTTTCAAATTTGGCGGAAGCGTCGTCGAGCACCTGCCGCGAGACTACGCCGCTTCCAGCGAGTTCTTTCGTGCGGTCGAGCGTCAATTTATCGTTCGCGAAAGTCGCGCGCGCTTCATCCAGATTGTGCTGCGCCTGCTGAACTTCCTCCGGACGCGAACCATGCTGGAGTTCGTCCAAATACGCCTTCGCACTGTCGTATTGTCCCTTCGCCTGTTCGTAGGAGGCGCGGAATTCCTGATCCTCAAGGCGCACCAGCACCTGGCCTTCCTTCACCTTGTCGCCCTTTTCCACGCCGATCCAAGCCAGTCGCCCGGTAACCTTGGAATTCACGTTGATCGTGTGGTGGGCCACGATGTAACCGGTGGCGGCAAGCACGGTTCCACCGACGTCGCTGCTCTCCGCTGCCGCGCGAGTTACCTCAACCTCCGGCATATCGGACGCGAACATGCGGTAGGCCAGCGCAACCAGTGCGAGCACGGCCACCGCTACGATACCGCCAATGATGAATCGTCGCGCCCATGCTGGCGGCTCTCCACTGGAGTCGCCTCGTTGCGTCCTGTCGATGCGCAGGCTTTGCAGGTCTTCGTGCTTTGTGTCAATCACCATAAAGAATGATTACGTTGTTAGCCCTTTATAAGTTTCGTAGCCCCGTATTCGATCCGCCATCTCTAGCTCCGCAGCGCGCTCAGAATATTCTGCCGCGCTGCATGCCACGCGGGCGCTAACCCGCCCACAAATCCCATTACCACTGCAAACAAGACGGCGTAACCCGCCACCTGCGGTGTGATGCGTAATGCGAAGACCACTTCACTAAACGTGACGGCATTCGACGTTCCGGTCTGCATCCCGTTAAATGGCAGCATCAGTAGAATTCCCACAGCCGCACCAAGGAGAGCCAGCAGCAAAGACTCCAACACAAATGACGTGAGAATCGCCGGGCGCGAGAAGCCGATCACCCGCAACGTCGCAATCTCCCGCCCGCGATAGGCGACCGCGGCGTACATTGTGTTCATGGCAGCAAACACCGAACCGATCGCCATGATGAAGCCTACGACAAAGCCGATCACTTTGATGGGCGCGCCGGAACTGGTCTGTTTGGCGTAGTACGCAGTCTCGTTGAATCCCTCAAGCTTCAACCGTTGATCGTCGGTAACACGGTTCTTGAGTGCATCGGCAGCGATGGGATCTGTGGCGCGTAAGTAGGCGGAAGAAAATCCTCCTTGCCGATCGAAGTCTGAAGCCATCTGATTCACATCGCCCCACACTTCGGACTCGTACGCCGAGCCTCCAGCGTCGAACACGCCCACAACTTTCCACGATCCTTTCCCGAACTCCATGGCGTCGCCGATACTGGCGTGCGAAAAACGTCCGCGAATCTGGTTGCTAACCACAACTTCGCGCTGCCCTGGCTGAAACCACCGCCCTTCGATCAGTTTCGCACTAGGCCGCATCTCCAAGCCGTCTGGCATCATGCCGCGTACGGTCACATTGACTTCGCCCGTACCATCTTTGCGCGGCAGAACGATCACCACCACCCACTCGCCTGAGGCCATAGGCTCGCCGTGGCTATCTTTTGCGATGCCAGGAAGAGTCTTCAGAGTGGGGAAGAGTGTGGCATCGAAACCGCCCGACAATTCCGCCTCCGAGCCTTTGCGCAACACCAACACGTTCAGCGGATTGCCGCTGCTGACGAACGCGCGGTTCAGACCAGCGACCAGCGCCATCAGAAAAATCGTGGTCGTAACCGTAAGGGCAATGCCCAGCGCCGTCATGATGGTGAGCCCCTTGCGGAGCCGTAAGTTGCGGATGTTATAGCTGATCGGGATCGCCATATAATTAAACTCTGCTCTTAGATTCGGAACTCATCCAATGTGGCGCAAGCCATCAACAATGTTCATGCGCGAAGCTTTATAAGCCGGCAAATAGCCGCTCACTAATCCCAGCGTCAGCGCCACGAGCAGCGACAATCCTGCCGCGGGGGCGTTGACCTTCATCGCCAGCGGAACTCCAATCGCGATGAAACTGCGCGTGAGCAGCCAAATTACGGGAATCGCAATCAGGATTCCCAGCACTCCGCCCGCAACGGCCAACGCCACGGACTCGCTCACGAAAATCGATAGCACCCTCTGCCGTGTAAAACCGAGCGTTTTCAGGACGGCCACTTCGCGCGTCCGGCTGCGAACCGACATCGCCATCGTGTTTGCTGAAACCAGCATGATGGTGAATACCACTGCACCGCAGATGCCGAGAATGAATAGCTTTACGTTCCCCAACGAAGCCACAAAGCCAAGCTGAAACGCCCGTTCGCTTTCGGTCTTGGTTTGCAGCGGCGAGTTGCGGAACATGTCGTCGATTGCTCTCGACGCAGTTCCTACATTGTTCGCCGAATCGATCTGTGCCGCGTACCAGCCCACTTGCCCTTTGAACCACGGTACCGCCTCTTCCAGATACTTGGCGTTAAAATACAAGGCATTCTGCGGCGGATCGCGATGATAGATGCCACGAATCGTCAAATCGAGATTCGTCGGGAAAATTGTCCCCTGCAGCACGACGCGATCGCCGATCTTCCATCCATACTTCTTCGCCAGCGTGATATCCACGATCGCGCCCGCGCGGTCGCGCTGCCAAGCGGTGACCTCGTCGGAAGGAATAATTTTGTCCGACGCCACCTTCAGATACTCATCCGGATCGGTCGCCAGTTGGGCGAAGAAATGTTCCGGCCGGTCATCGATGTAGCGGCCTCCAAACCACGTGATCGGCGTGATCGCGATGACGCCCGGCACGCTGCGAATCTTGTCGCGATAGAATGTCGGCAAGAGAAACGCCAGCGAGACACGGTCGCGAGTAATCAACCGCCGAGAGGCCTCCGGTGCAACCTGATCCACATAAAACGAGCGCCAAATGCAGATCATCAACGTGAGCAAAAGCAGCGAGAAACTGATGCTGACCATGGTCAGCAGGCTGCGGCGCTTGTTGCGGAACGCGTTGCGGATTACGAAACTGCCCAGCGTCATAACTCTATTCCGAACTGCAGAAGGCAAATTCTTAATTCAGCCTCAGCCAATGTGACGAAGTCCGTCCACAATATTCACGCGCGAAGCGTTATAAGAAGGGATGGCCGAACTCAGCAATCCCACCACTCCGCTGGTGAATAGCGCGGCTGCCCAAATCGTCGGTGTCACCGTCAACGGGAAAAAACTGACGAACTGCTTGGAGTGGGTCAACATGTAAACAAGAAGCGAGCCCAAACCAGCCCCGATCAATCCTCCGCCCAGCGATAACGCCACCGCTTCGCTCACAAACAGGCCGAGCACCCCACGTTTGGTGAAGCCCAGAGTCTTGAGCACCGCGACTTCGCGCGTGCGCTCGCGGATCGACATCGCCATGGTATTCGCTGAAACCAGCAGCGTAGCGAAGACCACCGCCGAGCAAATGCTCAGAATGAACGCCTTAACGTTGCCCATCATAGCGACAAATTCCAGGCCAAATGCTTTCTCGCTCTCCGACTTGGTGGGCTGCGGAGAGTTGCGAAACTCATCATCCACCGCAGTCGCGACTTTACTCACGTCAGCAGGCGAGGCTGCGAGAATACTGAATGTGCCCGCCCGCCCTTTAAAAAAATCCACCGCCTCCTCGACGTATTTCGCATTGAAGTAAATCGACTTGTTGTCGGGGTTGGAGTGGAAAATTCCACGGATATTCAACTCCAGCGTGATGGGGTAAATATCTCCCACTAGGACAATGCGATCGCCCAGCTTCCATCCATATTTGTTGGCGAGGTAGTCGTCGACGATTACGCCTTGGCGGTCGTGCTGCCATGCCTTGACTTGATCCTCAGGCATCTGTGCGTCGCGGAACACCTTGAAGAACTCCTCGGGATCGGTGCCGAAGCGCGCAAAGAAATTTTCGGGTTTCTGGTCTTTATACATTCCGCCGAACCATGACACCGGCACAACTGCAACGACTCCGGGAATCGCTCGGATCTTCTCCCGGTAATAGCCTGGGAGATTAAACGTGAGAGAAACGCGGTGCCGGACTACCAGCCGCTGTTCCGATTCAGCACTGCCCTTGTCAAGGTAAAAGCCGCGCCAGATGGTCATCATCAGCGTGAGCAATAGCAGCGAGAAGGCAATGCTCAACACGGTCAGCATGCTGCGGCGTTTATTACGGAACGCGTTCTTAGTGACGAAACGGGTCAAGGTCATGGTCGTACTCCAGGGATGCCAGGGAACCGGATACAGGAAGTGGGCACGTTCGAGCGCACCCAGCATAAACGAAGCAGCTCGCTCCCTACAACCGGTACGGATTTGACTTGCGCTAAGTTCACGACGCTCAATCTCACAGAAATCACTATGGCTCCTATCCTCGCTCCGCGTCTCACCGGCTGCCAGTGGAGATCGTCATCCAACCCGCGTGACAAATGTCACATCTGGCCCTAACAGTACAACGGTTGGTGGAAACATTAAGTTACGGTACGCTGTTGCGGCGCGAACCCGTAGAGCGGATCGCCAGCCACAACGGCCTAGCCAAAGCCTCCCTCATCCGCCGACGGTCCGTAGATCGCGGGCACGGCTGCGTCATTGAGCCGCAGGTAGACGGTTAATTGTCCGCGATGATGTGCCAAGTGGCTGAATACCGATTCACGGATCATCACATGCCGCGGATTTTCACTTACCACGTGGCCGCCGACCATGAATTTCCATGTGGTAAGCAGGTGTTCATCGGTGGTGTTCCGTAGGGCATCCTGCGCCTGAGCAACCGCAGCATCCAACGACGCGACAAGTTCGCTACGCGTGCGCCATTCCGATGACACCTTGAAGCTCGCCGCGGCCGGGGATTTGAGGTCCAGTTCGTCCCGTTCCACCATCGCCGCGATCCAGGATGGCATCTGGGCAACAAGCGCGGCCAGGTAGCCGAGCGGCATCGACTTCGGATGCGGTTTCCACTCGTTGTGCCCTTCAGGAACGCGTTCCAGTGTGCGGCCGGAGCTGGCAGCTTCGCGTTCCAGTTCGTCCAGGAACAAATCAGTCAACTTGATGTTCATCGTATTTTCCTTTCGCGCGAATTGCCGCCAGGATGCGACGGCCTAAATTGCGCACCGGAACCATAACAAGCATTGAGGACAGTTTCGGTCCTCGATCCATGGCACAATGAAAACATGCTACAGACGTCAGCCCGGCTGCTTCGTCTGCTATCTCTGTTTCAGGCTCAACGCTATTGGTCAGGGAGCGCGCTTTCCAATCGCCTCGATGTGACCACGCGAACTTTGCGGCGGGATGTTGACCGCCTGCGCAGCCTGGGATACCCAGTGCATTCGACCTCGGGAACGGCGGGCGGATATCAGTTGGGGGCAGGTGCCACCTTGCCTCCTCTATTGCTCAACGATGACGAAGCGGTGGCTGTCGCCGTGGGTCTGAGGACTTCGGCAAGTGGCGGTGTGGCCGGGATCGAAGAGGCGTCGGTGCGCGCACTGCTAAAACTCGAGCAGGTATTGCCGTCACGTCTGTCGCGGCGCGTAGCTGCTCTGCATGGTTTTATAGTGCCGATGGGAAACCGGGGGCCGACCGTGGATGCGGAACTGCTTTCCACTCTGGCGGGCGCCTGCCGCGACCATGAAAGCATTCGATTCCAATACCGCGACCGCTCAGATACTGCGAGCGCGCGCGCAGTTGAACCGCATCGCCTGGTGCATACGGGCTGGCGATGGTATCTCGTCGCCTGGGATATTGGACGCGGAGACTGGCGGACGTTTCGCGTCGACCGGATCGACGCAAAGATAAAGATAAGAACGTCGGCGCGATTCAAACCACGGAAGCCGCCGGGAGGCGATTTTGCTGCTTACGTGTCGAAGGCTATTGCTTCGATTCCTTATCCCTATCGCGCGCGGGTTACGCTCCATGCCGCTGTCGAGGAGGTAGCCAAGAAGGTCCCCCCTTCGGCAGGCGTGCTTGAGGCGATCGATTCGCGCACTTGCATGCTCAACACGGGCGGTCATTCCCTCGAAATGCTTGCGGTGCACCTGACGATGATCGATGTGGACTTCGAAGTCCACGAACCGCCCGCGCTCATCGACCATATCCGACGCCTAAGCGATCGGCTGTCGCGTGCCGCCTCGCCACCAATTTCAAGCTAACCGCTTCGAGCGGCTTCACTGTTCAAGCCCGCCTTTTCAGTACTTCGGTAACTCGAAGCGAAACCCTAGCAGCGATATTCTGTCGGCATCCTATCCCCGGATCTCCGTCCGGCGTAGCCCACGCACGATCAAGGGCTCGTGAGGGAATGGAGTTAGGAAAGGCAATGTCCACAAAAATCGGCCACTTCGAAATTCTTAGTGAACTGGCGAAATCGCCAACCAGTACGGTTTATAAAGCCAACGATCCGGAAACTGGACAAACGGTCGCCCTGAAGGCGATTCAGTTGAGCGCCTTCGGCGAGAACGCCGCCGCTCTGGAGCAGGCTCTGCTGGCCGAGGCGGAAAGCACAAAAGCGCTCAGCAGCTCGAACATCACGAACATTTTCGGAGCGGGTGAGGTCGATGGCCAGTTCTGTGCCGCCACCGAGTACGTGCAGGGCAACAGCATTGCCACCATGCTGGCGCGCAAAGAAGGCTTTTCCATCTGGGACCTATTGGATATCGGGCGGCAAGTTTGCGCCGGGCTCGATCATGCGCACTCGCACAGCGTTGTGCACTATAGTCTTGAGCCGTCCAAGATCATGTGCGGCTGGGACGGCACGGTTAAGATTCTCGGATTCGGAGTTTCCAGCGTGGGCAAGTTTCCACCGCCCACTGCGGAGGGCGTTCCCGCGATCCTCTATTACATGTCGCCGGAGCAGGTACGCGGCGAAGCCATGGATGCGCGCTCTAACCTGTTTAGTTTGGGCGCTATGTTTTATGAGATGGTCACCGACCGCAAAGCATTCGACCGGGAAGATGTCGATTCGCTGCGGCAGAGCATTATAGAAAGTTCGCCCGTTCCTCCGATGCATGTCGACCTGGAAAAATGTAAAGAGTCGAAGCCGGCCGCGGCAGCCAAGAAGCCAGAGGGTGTGAAAGCTCCGGCAGCGTCAGCCAAGGTTGTGCAGCCCAAGCTAGCATCGGCTCCGCCAGCGCCGGTTGCGTCTCGTCCGGCGAGCCCGGAAAAGAAATCTGTGCCGCCTGCGGCACCGGCAAGTGTCGAACGGACCGCGCAACCTTCGAAATTGGCAGCCCCGAAGAGCAGAGCGGTGGAGGCAATCGCCGCGCCGAAGGCGGCAGCAGCCGCGGCGGGTGTGGGAGGAGCTTTTGTGGCTTCGCCTTCATCCTCGCCATCGTCCGAGCCTGCATCTGAGCTTGAACTCGACTTGTCGAACCAGTTCATCACTTCCTGCGTGAAGGCAACGATCGATGCAGCAGAGGCTCCATCTGCCAACATGTCTTCGGCTGTGGCCGACGAGCCCGAAGTAGAAACATTCTCACCTGACGCTCCGAAGATTGCAGTCGATCCCATGATGGCCGAGGGGGGGCAGCGCGGCGGCGGAGGCGGCACGAGTTTCTCGGAAATGACCGAGTTGCCGCCGTTGAAAGAGATTTATATTGAGCAGCCGAAGCCGCCAGCGCCGGATCAGCCAGTGGTGGAAACGCCCGGCATGCCTTCGATTTACGAGGGAAGCCAGAAGAGCGAGGAGAAGCCAAAAGTTCAGCCACGCGAGGTGGCGGAGAAGGCGATCAAAGAGATCAAAAATGTTCCTCCAAAGCTCATGCTCTATGCCATAGCCGGTGCGGTGGGACTGATTTTGATCATCGGCATCGCGGTCGTGATGCACATTCACAGCCTGAATGGCGACGACGACTCGGGCGCCGCACGCCCGGTAGCGGAAGTGCCGGCCGAGCCTGCCCCGAGCCAGCCTGTGGCGACTGTTCCGCCAGTTGTAGCGCAGCCCGTAAACGAAAGCTCACAGCCCGAGCCTGCGGCCGCTGCGCCGGTCGCGAACTCGAAAGCGAAAAATGCAAAAAAGAAGGCTGCTCCTGTGGCCGCTCCGGTAATTATTCCAGGGCAGATGGCGGTCGATTCCACGCCGCAAGGGGCTCAGGTGCAGGTGGATGGCAGAACCGACGCAAGTTACGTCACCCCGTTTGCTCTAACGAATCTGCAGCCGGGCCAGCACTCCATCACGGTGAGCAAGGCCGGCTATTCGACCGACACGCGCGCGGTGGAAGTTACGTCAGGGAACCGGGCCAGCCTGGTCGTGCACCTGGTGCAATTGATGGCGACTCTGGTGGTCAGTAGCGATCCCGCGGGAGCCAGCGTTTACGTCGATGGCCGCGACATGGGCAAGGTGACGCCCGCGCAATTCAGCGTGGATAAGGGCCAGCATGTGGTTCTTGTGCGCAAGCTGGGATACATTGACGAAACCATGAACGGTCAGTTCACGCTGGGGCAGACTTCGAACTTTACTCCAACACTGCGTGCACTGGGCAACGCCGAAAATATTAAGACCGTCGGGAAAATATCGAAGCTATTCGGCGGCAAAGGTGGACAGCCGGGGCAGGCAACGGTAAGCGTCCATACGACGCCGAAGGGCGCGCAGGTTGCAATCAACCAGCACATTTTGGATAAGAATTCTCCAGTGGATGTAATGCTGGATCCGGGGAACTACGTGGTTGACGTCACGCTCACGGGATATGCGCCAGTGCACAAGGTCATCAGCGTGGATAAGGGCGGCAAGGTGGTCGTGGACGAGGTGTTGCAGGCGCAGTAGCAATGTGCATAGCAACACGCGTGAGCGCCTCAGGCGTTAAAGCCCGCACTTTACCGCAACGCTAAAGCTGTTCCACCCAAATCCAGAACCTCGTAGCGTCGTTTATGCCGTCTATGTTTTGTCCTCGCTGATGCTGTCCTAATCTCACAACGAGCCCTATAGACGCTGTGGAAAACCGCGCCAATGAGTATAATTATCGTAGCGAACAAATGGCGAATTACGTTGCGGTAGCAAAAGGCGGAGGGGGTCACGTATGATGATCGCCTTCGTCTATGGCATCCAACAAATTTTACCTCGTTCCTCAGATCAGGGCGGACGAGAAGTACTTCGATGTCAGCGTTGCAGAAATACTTCGCTCCATCCTTGCACCATCTGGAAAATTTGACCTTAAGGAAGAGCACGCGACGAAGGATGAGTTCGGTATAGATTGCCGAGTTTTGCTTCGGTTGAATGTGAACTGCCAGAGCAAGATTCCCGAAGGCTGGACGATCTCACTCAAGATGCACGATGAGCGAATCGATGGTTTTGATTGGGAATCCAAGTTCGACGCGGTGGACGGAACTGAAGGGCATGGATGGCACCGTCATCAATGGAGTCAACGAGAACAGAGTGCCAAGCACGCTAAGATACCAGCGCCGGATTTGGACGGGATAGATGCGCGTGAGCAATTTCTTATTCGCACTCTGAGCCTGATACGCATCAAAACGAATGCGAGGGACTATGGGGACCAACTGTCAATTCCTGAAAGAGACTCTGCTTGAGTTTCTAGGCGGCGCGATCCACGTGACCGCCATTAGGGACTACTGCGTGCTGACGCTTCCCCAGAAGACGATAGATGACCGTCTCGCATCGGTGTTTGTGCATGAAAAAATGCCCGGTTACTACACTGTGGATGATGGCGGAAAAACGGCGGGAGAATTGTTTGCCCAGGGCATTCACATTACCGATGTCAAAATGGTGGGTTTGGAGGAGCTTGCCGAGCGATACGGCGCAACTTTCAGCCAAGGCACCTTTGGCATCGGATGCCGGGTTGAAAAAGTAAATGATGCGATTATGGCGACTAGGGCACAAGCCGCGCTTTGAGGAAGAACCCGTGCTCCATCGAATTGAGAGGGGAATGCGAGCATGGCAACCGCCATACGAAACCGAGATTCGCCAGCGAGTGCGAGTTCTAGGAAAGAAGGCCGAGCACGTTATCGACTTCGTTAGCTTTCCTCGAACAGGTGCGCCAAGGCTGCCCGTTGGAGTGAAAGTTGTGCGGCCATCTGATAACCCACTAGAGCAAGCACGCGGCTACGGATTTATGGCCTACGATCTTAAGGATACACAGTTTGAGTTGTGGCCCCGCGTGGCAGTTGTCACACGGGCGGACGACTGGACCCCGAATGCGCTCGATCTCGTTCGCAAGTCAGCTACCTCAGTGCTGGCGGTGGATACCGGTAAAGAGGAAACAATCGAAGAACTGCTCCCGTATCAGCTAAGCGAAGTGGCGGCTTAGTTGCGCTTCGCTTTCGCCCATCGGGCCAGCACGGCCCTGCGTGGGGGCTTTCGCTGCGTTCCTCATCGGTGAGGTTGGCAGCGCGAGCCTTCTCTCGCAGCTTCCCGCCCTTGCGTCCCATCCTCACGAAATACTCCAGTGCGCAGAAATAATCTTGCTGAAGTTCATCCGAGATTAGAGCTGCGACGATACCTCGCCAATTGAGTCCAGACGAACTCAATTTCACAGTCATTTAATTTTCCTGCAACCGCCGCGAAACATGGCGTGGCTATGGTTGCAACTCGCCCACTTCGCTGTCACTCCGGAATATTGCGGGTACTTGCGCGCCGTCTTGAGGACTGGCCTAGGGGCTGAGGAGGACGTGATGATAAAGCTGAAGTCGTTCGATGCCCCCAGAAAGACGATGGCGCTGCTACTGGCAGTGACCACGACACTGGGACCGGTTACTCTCCCCGCTTTTGCCGCTTCCAAGCCGGCTCATAAGGCTCCGGCGACCGCCACTCCGATTCAACACCTGGTCGTCATTTTCCAGGAAAATGTTTCTTTCGACCACTACTTCGGCACGTATCCGGTAGCCACCAATCCGAGCGGCGAGCCCAGGTTCAAGGCGGCTGCCAACACACCGTCGGTAAATGGTCTGAGCAACGCTCTGCTGAATTTCAATCCGAACTTGAACCCCGCAAACGGAGCGGGCGCTTCGAATCCTTTCCGGCTGGACCGTTCGCAGGCAGTGACGCCCGATCAGGATCACGACTACACAGCTGAGCAACAGGCGTTCGACGCGGGCCTGATGGATCTTTTCCCACTGGACACCAGTTCGGGCGGCAACGAAGTATTGGGCTACTTTGACGGCAATACGGTCACAGGCCTGTGGAACTACGCGCAGCATTTCGCCATGAGCGACAATTCGTTCGGCACGACCTTTGGTCCTTCGACACCGGGCGTGATCAATCTCGTCTCAGGGCAGACCAATGGGGCTACGGCCAGCATCGGCAGCGACGAGGTGGCTGGCGGCAGCGATGGTTCCCTCACGGTAGTTGGCGATCCAGATCCGATTGGTGACGTTTGCTCGAATCCGACTCGCGATCAGGTGACGATGGCGGGCAAGAATATCGGCGACCTGCTGAACGCCGCGGGCGTGACTTGGGGATCGTTCATGGGCGGCTTCAATCTGTCCACGGTGAACCCGAACGGCACAACCGGTTGCGTCAGAACTTCTACTGGATTGGCAGGCACCACGGGCGACTATATTCCGCATCACTCGTTTTTCAACTACTGGTCTTCAACCTCTAATCCGTCGCACACCCGGCCCTCATCGGTTGCGGAAATTGGAAACGCCGGCCCGGCGAATCACCAGTATGACTTGCAGGACTTTTTCACTGCCGCCGCAGCGGGAAATCTTCCGGCCGTGAGTTTTCTAAAAGCGCAGGCCTATCAGGATGGCCACGCAGGCTACTCCGATCCACTCGATGAGCAGACCTTCCTGGTCAATACGATCAACCTGCTGGAAACACTGCCAAGCTGGAGCAGCACGGCAGTAGTTGTGATGTACGACGACTCCGATGGCTGGTACGACCACCAGATGGGGCCGATTGTGAACACCTCCACCGGACCGGCGGATGCATTGACCGGGCCCAATGCTTGTGGCACGGCCGCAACCGCACTTTCGGGAGTGAATCCGACCAATACACACGCTCTGGGACGCTGCGGTTACGGACCGAGACAGCCCTTGCTGGTGATCTCTCCGTGGGCGCGTGCGAACTTCGTGGATCACACCGTAACCGACCAATCTTCGATCATCCACTTTGTTGAAGATAACTGGCTGGGTGGGCAGCGCATCGGGCAGGGATCGTTCGATGCCGTCGCCAATCCCATCACTCAGATGTTTAATTTTGCGAACATCAGAACCAACGGCGTGCTGTTCCTGAATCCAAACACGGGAGAGAGACAGTAGACCGGCAACACTCTCCTGCGAAGCGACGTACTGTACCGGCAAAGAGGGCCAGTCCATTAGAACTGGCCCTCTTGCTTTGCTACTTCTCTTGGCCTACCAGACACGGCAGGCGTTGGCTCGCACCATGTGCTGTCCAGCTTTGCATCCGAAGGCCTGCTCGAATTCCGGCATGTTCGAAATCACATTGTCGATTCGGAAGATGGGCAGGGAATGCGGGTCTGTGGTGACGACGAGGCGCGCAATTTCCGGACGCACATTCGCACACCATGAATAGGCGTTGGACAGGAAGAAGCGTTGACGGTAGGTCCAGCCGTCGGGGCCTTTGTCGTCGAGCGACTTGCCTTGCTGTTTCAGCGAGACTTCCAGTGCAGTCAAAGCGAGGCGAATGCCGCCGTTGTCAGCGGTATCTTCTCCCTGGGTAAGCAGACCGTTCTGCTTGACTCCGGAGCCGGCGTCGGGCACATCCTGCGTGTACTCATCGGAGATGCACTTGCCCCGTTCGTCATATTGCTTGCCGTCTTCGGCAGTCCACCAATCGCGCAGGTTGCCCTGAGCGTCAAATTTGCGGCCCTGATCGTCGAAGCCGTGGATGATTTCGTGTCCGATGACCATGCCGATGGCGCCGTAGTTCACAGCGTCATCTTTCGTGGAGTCGAAGAACGGCGGCTGCAAAATGCCGGCTGGGAAATTGATGGTATTCAACTGCGGATCGTAGTAAGCGTTGATGGTCGGCGGAGTCATGGTCCACTCGGCGCGATCGACAGGCTTGCCGATCTTGGCGACCCAGCGTTCAAACTCGAACGATGTAGCCTGGGCAACGTTGTTGAGATAGCTGTCTCGCGTTATGGTCACCGTGGAGTAATCGTGCCAGCGTGCGGGATAGCCAATCTTGTCCTCGATTCCCTTCAACTTGACTATGGCTTGTTCTTTCGTGGCCGCAGACATCCATGAAAGGCTTTGCACGTCGGAGCTGAGAGCGGCTTCAATCGAGTGCACCATCTGGATGGTGCGGGCACGGCTCTGGGGCGGAAAAGCCCGGTCCACGCAGGCTTGGCCGAGGGCATCGCCCAGATCGCGGTCTGCCGCAGTTACACAGCGACGCCAGCGCGGGCGTTGTTGCTCGGCCCCAGCAAGGGCGCGAGCAAAGAAATCGAAGTTCTCGTCGACTATGGCCTTGCTCAAGAGCGGAGCTGCCCGGTGAATCGCCTGCCAGCGCATGTAGGCTTGCCAGTGTTCGAGCGGATGATTTTCAATCAGCTTTTCTTCGCCGCGGAAGAAGGTGGGCGAAGTGACGATGAAGTGCTCGCTGGCCGGAGCCTTCACTGCTTTCAAATACGCGTCCCAGTCAATGGACGGCGCGAGTTCGCGCACCTGGGCCAGAGACATTTTATTGTTGACGTTCTTGGGATCACGGCGCGTCACGTTGTCCATTTGCGCCTGGGCCATGCCGGTTTCGAGTTCGATGACAGTGCCAGCGTCGGCGTCGGCCTGCGCTTCCGACTCTCCAGCCAGGACGAACATCTTCTGCACATGCGCGTGATATTTCTTGAGCAACTCCTTCGACTTGTCGTCTGTCTTGATGTAGTAGTCGCGGTTGGGAAGGCTAAGGCCACCCTGATCAATCTGGGCGACGACCTTGGAAGCGTCGTCGTAGTCTTGCTGCCCTGTGAAGCCGAAGAATGCCCCACTGCTCTCGTTGTCGCCGTACTGCCACGCTCCGGGGAACAGATGATGCAGGCGGGCGATCTCAAGCGTGATGTCTTTCTTCGATTTCAGAGCGGCGATGCGGTCCAGTTCCGTTTGCAACGGTTTCAGTCCAGCGGCGTTGATGCCGCTTTCGTCCATGCAGGCGGCCCAGTAATCGCCGATCTTCTGATGCACGGCATCGCGATTGGAAGTATTAGCGCTGGCGGCTTCCAGAGTCTCCCGCAGCAGGTTCTCGTTCCACAGCTGCAAGCCGCTGCCCGTGCTCCAGTAAACCTGGTCGGGAGGAATCGGGTTGGCGGCGAGCCACTTGCTGCATGAATATTTGTAGAAATCGTTGCAGGGGTCGAGAGTCTTGTCGACCAGATCGGGATCAAAATGCTCGAGCTTGGGCGCCTTGGCGTCAGCTTGATCAGCGGGAGCGTCCGGACTGACGCCTGCGGACGCTGCCACAGGGGAATTGACGCTTACTGTCTGGGCGAAACCTCTATGGGCAAAAGTAAAGACGAAAAAAGCTGCGCTCAGAGTGAAGACGAGCGCAGTAGTGAACCGGGGTAAAGTCATAGTTCCTCTTTGAACGGAATATGCTGGATTGAATTTTGCTGGACTTGAGAAGGTACGCATAAAGAGACAGGCAAGTTCGGGCAAAACGCGTTCGGATGGCCTAACGCAGATACACTTCGAACGCGACCGGATAACATACTACAGACGGGCGAGCGAGTGTAAGGTGAGCCGAGTCGGGCTTTGCTACCTATCCCGTATTATGCAAGCCCGCCGCAATGCCGTTGATGGTTGCGCCAAGGGGATAATCGAGTTCAGCGCTATCTCCGCCTTGCTGTTTGCGGCGCAGCAGTTCGACCTGGATCAGGCTCATGGGATCGACGTAGGGATTGCGTAGGCGGATGGACCGCGCCAGCACGCGATTGCGTCCCAGCAGATCACGCTGGCCGGTGATGCGCAGAATCATGCGGCGGGAGCGCAGGAATTCTTCTTCCAGCATGGCGAAGACGCGCTTTCGCAGCACGGCATTCTTGACCAAACCGGAATAAAGCCGCGCAATGTCGAGATCGGCTTTGGCCATGCCCAGTTCCACGTTGCGCAGAAGATCAGAAAAAATAGGGAAGCCGCGCGCGATCTGGCGCAGTAGTTGTTCGTGCCCGGGAGCGCTCTCGACAAACTGTTGCAATGCGCTGCCCACGCCGAACCAGGCGGGGACGGCGTGACGGCTCTGCATCCAGCCAAAGACCCAAGGGATGGCGCGCAAGTCTTCGAGGCGGCGGCTTTTGCTGCGGCGCGAGGGGCGTGAACCGATGCGCGCGGTGTCAAGCTCATTGACTGGCGTCGCCTGCTCGAAATATTCCAGCACGTCGGGATTATCAGCAATCTCGCGGCGATACACGCGATAGGCCTGCTGCGACATTTCTTCGATGGCTTCTTCCCATTGTGAGGGCCAAGGCGCAACGTGTGCAGCTTGCCCTTCGCCGGAACGCGTGAGCGCCTCCAGGCTTGCGCCCAGCATGATTTCGAGATTCCACTCGGCGAGCACGGGGTCGGCATATTTCCAGTTGAGCACTTCGCCTTGCTCGGTGACGCGAATGTGGCCATAGAAGCATCCCGGCGGCTGTGCCAAGATGGCGGAGTGCGTGGGGCCCCCTCCACGGCCGACGGTGCCCCCACGGCCGTGAAACAAGCGCAGCTTTACTTTGTAATCTTTTGCCACTTGATGCAGTTCGCGATGAGCTTTGTAGAGTTCCCATGTGCTGGTAAGCATGCCCCCGTCTTTGTTGGAGTCGGAGTAGCCAAGCATGACTTCCTGCCAGCGATCCCAGGAATCGAGCAGCGGCTGATAGTCAGGATTGCTCCAAAGGCGGCGCATTACTCCGCCAGCCGTGCGCAGAGATTCGATGGACTCGAATAGTGGGATCGGCATCAAGCCCGGATCGGAGGCAGATCCAGCGACTTGTACTCCCCCTAACTTCGCCAGACGCACGACTGCCAGCACGTCATTCTCAGACTCAGCGCCGCTGATGATGTAATTGCGAATCGACTGCGCGGGATAGGCGTGCTTGAGCTCTGCGATAGTGCGGAAGGTTTCGAAGAGTTCGTGACTCTCGGCCGACGCAGTGTCCTTTGGCGCGACAGCGTCGTTCGCTGGGCCTATTTCTTGCGGTACTTGCGCGTGCACGCGGGTGTGTTGGCGAATATCGAGTGCGTGCAGATGAAAGCCAAATGTGCCGACCTTGCGCAGCAGGGGACCCACGTAACTTTTGGCCAGCCGCTCGCCGCGATGCATTTGCAGGCTGTCACGGACTAGAAAGAGGTCGCCTTCGAATTCCGACGCACTCGTGTAGGCTCCGGCAGTGTCGACCGCCTCGCGACTACGTTGCAGCTTGTGAAACATGTAGGAAAGAAAGCGGCGGTAACTCTCGGTAGTGTTGTGCGGTCCCCAGGCGAGATGAACACCTGGAATGTTGCGCTCATAGTCCGCGAGGCGCGCGAGTAGCTCTTGAGAAACTCCAGTTTGGCGGCGAGAAGAACTGAGGCGATCGCTGAGAGCCTCCACATCGTTAAGATATTCGCGCAGGATCACGCCCCGCGCCAGTTGCAGCGCCTCGCGCGTACTCTGCGACTTGACCAAAGGATTACCGTCGCGGTCGCCGCCTATCCAGGAGCCCAGCTGCACCAGGTTGGGCAAAGCACCTTCGTCAACTTCTACTCCGTAGACATCGCGAAACGATTCCACTACCTCGGAATAAATCTTCGGCAGAGCATCGAACAAAGAAAGACGGAAGTATCGAAGCCCCATGCGGATCTCGTCATCCACGGTGGGCTTGGCCAGACGAACTTCGTCGGTCTGCCACAGCGATGTGACTTCGGCACGAATGTTATTTTCGCAATCTTTCGCTTCGGCTGCGGTAAGAGGCAAGCGATCTAATTGTTCGAGTTGCTGCGCGATACGGCGTCGCTTGAGCAATACGGTTTGCCGCGCGACTTCCGTGGGATGAGCGGTAAAGACCGGCGTGATGACGATCTGGCGCAGCAATGTCATCGCGCTCTCGGCGGGAATCCCAGTTTCTTTCAAGCGCACTAGCGTGCCACGGAATGAGCCGGCGGGCGGAGCGTGTTCGCGATCCAGTTTGCCAGCCCGCCGCCGCCGTTTGCGGTGGTTGGTCTCGGCAAGATTGGTAAGCTCAAAATAAGTAGCGAATGCCTTGGTGACCTGGTAGGCGCGGGTCAGGTCCATTTTCGAGACCATCTCTTGCGCTTGCTGCATCAGTACCGAAGGTTCGGTCTGCGAGGGATTGCGTATAACTGCTTCGCGATGCGCGATTAAAAGTCGCCGCAATTCCTCCACCGACTCGAACAATTCCTGCCCGGATTGCTCCACCAAAACCTGCCCAAGCACCGCGCCCAGCGAGCGGACATCGCGGCGCAACGGATTGTCCTTCGCCGGATCATCGGAGCGCGCTGTGAGTTCAGCCAAGCGAGCCTGCTGATCGTCGGCCTTCCACAACGGTTTGGATTTGCCCGGTGACATTTGAAGAGGGATGTAGGGAAGAATAAATGAATCGGGGCTGAGTAGTGATGAAAAGAGCGAATGGCGGGAAAACGAGGGGTTGCGCGGTGAAACGTAATTCTATTTCGGCACTTCGAAACGATAGCCAATGCCGCGCAGCGTCTTCAGATATTGGGGATGGCGGTCGTCCACCTCAATTTTTTCGCGCAGGCGGCGGATGTAAACGTCGATCGAACGCGGAGTCACGAAGGGAGTTTCTTTCCACACTGCATCGAGGAGTTGATCGCGGGTCAGAACGCGGCCGCGGTGTGTGGCGAGATATTCCAGCAGGCGGAATTCGCGCACGGTAGTAAGTACGTTGCGTCCCTGAACCTGCACGGTCATCGACGAAACATCGATTTCAAGATCGCCCAGGCGCAGTACCTCACTGGCCAGAGGAGTCTGCCGCAGACCGCGCAAGACGCTGCGAATGCGGGCGATCAGTTCCCGCGGGCTGAAGGGCTTGGTGATGTAGTCGTCGCCGCCGAGTTCCAGACCCTTGATACGGTCGGCCTCGGAAGTCTTGGCGGTCAGAAAGATGATGGGAGTGGAGCTTAGAACGGGTGTCTGCCGTATATGGCGGCAAAGGTCGAATCCGTCCGCGCCGGGGAGCATGACATCGAGAAGAAATAACGACGGCATCTCCCGCACAGCTTCGCTCAAAACCGATGCGCCGCTGGCAAAGCTCAGGACTTCAAAACCCGCCGCTTGCAGATTGTGAGAGATGAGGCGGGCAATATCTTCATCGTCCTCTACCACAAAAACGCGCGCACGTGCCGGCCCGGAGATACCGGCGGTCTCCTTTGGCTCGTAGGAATCCATTGGCAAATGCATTCTTTGGGTCAGGCCACCCACGACGCCGCAGCACTTCGGGGTTTGAGGGATACCACCAAACTGTATTGCGTGAATGTTGCGCGAATGTTTCCCGCGTGTTAACGAATGATGAATTTGTAGGTGCGTAGAAAGATACCGCCGAGGCTAATTCGCCGCTTTCTTCTTCGGCATGTGGCGCAGGCTGCGGCCTTCGATCAAGCTGTAGAGTTCTTCCGCAAGGTTCGTGGCGTGGTCACCGGCGCGCTCGAGAGCCTGCGCCATCAGCAGCACGTCGAAGCCCGATGGGTCTCCATGAGCGGCACTAGCCAGCCAGTGCTTCTGGAACATGGCATGGCAAATGCGGTCCACATCTTTGTCCATCTGTAAAACTTTGCGGGCGCATTCCAAATCGAGCGTAGTGAAGCCGGTGTGAATCAGATCAAGCATTTCACGCAAGACTGACGACATCTCCACCAGTTGACGCACATCGGCAGCGGCGATCTTGCGGTTTCGCGATTGCCCGTGCAGCGCCACGCTCATTACCAGGTCTCCGATGCGCTCCAGGTCGGTGGTGCACTTCAAGCTGGAGAGTAACTGGCGGGCCCGGGCTTCATTGACGCGTGTAATAGCGGCGGGCAGGCGTTCGTCGATTTGCCGCTCGATCAGGTCCAGTTCTTTTTCGCAATCCTTTATGGCAAGAAATGCCATGCGTGACGAACTGGTGAGCAGATCGCGCACATTGAAGGCTGCATCCCGAGCGATCAGGCAAGCCTTCAGTGCCAGCTGCGTGAGGTCGTCGGGACGGCCGAGTTTGACAGGAGACAACCCGGATTTCGTCGCTGAGCTCTCGCTCGAACGCGATACGCCTTCGTCCGTTTCGGTCGTTTCTAAGTCTCGCGCTAGGCTCTTTCGGGGCATCGGAATTAAAAGTCGATGACTGCTATGGAAGCAGCAGGTCACGCTTCGAAAAGTCTAGTACAGAAATGTGAAAGGATCATTACAGGAAGTTGCCTGCCAGTGTTTCTGCCGGATACATTGAGGATATTCGG
>WNFI01043953.1_pt2 | contig 70984 bp, 53 predicted proteins | sample 5400471 | NCBI WGS metagenome assembly WNFI01 (sample SAMN13153348, study PRJNA577476) | soil metagenome | isolation source: 100 cm saprolite on Douglas fir-dominated hillslope | place: USA:California | collected 2013-09-17 | reverse complement strand
GCGTCGGCGGTGCAGCGAATCCTTCAGCGCTACAAGGAGCTTCAAGACATCATCGCCATCCTCGGCATGGACGAATTGTCGGAGGAGGACAAGCGCATCGTCGGTCGGGCGCGGCGCATTCAGCGGTTCATGTCGCAACCGTTCTCGGTCGCCGAGCAGTTCACCGGCATTCCGGGGCGGTACGTGAAGTTGGAAGAAACGATTTCATCGTTCGAGCGGCTGGTGGGCGGCGAGTTCGACAACTTGCCCGAGCAGGCCTTCTTCATGGCTGGTGGCATCGACGACGTCGTCGAGAACGCGAAGAAGCTTCAGAGCTGAGGTGCGGTCGTGCTGAACGTTTCCGTTATCTCACCCGAGGCGCTGGTTTTCGAGGGCACGGCCGATAGCGTCGTCGCGCCGGCTTTCGACGGCGACGTCGGTATCCTCACCGGCCACGCGCCGATGATGACGTTGCTTGGCAAGGGGACGCTTCGGATCGGGGCCGGCGCGGGCGCGGCGATGTTCGCGATCGAGGGCGGCTTTCTTCAGGTCGCTGCCAACGCTGTTCGCGTCGTTACGGAGAAAGCCGCCGCGGGCTGACGCTCCTCGCGCGCTCCCGCTCGACGGCCGAAAACGCACTGTATTCAAGTCTGTGTACGGTCTGCGGCCATCCGGAACACGGACTGTCCGAGAACGGGTGAGCACGCAGTCCATCAGCGAGCGTCACTAATCTTCGCCCGACATGTGACGAAATCGGTGCGTGAAGTATTGACAGAGGTATAGCGCGCCGTACGTTTGGCAGTTCCGCGTGGAAATTGGCTTACCACCACTACCAAAAGCCTGATTCCCCCGCAAAGCCCCGTCGGACGCGCGGCGGGCACGTTTTCGAGGTCTGATCCTCTTCCATATCCATCCCCCCAGGGAGGCATCGTGCGGAAGTTCCACATGTATACGGTGGTTGGCGCGCTCTTGGCGCTCGTCACCACCAGCGCATCTGCGCAGCGCCGCGTCACTGGACGCGTAGCCGACGCCGCGGGCGCACCTATCACCAGCGCCAGCGTTGTCGTTCAAGGCACGAGCATCGTCGCGGTGACGGCCGATGACGGCCGTTACACGTTGAATAACGTTCCAACCGGCGCACAGACGCTCGTGGCCCGCCGTATCGGCTACCGCCGTACGGTCCAAATCCTTGCCGCGGGCAGCACCACGGCGGATTTCACCCTCGAGGCGGACCTGCTCCATCTCGAGGAGGTCGTCGTCACCGGTCAGGCTACGTCCGTATCGACCCGCAACGTGGCAAACGCGGTCGCCATTGTGGCTAGCGCGGAACTGAACCGCGTTCCGCAACCTACCGTCGAGAACGCGCTGCAGGGCAAGATCCCGGGCGCCGTGATCACGCAGAACGGGGGCGCGCCGGGTGGCGGCGTTCAGGTGCAGATTCGCGGCAGCAATACTGTCAATGGCGCGTACCAGCCGCTCTATGTCGTCGACGGCGTCATCGTCAACAACGACGCCTACTCGAACGGCCTGAACTCGATAAGCGGAGCGGGTGGCGGCATCACCTCGAGCCAGGACCAGCAGGTGAACCGCATCGCCGACCTCAACCCGGGAGACATCGATCGCGTCGAGGTGCTCAAAGGTCCGTCGGCGGGCGCCATTTATGGGTCGCGCGGGGCCAACGGCGTCATCATCATCACCACCAAGCACGGCCAATCGGGCAAGCCGTCGCTGAATTTCATCCAGCGGCTCGGCACGCAGACGCTGGGGAACAAGTACAATATGCGCTGCTTCAATACCTACGCGGCCGCAGCGGCCGAGGCGCAGGCAGACTTCGGGATCACCCTCGCCCAGTCTGATTACGCCGGCTGTCTGGACTCGCAGGACATTATCTACGGCAACCATTTCCTGTCGTACGAGGATGCCCTGTCGCTCCGCGGCGGTAATGACAACACGACGTACTTCGCCTCGGGAACGGTCAAACACGACGGCGGGCTGGCGACGAACACCGGCTACAGCAAGCAGTCGCTCCGTTTCAACGTCACCCAGGCTGTCGGCCCGTCGTTAAATCTGGTCGGCAGCAGCGAGATTTTTCACACGCTCACCGAGCGCGGCCTCTCCGGCAACGACAACAACAACATCGCGCCGTACACGATCATCGGCGCGACTCCGACGTACTTTGATCCGCGGAAGCGCGATCCGGTCACCGGCCAGCTCGTGACCAATCCGTACATCTCCGGCGGCGCGAACGTGCTTCAGGATCAGCAGGCCATTCGGACGCCCGAAGACGTCTACCGCCTCGTCGGCAACGTCCAGGCCAATTGGTCCATGTACTCGAGCCTCAAACAGACGCTCACCCTGAGCGCGCTCGGCGGCGTCGACGCATTCAACGATCATGCGCGGGTGTATTCGCCTCCGAATACCTACGTCGAGCAGAGCGGCAACATCAGTCCGTACCCCGGAACCATCGTCGACGGCAACTCGGATGTGGTGAACGCGAATCTGAACGGCACGCTGGTTCACCGGTACATCGCGCGTCTGGCGACGGCCACCACGTCGGTTGGCCTCCGGCAGGAACGGGCGCAGAACACCCAGGCGGTTGTCCGCGGACAAGGGCTGTTCCCGGGGATCACCAACTTCCAGACGGCGGTACAGACGGGCGTGCAGGATGCGCAGAACGTCACGAAGACCTTCTCGTACTTCGCTCAGGAGGAGCTCCTCGCACTTGACGAGCGGTTGTTGCTCACCGCGGCGGTGAACGCCGAGCGGGCGAGCACCAATGGCGATACCGCCAAGTTCTATGCGTTCCCCAAGTTCTCGATCTCGTACAACGTTCCGTTCCTGCCGAGCATGGTGGACAACCTCAAGCTCCGGCTGGCCACGGGCAGAGCGGGCAACCGCGTGCCGGTGAACTTCAAATACACGTTCCTGTCGCAGCTTTCCGAGGCCGGCATCGTCGGGCTTCGCCCGTCGGGCACTGTCGGACTTTCCACCGTGCAGCCCGAAGTCACGAACGAGACCGAGGGTGGGTTCGACGCGCAGTTCCTCAAGAACCGTGCGCAACTCGGCTTCACCCTCTACTCAAAGAAGACGACAGGCCTGGTTTTGTCTTCCGCGCTACCGGCGTCCACCGGGTTCACCTCCGCCATCATCAATGGCGGCTCGCTCACCAACAAAGGCGCCGAGGTCGGGCTGGATCTGATCCCGGTGCAGAGCTCGATGTTCACCTGGCAGATGCACACGACGTACGCGCGGAACAAGGGGCTCGTGACGTCGCTGCCCGTACCGGCCTTTTACACCGGCAGCGGCTTCGGCGAGCGCTTTGGGGCCATCAAGCTGCAGACGGGGTACGCACCCGACGAAGTGGTTGTTTACAACGGCTTCGTCGGAACAACCAAAAAGCGCCTCGAGACGTTCGTCGGCCCGGCCAGCCCCGATTTCACGATGGGCTTCAACAATGATTTCAGCGCTGGCCCGTTCCGGTTGTCCACGCTCATCGACTGGCGCAAGGGCGGCTACCTCGTCGACTTGAGCCAGAACTACCTCGAGAACCCGAGCGGTCAGTCCGCCATTACCTTCGGCAACTTCGCCGACACCGCTGTGAACAACGCAGACATGAAGGCGTTCACTGCGGGACAACCCGCGTACCTCGAGCACGCCAGCTTCGCCAAGCTGCGCGAAGTAACGCTGAGCTATTCGCTGAACCCGCGTTTGGCGAACACCCTGTTCCGCGGCGCAGCCAAGGACGCGCGCTTCGAGCTGAGCGGCCGCAACCTCAAAACGTGGACGAAGTATCGCGGTCTCGATCCCGAAGTCTCGAACTTTAGCAATGCCCCGCTCAATCGTATGTGGGATCTCGCGCCCTACCCGCCGAGCAAGCAGTTCTTCTTCTCGCTCGACGTGACCTTCTAATCGCACGCTCACACAACCACTTCCAACTCACGCTGCCATACATATGAAAAAAACCATTGCGGCGCTCGCGGGGGCACTTGCCCTCTGCGGCGCCTGCAAGGACTCGCTCAACGCGCCGAGCCAGGACAATATCGTGGCCGGCACCGCGCAGCCCTTGCAAAATCTCGTGACCGGCGTCATCGCTCAGGATCGAGCGTCGGCCATGGCGTTTTCCTATCTGTTGTACCCGGAGACGGAAGCGCGAAACACGGCTCGCATCGATCCCAACGAGTCGCGGTTCATCAATGAGCTGATCGCTGTTCCGATCGATCCCACCGACTTCATCGGCGGATCCGGCTGGACCGCGTACTACGCCGAGATCCGTGCCGCGAACCAGCTCATTGTCAGTCCGACGCTCACCGCACTGTCGGCTGGCGACCAGGCGGCGACTCTTGGATTCGTGCAGACGATTAAGGCGCTGGAGTACATCCGCCTCGTTCAGCTGCATGACTCGCTGGGCGCCGTGATCCAGGGTCCGAACGCCGCGGTCACCGACACGTTCCATACCAAGGCCCGCGTACTCACTTATGTCTCGGCGCTTCTCGATTCGGCCAACACGCGCCTCACCGCCGCGGGGGTCAGCGCGAGCGTTCCCTTCACGGTGCCGGGCGGCTACACATCCAACGGCGATTATTCCCAGACCGCGAACCTCGCGCGGTTCAACCGCGGCTTGAAAGGCATGGTCGAGCTGTATCGAGGGCTGGATCATCAGACGCCGTGCGCAGCCTGCTTCGCGACGGCCATCACGGCTCTCAACGCGGCGCTCAGCGCAGTGCCGGCCACACCATCGGCGAGCGATCTCGCGGTCGGCCCGTACTACCAGTTCAACGCGAACGCGCCGGAATCGTTTTCGAACCCGCTCGTCGACAACCACATTTACCTGACCAACAACTTCGTCAACTCGATCCAGAATGGCGATGCCCGGGCGTCGAAGATCGCCAAAGCCTCATCGGCGTCGGCCAACGTCAGCGGGCTGCAGCTCACCTTCCGTGATCCGGTCACCGATCCGAGCAATCTGAGCAACATCACACGGCTCATTCCGATCGTCAGGAACGCGGCGTTTTTCCTCGCCCGGGCGCAGGCGGAGGTCGCGACGGGGGACTTCATCGGCGCGACGCGCGACGTGAACGCGGTGACTGTCGGGGAAGGGGGCAATGCACCGTACGCCCTGTTCACGAGCGCCGCGCAGGCGCAGGCAGCCATTCTCTACGAGTACCGGTACTCGTTCATCTACGAGGGTCCGTACTACCTCGTCGCGGCACGCCAATATGGAATCATCACCTTGGCCTACGTGACGCAACCGGGAATGCCGTCGGTGTCGTCAGACCCCACGCACGCGAACGATCCACTACAGACAACGTTGGTGATTCCGAACGCCGAGATCGCGGCACGAAATGGCAACGTAACGCCGTTGCCGTAGAACCGCCGTTACGCCAATGGCATCGCTCCGAACGGAGTGAGGAATGTTCGGTCTTTCTGAGGGACGTACAACAAGCGGCTCGGGCACTTGCCCGGGCCGCTGTGTATTTATGGTGTGTGGAGCGAACGGTGGGAGGTTCGTGGGCGGTGCTCTGGACAACTCCCGATGCCGGTTCCACGTTTCACCGGTCCTCATTCGAGGAGGGCACATGGAGTACTCCGCCGTACGTCGCGCGGGCAGGACCGCAGGTCTCGTCGTGACGACGGCAGCAATCCTCGCGTCGTATGCGTGCCGCATGCACCGAAACGATTCGGTGAGTCCCGTCGACACATCCGTCATCACCGAGAGTGAGATCGATTCGGTGCACGCGTTCAACGCGTTTGACGCGGTGTACAGACTCCGTCCGAGGTTTCTGACCAGCCGAGGAAAGGTCAGCCTCGATCCGAGATCAAGTTCTACGACGTCGGCTCGGCGCAGTACAAGTTCGGCCACGGAAACATGGCCGGCGTCATCGGGATCACGACAAAGCACTGACGCGGTGCTGCGCACCGTCAGAAATCGGTGGTTGGCAGCCGCTACATCGCGTCCGGACTCGCTGGATGCCTGCCCGCCGGCCCGTACATCACATGGTTACTAATCGCTGTCTGATTCGCGGCCGGTAAATAGTGCGGTGACACGGCCGACGTGGCGCTGGTGATGGCTACATTGTGCGCTTACACGGATCGACGTGTCGCCGGCGACCGCTACATCGTGCGCTTACACGCTCGACGTGGGGCCGGTGACCGCTGCATCGTGCGCCTCGAACGGGGCGCGGTCGGCTGGAGCGCCGACACGAGCGTATCACTGTCACCCAAGGGAGGATGACGGATGCGTCGCCTCAGGTAAAAATGCAGACGGCTTCGGCTGATAACCGTTACGTTACGTCATTCGGCGTCACAGTTGCGGAGGTCGCGATGCGTCGGCTCGTCGGTGCGCTGGCACCTGGCTTCGCCACAGTTCTCGCGATTCAGATCGCGTCCCGGAGGAGCTGATGCTCCGAGCGACGCGTCTCCTCTTCGCGGCGTTCACATTGCTGACTGCAGCTGGTCGACTCGGCGGACAGACGCCGCCACCGGGTTCAGCCAAGGTTACCGGCACCGTTCTCGATACGACTCAACTGCCGCTTGCCGGCGCGGTGGTCGAGCTGCTGGGGTTCGGCCAGACGCGGACAAATAGCGGCGGCCTGTTTCGATTTACCAGCGTGCCTTCCGGCTCGGTGATTCTGCACGTGGCGAAGATCGGTTTTCAGCCGGTGATGAAAGTGATAGCCCTGGCAGCCGCCGACTCAGTCGATCTCGACGTGACGCTCAGACCGGGCGTCAACCAGCTGGCGACAGTCGTCATTCACCGCGACTCGTCGTACATTATGCCCGATCCGACCGGCTTCGATCGCCGCAGGCGAAACGGAATGGGCCATTACATCACTGCCGACGAGATCGCGCGACGCCATGCCGCCGAAACGTCGCAGTTGCTGAGCGGCGTGCCCGGCATCAGCGTCAACGGTGGGGTGGTCTCGACCCTGCGTGGCGTGAATACCATCGGCGGCTCCTCGTGCGGAGGCGTGGTGGTCCTCGTCGATGGCGTCCCGATGGCTGGGGATCGCAACCCGTTCAACCATGGAGAAGCCGGGTTCGACGTCAACACGATCCCGCCCGCATTCATCAGAGCCATCGAGGTGTATGCGGGTCCTGCGACGACTCCGGTGGAGCTCGGGACGCCGTCGGTCTGTGGGCTGGTGGCGATATGGACGCGATAACGAGCCGAAGAGTGATCGTTGCATGCTCCGCCATCGCGGTGGTGGCCATGACCACCCGCGCCGGTGGCCAGGTCAGGCCGGCCGGCTCGGCGAGGCTCACGGGAACTTTGCTCGATACCGCGCAGATGCCGCTCACCGGAGCTACAGTCGAGCTGCTGGGTTTCGGGCAGGTGCGGACCGACAGCGGGGGCATGTTCCGATTTGCCCGGTTGCCGGCAGGTTTCGTTATCCTGCACGTCGCGAAGATCGGCTTTCAACCACTGATGCGGATGATCGGCCTCGAGGCCGACTCGGTCGACCTCGATGTGACGCTTCGATCGGCGACCAATCAACTGGCACCGGTCGTCATCCACGGTGGCTCGTCGTCGACCAGCTTGACGGATATCACCGGATTCGAGCGCCGCCGGCGGAACGGAATGGGACACTACATCACCGCCGACGAGATCGCGAAACGCCATGTCTTCGAGACATCAGAGCTGCTGCACACGTTGCCCGGCATCAGTATCAACGCCCGCGGCATGGTCAACACCCTGCGCGGGATGAACACCTTCATCGGCACGTCGTGCGACAGCGTGGGCGCGACGGTCCTCATCGACGGCGTCGAGATTGCGGGTGAGCAGATCTGGGGGTTGCGGGGGTTCCATGGTGAAACCGGGTTAAACATCAACACGATTCCGATCGCGTTCATCAAGGGCATCGAAGTGTATGCGGGTCCCGCAACGACCCCGCAGGAGCTCGTGACCGCCAGATCGTCCGTCTGCGGAACGGTGGCGATATGGACGCGATAGCGCGCCGGGGCACTAGCCGCTGCTTGCGAACCATAAGCGTGGAGGCCGCTGATTCGGTGGACTAGGCGGGCGAGCGGCAGTCTACTGCTCCTCGTGGCCGCGGGCTGCCGAGAGCGGGCGCCGGATCAGCCATGGCATCAGGCGACAGGCTATCGCTGGCGCGCGCTCAACGTGCCGCGCCGCGGTCACGCCGGGTTCGACATGTTGACGGCGTCGCGGACGGGGCTGACGCATGAGAACACCGTCGACGATGCCCACGCGATGGCCAACCGCAATCTGCTCATCGGTGCCGGCGTCGCCCTTGGTGACATCGACGGCGACGGGCTTCCCGACATCTTTCTCGCGTCGGTCGAGCGGCCAGGCGCGCTCTATCACAACGACGGCGGCATGCACTTCACCGACGTCACGGCGGCCAGCGGCATCGACACGCGGGGACTCGCGACCACTTGTGCTGTCTTCGCCGACGTCGACGGCGACGGCAACCTCGACCTCATCGTCGGCACGCTCGGCGGCCCGATCAAGCTGTGGAAGGGCGACGGCAAAGGGCACTTCACGGATGCGACGGCGACGAGCGGCTTGATCGGCGGCTATGCGGCGACGGCCTTGACGCTGGCGGACGTCGACGGCAACGGCACTCTCGATCTCTACGTCGGGACGTACAAGGTACGCAACGCCCTCGATGCCTATTCACCGCGGGAGCGTGCCTTTAACGAAGTCGTGAAAAAGGTCGACGGAAAGTTCGTGGTTGCCGACCGGTGGCAGTCCGAGTATCGGATCGAAGACCGCCCCGACCTCGGCGGTGTGATGCGGTCACAGCGCGCCGATCCTGACCTCTTCTTTCTCAACGACGGTCATGGCCATTTCACGCACGTTCCCATCGCCGGACCGCGGTTCGTCGACGAAAACGGCAAGCCGCTGGCGCACGAGCCGGACTTCTTTACGCTTGCGGCTCGATTCTACGATGTGAACGGCGACGGCGCGCCCGACCTCTACGTCTGCAATGACTTCGAAGACCCGGATCAGTTCTGGATCAACGACGGCAAAGGCAACTTCCACCTCGTCGACTGGCTGGCGGTGCGGCAGACGAGCAATACGTGCATGTCGGTCGATTTCGGCGACGTGAATCGCGACGGATACGTGGATTTCTTCACGGCCGACATGTTGAGCCCGACGCTCGCCGAGCGTCAACGCCAGACTCCGACTAACTCGCCGGCACCTAAGGCCGTCGGGCTCAGCAACGACCGCCCGCAATGGATGCGCAATTCATTGCAGCTCGGGCGGGGCAACGGCACGTGGGCGCAGATCGCGGACTACGCCGGAGTCGCCGCCGCCGACTGGACGTGGGGCTCGGCATTTCTCGACGTCGACCTCGACGGGTTCGAGGATCTCATCGTCGCCAACGGGCATCGCTGGGACATTCGCGACGCCGATACCTTCGAGCGAATCAGAACGGCCGGCGTACCGTGGAATCGCGAGCAGGGTGAATTCCCGCGCCTCGATGCGCGGAGCATGGCCTTCCGCAACGGCGGCGATCTCACCTTCACCGACATGAGTCGCCAATGGGGCATCGGTGGCGACGCCGCGATCTCGCAGGGGCTCGCCCTGGCCGACTTGGACGGTGACGGCGCGCTCGACGTCGTGATGACGCGGCTGGATGCGCCCCCAGTCGTCTACCATAATGAAGCGAGCGCGCCGCGAGTCTCCGTTCGCCTCAAGGGCGGATCGCCAAACACTCAGGGAATCGGCGCCAACGTCGTCGTGCGCGCCGCATCCCTCCCGACGCAGTCACGGGAGATGACGGCGGGCGGCTACTATCTCTCCGGCAGCGACGCCCAGCTCACCTTCGCGACCGGCCGCGACTCGACCGTCGCGATCGAGGTGCGCTGGCGGAGTGGAATGACGAGCGTGGTCGCCGATGTCCGTCCCAATCGACTCTACGAGATCGATGAAGCGGGCGCTGCGACGACGCCAGTCGTCCACGCCGACACCGCGCCCCTGTTCGAGAACGCAACGGCCCTACTCGGCGGACACACGCATGTCGATTCCCTCTTCGACGACTTTCGCCGGCAGCCGTTGCTGCCAAACCGCTTCAGCCAGCTCGGCCCCGGCGTCAGTTGGATCGATGTGGACGGCGACGGCCGTGAGGATCTCGTGGTCGGGACAGGTCGTGGTGGACGGTTGGCGGTTCTCAAAAACGGACGCGGCGGATTCACGAATCTCTCCCGCGGCGACGTCGCCCGATGGGATCTCACGACGATCCTGCCCGTGCCCGACAAGAGCGGCATTGCCCTCGTTGCCGGACAATCGAACTATGAATCCGGGTCGCCGGCGGAGGCGTTGTCGATCCCGTCGGTCGTCGGCTTTTCACTGCGCGGCGGCCGTCCGGCTCCGGCAGTCGCGATCGCGCCGCCCGACTCCGCGAGTGTGGGCCCGCTCGCCCTCGCCGACGTGAACGGCGATGGACGCCTCGACCTGTTTGTCGGCGCTCGCGTCGTGCCCGGCGAGTGGCCGTTGCCGGCGCCGTCGCGACTCTACCTTCGCCAGGCCGATGGCACGTGGATGCGAGACACCGCCAACGCGCGCGTTCTGTCGTCGCTCGGGTTGATCTCGGCCGCGATCTTCACCGACATCGACGGCGACGGTCACCCGGATCTTATCGTCGCGTCGGAGTGGGGACCGATTCGAATTCTGAGAAACGAAGGCGGAAAGTTCCGGGACGTGACTGCGCAATGGGGCCTGAGCGATCGGCGAAGCCGATGGACCGGCCTCGCGGCTGGAGACTTCGATGGTGACGGGCGAATGGATCTGGTGGCGACGAGCTGGGGACGCAACACGCCGTGGTCAGCCACGCCAGATCGTCCCTACGAGCTCGTCGTCGGCAACTTCGGCGGCGGCGGCGTGGGGCTGATCTTCGCGCGACGCGATTCGGTGACCGGTCGCGAGATGCCCTTGCAGTCCTTCGCACGAGTGGCTGTCGCCGTCCCATCGGTGCGCGACCGGATCACGACGTACACGGCGTTCGCCAAGGCGAGCGTCGACGAAGTGCTGGGCCCCGTCGGCCGTGGTGCGGTTCGCGTTGGGGCGACGACCTTCGACCATTTGCTGTTGCTCAACCGCGGCGACCACTTTGACGTGCGCGCGCTGCCCGCGATGGCACAGTTGGCGCCGGCATTCAGCGCCGTGGTCGCCGACTTCGATGGCGATGGACACGAGGATCTGTTCTTGGCGCAGAACTTTTTTCCGACCGAGCTCGAGACGCCGCGGTTCGATGCCGGCGCCGGGCTTGTGCTGCTTGGCGACGGACGCGGTAGATTCCGCTCGCTCAGCGTCAAGCAATCGGGCATCTCCGTTCTGGGCGACCAGCGGGGCGCGGCGGCGGCTGACTTCGACGGCGACGGACGCGTCGACCTCGCCGTGTCGCAGAACGGTGCGGCAACGACCCTCTGGCACAATCGCGGCGCGACACCAGGACTGCGAGTCCGCCTCGACGCGGGACCGGACAATCCGTTGGGGATCGGCGCGCAGCTACGCGTGATCTCACGGGGCAGGCGCGGACCGGTGCGAGAGATTCACGCCGGCAGCGGCTACTGGTCGATGGATGGCGCGACGACCGTTCTCGGAGTCGGGCCGGGCGCGGATTCGCTCTGGGTGCGCTGGCCGAACGGTCGCGAGGAAACTCGAGCGATTACTGCGATGCAGCTGACGATCCGGCCGCACTAGAGTCCTGTCGCCCTGAGCGAAGCGAAGGGGTTGGTCCATGTTCCGCGAAACCTTGCCCTCACTCCTTCGCTTCGCTCAGGGCGACAACTCTCGAGGAGGACGCCCCGGTCCGGACCGCGTCCAGACGACCACGACTCCACAAGCGGAATTCGACCCGGCAAACTCCCCGGGGACGTCGGTCGCGCCAACGTAGACTTCGAGCCCGACGATGTCCCTGATCGGCGTTAGGGGCCCGAACATGTTGTCGACGCGTCCGTCGATCACATATTGAGGCTGGCAATTCATCGGCGCGCGGTTGACCTGAATGCGACACCCGGTGCCGCCCGCCACGTCGGCGCTGCCGCCGCAATGCAGGGTGACGCCGCGCATGCCGCGCGTCGCATCCTGCAAAGTTGCCGCGCCGCTCTTTTGAATCTCCTCGTCGGTCAGGTACTGCCCTCGCCCTGTGCGGCGGCGACGCTCGAAATCCATGAGCCGATAGCTGCCGCCCGGCATGGCTTCCGTCACCACCGGCGTCAGAGACGGGGGGGCCGGTCCGTCCCCGCTCGACTCGAGCTCGATGGTGTGCGCGACGTCATCGCCGCCCTTGACGTCAACCGTGAACTCCGCTGCATGAAAGCCGGGAGCATGAACCAGAAACCGGAGCGGCCCGGCGGGCAGGTTGCCGAACGCGTACCGGCCCGCCGAATCGGTGGCTACCGTCCGGCCATCCAGGGCGAGAACGACGGCGACGCCCGCGACGCCAACGCTCGACGACTTGTTCACGACGCGCCCGTGAACGAGTGCCGGCTGCGGCGATTGCTGCTGCGCCAGCACGACGCGGACTCCGCTGGACGCGATCGATGTGAGGACCGCGATACCCAGCAGGGTTGCCGGCAGAGCTGAACCAGGGTACTGGCTCATGGCTGGAACTTACCGGAATCGAAGACAGTTGCGAGACCAGTCCGTCGAGAGGTGACGAAACCTGGGTCTGACAGGATTAATGGAGTGTGACAAGGTGTGGCCATTTGGCGACGGGGCGGGCAATTCCCCAAGCCGCCCCCCCCGGCGGAATGCGCAAAAACGTCCCCTTGACGCTTAAGTCGGTTGAGTGCATCATCGTCCCGCGAAAGGGTTCCAATACGTTTGAGACCGCGTAATCGTTGAATGCCAAGTTGAGTCGAGGTCGTGCGCTGAAGCCCCTCGACTGTCCCAGCAGCTGTCCGGCCGCCCCGCAAAAAAACGGCCGCGCAGACGTGAAGAGCAGTACCAGCTTCCCTGAGTTCCCCCTTCACCACGAAGAGAGGTAGGTCATGCATCGTTCATGGCTCCGCCGGAGTTTTGGTATCCCCACAGCGCTCGTCCTCACACTGTTCGCTGCGAAAGCTGCGTCGGCACAGGTGGTATTCAGCGGCCGCGTGTCGGGTGGCAACGGTCAGCCTCTGGCAGGCGCGAGCGTTACCGTCACCGAACTGGGCGTCGGTGGTATCGCCGCGGTCGATGGCAAATACCTCTTTACGGTCGCCGACGCGCGAGTCCGCGGCCGGACGGTGACGGTGAGCGCGCGCATCATCGGCTACAAGCCGAAGGCGCTCTCGGTCACGGTCACTGGCGGCCGTGTCGATCATGACTTCGTCCTCGATCGTGACGTCCTCCAACTCGAGGAAGTCGTCACCACCGGCACGAGCGCGGCGACGGAGCTGAAAAAGACTCCGTTCACGGTCGCCGTCATCGACAACACTCAGATCAAGGATGCGCCGGCGGTTTCGCCGCTCGGCTCTCTCGCGGGCAAGATTCCGGGTGCGAGCACCGTCAGCACCTCGGGTCAGCCAGGGGCAGAGCCTTCGATCCGGCTCCGCTCGGCGACGAGTCTCACCGGACGGCAAGATCCGTTGATCATCGTCGACGGCACGATCTTCACGAAGCGGGGCACGAGCCTCGGTGAAGGCCAGACGAGCTTCTCGCTTCGCAGTGAGCTTGGTCAGAGCACGTTGCCGCGGGTGCTGTACGGCAACATGCACCACAACTACCGGGACAGCCTCAACGCGTCGGGCCAAGTCGTCGGCTTCCTGCACGACGCGAATGGCAACCGGATCCCGAACGACGACAACATCGCCGAGAACGCGTACCCGGTCGTCTACGACCAGCTGCGTCAGGTCTTCAAACCCGGCAGCTTCATGACCAACTACGTCTCGGTCGGCAAGCGTCAGGGCACCACGAACCTCAACGCCTCGTTCCAGAACACCCGCGACGCCGGTGTGCTGGAGTCGCTGAAGGGTTTTCAGCGCCAGAACTTCCGGTTGAACGTCGACCAGGCGCTGACCCCGAAAGTCGACCTCGGCATGGGCGCCTTCTATGGCCGGTCGACCTCCGACCAGGGCGAAGACGTCAGCAACGTCTTCTTCGGGCTGCGGTTCCTCGAGCCGAACGTCAAGCTCGATTCGATTCCGACGTCTGGTCCCTTCAAGGGCATGTTCAATCCGGCCATCAAGCAGCCGCCCCTTTCGGGCAACGTCGGGAATCCGCTGTACAACTTGTCGCAGAATAAAGTCAACCAGGATCGCGACCGGTTCACCGGCACGTTCAGATCGGCCTATCGGCCGATGGACTGGGTGACGTTCGAGGGCAACGTCGGCTACGACGAGTCCGGTCAAACGTACAAGAATTTCAGGCCGCTCGGCTTCGCAAATTCGGCCGGTGCACAGAGCAAGGGCGGATTGTTCGCCCAGGACAACGCGGACCGTTCGTACAACATTGGCCTGACTGGTACGGGCAACCAGACGTGGGACGTGGGAATGCTTGGTCCGGTCCACAACACCACCAAGGTGGCGTACCTGTACGAGGATCAGACGAACTCGCACATCAGTGTGAACGCGCCGGCGCTTACCGTGCCGAACGTGACGGAATTCACGGCCGCGGCTCAGGATCCGAACAACCCGGTCACCCCTGGCTCGCGGACGGAGACGATTCGCGCTCGCGACGTGTTCCTCGTCAGCACCTTCGACATCAAAGACCGCTACATTCTCGACGGCCTGATCCGGCGCGACGAATCGTCGCTGTTCGGCGCCCAGGCGCGGTCTCAGACCTACCACCGGGTATCGGGCGCGTATCGCGTCAGTCAGGATTTGCACCTGCCGGCCGTGGACGAATTGAAGCTCCGCGTCTCGCATGGAACGGCGGGTCTCCGTCCGCCATTCAGCGCCCAATTCGAGGTGTTTGCGGTGCAGGCCGGCGCGCCGGAGAAGATCACGCTCGGCAACTCGAAGCTAAAGCCGGCCTTCTCCGCCGAAACTGAAGCCGGAATCGACCTCAACTTCCTGACTCGATTCTCGTTCGAGTACACCTATTCCAAGAAGCGGACGACGGACGAGATCATCAAGGTTCCGCTCTCGGCCGCGACCGGTTATCAGAATCAGTGGCAGAACGCCGGCACATTGGAAGGAAGCACGCACGAAGCTGGTCTCGGCATCGTGCTCGCCTCGAAAGCTGACTACTTCTGGAAGGTGAACCTCACGGCTGACCGGACGCGGACGACGATCACCGATCTCTCGGTCGGACCGTTCCTGATCGGTCCATCCGAAGGCACCACCAACACGCAAATCTTCCGGATCGCGAAGGGCCAGCCGCTCGGCGTCATCTACGGAACCAAGTGGATCAAGACGGCCGACCAGCTCGCGGAGACGATCAAGACGGGCCAGCTTGGCGGGGCGGTCACCGACTACACCCTGAACGAAGAAGGCTACTACGTTAAGAACTCCCAGTTTCATACCAACGCCGAAGTGCCGCTCAAGGCCTTCACCTGCGACAACGCCGCCTGCGCCACGGGGCATTCAGTCATCCAGATCGGCAACGTGAACCCCGACTTCAACTCGGGCCTCACCACGAACGCGACGTACAAGTCGCTGCAGCTCAGTGGGACGCTGACCTGGGTCAAGGGCGGGAACATCTACAACTATACCCGCCAGTGGCCGTTCAACGAGCTGCGCGATCCCGTGGAGGATCAGAGTGGCAAGCCGAGCCCGGGCGTCTGCCCGCTCGTCGCGGTGGATCCGAACTGTCCGTACAAGACCGGTCGCAAGACGACCAATTACTACAGCGCGTTCTACAACAACTTCGATCCGAACGATTACTTCGTCGAAGACGGCTCCTACTGGCGGTTGCGCGAGCTGGCGGTGAACTGGGAGCTTCCGCAGAAGTGGGTCTCGCTGCTTCCGGCCGGTGATTTCCACGGGGCGCGCCTCGGCATCGTTGGCCGCAACCTCTGGACGCACACCAAGTACAGTGGCTACGACCCGGATGTCACTGGTCCGGGCGGCGGCAATCCATTCTCCTATCGAGTGGACTACTTCACCTATCCCGCGTACCGCACGTTCACCGGAATGCTCGAACTCCGTTTCTAATTCAGACCCGACCTAGGAGATCGAATTGATGACCAAGACAATCGTTCGTGGATTGGCAGCGGTGACATGCTTCGCCGCGGTCGGGTGTGCCTCACTCGACATCGCGAATCCAAACGAACCGAACAACAAGAGCGCGTTGGCTGATCCGAATGCGATCGAATCCGTCGCGGCGGGCGCGATTCGCACCTGGTTCAACGCCTACACGGACCTCCGGGGCGCCGGGGTGCTCGTCACGCAGGCGAGATCGTTCTCGTCCTCGTGGAACAACGGCAACATCCTGACCTACGACGCCGTCGCGAATCCGACCGCTCCGCCGGATCAGTGGGTGCGAACCGTCGGCTGGAGAAACGATCCGGCGTCGAACCAGCGGACGAGCATCGACGCGTTCTGGAGCGGCGGGCTGGATGAATCGGCGACGCCGCGCGGCGGCTTCTACAACTCGCTGTCGTCGGCGAACGACGCGCTGTCGGCGATCCGCAAGAACGGCGTCGTCATCAACAACGCGTCGGACACGAAGCGCGCCGAGACCATCGCCGCCTTCATGCAGGGCGCGTCGTTGATGATGTTCGCCCTCAGTTACGACAAGGCATACATCGTCACCGACAGCACGACCGACGCGCAACTCGCGGCCCTGGCCTATTCGAACCGGAAGCTGCTGCGCGACACCGCCGTCGTGAAGCTGAAGCAGGCGATCGCGCTGGCGAGTGCGAACACATTTACGACACCAGCGGCATGGACGAACGGAGTCGCCTACACCAACGTCCAGATTGCGCAGATCGCCAACACGATGGCGGCGATGACCCTCGCCTATTATCCGCGCGACAGCACCGAGCTGGCGGGCGTGGACTGGGCGGCAGTCGAGGGATTCGCGTCCAATGGCATGGGCTCAGGCACGCCGGTCGACTTCATGCTCGTCCAGGACGGCTACGCGTCGTGGATCAGCGAGTTGATGTCCTGGTTTGACGCGATTGAGCTTCGGCACAGTGCCGAAGGATGCCGGTGCCGGTACCGATTACGCTTGGTCGGGGACGGCGATCTTCCGTCCATCACGGGGCTTTTATCACCAGTCGAACATCGCACAAATCCGCTACGACTTCTCGGGCGTACAGGATCCGCAGGGCACGTACAACGGCTTTGGTCCAGCGCCAGCGATCATGCGGAGCCAGGCCGACCTGTTGTGGGCCGAAGCCTTGCTCCGGCAGAACAAGATCAACGGAAAACTGTTTGGTCTGATCGACAAGACGCGCGTAACCCGCGGCGGTCTGCCGACGTCGGCGCTCAACGCTGGCTTGATCGGCACCACAGCCGACGGCCCGTGCATGTCCAACGGCACGCTGGCCTCGACGGGCGGAGCATGCTCGCTCTGGTCGGTTCTGTTGTATGAAAAGGAAGTCGAGCTGCCAGGACAGGGTGCAGCTCCCTTCTGGGAGCAGCGCCGGCTGCCAATCGTCGTCGGTGGCGGATGGGCCGGCGACAACAGCCCGAAGCGCATCATTCAGGGCCTCTTGCCCGGAACGCCGCGCGAAATGCCGGTTCCCTACAAGGAGCTGGGCGTAAAGGGTGAAACACTGTACTCATGGGGCGGAGCCAACCCCCCGAAGTCGCCAACCCCGCCCTGATCCACCAGTTCAAGCAAGAGCCAAGAGCATCGACGGGGCTGAGGGAGGACCCTCAGCCCCGTTGCTATTCCCCTCCCACCCATCGGAGACGTGATCATGATCCCGATTCGGCCCATCACATCCGCCTTGATGCTCGTCGCGCTCGGCGCTTGCGCGCCGAAGGCCTCCGTGTCCTCGCCCTCGACCGGCCCGTCGCGGTGGACAGGTACCTTCCGTCAGTCCCAATCGGCGACGACGTCCGTGATCGGTCCGGCGGCGCCGGGCAAGGGCGCCGCATACGGTACCATCACCGCGGTGCCGCTGCCGAGCGGCACCACGGGAAACCGAATCGAACTCTCGATCAGCACGCCGCTGGCGGCAGGCACTCAAATCGCCTGGGCGATTTTTTCGAGTCCGTGCGGGTCAGCTACGCCCCCCATGGCCGGTCCGCAGGAGTTTCCGACGATCGAGGTGACCAGCACCGGCAGCGGATTCGTGCGCGCGTCGATGCCCTTCGTACTCGACAGCCACGCGACGTACCATGCCAACGTGTACTGGTCGTCTCGGGTGAGCGACGTCAGCAACGTCATGATGTGCGCGAACCTCGTCGAGTCCCGATAGCCCAGTAGCAGGGGAGAATCGGCCCGGGGACCCCGAAGCCGGGGGTGGGCTCGCCGAGAGCACGGGGATTGCACTCCGGAAGCCACAACTTCCTGACGTGCTGCTGATGAACTCGCGAAACAGTCTCACCATGCTGGCTCTGCTCGTCGCGTCTGCGGCCAAGGCGCAGATGCCCGGAGCGCCGGTGCTGCAGAATGCGTGGGCGGCGCCCGGGAGTGTCGTGGCGCTCGACGTCGGTGGAGGCTCCGGCACGGGGACGTCACGCGGTTCGACCTTTGCCGGTGCGGCAGCGTGGGCTCCAGCCGGCGGCCGGTTCCAGCTCAGTATCGGCGCCGGAATGAATAGCGCGTCGGGATCGTCGAGCCGAGCCGTCTATGGGGTGCGAGCGGCCCTTCCGCTGAAAGAGATGATGGGCGGAAACCTTGGAATCGCGGCCTTTATCGGGGCGGGAGGAGGCGCGCGGAGCGTGACCGATTCGCTGCGGGCAACGGCCATCGTCCCGGTTGGCCTTGCTATTGGGTATCGTTGGGCCGTGGGTGCTGGCGGCCGAGGCTTCTCGCTCTACGCCGATCCTAACTATCAGTATCAATCCGGACCGAAGAACAAGAAGGGCTACTTTCGGGTTGGAGCCGGCCTCGACGCAGGAATCACCCCCCGCTTCGGGCTGACCGCTGGGCTCGAGTCCGGTGCGACCGCCGCACCGGGATTCGTCGGCCCGCATGGGACTCAGTTCGGGCTTGGCGCCTCGATAAAACTGGGCCGGTAGCCGGCGGCTTGCTACTTGCCCCCTCGTCGGGGCAGTCCCGCGCCTTGCAGCGAATGCCTGACGCCCAAGTCGATGCACCGATGAGCCAAACCAAGCTGCCACCAATTCTCGTGGTCGACGACAACCACGACAACGCCGAGATCATCCGGCAATACCTCGAGATTCGCGGCTACCCGATTGCGGTTGCGCACGACGGCGACGAAGCTTTGGTGTTGTTCGAGACCGTCAAGCCGGCCCTCGTGCTCCTCGACGTGATGATGCCGGGGCGGGACGGGTGGGAGGTATGCCGTATAATGAAGCAGCACCCGTTGCTGGGTAAGTCGGTGCGGATCATTATGGTGACGGCCCTGGACGAATGGCAGGACAAACGAGAAGCGCTACAACTCGGAGCCGATGACTACGTCGAGAAGCCGTTTGACTTGCCAACGCTGGCGGCCACGGTCCAGCGCAACCTTGCGATGCAAGAGGCCAAGGCGTCGTGACCGGGGCTCCGGCCGGCAGTGAGTGAATCGCTCCTCCTGACCGACACGGACGACCCCTCGGTTCCTGAGGCAGTCGCTCGGCTGGATGGTTGGCGCGTCGAACGGCTGCCGAGCGTGCCTCCAACCGATCCGAGTGCTTGGGCCGGGGTGCGGATGGTTCTCCTCTACGTCCAGGACCCCACGGCACTGCGTCTCTGGACCGAGTACGCGCACAGCGTTGGCGTTCCAGTCGTGATCGCTGTCGAGGATGAGGCGGCGCGGCGCCGGGCCGTCGAGCTCCGCGCCGAGGAGTGGTACAACAAGTCGTCGCCGGTCGACGAAGTGACAGCCCGCATCCGCTCGGCACTCGGCCGAGGTTTGGCCGCAAATCCGGGCGCCATCGACCGGGTCGAGCGCGTCGAGTTTCAGGAGATGCTGCACGATTCGCTCACCGGCCTGCCGACCCTCCCCGTGGCAATCGACCGGATCCGCACCCAGTTCAAGGACCGCGGCGAGCTGATCGTCCTCTACCTGAACTTCGTCCGCTACTCGAAGATCGAGGAGATCTACGGCTGGGAGAAGCTCGACGCCGTTCTCGAAACCACGGCGGCCGCGGTGCGCGAGTTTCTCGACGGAACGGCGTGGACGACAGCGAAGCTGATGGTGAGCTACACCAACGACGATGACTTCATCTTCTTTCATGTGCCCGCCGCGGGTGTAGCCGTCGCGACCCGCGGCGAGATCGCCGACATGGCCGCCCGGCTTCAAACCGCCGTCGCCGCTCGGATCGAAGCCGTGCACGGTGAGGACATTACGGCCCTGATCGACATCTACGTCGGCAGCGGCAACGTCTATTACAACCCGAAGATCCGGCTGGAACGCCTGATCTACCGCGGCATTCGCGAGGCGGCGAACGCCTCGCGCAGCATCGAGGAGCTGGAGCGCGGGCGCCGCGTCTCCGACCTGCGCGACGCGATTCGCGAGCGCGCCGTCTACGTGGACTACCACCCCATCGTCGAAGCCGATACGAAGAAGATCTTCGGCTACGAGGCGCTGGCGCGCGGGGTGAGTCGCGCACTGCGCAGTCCCGAGGTGATGTTCGATGTTGCGGCCGAAGCGGACCTCGTCTGGGAGCTCAGTCGCCTCTGCCGCAGCCGGGCGATCGAGGGGATGGCGACGCGCCTCCAGGCCGACCAACTGCTCTTTCTTAACGTGGACCCATTGGATTTCAATGATCCCGCCTTCAGCGAGGACGAAGTCGAGACGCCGGAGCGTGTGGTCATCGAGATCACCGAGCGCACCGCGATCAAGGACTACCCCAAGTTCCGCGAGCGGCTCAAGGCGTTTCGCAACAAGGGATTCCGCTTCGCTGTCGATGACGCGGGCAGCGGCTATGCCGGCCTCGGATCGATCGCCAACCTCGAGCCGGACTTCATCAAGCTCGACATCTCGTTGATCAACTCGATCGACACCAACTTCATCAAGCAGAATCTGGTCGAGAGCATGGTGCGCTTCGCCAACGAGCACGGTGCGATGGTGATCGCCGAGGGCGTCGAGCGCGCGGAGGAGTTCCAGACGGTGAAGGACATCGGCGTCCATCTCGTGCAGGGGTTCTTCCTGCACAAGCCGTCGGGCGCGCCCGGCAGGGCTTCAGGCCCGATCATCACCGGCAGCCACCCAGTCGCCGTCGGTGCGAAGAACAGCTAGCCTGAGCAACCAGCCTTTATAGGATGCAGGTCGGAAAGGTCGGATCGAATCGGATTTCTGCTTTGAGTTTGGTTGTTTCCGAAGGCCGAGACTCAGGCGCCGCCGCGGACGTCAACAAAGAGATCCGGCCGATCTAATCGGACCTTTCCGACCTGCATCCCTATGAATGGTGATAGCCCGTCGGATAAAACTCCTGTTGACAGCTGACAGGGCCACGCACAATTTACTGTCACCAGCTGACAGGAGCGACAGGTGGCGTCGATGCTCGACCGCGTCCAGGGCTCGCTGGATATGATGATCCTCAAGACGCTCATGAGCGGGACGATGCATGGCTGGGGCGTCGCCCACCATATTCGCGGTCGGTCGCGCGACGTACTCCAGGTCAATCAGGGCGCGCTCTACCCGGCGCTCCACCGGCTCGAGGACGCAGGCCTCGTGCGCGGCGAATGGGGAGTTTCCGATAACAACCGGCGCGCTCGCTTCTATACCATCAGCGCCGCTGGCAGAAGGCACCTCGCTGCCGAGACCGCCGACTGGAAGTCCTTCGTGCGGGTCGTCGGCCTTGTCATGGAGTTGGGGTGAGCTCCGCGGGCGCCGGAAATGGAGACTATGGCGGCTTCGGACGCCGGCTGCTTCGCCGCATGCACGCCCTCTTTCAGCGGGGCCGTGCCGAGGCGGATCTCGACGACGAGCTGCGCTTTCACCTCGACATGGAAACCGAGCATCAGATGCGTATGGGACTGTCAGAGGGTGAAGCGAAGCGACGTGCCCACATGGACTTCGGCGGCGTCGAGCGCTATCGCGACGAGGCGCGCGACGCCCGGGGTGTCCGCGCAATCGACGATCTGATACGCGATGTGCGCGTCTCGGTGCGATCGTTACGCCGCACGCCGGGCTTTGCCCTCATCTCGATCTTTACCGTCGCGCTTGGTGTCGGCACCACGACCGCCGTCTTCTCCCTCATCGACGGCATCCTCCTCCGGCCGCTCCCCTATCCGAACGCCGACGCCCTCGTGCGGATCTACGAGCGGTCGGCGAACGCTCCGACAATGAGATTCTCGGGAGCAGACTATCTCGACGTCGAGCGCCAGTCGAAGACGTTGCAGTCCGTCGCTGCCTTCAGCGACTGGCCGCAGACCATCCTCGGACCGGCCGAACCGGTTCGTGTCGACGCCGCGGCGGTCAGCGCCCGGTTCTTCGACGTCCTCGGCGTTCGGCCTGAGATTGGCCGCGGCTTCGTGCCTGGCGAAGGGCGCAGCGGAGCGATGCGCGCCGCCGTCATCAGCGACCGGTTCTGGCGCCAGACGCTCGGCGAACGAAAGAACTGGAACACGATGACTCTGCACAGCGATGCCGGTGACAGTCGCATCGTCGGCATCATGCCGCCTGGCTTCTCCTATCCGAGCGGCGTGGACGTCTGGGTCGTGACCAGCGACGAGAATCCGAGCCGCACTGCGCACAACTGGAGCGTCATCGGCCGTCTCAAGGCCGGCAGCAACGTCGCTGACGCACGCGGCGAACTCGATCATCTGTTCGGTGCGTTCAAAGCGCAGCTTGGCAAGGACATCGATGCCGAAGGGGCGACCGTCCGCGCCCTCCACGAATCGTTGACGCGCGACGTGCGGACACTGATGTGGACCCTCTTCGGCGCGGTGGTCTTCGTCCTGCTCGTCGCCTGCACCAATCTGGCGAGCGCCAACCTCGCCCGCGGCGAGGGGCAGCAGCGCGAGCTCGCCCTCCGCACATCGCTAGGCGCCAGCCGCGGGCGGCTGATTCGCCAGCTGGCGACGGAGAAACTCATCTTGTGTCTGGTTGGCGGAGGGTTGGGAGTCGTGCTCGCGTCGGTACTCGTACGGGTTGCGGTCACACTCGGACCCGGCACACTGCCCGCCTTCGCGACCGTTGCCGTAGACCGGACCGTGATGGCGTTCGGTCTCATGATCTCGATCGTCACAGGCTTGGTCACCGGGACCGCGCCGGCCCTCCGAGCCACACATGACCTCCGCGTCGCCGCGGCGAGCGGCGGCGGGGGCGGGGGCGGGGGCAAACGCGGTGGACTCCGCGCGCCGCTCATCGCCGCCGAGATCGCAATCGCGACCGTGCTGCTAATCTGCGCCGGCCTCTTTCTGCGCAGCTTCACGAGCCTGCTCGCAGAGGGTCCCGGATTTCGCACGGACCACGTCGAGCTCGCCGACATTACTCTGCCCATGGCGACGTATGCAGATCCGAGTGCAGGATACGGCGACACGCTGGCGATCCCTCGCTTTTTCACCGCCGTGCTCGGACGACTTCGCTCGACGCCGGGCGTGGATGCGGCTGGACTGGTCAGTCAGATCCCGCTCGGTTTCTATCGCGGTTGCGCCAGAACCAACCTGATGGTCGATGGCGGAACCGAAGCGAAGGCGGGCGCCAACTACTGCGTCATCGATAGTGCCTACCTCGGCGTGATGGGGATTCCCGTGCTGAAGGGGCGGGGCTTCACGAACGCGGATAAATCCGGCGCCGAGCAGGTGGCGCTCATCAACCGTGCGGCGGCGGAGAAGTACTGGCCGGGCACGAGCCCCATCGGTCACCACATTCGGCCACCGTCGATGGACTCGCACCGAGACTGGCTCTCGATCGTCGGCGTCGTCGGCAACATCCGCGAGGAGGGTATGGATCAGGCGGTGCCTCCGCAGATGTACGTGCATTATCTCCAGCGGCCGGAGCGGCTGCTGGGCGGCGGGAGCATGATCGTCGTGCGCACGTCACGGCCGGGTACCGTCTTGCCGGCGATCCGCGAAACGGTGAAGGAAGTTGAGCCCAACGCATCGGTTGAAGCCCGCTCGATGCAAAGTCTCGTCGACCAATCCGTCGCCAGCCGGCGCTTCGCGATGACCGTATTGTCGGCGTTTTCAGCGCTCGCCCTCTTTCTTGCTGCGGTGGGCATCTATGGCGTTCTGGCGTATACTGTCGCGCAGCGGCAACGGGAGCTCGGTGTGCGCATGGCCCTCGGCGCGAGCGGCGCCGGCGTGCGGGCACTCATCCTCGGCGACGCCATGCGCGCGGTCGTCCCGGGGTTGGCGATCGGGTTGATCGGCGCATTGTTCGCGACGCGCCTGATCCGCGCCATGCTGTACGGGGTGGGTCCGCTCGATCCGCTGACCTTCGTCATCACGCCAGTGGTGATTCTTGCCGTCTCGCTCGGCGCGAGCCTCTGGCCGGCAGCGCGCGCGGCGAGGGTCGATCCAATGCTCGCCATGAGGGCAGAGTAGCCGCCGGAATACCCGCGCGCGTCGACTGATCTCCCTAACACGAAGTCGAAACGCCGGGGCGCGTGGTCATCGAGACCATCGAGGGTACCGCGACCAAAGAAGCCTTGGATCTTGTTGTTTCTGAAGGCCGAGATTTCGCCGCCGTCGCGGACGTCAAACAACGAGATCCGATCTGATCGGCCCCTTCCGACCTGCATCCTTATAAGTGCTGATAGCTCCTCGGATCGGGCTGAGGGCGCCATAGCCTGAGCAAACGCTCATAAGGATGCACGTCAGAACGATCGGATCGAATCGGATTACTGGTCTGGGTTTTGTTGCTTCCCAAGGCCGAGATTCCGCTGCCGCCGCGGACGTCAAACAACCAGATCCGATTAATCGGACCTTTCCGACCTGCATCCCTATAAATGCTGAGGCTCGTCTAGAGAGGTAAGTCCGGGAATATTACGGCCCTTCGGCCGATCTCCTTTACACGGTCCACAGACCCGTGAACGGAGGCTCGGTCGATGTTCAACGAGATCGGCATCATCCACGTCGTATTCCTGGCGGCGCTCGTCATCACGCTGTACCGAGTGCGAAAGACGCTGTCGGGCAGCGGATTGCGCGCCAGGCACGAGCGCCATCTCTCGCCGCGGGCATCCGCTCGATGGCATCGCGTGCTGCTCCTCGAGTTCATTGAGCTGACACTGGCGGGAGTCTTTCTCTTTGTGGGCGGTGCGAAGCTCATCGGGCGCCCCGATATGGTTGCCCTCTTTCGGGACATCGGGGTCGGCCAGTGGTTCCGCTACGTCACCGGGACCGTGGAGGTGGCGGGTGCCGCGCTCCTCATCGTTCCCTTCCTGTCCGGCGCATCGGCCGTCCTGCTCGGCGGCGTCATGATCGCCGCGACGCTAATCGAGTTCTTCGTCCTGCATCGGCCGCCAGTCGCGGCGATGGCGTGTCTCGGCGGCCACAGTTTCGTGGCGTGGGCGCGTATTTCAAAGCGCCACCTGTTCTGGCTGCACGGCGACAGTGTCGTCCACCACCGAAAGGCCGCTTCGAGCGACGATATCCGATCACGCTGGAGGTTCAAGCGCGCCAGGCTTGGCCGCGGACGCCCGCTGCCCGACAGGTCGTCCCGCTCTCCGGGAATAAAACCACTGGCCGGCGGGTCATGGATGGATAACCCCGCCACGTACGCAACGCCCAAGGAGAGTCAGTTCCGATGAGCCACCACAACGATCGCGACGACGAACGGTTCGACGAGCAGGGCAACACCCGTCCAACCGGATCGAACTACATCACGACTGACGAGAGCGAGGACGGCGTCGATCGCCGAGGATTCCTGCGGTGCATGGCCTGGGCGGGGACGGCGACCGTCTGGGGCGTGGTCGGGGGTATCCCGACGTCGTTCCCGGTGAGCCGTCTGCCCTTTCTCGCCGAGGCGCAGCGGAAGAGCATCTTCTTCGTCCAGATCAGCGATAGCCACATCGGCTTCAACAAGGATGCGAACAAGGACGTCACCGCGACGCTGCGCGAAGCGGTCGACAAGGTGAACGCGCTTCCGCAGACACCGGCGCTCGTTCTGCACACCGGCGACATCACGCAGCTGGCGAAGCCCGAGGAATTCGATACCGCCAATGAAGTGTTGAAGGGCATCAAGACAGACCGCGTGTTCTATGTCCCGGGTGAGCACGACGTCGCGACCGACAACGGCGTCGGATATCTCCAGCGATATGGAAAGGGCACGAAAGGCGGCGGCTGGCATAGCTTCGATCATTCCGGCGTGCATTTCGTCGGCCTTGTGAACGTGCTCAATCTGAAAGCCGGCGGCCTCGGCTCGCTCGGCGCCGACCAGATCGACTGGCTCAGGAAAGACGTGTCGCACCTCTCGTCAAGCACGCCGATCGTTCTCTTTGCGCACGTGCCGCTCTGGACCGTCTACCCCGAGTGGGGTTGGGGTACCGACGACTCGCAGCAGGCGCTCGATCTGGTGAAGCGGTTCGGATCGGTCACGGTTCTCAACGGGCACATTCACCAGATCATGCAAAAGGTCGAAGGCAACGTCTCCTTTCACACGGCGATGTCGACGGCCTTTCCACAGCCGACGCCGGGCACCGCGCCGGCGCCCGGGCCGATGAAGGTCGAACCCGAGAAGCTCAGGAGCGTCCTCGGCGTCACGAACGTGACCTTCATTCCCGGACGTAGCGCCCTGGCCGTGGTCGACGCGACGCTTTCCGGCGAGCCGCCGGCGTTCGAGTCCGCATCGCACGACGCGATGATGCGGCGAAAGACCGATCGCAACGCCCTAGTGCTCGCCGCGAATGAGGTCGGCATCGACAACTTTCAGTTCACGCCGGGCGTCGTCACGGTGAAAGTAGGAACGACTGTGACGTGGATCAACAAGGACGACGTACCGCACCTCATCGTGAGCACGAAGAACAAGTTCAAGCAGTCCGCCGTCCTCGACACCGACCAGCGGTTCAGCGCGACGCTGACGAAGCCGGGGACGTACGACTACTTCTGCGCGCTGCATCCGAAGATGCAAGGCAAGATCGTCGTGAAATAGGGCGCGGCGTCAATGAGTCCGGTGGGACGCCAGTTCTCGCGCGGCGACGTCGGGATAGATCGCGATCCGGTGGCTTCGAATGGAGAAGCCGCCGGTTTCCGTCGCGGTGTTGATCTGGAGCGCGGCGGACCTCGACACGGGCATGTGGCAATCAATGCACCTGCTCATCATGCGATCACCGATTTGCGCCGCCTTTGGATGCGTCGCGACCTGATGGCACTTGAGGCAGTTTTGAGCAAGGGACCTGACGTCGCGCTGAGTCTCGTGCACGTTGTGGCAGGTAGAGCACGACATGTCGGGACTGGAGCGAAAGCACTTGCTCAACCTCAAGAGACCGACCTGGTTGCCGTGCACGTCCGGGACGACGGCGGCCGCATTCAGATCGGGCTCGAGGAAGCGACTGAGGTCGTCACCCGGCTGGTAGCTGAATGGCGCCGCGCGCAGTGGACGGTTGCCCGAATGACAGAGCGCGCAATTGTCCATTCTTCGTTCGCGGTCGAAGCGAGCTGGATTGCGAATCGTCGTCGCCGCGATGATCGGGTCCTTCGCGGCATTCTGCGCGTGCTGGGTGCCGTCGCCGTGACACTTCGCGCACGTCACTCCCAAGGAGTATGCCGCGCTGTAGACCGGACCGTTGGCGGTACGCACGACGGTGAACGAGGTGCTGTGACACTCGAGGCATCTTGGAGTGATGATCCGTGCGAAATCCACCTGACCGTCCGGATAGCCCGGGCTGTTGATCCACGCATCGGCCGCGCTCAGGTACGACACCGGAAGCTGGTAGAGCAGGTGGTCTTGCCAATAGAGGAAGCTCTGTCCCCTGCGCCCCGACCCAATTGCGATGTCGATGCGCGCCACGTTGACGGTACGACGAGTGGAATCCACGCCTTCCTGATAGAACCCGTCAGGCCGCCGGGTCATCGTGAAGTACACGGCGCTCAGATGCGTCCGCAAAACGTTCCGGCCGTCGTCGAAGTGTCCTTTGACGCTGTGGTCGCTCGCTTCAGCCGATGTCTTGAAATGGGCCGTCTGGACGAACGACTCGACGATCTGCTTGTGGCACGACTGGCACGTAGCGACGCTCTTCGGCAACCCGGGCGTTGGCGCCGTGTCCTTTGCGCAGTGCACAGACGCCGCGCCTCCAACGAGCGCGGCAACGACGCGGGCTACGCGCCTGGAGCTCGCGAGCACGACAACGCGAAGCGATGGGTCTCATTCATCGCCGAACAATAGCATTGACGCGGCGGGAATGAATTGAGGGGTGACGGAGTCTTGAGAGTGGGCCGGCGTGCGCGTCCGGGTGGTGCGCGAGCGACGGGCAGGCGGGTGGTGACCGTCTGCGATACCAGCGGGGGCTGGTATTCCCATCCCACCGCCGCTCGCTGATGATCTTGCCCTCCGTTGTGTTTGGGTGGACGTTCCGCCAAGCCGGCATCGGCGCAGCTCGATGCTGAACCCTTTGTCTATAGTGTCCTCAGCAGGCGGAGTATCCTGGCGAGCCGATAAACAGGCTCGCAAACGAATTCCGCGTTCCGAGTCTTTCTCTGATCGATTTTGAAACAAGGTCGGGGATAAATCGGGTCGAGAGACACTATTAGATGGGGACGCGTGTCGAGAACATCCGACCGCCCTCGGTTCGTTGTCCCTGGCTGACGATGCGGCGAGGAGCGCTGCCCCTCGCATTTCGCACCACACAAAGACTGGTACCGCTCTTATCGAGACGATCAGCGGGCGCGATGCTCAGGTCTCAGGTCAGGGCGAGTCATTAACTGGCCACGCTGAACGCGACAGCCGTCACGTCGAGCCGTAAACTCGTTCCCTCGATCCTGTGCGTGCCCACCAAGCTTGCGTCACCGGCTACGGCGAGAGACAAAGCGGCCAAGGAGAGAGATTGAGCGGCTACGGAGAAGGTCAACGCGGTCACGCACAGACCGAGAGGTCTCACGGAGATCGCTGTTAGACGCACGGACAGCTCGCAAGCGGCCAGGGCGAGAGTCACCGCGCCCGCGGCGATTAGGTAAGCGGCCACGGCGAACGCGGGAGGCTCCACGGCACGCGAGACACCCTCCAACGAGACACCGTTAGCCGCCGCGCAGCGCACGACAGCGGCCACAGAGAAGGTTGAAGCGCCCACGGAGAACGTGTAAGCGGGCGTGGCGACGCGGCGAGTTGTCACGGCGAGACCCACGAGCCGCGGAGACTGCGTGCACCTCGAGGGAGAGATCGATTGGCTCCACGTCGAACGTCGCACCGCGCACGGCGACGTTCGCCGGCGACTTGCCGAAAGGTTTGCCGAATTCGGCGAGCGTCACCTGCGACCCTTTCACCGTCGCCTACCACACTCAGCATCGGCCTGCGCGTATGGACGCGGCGCGCTGGGGCACGACACCTCGCGTCCACATCACCCTTTCTCTTTTGGAGGCTGTATGAAGACCACCGAAGTCCGGACCCTCGACGCCGGGCGGCGCGTCCAGGGATTCCTCGACACAAACGCCCCCTCCATTGGGACCGCGGTCCCGCCGTCGCTGCGAGCGAAGGTCGACGCCGCGGTGTCACAGCTCGTTCAGTTCCGGCTCGATCAGGAAGCGGCCACGGCGGCCGCGAAAGGCGAGACGGTGAATCAGGCTGCACTGCGGAGCGACCTGTTCAAGCACCTTGTCGCCCCGATCGGCAAGGTGGCGAAGATCAACCTGCGTCAGTCGACCGACTTGCCGGCGCTGGTCGTTCCCGCCGCAGTCCGATCGTGTTGTTCGCGGGGCAGAGGACAACTGAAAGACAGCAGTCACGCAGATGCGCCTAATCCACCAATCCACCAATCCACTAATCCACCAATCCACCAATCCACCAATCCACCAATCACGTCCGGGGGAGCGAGGGCTTGACGTACGGACGCAGCGCTCCGCGCCAGTCGAAGCGCTGGCCGAGCGTGATCGTTGCCGATGCGAATCTCTTGGCCTACCTCGTCATGCCAGGCCAGCGGACCGACGAGGCAGAGGCGGTCCTCAGCAAGATTCGGTAGGGGTCGTTCTGGTCCTGTGGCGAAGCGAAATGATGAGCGTTGTGACACCAATACGTTCGCCGCACCGATCTGACCGTCGCCCAAACTGCGGCCGCGTTGCAGCGTGCGGAAGCTGAGATCCCCAGCGCTTCCTCGACGGCCAATAGCGCGACGACCGAAAGAGGTCTTCGTCCTGAACCTCCTCACCCGGCAGCGTGCTCGTCCTCGGTGTAGAACTTGAGCGCGAACGCCCGCGGGTCGCGCAGCGTCTCCGGCGAATGGTTGCCATGGATGACGAGGGAAAAACGGGCGAAGATCGGCGTCCGCGCTCCCGGCGTCTGGAAGAGACGGGCCCGCGTATAGCGCAATCGGCTCGTCGCCCACGAGCCCCGTGGGCTCGAAGAAGCCGTGCGCGCCGGCGCCGCGCGCGTGCACTACGCGCTCAGGAATCCGCTCGCGATCGAAGTGCGCGATCTTCTCCAGAAACTGATAGTTCTCAAGCACTGTCGGCCCCGCGCTCGCCGACGGTGCGAACATTCTGATTGTCCACGACGGGGTGGCCCTGGCGCGTCGTGAGCGTGAGCGGCACGTCAGGATCGCTCGCGCCGCCGTTGTCGTTGTTGGGCATACTGCTCCTCGCGCCGCTGGCGCGGATGCCGGGTTGCGTCCGGGATGCCCGAGCGCTGGCACCCTCATCATGTGCGGATATGATGCCAGCCGGTCCCTTCCCAGGCGCGAGAGGGTCGCACGGAGGCGGGCCTGGAGCCGCCCGCATCCGCCAGATGTGTCAGCCGGCCTCGCTCACGAGCGGCAAACGAACGCGCACGGTGGTCCCGCGATCGCTCGACAAAATCTCGAGCTGCCCGCCGAGCTGTTCGATGCGCTCGAACATGCCCGCAATGCCGACGCCGGCGGCGCCATAACCTCCCCGGATGCGCTCGAGTAACTCGGCCGGAATGCCGCGGCCGCGATCCTCGATCGCCAGCACGAGGGCGCCATTCTCTCGCGCCAGCCGAATGCGAGCGGCCTCGCTTTCAGCGTGCCGATGAATGTTGTTCAGGGATTCCTGCACGATGCGAAAGAGCGCCGTCTCGGTGTTCAGCGGCAGCCGCTCGAGACTCTCCGGCAGCTCGAGATCCACCGTGATCCCGCTGCGCTCCGCAAATCCCGCGGCGAACCATCGCAGGGCCGACAAGAGTCCGGTCTCGTCGAGAAATGGAGGGTGAAGCAGATACGACAAGGTTCGGACTTGGCGCATCACCTGGTCGGCGAGCGAAATGCTCTCCGAGAGCCCGGCCCTGTCGGACTCGTCCTCATGCCCCGTCGTCCGATTCAGTCGCGCGAGGTGCATCTTCAGCCCAGCGAGATCCTGCGCGGTGGTCTCGTGCAGCATCTGCGCAAGCCGCCGCCGCTCATCGTCCTGCGCGCGCATTAATCGTTGCGCAAGCGTGTGCAGCTTCTGTGTCGAAGCATCCAGTTCCATCTCGCGCTCAGCCAATACCGTCGTCCGCTGCCGGATCCCGCGCCGAAGCACGTAGTTGCGCCCGAGCAGCAACGTGATGACCAGAAGCGCCGCCGCCACCGAGTACGCCCCGTACATCGGGAAGAGCCCATACCGACTGATCGTGCGGCCAAACCACTTCTCATCGATCTGCCTCAGCTCCGCCGGTCCAACGGCCGCAAATCCCCGCGACACCATGTTCAGCGTGGCGGAATCGCCCTTGCGCACGGCACGGCGGAGGCTGTCCCGGAATAACGGCGCCGAATGCCGGTATTCTTCCGCGATGCCTTCCTTGTACAGCAGATAGCGTACCGACGGGGCGTCGGCCACAAAGACATTGATCTTGTGCTGCCTCGCCGCGTCGATGAGCGCTCTGTTGTTGGGAAACGGGATCACGGTCGTCACGCCGTTCTCCCTCAGCCGGTCGACGTGTTGGTCGCCCGTCTTGACGCCGACCGGGAACCCCTGCAGCGAGGCGAAATTCGTGATCCCGGGAATGTCCTGGCGAAAGAAGATTGACGCCTCCACCGCGGCGTACGCCGGCGCGAAATCGAAATCGGCCCGCCGCTCCGGCGTCTCGACGATACAGTCGATCACGTCGAACTCTCCGCCGCGCGTGCGCCGCAACGCTTCGCTCCAGTCCATGGCGTGGATCTCGACCTTGACCCCCGTGACCCTTTCCCACGCCCTCCACTGATCGACCAGGATACCCTCCACCGTGCCGGCATCCGAGCGAAACGCGTACGGGGCATACGCGTTGTCCATCGCGACCCGGATGGTACGCCGCGTGCCGCGCGCCGTCTGCGCGAGCGTGCCGGCCGAATCCCATGCGAGCGAAAGAGCGAGGGCTGCCAGCAGCGGCGCGCCGAGCCTGGCCTTCATGAGGAATCCATATGGCGAAGATGCGGCCCCCCGACGTGCCGTCAAGCAGCTCGAGCTCGAGGGTCCCCCTAACCCTCCTGGGCGGTCGCAACGGGGCACTCTTTGAGCTGCCCCATGTGTAAAACGTTCCCCTGAGTAACGGTGCGGGGCCGTCCCAGGGCCCACATTATCCTGACGCTGACCCGCTGTGTGACCGCGATGCCGCGTCACCGGGTGAGCCTCACTGGTGAAACCCTTCATGGCCCACGTTCCCGCGCGCGATCTCGGTCAGTCGGCACTCTCGGCCTTTCGCGCTGACATTCCGATTGGTGGGAGGGAGCTGACCCCCGCCGATGACGAGACCCTGGCTGTCGCGACGCTACTGCGCCATGCAGCCGTCGCGCCACGGAGTGCCGCGTCGCGCCGGATGATGCGCGAAGCGACTCGCATCGCGAAACGCTCGCTCGGAAAAGAGCGACTCGCGCGACCGTGCGACCTCGACACGCCGGGCTTCGAGTCCCCGCTCGATGTGTTCAGGAAGCTCGGCGAGCGCTGCGACGAGAACGGTCAGTTCCAGCTGGAGAACCAGCTTCTCACGTCACTCGAGCGACATGTAGGCTCAGCGAGTCTCACCGCCGGAAGAATCGCTTGTCGCCAGGCCCGTATCGCGACCTTTCTGGGAGAGTTCGATGTAGCTCAGATGAAGAGCCAAGCGATCCTGGTCAACCAACGGTGGAAGCGGTTCGATGAGCTGAAGCTCCGAGCCTTGATGACCCTAAGTGGGATTGCCCAATCCAGGGGCAACTTTCCCGAGGCCCGGCGCCTCGTTCATCGCTGCGTTCGCGTCGCTGGCGATCGGTTTCCGCAGTGGAAGGGCGCGGGCTACGGATTCCTCGGCCTTTTCCATGCAAAAACGAGCGACTTCGACGTCGCACTGCGGTACTACTGGAAAGGGTACGGTCTGCTCAAAGGGGATGAGAATCGAAGGCTGGCCCTCCTGAGCGACATGTCACAAACCCTTCTCGATGCCGGGCGGCCAGCCGCGGCACGGGCAGGGTTCGCGCGCTTGCTCGAGATCCGGCAACGAATCGAAGCACGACATGCCTTCCCGCTGATCGGCGGGTATGCGGTCGCCTGTGCCACGCTCGGCGATCGTGCGGGGGTCGAATGGGCCACGAGCCAGATTCTGATGCTGGCGAAGCTTCGGGGTCATCAACGCTCGGCCGCTGACGCGCTGATCGAGTGCTCTGACGCGCTGGCGGCGGTTGGACAGTCCTCGCGCGCCGGCACGATCCGTCGCCGGGCCCTGCGCTTGGCGGAGCGGTACGGATTCCACGATCTGACGTTCAAGGTCGAACCGATTGCGATAGAGGCGTTGCCGTCGGCGCCGCGGCTGTCGCAAGCGTCGGAGGCGATCGTCGAGCGCGTCATGAAAATGGAGCCCAACGTCAGGCCCTTCGCGCTCGTGCGTGCCGATTATCCCGATCTCGGTCAGTCCGCCCTCTCCGCCTTTCGCGCTGACATTCCGATTGGTGGGAGAGAGCTGACTCCCGCTGACAACGAGACCCTGGTCGTCGCGACGTTGCTGCGCCACGCGACTGTCGCCCCACATAGCGCCGCCTCGCGCCGGATGCTGCGTCACGCGGCCCGGATCGCGAAGCAACTGTTGGGGAAATGTCGACTCAGGGAGGGATGTCACCTCGACCCCCCCGGGTACGAGTCGCCACTGGATGTCTTTCGAATGGTTGCAGAATGGCTCAGCGACAATGGAAGGGCTCATCTCGAGGAGCATGTGCTCGTCTCCCTGGAGCGACACGTTGGCCCGGACGGTCTCACCGCCGGCAGGATCAGGGCTCAGCGTGCAGCTGCGGCGCAGAGCCGGGGGGAAATCGACATTGCCCGGACGCAGGCCGAAGCGCTTTGTCGAGGCGATCGCGCGGCGCCACGCGGTGAGCTGCGGCTTCGTGGTAGGCTCGTTTTGATCGCGATCGCCTGTGGGCGCGGCAACCTGCCCGCGGCCCGCCGTATGGCTCGCTGCACGATCCGCGAGGCCGGCCGTCGATTTCCCAAAATTGCCGCCCTCGCGTGGAGCGGTCTCGGCATCGCGGCCGCTGAAGCGCGGGATTTTGACCAAGCTCTGCTCTCCTTTTGGAAGGCGTATGATCTCACCAAGGGACGCCGCGTAGATCTCGAACGAGGAGTCCTGGGCAACATCTGCCGGGTTCTCCTCGACATGGGTCACCCGCTTCCGGCGCGCGCCGGCTTTGCCCGTCTGCTTGCTGACGCGCCGGACGTGCGCGCGGCGCCTATCTGGCTCGGTGGGTTCGCGGTCGCCAGCGGGGCTCTCGGTGATTCCGCGGGCGTGACATGGGCGACGGGTCAGGTGCTGCGGCTGGCGAAGTCACGCACTTTTCCGCGCGAGCAGGCGGACGGATTGCTCAATTGCTCGGCGGCCCTGGCCGCCGTCGGCCAGGCCGCACGCGCTGGCACGCTACGCCGTCGGTCGATGCGTCTGTCCGAGCGTCACGGCTATCACGATCTGATCTTCGAGGCGCAGCCAACGACAATGCGGTCTTTGCCCTCGACCTCACCGTTGACCGCCGCGGCGAGGGAGATCGCCGCGCGTGTGGCCCAAATGGAGCCGGAAACCCTGCCCACTGACCTCGTCTATGCTGACTGAGTCGGCGCGCGCTCCCCGACGTGGACCGGCCGATCAACGGCTGGTGTTCGGATGCGTGCCCGATCCGCAGACGCGCGCGCGAGTGCAGACTGCCCTGCGCGGTCATGCCACGCTCCAATGGTTTGGGTCATTCGACGAGATCCGCCGTGCCCTCGAACACGGAGAACGCGCGGTCACGGCCGTCATCGCGCTGTCCGATGCCGCCGGCGGCACGGCGATGAAGTTTGCCCATGACGTCCACGATGACATGACGGGAACACCCGTGGTCGTCTGTTGCGACCTCGGACACGACGACCCGGCGCCGCTCGCGGCGCTCGCCGAGGCGGGCGTCCACGACATCCTGATCGCCGGAATGAATGACGAAGGCCACGCGGCGCGGACGGTGATCTTTGGCGCATCGCTCGGCAGCGCGGCCGACGTCGTGATGCGTTCGCTGGGATCGTCGATCCCCGACGTGCTGAATCGCTTTGTCGACTTGGCGGCACGCCGGCCGCGCGAGCTCCAGCGAGTCGGCGACGTCGCCGCCGCGCTGGGCGTCCCGCGCCAGACCCTCGGCCGCTGGTGCCGAACGCAAGGGTATATCCGCCCTGAGGAGCTGCTGGTGTGGGCGCGAATCTTTCTGGTCGTGGCGCTGCTCGAGAGCACGTCGCGAACGCTCGAATCGATCGCTGCTGAGCTCTGTTACGGGTCGCCGACGGCGTTGCGAAATCGGATCCGCGACTATACCGGAATGACGGCGACACAGATTCGCGACGGCGGGCTCGATCTCGTCCTCGCCGTCTTCGCCCGGCGCGTTGACGAAGTGCGTGCGGCGACCGCACCGAAGTCGGCACGCACGAGCGCGGCGAGCGCCGGCTAGGTCTCTCTCGAGCTCTGGCTGGAGCGGGCTGCTAGTTCGAGCCCCACTCCGGCCGGCTTCAATTGACACTGCCGGCCGACGGGAATCCGCACGTATCAAACGGGATATCTTCGAGGCCAGAACATGCCAATCCCATCATCCTGATCAATCCCAGCATCCTTATAACCAACGGCCGAGACGCCAGCCCAATGCGAATCGATCTCCTGGGAATAGCCACGGTCCTGAGCGCAGCCACGGTGACCGCCGCAGCCCAGCAGCCCCTTCGTACCGACACGAGCCGAGTGCCGACAGGGCACGGCTACGCTGCGCGAACGATCATCACGCGCCCCAACGACGGGCAGTCAGCGCGGCGTGCCGCGATCCTCTTCATTCCCTGGCTGTCGTGCGATCCCGTCGAAGTCGCCGGGACAACCGACGACGGCTACATCCGCTTCGTCCGCGACCTCGCGGCGCAGTCCGGCATGATCGTCGATCGCGTCGAGAAGCCGGGTGTGGACGGGAGCGAAGGGCCGTCGTGCGGGACCGCGTCGCTCGATGACGACATGACCGGCTTTCGCGCCGCACTCACCGCGCTCCGCGCTCGGCCCGACGTCGATACCACGCGCGTCTACCTGGTTGGCGGCCGCATCGGCGGGACGCTTGGCCTGGCTCTCGCCGCCGAAGCACCGGGCAAAGTCGCCCGCGTCGTATCCGTCAACGGCTTTGCGCGAACATGGTACGAGCACATGATCGATCACGAGCGCCGCCGCTTGACGCTGCGCGGCGTCCGCGGCGACAGCCTCGGGCCTACAATGCGTGGCTTCGAGCGCTTCTACACGGAGTATCTCATTGGCCGCCACACGCCGGGCGAGGTGATCGCCGCTCACCCCGAGCTGCGCGCCGTCTGGTACGACACCACCACCGGCCAGTATGGACGCTCGGCGGCCTACTTTCACCAGGTGCAGGCTCTCGACGTCGACGCGGCGCTGGCGCGCATCACCGTGCCGGTGTTGTTCGTCGGCGGCGAATACGACTGGGTGATGGGCGCGACCGATGCGCCGGCGGCAGCCGCCGGTGTGAACGCGGCGCATCCTGGGCTCGCGACCGCGCGCGTCTATCCGCGCATGAGTCACGGACTGCACGACTTCGCGACGACCGCGGATGCATTTCGCGGCCGGAACGGCACCTATGACGGCGCGGTGGCGCGCGACGTCGTCGCCTGGCTACGACGCTGACTGAGCCGAGTTCTCAGTACCGCAGTTGCTCGCCTTCTGACTCACAACTCAGGCCTCAAGATGGCGATCCTGATCCGAAGCGACTGCGGTACGCTGCCGGCCCCACGCCAAACCGTCGTTCGAACGCGCGCCGAAACACGTCGGCGCTCGCATAGCCAACCGAGCGCGCGACCCGCTCCACGTTGACGCGCCGCCGGCCACCCACGAGCCGGCGGCTCGCCTCGGAGAGCCGTAGCTCCTCGACGAACGCCGCAGGGGTTGTGCCGAACTCTTCTCTGAATACGCGGGCAAAATGACGGGGGCTCAAGAACGTTTTCTCGGCGAGTCGCTCGACGGAGAGATCCGATTGCAGGTGTGAGGCGATCCAGGCGATGAGATCCTTGAATCGATCCACTGACTCGAGCTGGAACTCAAGCGGCTCCGAGAACTGATTCTGTCCGCCGGGCCGCTTGAAGTACACGACCATCTCGCGCGCGACAGCCAACGACACCTCGTTCCCATAGTCCTCTTCGATTAGCGCGAGCGCCAAGTCGATCCCGGCCGTCACGCCGGCGGCGGTGTAATACTTTCCCGACTTGAGAAAGAGCGCGTCGGGTTGGACCGCCAGCTTGGGGTAGCGGCGGATGATGTCGGCGACCGCGCTCCAGTGGGTCGTGACCTCGCGGCCATCGAGTAGGCCGGTCGCGGCGAGCCCGTAGAGGCCGGTGCAGACGCTCGCCACGCGGCGGATGCGCGGCGCGCGCTCGACGATCCACGCCGCGGCTTTTGTGTCGAGCGCCGATCGTCGCAGCCCGGCACCGCCGGGGACGATGAGCGTATCGAGCTTGCCTTGGTAATCCGCGCCGACGTGGGCACGCATTGGCACACCGGAGCTGGAGGTGAAGCGTATTCCCGTGAGGCCGATGATGACGATGTCGTAGGGTCGCCAGTCGGGCGCGACCGATTGGAACGCGTCGGAGCCGAAGGCATCGGCCGGGCCTACCAGATCGAGCGCTTGAAGCCCGTCGAAGCCGAGAAACCCGATGCGTCGCGTCGCGTCCATGCCTGAAACATAAGCTGAGACGATGGCAGAGAACATCGGAAACGTGTCATTGCGGCCATCGGTGCCATGCCCGAACCTTCAACCCGACTCAATCGGGGGATGGCATGACGACGATGACGGTAGTGCGATGGGCCGCCGCGGCCGCGGCCGCGGTGATTCCGAATCTGGCGATGGCTCAGCGGCCTGTGAGTCCCGCGGGGACTGCCGCCGTACCTGCGCCGGTCGCCACCGGACCTGTGAGTCCAATGGGGACTGCTCCCGTACCTACACCGGTCGCGCAAGAGCCCACGGGCCTGTTCCAAGAAAAGTTCACGAAGGTCGGCGACGACTTGTTCATCGCCGGTCAGCCCACGGAGCGCGGGCTGCGCGAGTTGAGCGCCCAAGGCGTGACGACGGTCGTTAATCTCCGCACGCCGGAGGAGATGAGAACCCGCGTGCCCTTCGACGAGGCCGCGCTGGTGAAAGGGCTGGGCATGAGGTACGTCCACCTCCCGATGCGCGGAACGGCGGAATACCCGTACGCCCCCGCCGCGCTCGAAGCATTCGCGACGGCGCTCTCCGAGGCGAACGGCAAGGTGCTGCTCCATTGCACCATCGCCTGGCGCGCCAGCCATCTCTGGGCGGCTTACCTGATCCAGTATCGCCACCTGCCGGTCGAAACGGCCCTCAGGCAGGCGCGCATGATCAACCTGATGGACGACATGCGTTCCGACGGTGACCTCCAGCCTGTCGAAGCCTTTCTCGGCCGCAAGCTGCCTGAAATCGGGCACGGCCGATGATTGCCAAGGATTTCAGACGGGCGCGGCGAAGCCTGCGACTCGCCCGGCATTAAGTGTATTTGTAGTCAACAGCGTATCTTGAAAGAAGGATTCATTCGGAGACGAGATGGCCGCCAAGGTGCGGGCACGATGACGGGGCAGGTGCTGGCGCTCTGGGTTGGTGTAACGGCTCTCATGGCGTGCGAGGGCAATCGCGGCCGCAGCGTCGATCGCGATCTCGTGGCGTACATCGACGGGATCAAAGCCATCGACGCCCACGCGCACCCGCTTCGATATGTCGCCGACGGGGCGCCGAAGGACTCCGAATTCGACGCGCTGCCGCTGGATGGCATTCCGACTTTTCCCGTGCCGCTCGGCCTGCGGCCAGATGAGCCGCGGTATCGCGCCGCGCAGCACGCCCTGTTCAACGTGAGCCTGACGGATAGCGGCCCCGCATTCGCGAAAGCACTGGCTGATGCGCGCGCCGCCGCGATGCGAGCGCACGGCGATCAGTTCCCGGCCTGGGCGCTCGACCAGGCGGGCGTCGGCGTCATGCTCGCGAATCGCATCGCGATGGGTCCGAGCCTCACCCCGCCGCGCTTTCGCTGGGTGTCGTTCGTGGACGCGTTGATGCTTCCGCTCGACACGCGCGCCGAGGCGGCCCGAACACCGGACACCAAACCGCTCTATCCGTTGGAGGACAAGCTGCTGCGGCGCTACCTCGCCGACCTCGGCCTGCCGCGCGTGCCGGCCACGCTCGACGCGTACGAGAAACAGGTCGTGACGGCGACGCTGGAACGGCAAAAAGCGGCCGGCGCAGTTGGTGTCAAATTCGAGGCGGCGTACCTCCGGTCGCTCGACTTCGAGCCGGCCGACTTCGGCGTAGCGCGCAGCGTGTATGCCCGCTACGCCAACCGGGCCGTGCCGACGCACGCCGAATATACGATGGTCGAGGACTATCTCTTCCGCGTCATCGCGCGCGAGGCGGGCCGGCTCGGACTAGCGGTACAGATCCACTCGACGGAGGGTTTCGGCGGGTTCTACGCAACCGAAGGCGCCGCGCCGCACCAGCTCGAGTCGGTATTCAACGATCCGACGCTGCGGAGGACGACGTTCGTGATCGTTCACGGCGGTTGGCCCCGCGTCGAAGAGACGATGGGTCTGCTTGGAAGGCCGAACGTCTATACGGACATCTCGATGATGGACGTACTCGCGGAATCCCAGGCGCTGGCCACTACGCTCCGGATGTGGCTCGGTGAATGGCCGGAGAAGGTCATGTTCGGCACTGACGCCTTTGACGGCGGCGACACCCAAGGCTGGGAGCAAGTTGCCTGGGTGGCGTCGCGCAATGCGCGAGCGGCGCTAGCGGCGGCGCTGAGCGGCATGGAGCACGACGGCGAGATCACGGCGGCCCGAGCACGGGGGTTGGCGCGCATGGTGCTGCGTGACAACGCGGTGGCGGCCTACCATCTCGGTCTTCGGTAGGTCTGCTACCAGATCAACCCACCACGCTCTTTACTCCCAGCGAAAGACTCGGGTCGCGAGCGCTGCGTACGCCGCAAACAGCGCAACCAATGCCGCCGCGTTGAACCAGTGCGCGCCCCAGCCCGATCCGTCCCACACGCCTTGCAGCAGCGCCACGGCGTGGGTCGTCGGAAGCACGTAGGCGACCGTCTGTAACCACCTTGGCAACCGGTTCAGCGGAAAGAACAAGCCGGACACGGAGAGCATCGGGTAGAGGACCAATGCGCCGATCGGTTGCGCGAAGCGCGCTGTCGGGACAAGACTCGCGATCACAAAGCCAAGCGACAAAATGCCGAGTGTGCTGAGCAGCACGGCCATCGTGAAGCTGAACACATTCACCTGCATCACGCCCGGAAAGAGGCGCCGGCCGGCGAGCACGAGGAGCGCGAGACTGAGCACCGTGAAGCCCAGCTTCACCACGACATGCGCGCCGAGGATCGTCACCGGCGAGAGCGGCGTGGCCCGGAGTCGTTTGAGAATGCCGCCCTCGCGATAGATCGCGATGATCGCCACCAGTGACTGGACGGCGCCGATGGCGATGATCACGGCCGCGAAGATGGCGGGGTTGAAGGGAATGTCCACTTGCGGCGTGGCCCGCGGCCGTGCGACGCCGAAGGTGCGCCCGAGGACGAGGAAGATCACCACCGGGACGACGAGCGACCCGATGAAGCCCAACGGCTCGCGGGCGAAGATCTTGGTCTCCACCCAGGTGAGCTTCCAGAAGCCGCGCATGAAGCCGGGGCGCGTCATCAGTCCCTGATCCCGTGGCCGGTGAGCTTGAGGAACACGTCCTCGAGGGTCGGGATCACGGTGCGGAAGTCGCGGACACGGATGCCTTCGCGGGCGATGTGGTTGATTACCGCGGTGACGAAGTCCTCGCCCACGCCGCGGATCGTGACCGTCGTCTCGCTGCTCTGGCCAAGCTCGATCGCCCCGAGCCGCTCCAGTCTCTCTCCCAGATCGAGATCGTCGCTCGTGAACACCACCGCCCGCTCCGGACAGTGCATTCGGACCAGTGCGGCAGGGGTACCCACCTCGATCAGCCGCCCGTGCTCGATGATGGCGACGCGGTCGCAGAGGCGCTCGGCCTCTTCCATCAAGTGGGTCGTGAGGAACACCGTCGTGCCGCGGTCCCTGATGCCGGTGACCAACTCCCAGATCGCTCGGCGCGCCTGCGGATCGAGGCCCGTGGTGAGCTCGTCGAGGAACACGACTTCGGGCTCGTGAATGAGTGCGAGCGCGATGAAGAGGCGCTGCTTCTGACCGCCGGAGAGCGTCATGAACCAGGCGTTGCGCTTGCCATCAAGTCCGAGCCTGGTCAGGAGCGCGTCCGCGTTCTCGATGCGCGAGTACAGCGAGCCCCAGAGATCGACCGCTTCCCATACCTTGATGCGTTTTTGCAGCTGCGCCTCCTGGTGCTGCACGCCGATCCGCTGGCGGAGCGAGGTCGCGTCGCGGCGGGGGTCGAGGCCGAGTACGGAGATGGTGCCCTTATCGGGAACGCGGTGACCTTGCACGCACTCCATCGTGGTCGTCTTTCCGGCGCCGTTCGGGCCGATCAGCCCGAAGATCTCGCCCTCGAACACCTCCAGCGAGACGTCGTCCACGGCGACGGTGCGGCCGTAGCGCTTGCCGAGATGCGAGACGGAGATGACGGGAGCGTGGGGCACCCGCGAATCCTATCGTGCCGACGTTCTCACGCACAAACAACGGGCTTGGAGTCCAAGCCAAGCACAAGGACACCCGGTGCCATCATTAGCCGTCTTCGCGCAGCGTCAACGCGGGATCCACCGCTGCCGCCCCTCGCGACGGCAGGTACGTCGCCAGCGCACCGCACGCCGCGAGCGTCACGATCATCCCGACGTACGTCGCCGGATCGAGCGGGCTGACCCCGAACAGAAAGCTGTGAACGAGCTGTCCGATCAGAATGGCGAGGCAGAGTCCCGACGCGATACCGGCGACGATCGGTGTCGTGCCCTGGCGCATCATCAGCGCCACCACCTGTCGCCCCGTCGCGCCGACGGCCAAGCGCACGGCGACTTCCCGACGACGCTGGCCGAGCCCAAAGCTGACGACGCCGCCGACGCCGATTGTAGCTAATAGAAGGGCCATGGCGCCGAGCGAGGCCATGGCGCCGGCGATGAGTCGCGCCGGAAGGAGTTCCCTCGCGATCCGATCCTCGAGGCGCTCGACCTTCACGACAAGCTGAGGGTCGAGATCACGAGCCCACACCGGGACGGCGGCGCCGAGCGGCGCCGGGGAGTCGGTCGTCCGGACGACGATCTGTTGCTCGAGCGCCGTGCGTGTGCCGAGGTACGCCACCGACGCGGTGGTGCTCCCCAGGGACCAGGTGGCCGCGTTGCTAGCGACGCCGACGATGCGCTTCCATCCGCCGGCGTAGCTGAAGCGCTGCCCGATCGCGTCTTCACCCGGCCAGAGCTTGGCGGCCATCGCCTCGCTGATCACGACCTGTCCATCGCCGTTGGCGACGGTGGCGCTGTCGAACGTGTTTCCCCGCACGATGCGCATTCCCATTGTACTGAAGTACGAACCCGACACGCTGGCCATGTCGACCTCGTGCATCGAATGCCTGCCGGCGTCCCGCTCCAGCTCGATCCCGCCGCTCCAGTGGGCCAGCAGCGGCAGCCGAGCCGCGAGCGCGACGTCGGCTACGCCAGGAGTGAGGCGAATTCTCGACATCAGCGCCCCGTACACCGCGTTCGCCCGTCCGTCGTCGTAGCCCAGCGGAGCAGCGTTGGTCGAGAAGGCGACGATGTTGTGGGTCGTGAAGCCGGGGTTGGTGGTCATCCCTCGCAACGCTCCGCGCAGAAAGAGCGCGGCGACGCCGAGCAGCATCGTGCTGCCGGCGATCTGGACGCCGACCACGGCGCTCCGCACTCGTGACGGTCGCAGTTGCCGTTTGCCGAAGGTCGTCGCGCCCTTGAACGCCGAGACCAGGTCGACGCCGGTGGTCTGCAGGGCCGGCGTCAAGCCGGCGATGAGGGTCGCCAGTAGGGCAACGGCGAATACATACGCGACGACACGGAAGTCGGGCGACAGGTCGAGCTGGAATCCCCCGGCTGGCGCCAGCGCGCGCACGACGGGCGGCAACGCAAATACGAACGTCATTCCGACGACGGCGCCGACGAAGGCAAGGACAGCGCTCTCCATCAGCAGCTGCTGAATCAGTTGGCCGCGCGACGCGCCAATGGCGAGGCGGATTGCAATCTCGCGCCGGCGGGCGAGCCCGCGGGCCAGCAGGAGCCCCATGACGTTGGCGCAAGCCATAGCGACGATGGTCAGGCCAAGGAATAGCGTGAGTGCCAGCGGAATGGCGCCTCTCTCGCCGATCTCCGGGAAATTGATGAACGCCCCACGAGCCACGTAGGGGATTGTGACTCGACCTGGGGTGCCCGCGTCGAGGCGAAAGCCGATCACGGCGGCCTGCGCGCGCGCCTCGGCGAGCGTCGCCCGCGGCGCCAAGCGCGCCGCCATCACCAGCCAGCTCGCGTTGTGGAAGAAAATGCTGTCACGTCCGTGCTCGAGCGCCGGGTGCATGGTGACGGGGATCCACAGCGACGCCGCCTGGATTGCGGCGCCGTTGAATCCCGGTTCTGCGACGCCAATGACCGTCAGCGGCAATCCGTTGACGCGAATCACTCGGCCGATGACCGTCGTGTCGGCCCCGTATCTCGCCCGCCACGCCGCGTCACTGAGCACCATCACCGGCCCCGATCCGACGTGCGCGCACTCGTCGGAGGTGAAGGGGCGGCCGAGGGCGATGCGCGCCTCCATCGTCCGGAAGTAGTCGCACGAGACGAGTTCCGACGAGACCGCGCCATCCGTCGCGCCTTGTACGGCAAGGTCCCGCTGGGTGTAGGCGGCCGCCGCTGCGAATGCCGGCGCCTGCGCGTACGCCTGAAACTCGGCGTACGACAGAAATGATGTGTTGCCGTACACGTCGCGGCCCTTTTTTCCGAAGGACTTCACGCGCTGGTAGACATTGACCACGCGGTCGGCGCCGCGAATGGGCAGGGGCCGCGCGAGGACGGAGTAGACCATGGTGAAGACCGCCGCGTTCAATCCGATCCCGATCGCCAGGGTCGCGACGACGGCGACGGCGAACCCTGGGGTTCGGCGGAGGCCGCGGAGAGCATGCGTCAGGTCGCGCATGAACGCGCTCACCCGAGCGCCGGTGCGAATGTCGCGCACCTCCTCCTTCACCTGGCCGACGCCGCCCGCTTCGACCAGTGCGGCGCGCCGTGCGGCGGCGGGCGCGTGGCCCAGGCGGATCTTCTCCTCCGTGAGGAGTTCTATATACGCACGCAGCTCGTCGTCGAGATCGCGCTCGACGCGGTCGCGGCGGAACAGATTGTCGAAGGCCGCGCGGGTACGGGAGATGATGCGCATCGGTTGTCCTCTAAGTGGCCTTGAGTGCCATCGTCATCGCGAGCGCGATGCGCTTCCACTCTTGCGTCTCGACTTCGACCTGCTTTCGCCCCGCGGCAGACAGCCGGTAGTACTTGGCGCGTCGGTTCGCCTCGGACTCGCCCCATTTTGACACGAGCCATCCCGCTTCTTCCATGCGATGGAGCGCGGGAAAGAGCGAGCCGGGTTTGACCTGAAAGCGGCCGGCGGTCATGTCCTCGATGCGGCGGGAGAGGCCAAGGCCATGCATGTCGCCGAGGGCGAGGGCCTTGAGGATGAGCAGGTCGAGCGTGCCCTGAAGGAGGCGAGACGGTGCCGGCTGGCGTATAGACATTCTATATGAGAGTGGCCCGGTTCATATAGAATGTCAATACGAGGGCCGAGTCGGCCGGTTTCAGTCCCCCCTCACGGAAGCCAGAGTGTTCCGTGAAATACGTTCTTCAACTATTCCAGCTGTCTCCGGCAGACGGGCCCGCATCCCGATTGACCCTAGTCCGATCGCAACGTGATCGTCGGATCGACTCGCGCCGCGCGTGCCGCGGGAACCCAGCAGGCGACCGCCGCGACGCCCGCCAGGAGCGCGATCACGCTGGAGTACGTCATGGTTTGACGAGGCGCCGAGCGCCGACCGGACTCCGATCTCGCGCGTCCGCTCGGTGACGCTCCCCGCCAGCACTCCGTAGATGCCGACGGCGGCGAGAACGAGAGCGACCATCGCGAACGCCTCGAACAAGATCACCGAAAACCGGCGCTGCGCGGCCGACGCGGCGATGACGTCGTCCATCGTCGCCACACGAACAATTGGCTGGGTGTTGTCCACCGACCAGACCGCCGCCTTGATCGCGGGCGCGGCCGCCAGGGCGTCGCCTCGCACTTTCGCGACGAGCGACAGCTCATGATCGGCGAACCAGCTCTGGTCGGTCGGGATGTATGCCGCATCGGACTGAGTTCCGGCGAGCGACAGTTGCTTCACGTCGCCAACGACCCCGACAATGGTGAACCACGGACCGCGGTCGGCGCCAATGTGCACCCGTTCCCCGATCGGATCCTGTCCGGGAAACTTACGCTTGGCGAACGATTGGTTGATCACCACCGCCAACGGTGCCCCCAGGCGGTCCGTCGCAGCGAGCAGTCGGCCGCGGACGAGCGAAATGCCCATCGTCGCGAAATATCCATGCGTGACCGCGTATCGAACCACCGCCGATTCATTTCTACCGGTGGGGCTCGACTCGAAGTGCGCGCCATATTCGTCATCATCACCGCTCAGCGGCAGCGCGCTCGTAAACGCCGCCCTGGTCACGCCCGGAACTCGGCGAACCGCTTCCAGAGACCGTGAGACGAGCTGGAAAGCCGCTGTGTCGCTCTGGTAGTGGGGCCCGACGATCTGGAGTCGCATCGTCACTACATGCGGCGAAGAGAATCCCGGATCCACGGCAAACAGCCGCTCCAGGCTGCGGACCAGCAGGCCCGCACCGACGAGCAACATGACGGCGAGCGCCACTTCGACGACGACAAGGGTGCGGCTCGCGAGCCGATGGCCGCCGCTGACCCGGCGCGTTCCCTCCTGCAATCCGACCTTGAGATCCTCGCGCGCTGCCTGGAGGGCCGGCACCAGTCCGATGGTCAGCCCGATGAGTGTGCTGACGACCAGCGCGAACGCGAGCGCGGATCCATCGACGCCGATCGCGCTCACCCGCGGCAGCCGCGCCGGCGCAAGAGCGACGAGCCCGCGCACGCCGACGACAGCGACGAAAACTCCGGCTGCGCCGCCGATCACGGCAAGCAGGAGACTCTCCGTGATCAGCTGGCGGATCAGCCGCGTTCGTCCGGCGCCGAGGGCGGCGCGCATCGCGAGCTCGCCGCGGCGCTGCGCGCCACGCGTCAGCAGGAGATTGGTCACATTGACGCAGGCGATCACGAGGACCAGCAGGACCGCGCCGAGGACCGCGAGCAGCGCTGGCTTGACCGCCCGCGTCACATCGTCATGGAGCGACGTCACGCGCATCGGACGTTTCATCGCCGCCCACGGCGGTCGCGCGAATTGCGGCACCGGGTTTCGGGCGACGGCGTCGAGATCGCGTCTCGCCTGATCGACGGCAACGCCGTCGCGAAGCCTGCCAATCACCCTCAGGATGTGGCCCCACTCCGCCCCTTCGGATGGCATCGTGATCGGGAATTGCAGTAACGACCAGATCTCGGCCGGCTGGCCGGGGAGGCTCTCGAAGGTTGCTGGCATCACGCCGACGACGGTGCATTCGCCGTCGTCCAGCGGAACCCGGCGGCCGACGATCGCGCTGTCGCCGCCGAAGTCGCGGCGCCACAGGGCGTCGCTGATGATGATGGGCTTCGCGCCGTCCGGGCGATCGTCGGCGGCGTCGAAGTCCCGGCCGATCGCCGGCGCGACGCCGAGCGTGTGAAAGTAGTTCGCGCTGACTCGCTCGCCCTCGAGCCGTTCCGGATGCGCGTCGCCCGGGAGCGTCGGCAACCACGGCCTGGCAGCGGCGAGGGCATCGAAACTATGCGATCGCGCCACCAGCTCGCGAAACGTGCCGAAGGTTGGCGGAAGCGGCGCTCCGTCCGACTGCTGATCCTGGATCAGCGTCAGCCGGTTCGCATCCGGATAGGGAAGCGGCTCGAACAGGATCGGATTGACGGCGCTAAAGATTGCGGTGGTCGCGCCGATGCCCAAGGCCAGGGTGACCACCGCGACGACGGTGAATCCCGGACTCGTGCGCAACCGGCGGAGCGCGTGGCGCAGGTCGGCCAAGAGTGAATCGGCGGCGTTTTCCCATCCGTAAGAGCGGACCTGCTCGCGAACGACTGTCATGTTTCCGATCTCCCGTTGTGCGGCCTTTCGCGCGGCTTCGGGCGATAGCCCGGCGGCGACGTGCCCCGCGACCGCTTGATCGAAGTAGTGCCGCACTTCGTCGGCGAGCTCGCGGTCCGCGTCGGCGCGATTGGCCAGGACCCGAGTCCCGCGCGTGAGTTGGCGCCAGAGCGACATCGTCAGCCTTCGGCGTTGAGCAGCCGGGCAACTGCGCCGGCGCGGCGGCTCCAGTCCGCCGTCTCGGCGTCGAGCTGCTTTCGGCCGGCGCGCGTGAGGGCGTAGTATTTGGCGCGACGCGAATTCTCCGTCTGCCGCCATTCCGAGGCGATGAGACCAGCGCGCTCCATGCGCTGGAATGCCGTCAGGAGCGATCCCGGGTTGACCTTGAACACGCCACGGGAGATCTGCTCGATGCGGCGCGCGACGCCAAAGCCGTGCAAAGGCTCGAGGCTCAACGTCTTGAGAATGAGCATGTCGAGCGTGCCCTGAATGACGTCGGTGTTCAACTCCATGACGATCTCATTGTCGGCGACGGGTCGAGAATACCAGGGCACATCATGAATGTCAAGATGTGACAATCAAGTCCCCCAATTCGACCTCGAGGGCCGGCGGGTCACCCAATCAGATGCGCGACGAGAACGAACGCCCGATCCGCCGCCCCGAGGCCTTCGCGCACGAGCGTGCGTGCACTCTCGCCAGACTCTGTTCGCTTGCCGTCGTCGTTGAGCCACCGCGTGATCGTCGTGACTAGCGCGCGTTGATCCGCGACGCTGATCGCGCCTCCGCTCTCGAGCAGCGCCTTGGCGTCGCGACTCATCTGGTACCTGGGCCCGAAGACCACCGGTGCTCCGAACGCGGCCGGCTCGAGCACCGAGTGCAGTCCGGCGGAATGAAAGCCGCCGCCGACGTAGGCGATCGATGCCACCGAGTACAAGTCGCCGAGCACGCCGACACGATCGACGACGACAATGTCGGCCGCGGTGGCCATCGAGTCGGAGAGCCGCGCGGCACTGATGCCGGCGCGACGCGCCCATTGGATGATGGGCGCGACATGCGCCACAGTCGGCTCGTGCGGCGCGACGATCAGGCGCAGGTCAGGCGACGACCGAAGCAGTTGCGCGAACGCGGGCAGCAGCACCGCTTCGTCCGCGGGCCAGGTAGATCCGGCGACGATCGTTGGCCGATTTGACGTGACCGCGCGGAGCACCGGCTGCGCGCGGTCGATCGACGTGGCCCGCTGCCAGACCTGATCGTAACCCGTGTCTCCAGAGATCTCGATCGCCGACCGACGGACGCCCAGCTCGACGAGGCGATCGGCGTCCGTCGCATCGATCGCTCCGACGGCGTCCAGCGACGCATACGCGTCGTGGAGCAGCGCGCGCGCGACGAACGACCGGCGCGACGACCCTTCAGCGAGCGTGGCGCTGATCAACCCGAGCCGAACACCGCGCTGCTTGGCGGCCGCGGCGAGGTTGGGCCAGACGTCCAACTTCGAGAAGACGAGCGCGGTTGGACGCAGCGCGTCAAGTGCGGCCGCGGAATCCGCCGGCGTGTCGAGGACGAGATAGTCGCGAAAGTCGACGTCAAGTCTCCGCGCAAACGCCGCGGCGCTCGGCGAGAAATGCGTAAAGGCAAGCTGGACGTCGGCGCGTCGCTGGCGCATTCGCTCCAGCACGGGGCGCGCCATGAGACCCTCGCCGACCGAGGGCGCGTGCATCCACAGCAGCGGGCGATTCGCGTCGCGGCCGATATGCGCCCAGGCGCGATACCGGTCGACTACACCGCGGCGCTCGTTGAGCGAGCGGAGAAGCTTCGATGTTCCTGTCGGGGCGATGCTCGTGGCCGCGCGGGCAATCAGCGCGACGGCGTCGTACGCCAGGCGGAGCGGCCGTCGCACTATGAGTGCTGACCGCCTCCGCTCGGCGGACTTGGCGGAGCGTGCGCGAGCGCACTGTCGAGCGCGGCGCGAAACGTGGCGTACGGCTCGGCACCGATGATCGCGAGCTTGTTGGCGATGAAAAAGGACGGCGTGCCGTCCACTCCGCTCGCTTTCGCTTTGGCGCGGTCGGAGTCGATCAGGGGTCGGGTCTGGTGAGAGCTCATGCAGGCGCGCCACTCGGTCATGCCAAGCCCCAGCGACGTCGCGAGCGAGTCGAAGACGGGCCGTGGGTCGGTCAGGGCCACCCAGTGATCCTGCGCCGCGAACAACCCGTCGTGCATCGGCCAGAACCGATCCTGCATCGCGGCGCACATCGCGGCTTCGGCGGAGACGACGGCGTGCACGTGCATCGACCCCGGACGATTGAGAAAGGCGACGCGGACTTTTCCGGTCGCGACGTAGTCCTTGAGTATTTGCTTATAGGCCGCATCGTGGAAGTCGCGGCAGTAGGGACACTGGAAGTCGCTGGCGATGACGAGCCAGACCTTGGCGCGCTCGGCGCCCTGAATGCGGGCCCGGTCTGCTCGGAGCAGCGAGGTATCGGGGGCGGGCGTCGCGGGCGCCGATGCGGCTTTTGTGCTGTCGAGCTTCGCGCCAGGGACCGGCTGCTGCGTGCCGCAAGCGACAGTCAGGCAGGTGCAGGCAACGAAGACGAGTGAATGGCGCATGGCATGGACGGAATGTGGGTGCCGAAAAGCTAAACATCGCCACCGGCAATGGCTGAGCGCGTCACGGGTCGCTTATCTTGCACCTCGTGTGCGCCAGCGTCGACCGCCGTGGGGGGAGAGACAGGAACACTAATGCAAGAATGGTTTAGCGGGGCGGGCCCGATGGTGACGTTGATCTGGGTCGTCGCCGGGCTCGGGGCCCTGCTCATTGTGGATCGGACGTACGTGGTACTGGCGCGGTCCGGGTTCAATGGCAGGCCATTCATCGAGCGGATCATCCAGCTCGTGCGCTCCGGAAAGACCGATGAGGCAATCAAGGTCTGCACGGCGACACGGACCATTCTCTCCGACATCGCGCTCCTCATCCTGCGGACGCGAACGCGCGAGGAGACGGATCTCCAGAACATCGCTGAGGCGGCCACGCTGTCGCTGGTGCCGAGACTGGATCGGCGCATTCATTACTTCAGGGTGCTGGCAATCACGTCGGCGGCGCTGGGCGCCATCGGACTGCTCGATGGACTTCGGGTCGCGCTCGAGCGCGGGGGCACAAGCGCACCAGGGTCGGTGTTGCCCGGCGTCTCCGCCGCGCTACGGGCGCCGGAGCTCGGCCTCGCCGTCGCGGTGGTGCTGATCCTCGCCCAGGGTTTCTTCTCCGGACAGGCGCGGCAGGTCGTCGAGCAGGTGGACGAACTCTCGGCACGGCTGGTAAACGCCCTGATCGACCGTCCCGACGTGCGCCTGGGCCACCGTTGAAACACCAGCGCGCAAGGTACGTTTGGTTGCACTCATGTTGATGCTCCGCCTCGCCGGTCTGCTGCTGCTGCAGGGAATCACGATCCCGCAGCCCATCGGCTACGTGAACGACTTCGCCCACGTCATCGACGCGGGCACGGCCGCGCGCGTTAGCGCGATCATACAGGACGTCAAGGCGAAGTCCGGTGGCGAGATCGTTGTCGTCACGCTGCCCGATCTCAAGGGCCGCAACGTGGACGACGTGGCGCGAACGATCGGCCGCGACTGGAAAGTCGGCGCGACTGGAAAGATCGGCGATCGCGCGAAGAATGCGGGTCTGGTGATTCTCGTCGTGCCCAAGGGAACGAGCTCGGACGGACACGCCCATTCGAGTATCCAGGTCGGCTACGGCTCGGAGGGCTTCATCACCGACGCGACTTCTGGCGCGATTCAGGACGAAGCGATCAATCGGTTCATGGCCGCAGGGGACTATGCCCATGGCATCGAATTGATGACCCAACGTATCGCTGAACGTTACGCGACGGAGTTCAACTTCACGCTCGATCCCAGCAGCGTCGGTCCGCCGCCGGCCCGAGTCCGCCGGCCGCAGTCAAGAAGCAGAGGCATTCCGCCGCAACTGCTCTTTCTCATCTTCATCGTGGTGCTGTCGCTCGTGAATCGGGGCGGGCGGCGCCGAGGCTGTTTGCCCTTCTTCATCCCGATGGGCGGAGGATGGGGCGGCGGTGGTGGCGGTGGCTTTGGCGGAGGCGGCGGAGGGTTCGGCGGCTTCGGTGGTGGTGGAGGATTTGGTGGCGGCGGCTCGAGCCGCGACTTCTAGTGCAAGAGACGTCTCGGATATAGGCAAACTTTCCCTCGCGGCGCTCGGGATGACGATGAGTTTCTTCGTGTTGCTCAGGATGACTATTGCTGGGATGGTATCATGGCAAAACTGACATTGGACGGGCTCGTGACGCAGTTGAAGGCGGCCTTTGGCGGCGACCTAACGTCTGTCCTGCTCTACGGCTCCGCGGCCGGCGGCGAGCACAATCCGAAACGATCGGACCACAACGTGCTCGTGATCGTTCGTGCTGTGCCACTGAGCGCGGCCAAAGCCATCTCGGCCACCGCGCGAGCGTGGGCGGATGCTGGCAATCCGCCGCCCCTGGTGATGACGATGGAAGAATGGCGAGAGTCGGCCGACGTCTTTCCGATGGAGTATCTGGACATTCTCGATCGCAACCGCGTCCTCTTCGGCACGGCGCCGTTCGATGGGATCACGGTTCGGCCCGACGACCTGCGGCGCCAGCTCGAGCATGAGGCGATGGGCAAGCTGCTCAGACTGCGGCAGTCGGTCTTGGCCAACGCCCGCGACGACAAACGGCTGGTGGAGTTGATGGCCGCGAGCGCGAGCACGATCATGGTGATCTTCCGCGCCGTCTGCCGGTTGCACGGCGTGACGCCGGAGCGGGACAACGTCAGGCTCGTCGATCAGGTGGCGAAGCTCGCGCAGGTGGATCCGAAGCCGTTCGAGCTGGCGGTCAGGGCCGCCCGCGGCGAAAATGCTGTTCCGTCGGCCGAGGCGCTGGCGACCGTCAGCGGCTACGTTGACGGCATGGATCGGCTGGTAAATCATCTGGACCACTTTATGGCGAGCGCCAAGACAAAACCGCCGGCCTGAACCCACGTAGTGATCAACGGCCGCGAGGCGGCCATTGAAGCCATACCCCTACTATCCGGAGTCGAAAATGAAACGCCGCATGTTCGCGATCATGCTGCTCACCGCGCCGCTGTTGACGGGCTGCGGGTATAACAAGATTCAATCTCTGACGCAGGAGGTGGACGCGTCACAGGGACAGATCCAGGCGCAGCTGCAACGACGCTACGACCTGATTCCCAATCTGGTGAACACGGTGAAGGGCTACGCCACGCACGAAGAGGCGGTCTTCACCCAGGTCGCGCAGGCGCGCGCGGGGCTGGGCGGCGCCATCAAAAGCGGCGATCCGGCGCAATTGGCCAATGCCGATGCGAGCATGACGCAAGCGTTGGGACGGCTGATGGTCGTCGCCGAAGCGTATCCCCAGCTGAAAGCCGATCAGGGCTTCATCCGCTTGCAGGATGAACTGACGGGCACGGAGAATCGCATCGCGGTGGCACGAGGCGACTACAACTCCGCCGTCAAGGAGTACAACACGCTCATCACGCAGTTTCCGACGGTGCTGACGGCGAAGGCGACCGGCGCCAAGCAGAAGTCGTACTACACGGCAACGAATGAGGCGTCGAACACGGTTCCCACCGTGGACTTCTCAAAGAAGCCGTAGCGAGCGTTAGGTCTCAGCGTTCAGCCTTCTCCAGCTGCAGCTTTAGGTGCAGCTGCAGCTCAAAGACGCTGAATGCTGACACCCAATGCTAGAGATCGGTCGACGTCCGTTTCTCCGCCCGCGGAAAAAGCGCCTCGCCCTTCTGCACTCGCCAGCCGGTCGCGTCCAGCCCACTCAGGGAGGCAAATCGTTGCTCCTCCAGCGCGCCCGGTGCGCCGAGCATCTTCCAGAGCGCAGCTGACTTTGTTGGCATGAACGGAAAGAGCAGCACGGCGTGACGCGCGAGATGCCGGGCCAGCGCCGCCATCACCGAATCGAGCTCGGCGCGGCGCGCCGGATCTTTCGCCAAGGCCCAAGGTTGGCTCGACTGCACGAACTCGTTGCCGCGCGCCACGGACAGCATCACGCGCCGAAGTCCCTCGTGCAGCAGGTATCCGTTCGAGCCGTTCATCGCTTCGTGATAGGCCGCGACATCGGCGAGATCTCGGGCGTCGAGCTCGATCGGGCCGCCGGTCGGGACGACGCCGTTACAATACTTCTCGATCATCGACAACGATCGGCTGGCGAGATTGCCGAGGGAGTTCGCGAGGTCGGCGTTGTATCGCTCGTCGAAGCGCTCGAGTGAAATCGATCCGTCGCCGTCGAACGGAACTTCGCGGAGGAGAAGGTAGCGAAAGGCGTCGGGGTGATACATCGCGATCGTCGCGTCGAGGTCGAGCTTGACGCCCGCTGACTTGCTCAGTCGCTCGCCGCCAAAGGTGACGAAGCCGTGCCCCCAGATCTGCTCGGGCAGCGCCACGCCGGCCGACTCGAGCATCGCCGGCCAGATCACGACGTGGAGTCGCGTGATGTCCTTGCCGACGATGTGAAGCTGCGCCGGCCACCGCGTCTCGTACCCCGCGTCGGGATAACCGGTCGCGGTGAGATAGTTGGGCAGCGCGTCGAACCAGACCCACGTCCCCTGCGTCTCGCCGGTGGACGTCGGCAGCGGAAACGGGATCGCCCAGGCGAGGCGCGACCGGGTGATTGATATATCCTCGAGGCCTTGCTCGAGCAGTCCGAGAATCTCGTTGCGCCGGCTCTCCGGCTGGATGAATCGGGGCTGTTGGGCGTAGAGCGCCTTCAAGAAGGGCGCGTACTTCGTGAGACGAAAAAACCAGTTGCGCTCCTGCGTCCACTGCAGCTCGCGGGTGGGATGAAGCACGCAGTGACCGTTCTCTATCTCGTTATCGCGCTTGAAGAGCTCGCAGCCCACGCAATACCAACCTTCATAGGTCCTTTCATAAAAGTCGTCGGGGTTCCGCGCATGAATGGCCTGAATGAGCGCGACGACGCCGCGTTTGTGCGCCGGCTCGGTGGTGCGGATGAACCGATCGTACGAGATCCCGAGCCGCAGCCAGGTGTCCTCGAAGCGGGCCGCGACCTGATCGACGAACTCCTGCGGAGAGATGCCGCGCTCGGCCGCCGCCTGGGCGACCTTCTGTCCGTGCTCGTCCATCCCCATGAGAAAATGGACGTCGTCGCCGGCGAGGCGCTTGTATCGCGCGATGGCGTCGGCGCCGATTTTCTCGAGAGCGTGACCGAGGTGCGGATCGCCATTGGCGTAATCAATGGCGGTCGTGAGATAGAAACGGCCCACTCAGTTCGTCGGCGAAGGTGGCGGAGACGATGAACCGGATGATGGCGGAGTCGAGCCATCTCCGCCTGTGCGGCCGCGGCGTCCACCACGTCGTCCACGCCGCCGGCCGCGGCGATGCTCACCGTCGGGCTTCGGTCCGCTCGGTGGTGTCGGCATCGCTGACATGGTTTGCTCGATCCGTTCCGCCCTGTCAGTCTGGATCGGCGGAGCGCCCTCTTCGGGCTCGGCGGACGCGACCAACTCGGTGACGACCAGCGACGGCTCCGCGTCGTCATCGATGGCGTCTTCCTCCTCGGTGATTCGCTTGGCCGGTGCCGGGCCGGGCGCCGGAAAGGGAATGCCAAGGGCGTCGAGCTCGGCGCGCAGCTCGTCGAGGGTGACCACGCGCGATTCACCCTCCTCGCTGCGGAGCGTCACTCGCTCGCGGAACAGATCGTTGGCGATCACCTTCTCTTCGCCCTTCGACGTGCGGAGGGACTTCCCTTCCTTTGGGAACCGGCGGCGCGTCGTCACATAGAATTCGTGTTCGTAACGCAGGCAGCACATCAGGCGGCCGCAGGCGCCTGAGATCTGGGACGGGTTGAGCGACAGCCGCTGGTCCTTGGCGACGCCGAGGTTGACCGGGCGAAGCTCGGGGAGCCACGACGCCGAGCAGTACTGCCGTCCGCACCGGCCGTAGCCATCCAACCGCTTGGCTTCGTCGCGGACGCCGATCTGCTTGAGCTCGATGCGGGTGCGAAACATGGACGCGAGCTCGCGCACCAGCGTGCGAAAGTCGACGCGCCGCTCGGCGGTGAAATAGAGCGTGAGCTTTTTCCGGTCCCACTGCCACTCGGCGTCGGTGACCTTCATGACGAGCGAATTGGCGCGAACGCGCTCGATGGAACGCTTCCGTGCATCGTCGTCGTCGGATCGAGCGACGGCATGCTGGCGCACCTCGGCGTCGCTGGCGAGGCGCCGCGCCTTCAGGCTCGGCAAGTTGCCGCCGAGCCCGTGTCCGGTCTTGTTGTTTCGGAGCGAAGCGACGTCGCCGACGGCGTGCACGACGCCGAGATCCTCGCCGCGATCCGCGTCGACGATGACATGCGCCTTCACCGGCGGCGGCTCAGGACCGTCCCAGAGAAAGAACTCCTTGCGATTGCCCTTGAACGCGATCTCGACGACGTGCGGCATTCCAAGAAGGTACGCACCGGCATCATGGCTCGGCAGATGGCGGCCGGACTATTCCTGGAACTGCCCCATGTGCAAGTACTTCTCTCTCCGTCGGCGAACGAGCTTGTCGGCCTTCAATTTCCGAAGCTCCTCGAGTTGGCGGCACAGGGTATCGTGCACCGCTGTCGCCGTTGCCTGGTGATCCGAGTGGGCACCGCCGACGGGCTCTGGTATGATCTCGTCGATCACGTGAAGGTCGAGGAGATCCTGGCCCGTGATCCGCAACGCCGACGCCGCCTTTTCTCGCATTTCCGGACTCTTGCCGTCCTTCCAGAGAATCGCCGCGCAGCCCTCGACGGCGATGACCGAGTAGACGGCGTTCTCCAGCATGTTGACGCGATCGGCAACGCCGAGCGCCAGCGCACCGCCGGATCCTCCCTCACCGATAATCGTCGCGATGATCGGCACTTCGAGCTTGCTCATCTCGAACAGATTCTGGGCGATGGCGTCCGACTGTCCGCGCTCTTCGGCGCCCAGCCCCGCCCACGCGCCCATCGTGTCGATGAAGGTGATCACGGGCGCGCGGAACTTCTGCGCGAGGCGCATCAGACGGAGCGCCTTGCGGTAGCCTTCCGGATGCGGCATACCGAAGTTGCGGCGGAGAATCTCCTTGGTATCGCGGCCCCGTTGGTGGCCGATGACCATCACCGTCTCGCCGTCGAGCCGCGCCCAGCCGGACACGATCGCCGGATCTTCGCGGAAGAGACGGTCGCCGTGCAGCTCGATGAAGTCGAGCTTTCGCAGCTCCTCGATCTGCTTCTCGAGCTCCTGAATCGGTCTCTCGAACTCTAGCGTCGCTGATGCACCCATATAGACTAGCTCCCGCGCACCAAGCGCACCCGCTCTTCGCCGAGCAGCGCACGCAAGTCGTTGAGGACGGCCTGACTGGCTGGAATACGCAACGTACGAGACCGGAGGCGCGCCCGCCTCCCCGACCCGTCGCTCCATTGTAACTCCAACGCGGGGGCGCTGGCGTGCGTTGTGGCGTGCGTTGCCACCACGGCGCGCACATCGGAAAATATGTTCGCCGGCAGGTGCGCGGGTGTCTTCAGCTCGAGCGCGATCGCGACCTGTCCGGTCAGGCGCAGCTCGACCATCGGTTTCATGGACTCGACGATGAACGTCGGGCTCTCGCCCTCCTGGTCGCGACGGGAATAGCCGCCCTTGACGAGCATCGGGAGATCGGTCCGTACCTGCGCGCTGAGCGACGACCACGCGTCAGGAAAGACGAGGATTTCTATCGAACCAGAGAAATCTTCGATCGTCAACCGTGCGAACTCGTTGCCGGACTTTTTGCTGATCTGCCTTTTGACGGCCGTGATCACCACGGCGAGGGTGATCTGCGCCTCGGTCCATTTGCCAAGGGAGGCGACGGTGTTCGTCGCGAAGAGCTCCGCCTCGATACGGTACGGATCGAGCGGATGCCCCGAGGTATAGAAGCCGAGGATCTCTTTCTCTCGTCGCAGTCGCTCCGTCTCGGTCAATGGAGCCACCGCGGGCAGCGTGGGAACCCCGTTGGTCGTTAGCCCGCCGCTGGAGCTGCCACCGCCGAACAGCGAACCCTGCCCTATCTCGACTTCTTCGTTCTTGAGCGACGCCTCCTGGAGCGCGGTGTCGAGGATCGCGCTGTACTGGGCGCGGTGCCCTCCGAGCGAGTCGAGCGACCCCGACCCGATCAGGGCTTCGAACACCCGCTTGTTGCAGAGGCGGAGGTCGACGCGCGCGCAGACGTCAAATAGGGTGTCGAAGACTCTCGTCTTTCTAGCAGTCAAAATCGAATCAATGGCCGCCTTCCCGACGTTGCGGATCGCGCCGAGCCCGAAGCGAACCTTCTTGTCGCCGACGACCGTGAACTTGTATCCAGACTCGTTCACGTCCGGTGGGAGGATCTCGAGGCCGAGCTCGCGGGCCTCATTGATGTATTTGACGACGCTGTCGGTGTCGCCGATGCAGCTCGAGAGCAGCGCCGCCATATAGTCGGCGGGATGGTGCGTCTTGAGATACGCCGTGTGGTAGCCGACCACTGAGTAGGCGACGGCGTGCGACTTGTTGAAGCCGTAGCGGCCAAACGTCTCGAGCTGCCCGGCAATCTCCTCGATGATGCGGTGCGAATGACCTCGGGCGACCGACTTCTCGACGAACTTGCCGAGCTCGATCTTGATCAGCTCCGCGTCCTTCGTCGCCGCGCTTGCGGCGGACGTACACCATGTGCATGCCGCTGTCGAGCGGCCCGGGGCGCATCAGGGCGTTGGAGGCGACGAGATCGTCGAACCGGTCGCAGCGCATCTGGCGCAGCATGTCGGTGGCCAGCGCCGACTCGAACTGGAAGACGCCCGCCGTCCGACCGGAGCGCAGCATACGGTAGGTCTCCGGATCGTCGAGGCCGTCGAGCTTTGCCGGATCAAAGGGAATGCCTCTCCCCACAATCGACTCGACGGCGTCGCGAAGAACGGTGAGCGTCGTGAGCCCGAGAAAGTCGATCTTCAACATGCCGGCCTTTTCGAGGCCGTTCATGTCGTACTGGCTGACGACGACCGTGGCGTCATCGCCGGAGCCCGATCCCTTCGACCCCTGCGTGCACACCGGCACGTAGTCGTCCACCGGGCCCGGCGCGATGACGACGCCCGCGGCGTGGACTCCGGTGTGCCGCGACAGTCCCTCGAGGGCGATTGCGTAGTCCAACAACTTGCGATAGCGCTCGTCGTTGTTGTACAGCTGGCGCACTTCGGCGATCTCGGTGACGGCTTCTTTGACCGTCATCGAGAAGTTCGGCTGGTTGGGGACGAACTTCGCCAGGGCGTCCGTCTCCGCCGGGGTGAAGCCGAGCGTGCGTCCCACGTCCTTGATGGCGGCGCGCGACTTCATCGTTCCGAAGGTCACGATCTGGCAGACCGACTCGCGCCCGTACTTCTGGCGGACGTACTCGATGACTTCGCCGCGGCGCTCGAAGCAGAAGTCGATGTCGACGTCAGGCATCGAGATCCGCTCGGGGTTCAGGAAGCGCTCGAAGAGGAGATCGAACGCGAGCGGATCGATGTCGGTGATGCGGAGGGAATAGGCCACCAGCGAGCCGGCGGCCGACCCGCGGCCAGGGCCGACCGGGATGTTCCGATCGCGCGCTGCCTTGATCAGGTCCCAGACGATGAGGAAGTAGCCGGCGTAGTCCGTCTTCGTGACGACCGCGAGCTCGTAGTCGAGACGCTCCTGCACGTGAGGCGGCAGCGGATCACCGTAACGCTCCCTGGCGCCGGCGGTGGCGAGCGTGGTGAGCAGCTCGTTCTCCGTCGATACCCCGGCCGGGAGCGGAAAGGCCGGCACGTGATAGGTCTTGGAGAAGGGCACGTCCACTTCGCCGGCGATCCTGACCGTGTTCTCCAGCACGTCGGCGCGCCCGCCGAAGAATGATGCGATTTCGGGCGAGCTCTTGAAGTACAGGCCGCGGTCGTAGTGCATCCGGGCCGGATCGCTGAGGTCCTTTCCCAGTCCGATGCAGAGCAGGACGTCGTGCGCGTCGTGATCGTTGGCGGTGAGGAAATGCGAGTCGTTGGTGGCGACCAGCGGAAGTCCGAGCTCTTTCGCCAGCGCGAACACCTTCGAGTTGAGAATCGTCTGGCCCTCGGACGCGTGCGCCTGGACTTCGAGGTAGTAGCGATCATGGAAAACCTCCGCATAGAATGCTGCGGTCTCGCGGGCGGCGTCCATGCGGTTCAACATCAGGTGCTGCGCGATCTCGCCGGCGAGACAGGCGGACGAGGCGATGATGCCCTCGCTGTACTTCACGAGTAGCTCGCGGTCGACGCGGGGTTTGGTGTAGAAGCCTTCCGTGTAAGCGAGCGACGAAAGCTTGATCAGATTCTTGTAGCCAACGGCGTCGCGGGCGAGGAGGACGAGGTGGTAGTAGGGCTTTCCACCGCCCGTGGGCCGAGCACGCTCGTGGCGAGAGCCGGTGGCGACGTACGCCTCCATGCCGATAATCGGCTTGATACCAGCCTTCTTGGCCTTTTCCTGGAACTCCCACGCCGCATGCAGGTTTCCGTGGTCGGTGATCGCCACGGCAGGCTGCTCGAACTCCTTTGCCCTTCGGATCAGGTCGTCGATCCGATTCGCGCCGTCGAGGAGCGAGTATTCCGAATGGCAGTGGAGATGAACGAAGGACATTGTGGTCAAGTTAGCGGCCGTCGTACCTTCGGGCAAAGAACTCCGATGACCGTTACGGATGCAGTAAATTCATATACCACCGCACCTTGACAGCCACGCCAACGATCGAATCCAGACCACGTCTGCGAACATTTCACGGTCTCATCCTGCGAGCCCTTGCGGCGATCGCGATCGTCGCGGTTGGCCTGGCCGTGCTCACGCAGACCGGCCGCTATCTGATCCGCGCCGCGTGGGAAGAAGGAAAGATCCTCAAACATCGCCGTCCGATTGCGGCGATCGTCGGCGATTCGACGACGCCGCCGGCGATTCGGCAGAAGCTTCGGCTCGTGTTGGCGGCGCGGACGTTCGGAGCGGACTCCATTCACCTCGAGGCCAAGCAGAGCTTCACGACGTTCAGCCAGCTGCGCTCCGACACGCTCGTCCTGGTGCTTTCCGGTGCCTATAGGGACCAGCTCAAAGCGAAGACCTGGTGGTTTCCGATCGTCGGGCGCGTGCCGTACAAGGGATTCTTCGACGTCGAGATGGCGAAGCGAGCGGCCAAACAGCTCGATGATGAGGGCTTCGACGTCTACCTCCGCCCGGCATCGGCGTTCAGCACACTCGGCTGGTTCAACGATCCACTCGTCTCCACCACGCTGCGAAGTGATTCAATAGACTTGGCGAACACCGTCATTCACGAGATCACGCACAACACCTATTACGCCCCCGGCGGCGCGGACTTCAACGAGTCGTTCGCCAACTTCGTCGGAGCGCGCGGGGCAGCATGGTTCTTTCGCAGCCGCGGATCGCCGCCGGCCGCGGAAGAAGCCGAGGCACGATGGAGTGACGAAAAACTGATGGCGGGCTTCTGGGCGCAGCTGTACACGTCGATCGATTCGGCCTTCAAGGCGCACCCCGACGACCGCAGCGAACGCATCGCCGTGCGCGACACGATCTACCGCGCGGCGCGGCAGACGCTGATCCACGATCTAGGCCGGAAGCTCCGCACCATCGGACCGACTGCACTGGAGCGCATGCGCCTCGACAACGGCGCTTTGCTCGCGCACCGGATCTATCTGACCGACGTCGACGTGTTCGACGTGCTCTGGGAGAAGGAAGGGCGTGATCTGCCGGCGACCGTCGTGCGCATCATCGAATTGGCCAAGTCCGATCCGAAACACCCGTTCGATGCGGTGCGCAAGGTGGTCGGGCTCCCTCCGGCGACGAGGGCCGATACTACTTCGCGTTAGCTGCTTGTATTGCGGGAGGCGAGGAAGAGCGTTGATCCGCGTGTGAAAACGCTCTCAAGTACGTATCACGGACCCCCTTCGACGTTGGCGCCAAACCGCCCGCGCAGCAGCGCCCGTAAATCAACACTCGCCACCTGAGACACAGGGGCGACAGGATTCGGCTCGTCGTCTTCGGTCACCACGACTCGCTCCATTTTCTCTCGAACGCCGGGATCGAGAAATCGCGAGAGCTGGTCGATCGAATAGTCCATGCCGCGGCGCGACGAGTAGACGTTGAGCGGGTACACCACCGCCAGATGATTCCTCGCTCGCGTCAACGCGACGTACATAAGGCGCCGCTCCTCCTCGAGCTCCTCCTCGTCTTCCATGGCCCGTGTCGAGGGAAACCATCCGTCCACGGCCCAGATGAGGAAGACGGCATCCCATTCCTTCCCCTTGGCGCTGTGCGCGGTGCTGAGCACGAGCGCCGGTTCATCTTCCGTCACCGACCCATCGGCGAGATCCTGTGTGCCGGGCCGATCGTACCGTTCCTTGAGGATGTCGTCGTACAACCGGCGAATGTCCGAGATCTGGCCGGCGACGTCGTCGTCGGTCCGCCGCCGGCGCAGGTGGCGCAATAGATCGGAGAGCGCCTTGTGCGGATCGCGCGCGCGGGGAGGCGGCACGAAGTGCGAGAACGCGTCCGGATCCCACGCCCGTTCGGCCATGGCCGCCATGATCGCACGAGCGGTGACGTCGCCGATGCCCGGCATCAGCATGAGAATGCGATACCAGCTCACCTCGTCGCGCGGGTTGTCGATGACGCGGAGAAAGGCGAGGACGTCCTTGACGTGCGCCGCTTCGAGAAACTTCAGTCCGCCCCACTTCTCGAACGGGATGTGGCGATTGGCCAGCTCGACCTCGAGCTCGGCGGACATGTAGCCGGCCCGGAAGAGGACGGCGATGTCGTTGAGCGCGACGCCATCCTCGCGCAGCTCGAGAATGCGATCGACGACGAAGCGCGTCTGCTGCTGCTCGTCGCGCGCGGTCACCAGCCAGGGTCGAACGCCGCCGGCGCGCTCCGTCCAGAGGTTCTTGGTGAACCGCTCCGGCGCGCGCGAGATGATGGTATTGGTGACGTCGAGGATCGGCTGCGTCGAGCGGTAGTTCTGTTCGAGCGTCACCAGCCGTGCGCCGGGGAAGTGCCTGGGAAAATCGAGAATGTTGCGGAAGCTCGCGCCGCGAAAGGAGTAGATGCTCTGCGCGTCGTCACCGACGACGGTGATGTTGCGATGGCCTTTCGCCATGCCGGCGAGGATACGCGCTTGGAGGACGTTGGTGTCCTGGTATTCATCGACCAGGATGTGGTCATAGAGAGCGGAGAGTTGGGCGCCGAGAGCCGGCTGCTCAGCCATCAGCGACCAGTAGAGTAGCAGGTCGTCGTAGTCGAGCAGATTCCGCTGCTGCTTTCGCGACGTATATTCGGCGAAGATGCGCAGCATCGCCGGGACGTCGTCGGCGAACTGCGGCATCTCCATCTCGACGATGTGGTCGATGGCGAGCTCGCAGTTGACGTGTCGCGAGTAGATGTAGTGGAGCGTCTCCTTTTTGGGGAACCGTTTCTCCTGCTTCCCGAGTCCGAGCGTATTCCGGGCGATCTGCATCAGATCCTCGGCGTCGCCCTGATCCATGATCGAGAAGTCCGACGGGAGGCCGGCGCCCGATCCGAAGCGGCGAAGCAGCTTGTGGCCGGTGGAATGAAAGGTCCCCCCATGCACTCGCCCCGACGCGGTCCCGACGAGTCGCTCGACACGCGACAACATCTCTTGCGCCGCGCGGCGGGTGAACGTCAGAAGCAGAATTCGCTCGGGAGGTATGCCACGCGCGAGCAGGTGCGCGACGCGATGGATCAGGGTTCGCGTTTTTCCCGTTCCGGCACCGGCGATGATGAGCAGCGGTCCGCCGGGATGCGTCGCTGCGTCCAGCTGCGCTGGATTGAGCTCGCTCGCGAACGCGTGCGGCGCCGCGGGTTCGAGGGGGCGGGGGCGAGTCCCGTAAAGGCGCGGAATGTCGTCAGACACACTGCATCTTGGGCCCGAACACGTCCCGAAGCAAGGGGGATGATCGAGCCGCTACCTTGGCGGATGCGTCAGTCGGGGGTTTGTGTCGCGGTGCTAGTGGTTGCCGGGTGCGCGTCCGCGACCACCTCTCGACCGCCGACCGTACGCGCCAGCCAGAAGGGCTCGCTCCTCGATCCCACGAATCTCGAATGGCGCCGCCCCGCTCCCGACCTTTCGCGGCTTCGTTTCGAGACGACGAAAGGAGTGTTCGTGCTCGACCTGCACCGCGATTGGGGACCGGTAGGCGCGGATCGCCTCTACAACCTCGCGCGGTTGGGCTACTACGATGACACGCGCTTCCACCGGGTAAACAAGAACTACATCGCGCAGTTCGGCATTCACGGCGATTCGGCGGTGAACGCCGCGTGGCGGGCGTACCCGTTGACCGATGATCCGCCTCGCTCGAACAACACGCGCGGCACGTTTGCTTTTGCGTTCAAGGCGCGGCCCAACACCAGGAACACCCAAGTCTACATCAACCTCGCCGACAACCACCGCAACGACGCCGAAGCCTTCACCGTGCTCGGCACTGTCATCGAGGGGATGTCCGTGCTCGACAGCCTCTACTCGGGATATGGCGAGAATTCCGGCAGCGGGATGCGACAGGGAAAGCAGGCGCCGCTCGAGGATGGCGGCAACGTCTACATGGATCGCGAGTTCCCGCTCCTCGACAGGATCATTCGCGTGACGATAACGACGGAACGCCCCCGATGACCCGAACCGGGATGACGTAGAAGTTCCCGTCGAGCTTGAACGCCGGGGGACTGACGTCGAGCGGAACGCTCTTCCACTTCTCCGTCGGGCGGAGGAGCACATCGGCGCCTTCCATGATATGTGCCCTGATCGGCATGTCGAAGCCGGGGATGACGTTGCTCCAGCGATACCACAGTGCGCCGCCCTGGATGTCGTACTCGAACGTCGGAACGCGCGTCGTCATCAGGTACTGCGTGAACACCTTGTCGAAGTTGATTCCCGACTTCGTGTTGATGTACTCCTCGATGTCGCGGCCACTGGCGATGCCATGGCGGTACGTCGTGTTCAATCCGCGTAGAATCGCCCGCCACTTCGTGTCGTCGTTGATAATCTGGCGGATGGTGTGGAGCATGTTCCCACCCTTGTAGTACATGTCGCCGCTACCTTCGGCGTTGACGCCGAAGTGCCCTATGATGGGTGCATCGTTGACGACCTTCTTGCGCGTCCCGATGACGTACCTCGCGGCGTCTGCCTTGCCGGTCTGACACTCCTGAAAGAGGCTCTCGGCGTAATTCGCGAAGCTCTCGTGAATCCACATGTCCGCCGGATCGGCGGCGGTAATGTTGTTGCCGAACCATTCGTGGGCGCTCTCGTGGACGATGATGAAGTCCCACGTCAATCCCAGACCAGTCTGCGAGAGATCCTTCCAGAGATTTGCTTTCGCGTCGTAATAGCCGTTCTGATAACGATTGCCATAGGCGACCGCGCTCTGATGCTCCATGCCCAAGTGTGCCGTCTCGACCAGCTTGTAGCCGTCCCCATACCATGGATACGGGCCAAACCACTTCTCGAAACAGGCGAGCATCGGCTTCACCTGCGCGAACTGCTTCTTCGCCGCGTCGAGGTGATACGAGAGTGGCCAGAAGTCCAGCGTCAGCGTCCCGCCTTCGCCCCTGTAGCTATCGGAGCAGTGCTCGTAACCGCCGGCGTTGACCGCGACATCGTAGTTGTTGATCGGGTTGGTGACGAACCACTCGAAGGTCGTTGTGCCGTCGGCGTTCTTCACCGTATGGCGCAGCCGCCCATTGGAGACGTCGATGCTCGGATCGGGCACGGTGATGACGATGCGCTGGCTATCTGGCTCATCCGACGGGATATCCTTGGTGGGCCACCAGACGCTGGCGCCGAGTCCCTCATCGGTCGTCGAGAAGTACGTGCGGCCGAGGCTGTCCACGCCCCATCCGAACCCGCCGTCCCACGGAGGCCGGCTGGCGACACGGGGCCGACCGTGGTAATAAACGCTGACGTTCTCTGTCGAGCCCTTTGGCGCTGATGGCACGGTGACGAAGAAGGCGTTGCTGTCACGCGTGTACGCCAGGGACTTACCGCCCTGAAGCATGCTATCGACGACGAGCGGCAACTGGAGATCGATCTGCATCTCGGTCGACGGGCGTATCACCCTATAGGCGATGGTGTTGTAGCCCTTGATCGTGCTGTCCGATGGGCTGATCGACACGTGCAGATCGTAAAATGTGACGTCCCACCAGTTGCGCTGCGGCGAGTTGGCGCCGCGGAGGGAATCGGCGTGCGAGAACTTTGTTTTCTCCTGCGCGGCACCGGCGCTGGTCAGCAGCGGGAACAGTGCGAGAATCAGGAGGTAGCAACGCATGTCGGTCCCGGAAGGGGAACGAGGGCGGGGACCCGTCCTCTCCATCTCGAACCTAGCCCAGCTCTGTACGGCTGGGGGCCACGATGCAAAACAGCTCGCGCGCGAACAGACGTTTCCATGGTCCCGCGAGGAGCACGCCGTGCCAGAATTCTCCCCACCGCGACGCGGGCTTGATCGGAAAGCCCTCGGGCAGGCTGTTTCCGTAAAGGGCGCGCACGGCGTAGCGTTCGCTCGGACGGCATTCGATGACCCCTTTCCAGCCAGTCCGCGCGAAGAGCCTCTCGAGGTCTCCGGCGCAGTGCTCGTTGATATGGAGTTCTTCGTCCTCCGACGACTTCGGTGGCATTGGCTCCTTGAGCCCCAATGCTTGGGCCAGCCTCAGGCGCAACACAAAGGTCTTGCGCTTGTGATAGTCGGTGTTCACGCAGGTATTGACGAGCATCAGGCCGCCGGGCTTGAGCACGCGTTTTAACTCGGCCAGGGAGGCCTCAAGCTCCCAATCATGGAGATGGTCGACGACGCTCATCAGAAAGACGCGGTCGAAGACGCCGTCATGGAACGGAAGCTTTTTGGCGTCGGCGAGGCAGACGTCCGCTCCGCTGGTTTTTTTGGCTAGGGCCAGCGCCGGAGCCGCGTAGTCCATGCCGACGGCCTTCGCTCCCCGTTGTTTGAGATGATAGAGCAATTCGCCCCGTCCGCACCCGACGTCGAGGGCCGTCATGCCCGGCGCTACCCGCGCCCGCGCCAACGCATGGATCAGCACGGGCTTGAGGACCTTGGCCCCGTAGAGCTTGAAGAACTCCACGCCGCCGCAGCGCTCGGCGTAGTAGCCCTCGTCGTAAAGCCCCGGGTCCACGGCTTCGCGGTCAGCGCTCATGGGGTGAGATCAGACCGGGTCGCTCTGCAGCGCACGACGAACGCGTTGTCGTCAGTCAGCGCCGCGATGCGAAGGGTGAGACGATTTAGCAAGAGTCGACAGACCAGAGGAGTGGACGACCGTACCATCCAATGTATCGCCGGACAGTACGCACGGAAGTCAGAGGCCGGCGATGCGGGTTGGTGAGAAGCCAGATGGCGAGTTAGTGGGCGAGCAACTGCGGTACTGAGAACGGATCCGAGTCGTTCGACTCTTGGCAGCGTTTTGAGCAAACCGCCATGTAGATACAATCGGGGGGAAGGGTATTAGAGTAGAGCGAGTGCACAACCGTTCGAGCGGCGCCCCGATGCGTCGCGCGGAGCTCGTGAGACGGCTCGCAGGGCACGCGGATCGGGCTTGAGCGTCGATGCGACCGGTCATAGAGTTCGCGGATCGGGTCCGAGCGTCGACGCGTCCGGTGTGAGCGTTCATGCAGCGGGTCGCAGAGTTCGCGTCAGGGCTCACAGGCGTCGTGTCGCGGGTCCGAGGGTCCGCGCGCGGAGTCTGAGTGTTCACGCACAGGCTCTCAGAGTCCAGGACCCTCGACGCCGGGCGGTGCGTCCAGGTGTTCCTCGACACGCAAGCCGCCGCACTGGGGAAGGCGGTGTCGCCGACGCTTCGCGCGAAGCTCGCGCTCCGTCAGACGCCCGAGTACCCGAACCTCGTCGTACCCAACGGGGCACGGTCGGATGGCTGATCAACATCGGCGTCGGCGTTATGTGTTTCCATCACCGAGATGACGCAACTGCTGTCATTCTCCAGCTCACCCATCATCCGGTTTACGGCTCACCCATCATCCCGGTTGTTCAGGAGCCTGTTCGCGCCCGCGCTCGAGCTCGAGCACAAGCTCGAAAATGCACCGTGCTCTGTGCTCATGCTCATCACCTTGAAAACCAATGGACAAATGCCGAGCAACCTCGACAGAGTCGGGTCAGGGCAGGCCGTCGGCGCGGTCACCTATCCGTTGGTCAAAGTCGATAGGAGGGTACAGGAGTTCCTTTCTTCCCTGTGATTCAGTGGGAGTCAAGCCCGCTGGTTGACTCCCGAGCTACCGTCACGAAGTCGAACCTCGCCCTGAAGCACTCGACGATTGCCGCACCGACTCGCGCCATGATGACTGGGCGACCGACCTCTTGCTCGATCGACGTCATCCGCACGTGAGGAATCCCGCACGGCACCATCAGATCGAAATAGGCGAGGTCGGTCGATACGTTGAGGGCGAAGCCGTGCCAGGTCACCCAGCTTCGAGCGTGCACGCCGATCGACGCGATCTTGCGGTCGCCCGCCCAGACGCCGGTGTACTTCTCCACGCGTGAGCCCTGAACGCCGAACGCCGCCAGTGCGTCGATCAATACCTGCTCGAGTTGACGCAGGTACCAATGGAGATCCTGGTTGTGCTGCGTCAGGTCGATGATGGGATACCCGACCAGCTGTCCTGGACCATGGAACGTGACGTCGCCGCCGCGCTCGATCTCGAACAGATCGACCCCGCGAGCCGCCAACATCCGTTCGTCGGCGAGGAGATGTGCCGCCTTGCTCGAGCGACCAAGGGTCACCACAGGGTCGTGCTCGACGAGGAGCAGCGTGTCCGGCCGCGTCCCCGCGATCCGCTCTCCGGCGATCTCACGCTGCAGCGCGAGGACCTCGGCGTACGGCCGGCGGCCCAGATCCTCGACCCGCAGCTCTCGCGTCATGCGTGAATCATCTTGCCCATCGAATCGAGCGCCGCTTCCGCGATGGCCTCCGACAGAGTCGGGTGGGCGTGAATCGCCAGGTCGATTTCCTCGACGGTGAATTCGTTCTCACGCGCCACCGCGAGCTCGTGGATCAGCTCCGTCGCATGCGCTCCGATGATGTGCGCGCCCAGGATTTCGCCGTATTTCGCGTCGCGAATGATCTTGACGAATCCCTCGGTCTCTCCCGACGTGCGGGCCCGGCCGTTATTCGAAAAGAGGAACTTGCCGACCTTGTAATCCAGCTGTTTCTCCCGACACTGCGCTTCAGTGAGTCCAATGGACGCGACCTCTGGGTGGCAGTAGGTGGCGTTTGGGATATTCCCGTAGTTGATGCCATGCGTAGGCTTGCCGGCGAGGATCTCGGCGACGACGACGCCTTCGCGCGAGCCCTTGTGCGCCAGCATCGGCGGCCCGGCGACGTCGCCGATGGCGTATATGCCACTGGCGGTCGTTTGCATCTTGTCGCTGATCTTGATGAAACCGCGCTCGGTGAGCTGCACGCCATTCTCCTTGAGCCCGATGTCCTCGGTGTTCGGGGCGCGTCCGGCGGCGACGAGCACCTTCTCGAACTGCATCTTGTTCTTCTGGCCGCCGGCTTCGACAGTCATGGCGACGCCGTCCTTGCCAACCTTCACGTCGCTGATCTTCGCGCCAGTGAGCACGTCGATCGTCCGTTTCTTGAAGGCCCGCTCGAGCTCCTTGGAGCAGTCGGCATCCTCGAGCGGGAGAATCGCCGGCAGGACCTCGATCAGCGTGACCTGCGTGCCGAAGGCGTTGAAGACGTCGGCGAACTCGCAGCCGACCGCGCCGGCGCCGATGACGGCCATCGTCTTCGGGGCCTTCTCGGCGATCAGCACCTCGTCGGACGAGAGCACCGTGGTCTTGTTCAGCTCGAGTCCGATCTGGGGCAGGCCTTTGACGCGCGAGCCGGTGCAGATGACGATTCCCTTCTTGGCATCGTGCCTCTCTTCCTTGCTGTCGCTGGTCTTCACGACGACGGTGTTCTTTCCACTCAGCTTTGCCGTGCCCTTGATGTACGTGATCTTGTTCTTCTTCATCAGGAACTCGACGCCCTTCGAGTTCTGCGTGCTGACGGCACGCGACCGCTTCATCGCCACGCCGTAGTCGAACTTCGGCTCGCCGACCGTCACGCCGAAGTCGGCTCCGTGACGAACGTTGTTGGCGAGCGACGCCGACTCGAGCAGCGCTTTGGCGGGAATGCACCCCCAGAGGACGCAGGTGCCGCCGAGGCCATCGCGCTCGACGATGGCGACGTTGAGTCCAAGCTGGGCGGAGCGGATGGCGCCGACGTAGCCGGCCGGCCCACCGCCGATGAAAATGACGTCGAATGAAGACATGGAAGTGTTCTCAGTAAACCAGCATCAGTGGATTCTCGATCATGCGGCGCAGCGTTCGAAGGAACTCGGCGCCGACCGCGCCGTCCACAGCGCGGTGATCGCAGCTCATGGTGACGCGCAAGCGCTTCTCGACGACGAACTCTCCGTTGCGGACGACCACCTTGTCTTCGGCGGTGCCGATCGCGAGGATCGCGGTTTCGGGCGGGTTGATGATTGCCGTGAACTGATCGATGCCGAACATCCCGAGGTTCGAAACCGAAAAGGTCGAACCCGTATACTGCTCCGGCGTGAGCTTCCGCTCACGGGCCCGCTTTGCCAGATCGCGCGCCTCGAGCGAGATGTCGCTCATTCGCTTTCGATCGGCGTCGAAAATCACCGGCACGATCAGGCCGTCATTCGTCGCCACCGCCATCCCGAGATGGACGCGGTTGTGGAGCCGAATCTTGTCGCCGAGCCAGTGCGAGTTGACTTCAGGATGCTGCGCGAGCGCCGTCGCGACGGCTTTGAGGATGATGTCGTTCACCGACACCTTGAATTCGTCGCCCATCTCGGCCATCGCCGTCCGCATCTCGCTGACGCGAGACAAGTCGAACTCGGCGGTCAGATAAAAGGTCGGGATCGGGCCGATCGACTCGACGAGCCGCTTGGCAATCGTCTTTCGGATCTGCGTGAGCGGAACGTCTTGGAAATCGCCCTCGCGTGGTGCACGCGGCGTGGCCGTCGGCGCGCCGGCCTTCACTCCACCGGTAACCGCGCCCTCGACGTCACGGCGGATGATTCGCCCGCCGGGTCCGGAGCCGGCAACAGCGGATAGTTCGACGCCGCGCTCGTTCGCCATCCGCCGCGCGAGGGGGGACGACCGAATCACAGCGCCTGGCGCTGCGGCCGGTTTCTGCGCGGACGCAGGTTGCTGCGGGCCAGCAGCAGGCTGAGCGGCGGGCGGTG